>SMEH01001573.1_pt1 | contig 12423 bp, 13 predicted proteins | sample 2456361 | NCBI WGS metagenome assembly SMEH01 (sample SAMN10132587, study PRJNA489261) | soil metagenome | isolation source: day1 control-loamy sand soil ammended | place: USA | reverse complement strand
GGTTTGGTACCAGTCATCCGGCGAAAACCGTCCTCCGCGAATCACATTTGTCACTCCGTTCAACCAGGGAGCAAAAATCCCGTAACAAGTTCCGGTCACCCAACCCGGATCTGCTGTGCACCAATATATGTCATTTTCCTGAAGATCGAGAACCCACTTCCCGGTTTGATAATGCTGAATCATGGCATTATGCACATGGAGAACCCCTTTGGGCTTTCCTGTGGATCCGGAAGTATAATGCATCAGCATGGGATCTTCCCGATCAACCCATTCAATTTCCAATTCCGTCGATGCCTGCGACATCTCTTTTTCAAAGGAATACACACCTTCAGCGGTGTTTTCTTCCCCATCGACCAAAATCACATATTTTAAATTTGGCAACTCTTCTCTCGGTACACGTTCCAAAAGACTTTTCGTCGTCACCAGAGCCACCGCTTCGCTGTCTTCCAAGCGGTCCTTCACCGCATCTTCCATGAACGCTTCAAACAAAGGGCCGGCAATTGCGCCTATTTTGATAATTCCCAAGAAACTGACATAAAGTTCGGGGGTCCGGGGCATAAAAATAAAAACACGATCACCCTTGGAAATGCCCAGCTTTTTCAGGACATTGCCAAATTGGTTTGACTTTTGCTTCAACTCGTAAAAGGTATATTTCTCGTCCCGCTTGGCATCACTATAATACAAGGCGATTTTGTCTTTTTTCCCCTCATCGACATGGCGGTCAATTGCTTCATAACCTGCGTTGACTTTTCCCGTTTTGGCCCACGTGAACTGTTGTTCCACTTCTTCCCAGCGGAAGCTCTTGTAAGTGTTTTCATAATCTTGCAGATTATTCCCTGTTGTTTTCACTGCAATGGTCTCATCATGTCTCATAAGAAGAGATGCCCCCTTTAAAATAAAGGTTTCACTTTTCAGTATTATAACATAATTCGAATCAAATTCAAATTTTAGACACAAAAGAAGAAGAGTAAAAACTCTTCTTCCCCTTTCATCAGTGTACCGGCTTAAATGTTTTGCAGTCGGTTTCTTTGGTGTCTTCCGCTTCTTCCCCTTTGTGGCTCACAACATAAATTTCCTCGGCACTGCACAAGTTTCCTTGTTGCCAAAAGGTACAGTTTTTCACTTCACACAATACATCTCGTGCCATCTTCACTTCCCTCCTTTGCTCTATCGTTATTCTCTCTCACGCTCCCCTTTTTTACACTGTCAGATTCATGAAAAAAACGCCCCGCCTTTTCAGGCTGGCGTTTTTCATAAGCGGTTCCGGTTGCGCAAGGAAAGCATGCGGCAAACCATTTCACTGGAGCGCTTGGCCGCCAACTGCGTAAACTCCGTGAAATTCACATTGGCCGAATGGTCCGCCCGGTCGGACATGGAACGGATCACCACATATGGAATGCCGGCCAGATGGGAGACATGGGCCACCGCCGCCCCTTCCATTTCCACACAAGCTCCTTCCATCTGTCCCCGCAATTCCTTGACTTTTCCAAGATCAGAAATAAATTGGTCACCGGACAAAACTTTACCTTGTATGACTTGAACCCCTTCCAGCGTTTCCCCGGCTTTGACCGCCCAACCGATCCACTTGGAATCGGCCGGGTAAACCGACACTTCCTGATAGGGAATGATTCCTTTGGCAAATCCCAAAGCACTAACATCCACATCATGCTCCTGGCATTCGGTGGAAACAACAATATCCCCGATCTCCAACTTGGGGTCCAAAGCCCCGGCCACGCCGGTGAACACGATCGCCTGCACTTGGAAACGATCAATTAAAACCTGCGTGCACAATGCGGCATTCACTTTGCCGACGCCCGATTTGCAAAGCACCACGGGGGTGTCTTCGAGCCGGCCTTCATAATAAGTGATTTGATAATGGGTATGAGACCGTACATCCTCCATCAAACGGAGCAGAGAAGCGATTTCTTCGTCCATTGCCCCGATAATTCCAATCTTTTTTTCCATCGGTTTCTCCTCGCTTATTCTTTTTCTTCTTCCCACTCTTTTAACCGGGTGGATTCCCGCAATTGAATGTCATACGGCAAATAAACCTGACCGGTCTCCACTTGCTCTTCATTCATGTATTTCGTAAGCAACCGCATGGCCACCGCACCGATGTCATACATCGGAACCCCGACGGTGCTTAAAAGCGGGCGGACTTGGGAAGCCAGCGGAATGTTTTCAAAACCGATGACCGATAAATCATTCGGAACGTCACGCCCCATGTCCAATGCCGCATGAAGGGCACCCACAGCCATTTCATCGCTGGCCGCAAAGACAGCGGTGATTTCAGGACGGCTTTCCAATAGTTCTCTCATCGCTTTGTAACCGGAACGGTAGCGATAATCCCCCAAACGGATCAGGTCTTCCTCAAAGGCAATATCCATCTCTTTCAAGGCTTCTTTGTAACCGAGATAACGCGGATAGCCGTTGACCGAATCCGTCAGCGGGCCACCGATAAACCCGACATGTTTATGTCCCTCATGCCCCAGGATCAGGGTGGCCTCTTTGGATGCCTGAATCTGATCAATTGTGACATAGGGAAGTTCTTTTTTCTCATCGCGGCTCGCCGCAAGGACAACGGGCACCGGTGTGGCCGAAAAAATTTCCCGGTGTGCTTCGGTGATTTCCCCGCCCAAGAACAGCAGGCCGTCGACTTGTTTTTCCAGCAATGTTTCAATTAACTGCAATTCCCTGTCCTTTTGCAAATCCGAGTTGCTCAAAATAATGTTGTAATGATACATCGTGGCAATATCTTCGATGCCCCGGGTCAGTTCGGCATAAAAAGCGTTGGAAATATCCGGGATCACCACACCGACTGTGGTCGTTCTTTTGCTTGCCAGCCCGCGCGCCACCGCATTGGGCCGATACCCGAGCCGGCGGATGACATCCAACACTTTTTTTCTGGTTGCCGGTTTGACATTGGGGTTTCCATTGACAACACGGGATACGGTCGCCATGGAAACGCCCGCTTCATGAGCAACGTCATAAATCGTGATCGTCTCTTTTTTCTTACCCATACGACTCCACATCCATTTTTTAATTTTTGTTCACAAACCATCTCTTCTCGAGCATTTTTTAGTTTTTACCAGGTTGCTTCTTTCCATCCTGAAGCTGTGACATTAATTGTAGCACATATGGCAAGGTGTCTCCCATAATACTTGTCCATGCTTCCGGGGATCCCCGGTTGATCCAGACAATCGGCTGGCGTGGCGCCAAAGCCCGGTACAGCTTTTTCGTCGAAATCAATCTCGGAACCATGGGCGGCAAATTCGGGTTTTTTTCACGGGCTTCTTTGATCAAGCGCTCGGCGTGTTCAGCCGAAGTGAAAAAGTCCACAATCGGGCTTTGATCCTGTCCGGCCAAAATCACCATATTTCCGTCCGGATCCACCACAACCCAAATTCTGCGCAACTCCGCCATCGCCCGGCACACTTCCCAGCCATTTCCCATTCCCTGTCCTTCAATCGTGGCTCTCTCCAACTTTTTCAAGCCCAACGCCACATCCGGATCGACCGGCTTCCGGGGAACCGGCTCCGGACTCACGGGTTGGGGTTGCCCACGCTCCGGCTCCTGATTGGAAGGAGCGGTTTCTTGGGGCGGATTGCCGACGGGTTCGGGAGGCTGCGGCAGTGGTTCGGGCAGTTGGTTGGACGCCGGCAAACGTTCGGGCGATTCAACGGTTTCGTCTCGTTCAGGCAACTTCTGACGGAGCCCGGAAAAAATCACTGCGGCATGTTCCGGCGATAACAGTCCCTGCTCCGGCAAACCAAAATGGAAGTAAGGAGCCGCCGCCCCCAATTCACGGCAACGCTCTTCAATTTTTTCCCACGAATGCTGTACAGCCTGTCCTCCCGACCTTTGCGTGACATATTGCGCATCTTGTTCACTTAAATAAACCGCCACGGAATATTGCCCCTTTTGGTACTCCACCAATAACAGTTGATCATCCATGGTCGGCACCCAGGGGCCCGGCATCTCTTTAAACTGTTCAACCGCATATGCATAAATCAACTTCTGCACATGCGGCTTGATCAAAAACAGAGGCGAATCCTGCCCCGGATTGAGAATCACCCCGTCCGCTTGCGACCGGTAGGCTTGATCCACCCGGATCACTCCCGCCGATTCAGGATCCGTAAAAGCTACAATATAGTCACTGTTTTGATTCCCCTTGGACAATAAAGGATTTCTCTCCGATCCCACCGTCTGGTAAACAATCGTCCAGTCAGACAAGTTTTTCACCAGCAAATGGAACAGTTCATCCAGACCAATCTGATTCCTGTCCACTCTCACCAAATATTCCCTCACATCCAACAAACGTTCCTCCCCCTGTAACACAGTTCTTCTTTATTATAAGGGATGTGATCCGGTCCAACATATTTGATCAGCATCCTCGTCTTTTAAAGGTTCATTTTCACCACCATGATCATCATATCAAAAATTTGCACGAAAAAAAGCGGACAGACTGTGAAGCCGGTCCGCTTTTTTTACGCCGTCCCGCTTATGTTGCCGAAACCAACTGGCCTTCCAACAATCCGGAACTTTTAAGCTCGCCCATAAACGATTCAAATTGAGGGATGTTGATCTGCTGTTTGGCATCCGACAACGCCACATCCGGATTGGGGTGCACTTCCAGCATGACACCGTCTGCCCCCGCAGCAAGAGCCGCTTTGGCACAGGGAACCAAAATGTCCCTTCTTCCTGTTGAGTGAGTGACATCCACAATCACCGGCAAATGCGATTCATTTTTCAGAATCGGAACAGCTGAAATATCCAATGTGTTTCGTGTCCATTTTTCATAGGTCCGGATTCCCCGTTCACACAGCATCACCTGGTCATTTCCACGGGAAACGATATACTCTGCCGCAAACAAAAACTCCTCCATCGTTGCGGACAGTCCCCTTTTCAACAACACCGGGGTTTTGACCGAACCAGCCGCTTTCAAAAGCTCAAAGTTTTGCATATTGCGTGCACCGATTTGGATCACGTCCACATATTGCTCTGCCATTTCAATGTCCACGGGACTTACGATTTCGCTGATCACCTTCAACCCGTATTCATCCGCTGCGCGCCTTAAGATTTTCAAGCCTTCTTCACCCAATCCCTGGAAGTCGTAAGGCGATGTCCGGGGTTTGAAAGCGCCTCCCCGCATCAATTTGACGCCCTGTTCTTTCAAAGCTTTGGCCACGGCAAAAACCTGTTCCTCCGACTCCACGGAACAAGGTCCGGCGATCACTTGCCGTCTGGAGCCGCCGACAGTCACCCCGCCAAAATCCAACACCGTATCCGTTCCTTTTCTTTTCCGGCTCACCAACAATTCTTTCTTCTGGTTGTCTTGTTGCAAATCCAGACATGCCTTAAAGATTTGCTTGAACAGATAGCGGATGGTGTCATCCGAAAAAGGCCCGGGGTTTTGTTTCACCAAGGTGTTCAGCATGTTTTTTTCGCGTTCGGGGTCAAACTTGTTGATCCCTTGTTTTTTCTTCACCTCGCCAATTTGCTTGGCGATTTGGGCACGCTCGCTTAACAAGTCCAATAATTTCAGATTGATTTCATCCAGTTGTTTCCTTAACACTTGCAGTTGATCACTCACTCGTCTGTCTCCTCTCTTCTCATCCTAAAAATAATTTTTGATATTATAACGAAAAATGCCTGAATTGTCACCCGTTAATTTGAAACCGGATCAACTTCCTTCCGCGCCCGGAACCAATGGGTTTTCACCGTTTCTTCCGGAATATTCGGTTCCCGGTCCATTTCCTGACCGCTCATTCCGTAAAAATGGTGGGGGATAAAGGCCGCCGGCAAATTTCCGCCCACCGGCCGATTGCCCGTTTCAAGCCTTTTCTTGCTTTTTTGATCCCGAAAGCGATGATTTTTTCTGCTTTTGACGGGCTTGCCACATGGTTTCCCCGGCGGAACCCGCTATTTACCGGGGTTCACTGACCGCTTGGCCGATCTTTTCCGCTGTAATATTTGAATGGGATGTGTGCCAACACACTTTTCCGTCTTTGATCCACATCACTTGCGGGGATTCATGCCGGATGCCAAACCTTTCTGAAACGGCATCGGAAACCTCCCGTTGTTCAATCACATGTACAACTGCAGCCGGGACCCGCCAGTCTGCATCCGTATTCTTCAAAAACCGTTGAAATTCATCAAAAGCTTGCGCACTGACAGGACACCGGGTGCTGTGTTTAAACAACAATAAACGGTCATATCCGGCCAGTACCTCTTCCAATTGCCCCCGGTTTTCAATCAAAACATAAGGTTCCAATGTGAAGGCCTCCTTTGATTCTTTTCTTTTTAAAAAAGAGAGCCAACAACGGATTCTGTTGGCTCATGCATATCGTTTTATGACGGAGAAACTTCCCCGGTCTTTTGCTCTTCTTTGGTCTCTTCCTGTTTTTTCGGGGCAGGCAGTTCCATCCATCCTTCATACGAATCTTCTTTTTCCGTGTCCTTGTAAACGGAATCGACGGGTTCATTTACGAGGGAATAATAAAATTCCTTTCCTTTTTCCTTGGTCAATTCCAGATTTTTTTCCAATTCCTCACGCATTTCCTTTCCGTTGCGCGGGGTGGTCAACACGGCAACCGCCGCTCCGACCACGGCACCAATAAAAGCTCCTGCAACAAAGTATTTACACTTCGCCACGGATTTTCACTCCTTTGCTTTGATCGGTTTTTCGATCCTGTTTCCAGCGCTTGGCCAGTTCAATTCCCGTTCCGATGACACTGATCAAATTTCCGTACCGGGATTGATGGGCTTTGATTTGCTGATCCACCCGGACAGAGATCTGCTCCATGGTTTTTCCCCATTCATCCAGCGCATGAAATAACGATTCGGTTTTCTCCGTCTTCTTGCGGACCTCTTCCACCAAGCCCCTGGTTTCTCTGACCGTTAAATGCGTTTCGTCAATGGTGGCCGTCACTTGACCTTTGACTTCATTCAAGGTGGTTTGCACGGTTTCAATGGTTTGGGTGATTTTTATCAAAAAACGAACGGCAAAAACGACCAAGACGACGACTGCCACTGCCATCACTGCCACACTGATTTCAAGAATCACTCCGTCAGCACCTCCTTTATCCTCCCTGGTTGCCGTTTTCTTGTTCTGGCCAGCCGAACGGATATTGTTTCGACAGGGTGACCGGCAAACGCCCCTGGCTTTGGACCCCGCCGGTCATGATTTTGGCTCCGGCTTCCAACAGCGGACGGGACGATCCATATAAAGCAATGGATGTGACGTAGGGGACATCCATTCCCCAGACAATGACCGGGATCCGTTTGGCATGTAACGTTTGAATCAAGTCAATCCATGCCGGATTTTCCTTCACCTGATTGATCACGACCAATGCCGCATCCGCATTTCCGGCCTTCTCCGCCAAAGCCGGAACTTGCGTTTTCTTCAGGGAATCGACATAATTCACATCAGCTTCATATCCGTTTTGTTTTAAAACCTCCGCTATGGCCTGGGGTTTATTCACGGTGAACACAGCCAGCTTTTTCGCATTTTCCGGCTTCAACGGGATGTGTTGTGCCGGATCTTTCACCAGCGTCACCCCTTGCTCGGCGGTTTGCCGGGCCACTTTTTCCGCTTCGGGCCGGTTGGAAAGCTCCGTGGCTTTCTCAACATCGGCATACGGTTGTTTCAAAAAAGCGTCTTTTGCTTTTAACCGGAGAATCCGGCGAACCGACTCATCAATGCGCGCCTCGTCAATTTCCCCTTTTTCGACGGCTTGTTTCACCGCTTCGATGGATTGGGTTTGCCGCTCAAGCGAATGGCAAACCAACACAATGTCCGCTCCGGCCTTGATGGCACGGACCACCGCTTCGCGGGTACCGAAATTCTCCGCAATGGCTCCCATCTCCATGTCATCGGTGATGATGATGCCGTCGTAATTCAATTGTTTTCGCAACAGCCCCGTCAACACTTTTTCGGACAACGTGGCGGGAATCCCCGGCTCCTTTTCAATCGCAGGGAAGATGATATGCGTGCTCATCACCATATCCGTCCCTTGCGAAACGGCTTTTTTAAAGGGAACCAGTTCCACTTGGTTCAAGCGTTCCATGGAGTGTGAAATCTCAGGCAGTCCCACATGGGAATCGACCGCCGTGTCCCCGTGTCCGGGAAAATGCTTGGCAATCGTGTAGATGCCGCTGTCATGAAATCCCCGGATCAATTCCGCTCCCAATTCAGCCGTCAGCCCGGGATCTTCGGAAAACGAACGCACACCGATCACCGGATTCTCCGGATTGTTATTCACATCCAACACCGGAGCCATATTCAAGTTGACACCGACGGCTCTCAACTCTTTGCCCATTTGTTTTCCGGTTTGGTAAGCCAAATCTTTATTTTGCGTGGCTCCGAGAACCATGTTCCCCGGAAAAGCGGTAAACCCTTCCTTAAACCGGGCCACTTTTCCTCCTTCCTGATCCACCGTGATGAACAACGGAATTTTCCTTTCTGATGAAAGTGCCAGTTTTTGCAAATCATTGCTCAGCGTTGCGACCTGGTTTGGACTTTTTACATTCCGGTCAAAATAAATAACGCCTCCCACATGGTAATCCTCAATCAATGTTTTGGCTTGTTCATTCACGGTGAGCGCTTGTTCGCTGTCGCCTTTTCCTTTGAAACCGACAATAAACATTTGCCCGATCTTTTCCTCCAGGGTCATGTTTTTCAATTGTTCCTCGACCCAGTTTGAGGAAGCCTCAGGCATCGGCTTTTCCCCGGATCCGGGTGAAGAGGAGGGCGAACAAGCCGTAACGGCTCCCACACAAAACGCCAGACAAAAACTTATGTATTTCAGATATTTCGGACGCAAATCCATCTCTCCCTCTTCCTGTCTCCCTTCCATTGTACTGAATCCCGGGCGGAACTTAAAGGAATGTCACCTGCCTTTCAATTTGTCAGAATATTTATTGCTAGTTATTGAAAGTTCGAAAGAGTATAATAGACACGGAATATTTAAATGAGGTGATTAATCCATGAGCCATAAAACCATCGTAGTCATGAAAGGGGACCAAACCGGACAAGAACTGTTGGATGAAGCATTGCGGGTTTTGGATCCGAATGTAATCGGAATGGGTCTCGAATTTCAAACGTTTGACTTGAGCCTTGAAAACCGGAGAAATACGAACAACGAGGTCGTTTATGAAGCGGCACGAGCAATGAAACGGACGGGATTCGGCCTGAAAGCGGCCACCATCACTCCGGAAGAAAAAGGGGATGTGGGAAGCCCCAATGCCATCTTGCGGAAAGAGATTGACGGGAAAGTGATCATCCGCACCGGTCGCAGAATCCCGGGAGTTCGCCCCGTTGCGGGAACCTTTGCCCCGATTTCCGTCATCCGCATGGCGGTGGGTGACGCTTACGGCGCCAAAGAATGGCGGGAAGGTGAGGGCTTGGATGAAATCGCTTTCCGGACGGAACAAATTGACCGCAAAACCTGCCGCGCCGTTGCCGAATTTGCCTTCCGCCACGCAAAAAAAATGAACGCCAAAGTGTTTGGCGGGCCGAAATACACCGTGAGCCCTGTCTATGAAGGCATGTTAAAAGAAGAAATGGACGAAGCGAGCAAGCGCTTTCCGGAAGTCCGTTACGAACCCCAACTGATTGACGCGACCTATGCCCTTCTCATCAACAACTCCGGCGATCCCCTTGTCATTCCTGCATTAAACCGTGATGGAGATTGTTTGAGCGATATGGTTCTCCAATTGTTTGGATCCATCGCCGGTTCGGAATCGATCTTGATGAGCTTTGACGAATCCTTCAACACCCAAACGGTCATGGCCGAAGCACCACATGGCACGGCGCCTTCTCTGTTCGGCAAAAACGTAGCCAATCCCATGGCCATGATCCTGGCCGCTGCCTCTTTGCTCACCTATATGGATGACCCCAAAGCCAGCGCCGCTTCCCGCGCCATCTATGAATCAGTGATCGAAACGGTCCGGGAAGGAGTCCGAACCGCCGATTTGGGTGGAAGCGCCACCACAACGGAATTCACCAATGAAGTGATCAGCAAGGTCCAAACCAAACTGGAAGTATGGACAACCCTGCAAGGATTTTGAACCAGACGCAAACACACCCGGTTTTCACCGGGTGTGTTTGCAAAGATTTACCTTTTTGTGCGGGGCAAACTTCTCTTTCCCTGTAAAATGTCCAGTCCTTTTTGCGGATTTTTTTGCACCTGGTTGGCGAATCTTTTCAATTCCCCGAAATCGACATCGGCCTGGGTCACTTTCATCAGGTATTGCAAAACCGCATCCATTCCACCCCGCTCATGGGCGCGTTTGGCCCCTTCCATGATCTGCTCCATTTTTCTTTCGGACAACACCGATCTTCCCATAATGGCATTGATCATGTGGGCAAGATCTTTCATGGATGGTCCTTTTCCGGTCATTTCCATTCCTCCTTACAGGCAACTCCATATACTATATGCCCCCCTGATTCAAATTGCTTATCAAAGCGACCCACTCCAAACGTCCAATCTTCAAAAATCGTGATGTTCACCTAACACCTTTTGGACGAATTTTGTATAAATTCATAGTAAAAAACATCAGTGATACGCCGCTTTTCGAAAGGAGAACCGCCATGTCCTTTTCCCCGTCAAAATCCAGACAAAATTCGCCATATCTCAATCTGCTTCTTTTCTTGCTGATCATTCCGGTCATCTTTGTGTTTGTCATGAATCTGAATCTTTGACCCCGGCAATTTCCCCGGCAAAGATATTCGCCTTTACAAAAGAAAAACACCGAGCATAAAGTAAATCAGCACTGGTGAAAAAACATCCATTTCACCAGTAAACCCCATCCACAAAGGAGGATTTTAGATGAGCGAATATTACGGTGGTTTCGGCTGGAGACAACTTTTGATCTTCCTCTTGGTCATCGCCACGATCTTCGTCTTTGTCGGATCAGGATTTGGAAAAGGCGGATATTGCTAATTCACTGATGTCGCAATCCTTTTCTTGAAAGGAGGTATTCAAATGAGCGGAGGATACTGCGGCGGTTTCGGCTGGAGACAACTTTTGATCTACCTCTTGGTGATTGCCACCATCTTCGTCTTTGTCGGCGGATGCTTTGGTGGCGGAAAATACTGATCACCCGAATGCCTTCCAAAGAAATAATCCCGCCCTCTCCAGACAGCATGAAAGTACAAAAAGCGCCTCTTCCAAGGCGCTTTTTGTTTATTCTGAATTTTTGTCCCGTTTCGTTTGTCCGTGGGCGGATTGAATATAAATTTTATTTTGATCCCGGTTCAACAGTTGAATCAACAAATGATACTCTTCCAGCAACATGAGCTCGAAAAATTTCAAGTCCGTCTTCAGTTTATGGTTTTCCCGAAGCAAATCTTTCACTTGTGCCTGAATTTGTTCCAACCGGTTTTCCAAACTGGACAACTGTTGATCAAGCGATTCCTTTGAACGGCTGGACAAACGCTGCACCTCTTTTCATTGAAATCTGGCCATATTATTTTATGAAGTCGTCTCTTTTTTGTGTTCGGCTTCCGTTTGAACCGCTGCGTGATCTTCGGCAGGAAGAGTTGCGGAAAAAACGGGATTGGCCCCCATGTCCGACAACAGATTCAACAAATACCGGTACTTGTTTTTTACTTCTTTCTGATACCATTGATAAGATTCCCGGTCTTCACGCAGTCCGCGATTTTCCTCTTTTAATATCCGGTAACGCTTGTCGAGCTTTTTCCGTTTATCCTTCAAATGATTCAAATGTTCTTTCAGACTCTTTTCTTCTTGTTCCAGCTTTTTCAGCATCGGGATCAACGCATCAACCGACGAACATCGTTCTTCTTTGTTTTTCCTCAATTGCTTGGCAACCCGCGCTCTCTTTGCCTCAAGAAATGAATGGGGATCTTGTTGCTTGACGACTGCATTCCAGCGAAACCCGCAGGATCCGGGAGTCCGGTTCAGCTTTTCCCCCACTTTTTCAAAGGCTTCGATTTGCGTTCCTCCAAGACGGATGGCCTCCAACACCGTCTCTTTTAAGAGCCGGTCCTCTTCTTCAGTCCATCGTCTCCCCTTCACTCCTCCATCCTCCTTTCCTGACGGTTTCGTTGATGAAGACGCCACCTAGTAATTATTTAGTCAATAACAAGTAATTTTATGTTTAATTTATAAAAGATAATTATATAAACAAAGAAGTTGTCCGTTTCAGCGGACAACTCCCCAAGCCTTTTTTCGACATCTTTTTTAGCGGTTGTTGTTAAAATCGTGTTCGCCCGGCAACTTGCACGGCAAAATGCCCAGCCGGTTCACCTCTTCCCGGCTGATTTTTTCCACACCTTCCGGTAAAATTTGCAAACATTCGTTTAACCAACGGACGACTTCGGCCACATCCACGCCGTCTTTTTGCGGGACAAACGGCTTCAGGTAACCGAGGGCACTGATGGCCAGTTTCCTGGCT
>SMEH01000452.1_pt1 | contig 12426 bp, 10 predicted proteins | sample 2456361 | NCBI WGS metagenome assembly SMEH01 (sample SAMN10132587, study PRJNA489261) | soil metagenome | isolation source: day1 control-loamy sand soil ammended | place: USA | reverse complement strand
GGCGCTGGCCACCGCGGCCCTGATGTGGGCGGCCCAGCATCCGTCCGCGATCGCCCTCGCCTACGGTGGCGTCGCCTTCGTGGTCGTGGCGGTGTCGCTGCGTCGACTGCTGCCCACGGGCACGCTCACCGGTCGTTCCGGGCTGCCGACCGTGGTGCTGTGTCGCGCGTTGTTGGCCGGGGCGTTCGCCGGGTTCGAGTCGTATCTGCCGCTGACGTTGTCACAGGTGCACGGCTACAGCCCCGCACTGGCGGGGCTGCCGTTGACCGTCGGTGCGTTGAGTTGGTCGGCCGCCTCGGCGTTCCAGGGCCGGAACCCCGACTGGAGCAGGTCGGCCCTGCTACGGGCGGCGTTCGTGTTCGTGGCCGTGGGCCTGGTGTTGTTCGCCGTCGTGGCCTGGAGCGGCGCGCCGGGGTGGGTGGCCTTCGCCGCGTCGGCGTGTGGAGGCGCGGGGATGGGGCTCGGGATGCCGTCGTTGTCGGTGTTGCTCCTGCGCCTGTCCCCGGTGGCCGAACGGGGCTTCAACACCTCGGCCATGCAGTTGGGCGATTGGATCACCTCGGCGCTCACGATCGGCGCGGGCGGGGTGTTGCTCGGCGTGCTGGGAGGGGCTCGGGAACCCTCGGCGGCCGTGGCGGTACTGGCCGTGACGCTCGCGACGGTGTCCGTGCTGGGGGTCGTGCTCGCCGCCAGGGGACTGGGAGCCGACACCGTGTCGTCTGTGTCGTCCGCGTCGTCCGCGACCGTCCGTGACCACCGTGGGGAGGCATCGGAGTGAGGCGTGAGGGGTGTCCGGAAGGGGGCCGAGAGGTGTCGTGAGGGGCGTGTGGAGAGGTCGCCCGAGAGGTGCCGCAGCCACGGTCCTCGCCCGCGACTACCCTTAAGGGGCGATGACCTATCTCGATCACGCGGCCACCACTCCGATGGTGCCGGAGGCCCTCGAGGCCATGACCGAAGCGTTGTCCACGCTGGGCAACGCCTCGTCGCTACATTCCTCGGGCCGTAGGGCCAGGCGCGTGGTGGAGGAGGCTCGCGAGTCCGTCGCCGAGGCGACGGGGGCACGCCCCTCGGAAGTGATCTTCACGGCAGGGGGGACGGAAAGCAACAACCTCGCCGTGAAGGGCATGTTCTGGGCGCGTCGGCGAAGCGATCCTCGTCGCCGCCGAGTGCTTGCCGGCTCGGTGGAACACCACGCGGTGCTGGACGCCGTGCAGTGGCTCGCCGACCACGAGGGCGCCGAGGTGACCTGGCTGCAGGTCGACCAACACGGTCAGGTCCGGCCCGAGGTGCTGCGGGCCGCGATCGAGGAGAACCCCGACGACGTGGCGCTCGCCACGGTGATGTGGGCCAACAACGAGGTCGGCACGATCAACCCGCTGCCCGAGTTGGCCGCCGTGTGCGCCGAGTACGACATCCCCGTGCACACCGACGCGGTGCAGGCCATAGGTGCGGTGGACGTCGACTTCGGGTCCAGTGGTGCCGGTGCCCTGGCCCTCACCGGGCACAAGCTCGGCGGTCCGTACGGGGCCGGGGTGTTGTTGCTGGGACGGGACACCCCGTGCGTGCCGTTGCTGCACGGCGGTGGTCAGGAACGGGACGTCCGTTCGGGCACACTCGACGTGCCGAGTATCCACGCGTTGGCCACGGCCGTGCGGATCAGCGTGCAGCGCCGTCGCGAGCACGTCGAACGACTCACCAAGCTCCGCAACGACCTCGTCGCGGCCGTGCGTGCCGAGGTGCCCGACGTGGTGCTCAACGGTCCCCCGCAGGACTCCGACGACCGGCTGCCCGGCATCGCGCACCTCACGTTCCCGGGCTGCGCGGGTGACAGCCTGCTGATGTTGCTCGACGCCAAGGGCATCGAATGTTCCACCGGCTCGGCCTGCACCGCCGGAGTGGCCGAACCGAGTCACGTGTTGCTCGCGATGGGTGCCGACGCGGCGTCGGCCCGTAGTTCGCTGCGATTCTCGTTGGGGCACACGTCCACCCAGGCTGACATCGACGCATTGGCCGCCGAGATCGGCGGTGTGGTCGCCCGCGCGCGTCAGGCAGGCCTGTCCGGCATGCGCAAGAGCCGAACTGAGTAGGAGGTGTAGGCGGTGCGGGTATTGGCCGCGATGAGCGGGGGAGTGGACTCGGCGGTCGCCGCCGCCAGGGCCGTCGACGCGGGCCACGACGTGGTCGGTGTGCATCTGGCGTTGTCGGCCAAGCCCGGCACGCTGCGCACGGGTTCCCGGGGCTGCTGTTCCCTCGAGGATTCCAACGACGCGCGGCGGGCCGCCGACATCCTCGGCATCCCGTTCTACGTGTGGGACTTCGCCGAGCGGTTCACCGAGGAGGTCGTGGAGACCTTCATCGGCGAGTACGCCGCGGGCCGCACCCCCAACCCGTGCGTCACCTGCAACGAGAAGATCAAGTTCGAGGCGTTGCTGGAGAAGGCGGTGGCGCTGGGGTTCGACGCCGTGTGCACCGGGCACTACGCCCGGCTTTCCGTGGTGGACGGCGTTCCCGAACTGCGCCGCAGCGCCGATGAGAGCAAGGACCAGTCGTACGTGCTCGCGTCGCTGAAGCCGGAACAGCTGCGACACGCGATGTTCCCGCTCGGGGATTCCCGCAAGCCGGAGGTGCGCGCCGAGGCCGCCGAGCGAGGACTGCCCGTGGCGCGGAAGCCGGACAGCCACGACATCTGCTTCATCCCCGACGGCGACACCAAGGCCTTCCTGGAGAAGCGCCTCGGACAACGTCCCGGTGACCTCGTGGACGCCGAGACGGGAGCCGTGCTCGGCAGGCACACGGGGGTGCACGGGTTCACCATCGGGCAGCGCAAGGGACTCGGCATCGACGCGCCCGCGCCGGACGGCAAACCGCGTTACGTACTCGCCTTAGAACCGGTGTCCGGCACCGTGAAGGTCGGCTCGGGGGACAAGCTCGCGGTGAACCGAATCGAGGGTGAGCGGCCCATCTGGCCGAGCGAGCGCCCCTTGGCCGGGCCCACCGAGTGCGTGGCCCAGGTCCGTGCTCACGGCGGCACGGCGCCGGCGGTGGCGGAGGTCGTCGACGACCGGGTGGTGGTGCACTTGCGCGAACCGTTGCGCGGTGTGGCGCCGGGGCAGGTCGTGGTGCTGTACCGGGAGGACGCCGAGGCGGGCGACGTCGTGTTGGGCAGCGCGAAGATCGCCGCCACGGCGTGACGGACGTGTCGGTCACGAACCACCGTACGGTGGGGTTTTCGTGACCTGCGCACGTGTCGGTCGTGCCGGGAGCGTTCGCCTCTCGACATCCTCGACCGCTTCGCGTGTAATGGCGATCACCCCGATGATCGCCTTGGAGGACGCCGATGACCGCTGTCCGTTCCAGCACCGTCGCCGACATCGTGCGCCGCAGCGCCGCGCGACACCCTCACCGCATCGCCGTGAGATTCGGCGATCGGGAGTGGACCTACGGTGATCTCGACGCCGCGGTGACGCGTACGGCCGCGCACCTGTTGTCGCTCGGACTGCGACACGGTGACAGGGTGGCCGCCTACGGCAAGAACTCCGATGCCTATCTGCTCGGATTCCTCGCCTGTGCGCGTGCCGGACTGGTCCACGTGCCCGTGAACTACAACCTCGTCGGAGACGAGTTGGCGTACCTGCTGGAGCAGTCCGGCAGCCGTGTCGCGCTCGCCGACCCCGCCCTGGTGGGCAACATCGACCACGCGGGGGTGGAGTTGGAGCGGGTGGTGCCGTTGCGCGACGTCGACGGCAGTCTGCTCGACATCGCGCGTGCGGGCCGTGAGGGCGACGTGTCCGAACTGGACGTCGAGGTGTCCGACACCGACCTCGCCCAGTTGCTCTACACCTCGGGCACCACGTCCCGTCCCAAGGGCGCGATGATGACGCATCGGGCGTTGGTGCACGAGTACCTGTCCTGCATCGTGGACCTCGACCTGTCGGCCGACGACGCACCGCTGCACGTGATGCCGCTGTATCACAGCGCGCAGATGCACGTGTTCCTGTTGCCGTGGCTGGCCGTGGGCGCCACGAACACGGTGATGGAGACGCCGGACCCGACCGAGATCCTGCACCGGCTCGCCGCCGACCGGCACGGTGCGTTCTTCGCCGCACCGACGCTGTGGGTGGCGTTGGCCAACCACGCCGATTTCGGACGCGTGGACCTGTCGGCCCTGCGCAAGGCCTACTACGGTGCCTCGATCATGCCGGTGCCGGTGCTGAACCGGTTGCGCGAGGCGTTGCCGCAGTTGGGTTTCTACAACTGTTTCGGACAGTCGGAGATCGCGCCGTTGGCCACCGTGCTGCGCCCCGAGGAGCACGACGAACGTCCCGATTCGGCGGGTAAACCCGCGTTGTTCGTGGAACTGCGGGTGGTGGATCCCGACGGCAACGACGTGGCACCGGGTGAGCAGGGCGAGGTGGTGTACCGGTCGCCGCAGTTGGCGACGGGGTACTGGAACAAGCCGGAGGAGACCGCGGAGGCGTTCCGGGACGGCTGGTTCCACTCCGGTGATCTGGTGCGCATCGACGACGAGGGCTACATCTACGTCGTGGACCGCATCAAGGACGTCATCAACACCGGCGGTGTGCTCGTGGCCTCGCGGGAGGTCGAGGAGGCCCTCTACACACATCCCGCGGTGGCGGAGGTCGCGGTCGTGGGGCTGCCCGACGACAAGTGGATCGAGGCCGTCACCGCGGTCGTGGTGCCCAAGGGCTCCGAGGACGACGTCAGCGCCGACGAGTTGATCGCCCACGCCAGGAAGTCGTTGTCGAGCTTCAAGGTGCCGAAGGCCGTGCACTTCGTCGACGACCTGCCTCGCAACGCCTCGGGGAAGATCCTCAAACGAGAGTTGCGGCAACGCCTCGCCGGCGAACCGGTCTTTGAGACCGGGTGAGGCGCGTCGGCCAGCCGTCACGGTGCTTCGGCCGCGGTTCGTGCCGACCCGCGTTCCGGGGGGTTCCGTGACACGTCGGCGCGCCCGTCGGGTTCAGGCGCCGGCGTAGTGGCGTAGACCTTCGGTGTCGGTGGCCGTCAACGTCTCCCGAGCCACGAGCAGATCCAGGTGTGCGGCGACCTCCAGAACCGCCAACGCCTGATTGAACGGGTCCAATTCGGTCAGAGTCCGCGCGCGGCGGGTCCAGGTGAGCCGCAGCGCGACCTCGTACGCCGTGTGTGCGCCGTCGGTCACGATCGCGGTGATCTCGTCGAGTCTGCGATCGTGGTGGCGCAGCAGCTCGTCCACCCTGGCGTGCACGCTGGGGGAGACGGGGCCGTGGGCGGGCAGCATGCGGGCATCCGGCATCGACCGGACCAGCCGCAGCGAGTCGAGGAAATCCCGCAGTGGGAGTTCCACCGGGGCCGCGTGTAAGCCCACGGACGGGGTGATGTGCGGCAGCACGTGATCGCCGGTGAACAACAGGTCCGCGTCGGGGACGGCGAACACGACGTGTCCCGCCGTGTGCCCGGGGGTGTGGACCACGTCGAGTCGGCGGCCGTCGAGTACGGTGCGCCGTCCCGACGTCAACCATTCGTCGGGCTCCTCCCACAGCTGCTTGCTCCTGTCCGGAGGTGTGGTGCCGAACGCCTTGGTCAGGGCTTCCAGTACGGGGCGGCCTCCCGCTCGGAGCAGCAGCGGCAGCTGGTCGGCCAGGGGAGGCCGGTCCGGTTCGGCCACGGCGGTCAGCGTCGCGCGTTCTTGGCGTCCCAACGCGATCGGGGTGCCGTACTCGCGTCGCACGGTCACCGCCAGCGTGTAGTGGTCCTGGTGGACGTGCGTGATGAGGAACTCCCGGATGTCGCCCAGTCCCGCGCCGATGCCGGACAACGCGGCTTCCAGCTGGTCGCGGGCGTCTGGGATGGCCCACCCCGAGTCGATCAGGACCAGTGAGTCGCCGTCGGTCAATGCGTAGACGTTGACCGCTTTCAAACCGTCGTTCGGCATCGGTAGCGGGATGCGGTAGACGCCGGGGGCTACGTGGTAGACCCCCGGTTCGGTCCAGGGCCGGACACCATCCTCGAGCGGTCGCATGCGGGTGATGAGACCAGGTTCTCGAGGGGAACAGGAGTCCGGTGAGAGCTACCTCACTGAGCGCTTGTTCATGTGGTTACCGTTCAGTCACCACCACTTTCCGTGATCAGCCGCTCCAGCTCGCGGCGCAGCAGACCCATGCGCGCGTCCGCCAGCAGCGGGATCTCATGACGCCGCTTGCGTACCGCGCGGAGGTCTATGTCGACCACCGTGAGCGATTCCTCCCAGTCGGGCGCGGCGGTGACCACGGATCCCCAGGGGTCGAGCACCCGCGAACCGCCCCAGAAACGCACCCCGGCCTCGTCGCCCACCCTGTTGACGAACACCACCCAGCACTGCTGCATGCGCGCGGTGAACGTGAGCAGGTCGTGCCAGTACTCGGCCGGGTCGAACGAGCCGCCCGTCGGTTTCGCCGCACTGTTGGCGGGGACGATGAGCAGTTCCGCACCGTCCTGCGCGGCCAGCCACGGCAACATCGGCTGCCAAGCGTCGTTGCAGACCAACGTGGCGAACCTGCCGTGCCGGGTGTCGAAGGCCCGCATGTGCTGCCCGGGACTGGCGTGCTTGCGCTCCTCCCAGATCAGGTAGTTCGGCAGGTACAGCTTGCGATGGTTGTGCACGAGAGCGCCGTTGGACAGGTACAGGGCCGAGTTGTGCCTGCGGATACGGCCGTCCTCCAACAGCCCGATCACGACATCCGGCCCATGCCGGGACAAGGCGGCGAGGCGCGGATCGTCCGGCCACAGCGAGATGTCGGAGACATTGTCGGTGAGTCGGCCCAGCGCGTAGCCCGTGAGACTCAACTCCGGGAACACGACCAGGTCGGCCTCCCGTTCGGCCGCTTGCTTGATGATGCGCTCGGCATCGGCCAGATTGCCTTCCACGTCACCAAGCCGACAGTCGGTCTGTGCCAGCGCCACCCTCATGCGCCTCACCTCCCTTGTTCCTTTGCCTGCTCGTTGCCCGCATCACGCGTTCGTGCGAGGCAACGCGAACACTCCGAAGGTACGGCACGGATAGCCGCTCTGACGACCGGCGATTCGGGTGGTGAGCTGGGCAGACCCGCTCAGCCGCGGGAGAGTGGGCAACGGCACAATCGAGAACGTGACCAGTGGTGAGACAGGCGGTGAGACAGGCGAGGCGCGGTACCCGTGGCCGAAGGGTGCGGCGACGGGGGTCGGCTCGATGCCGGGCACCGATCCGGGAGAGGCCGCCGCGATCGTGTTCGGTGAACTCCCCGAGTTCCCGCACCTTTTCGAACTCCCCGCACGGGGTGCGGGCGCCGACGTGATCGGCCGTACCGCTGCGCTGCTCGTGGACCTCGCCGTCGAGATCGTGCCGTCGGGTTACCGCGTCACCGCGAAGCCGGGACGTGACCATCGGCGGGCCGTGGACCTGCTGCGTTGGGACGTCGACGCCTTCAGCGAGGCGGCCGATGAGGGCTCCCCCTCGGTGGTGAAGACCCAACTCGCCGGACCGTGGACGCTGGCGGCCGGGGTCGAACTGGCACGGGGGCACCGGGTGCTCACCGACCACGGTGCGTTGCGGGACTTCACCGAATCGCTGATCGAGGGTGTGGCCGCGCACGTGTCCGAACTGGCCGAGCGCACGGGTGCCCGCGTGGTGGTGCAACTCGACGAGCCCACCCTGCCGGACGTCCTGGCCGGATCGCTGCCCACGCCGTCCGGCTACGGGACCGTGGCCGCCGTCCCCGAACCGCAGGCCCGGGAACTCCTCGGGACCGTCGTCGACGCCGCCCGCGCCGCCACCGGATGTCCCGTCGTCGTGCACTGCTGTGCCCGCCGGCCGCCCGTCGGACTGTTGAGAGCGGCGGGTGCCGATGCCGTCTCACTCGACGCGACACTGCTCGACGACGCTCCGGGCGAGCTGCTCGACGAGATCGGGGAGGCCTACGACGCCGAGGTCATGTTCCTGCTGGGGCTCGTCCCCGGCCGCGCCCCTGACCGCCGCCCCGAGCTGAAGCAGTTGGCGCGTCCGGCGTTCGACCTCGTGGACCGGTTGGGGTTCGCCCGTTCCACCCTCGCCGAGCGGGTCCTGCCCACTCCCACGTGCGGCCTCGCCGGCGCCACGGGGGAGTGGCTGCGCACGGCGCTGTCGTTGACCCGGGATCTCGGCAAAGCGTTCATCGATCCACCCGAAGGCTGGTAGTAGTGGCGAACATGCGACTGTTCCGCCGACGTCCCCGCCAAGACCACCGTGCCGCGTCCGACGCCGCGTCCGACCTGCCCGATCCGCGTACTCCGTGGCCCGAACAGCCCGTGCCGTCCGATCCGGACGCCGCGGCCGCCGAGTTCTGGCGTCATTGGCAGGACGTGCTGCCCGATGTCAGTTCCGCGCTCGGTGAGGGCAATCCGCAGGCGGCCGAGACGTTGCTGTGCGACGCGGTCGCGCGGCTGCACCCGAACCTGCAGTTCTCCCTCGAACGCGGTCAGCGCGCCCTCTACGCGCTCGTGATCAGCGGACAGGAGGACCCCGAGCTGAGGCCCTACACCGACGCGTGGAAGGCCGCCGCTCCGCCCGACGACGCCATCTGGGAGTACCACGATTCCATCCCCGCCGTACCCGACCCGGCGGGTGTCACGGTGAACCTGGGGACCCGTCGGGTGAGTTTCGCCGACATCCGCGTGGTCGCGCAGGTGGACGAGGACGAAGGGGTCGTCGACGTGGCCGTGTACCACCCCGAGTTCGCCGACCTCACCGAGTCCGAACGCACGACCCTGACGTTCCTGCCGCTCGACGCCACCCTCGGGGAGCGGCTCGCGGGCGAGCGGCTGCGTCGAGTGGAGACGGCGACCATCGAACCCCAGGGGACCATCAGCCTCGGTGAACTCCGCGACCTGGTCCGTGGGCTGACCGGCGATGTCGGTGGGGCTGACTAGGCTGCTCATCGTGAGCAGCGAGGATCTGACGGCGAGCGAAGAGTTGGCCTCGGTCGCCGAAAGCGACCCGGAGGCGGCGAGGACCACACCCGTCGAGGGCATCCAGGACGTCCCCGCGGAGGTGCGGGAACGGCACAGCGCCCTGGTCGAGGAGATCCGCGGACACCAGTTCCGCTACTACGTGCTGGACGCGCCCACGATCTCCGACGCCGAGTTCGACCAGTTGATGCGTGACCTGGAGCGGCTGGAGGCCGAACACCCGGCGCTGGTCTCACCCGACTCACCCACTCAGACCGTCGGCGGCACGTTCTCCACGGAGTTCCGCGCCCACGACCATCTGGAGCGCATGCTCAGCCTCGACAACGTCTTCGACCTCGACGAGTTGCAGGCGTGGATCGACAGGGTCGAACGGGAGGTCGGCGGCAGCACGCGGTACCTGTGCGAGCTGAAGGTCGACGGGCTCGCGGTCAACCTCGTGTACGAGAACGGCAGGCTCGTCCGCGGACTCACCCGCGGCGACGGGCGCACGGGTGAGGACGTCACGCTCAACGTGCGCACGGTGCAGGACGTGCCCGAGCGACTGACGGCGACCGACCGTTTCCCCGTGCCGGACGTGGTCGAGGTGCGCGGTGAGGTGTACTTCCGGGTGGAGGAGTTCGCCGACCTCAACGCCGCGCTCGTGAAGGCGGGCAAAGCGCCGTTCGCCAATCCGCGCAACGCCGCCGCCGGATCACTGCGGCAGAAGGATCCCAAGGTCACGCGCAGCAGGCCGTTGCGACTGGTCTGCCACGGGCTCGGCAAACGGGTCGGTTTCGAACCCACCCGACAGTCCGAGTCGTACGAGGCGCTCGCGGCGTGGGGGCTGCCCGTCTCGCCGTACAGCAAGGTGATCGACTCCACCGAGGAGTTGATCGAGTACATCCGCTACTGGAATGAGCACCGGTACGACGCGGCCTACGAGATCGACGGCGTCGTCGTCAAGGTCGACGACGTGTCGTTGCAACGCAGACTCGGCACCACGTCCCGGGCGCCCCGGTGGGCGGTCGCCTACAAGTACCCCCCGGAGGAAGCCAACACGACGCTGCTCGACATCCGCGTGAACGTGGGCCGCACCGGACGCGTCACGCCGTACGCGGTCATGGAACCGGTGAAGGTCGCCGGTTCGACGGTGTCGATGGCCACCCTGCACAACGCCGAGGAGGTCAAGCGCAAGGGCGTGCTCATCGGCGACCGCGTGGTGATCCGCAAGGCCGGGGACGTGATCCCCGAGGTACTCGGCCCCATCGTGGACCTGCGCACCGGGACCGAACGCGAATTCGTGATGCCCACCCACTGCCCGGAGTGCGGTACGCAGCTGGCGTACGAGAAGGAGGGCGACGTCGACATCCGTTGCCCGAACGCGCGGTCGTGTCCCGCTCAGTTGCGGGAACGGTTGTTCCACCTCGCCGGGCGCGGTGCGTTCGACATCGAGGTCCTCGGCTACGAGGCGGCGGGTGCCCTGCTGCGGTCCGGTGTGATCGCCGACGAGGGTGACGTGTTCGACCTCACCGAGGAGGATCTCAAGCGGGTCGACCTGTTCGTCACCAAGTCGGGACAGCTGTCCGCCAACGGACGGCGCCTGCTGGACAATCTCGCCGCCGCCAAGGATCGTCCGTTGTGGAAAGTCCTGGTGGGACTGTCGATCCGGCACGTCGGCCCGACGGCCGCGCAGGCGCTCGCGCGGGAGTTCGGTTCCATCGACGCGATCGACGCGGCCAGCGAGGAACGGCTGGCCGAGGTCGACGGGGTCGGTCCCACCATCGCCAAGGCGGTTCGCGAATGGTTCGCGGTCGACTGGCACCGCGAGGTCGTGGAGAAATGGCGCCGCGCGGGAGTGCGCATGGAGGCCGAGCGCGACACGTCGGTGCCGCGGAACCTGGAGGGGCTTTCCATCGTGGTCACCGGGACGTTGCGCGAATTCTCCCGGGACGAGGCCAAGGAGGCCATCATGGCGCGCGGTGGCAAAGCGGCCGGTTCGGTGTCGAAGAAGACCGCGTTCGTCGTGGTGGGCGATGCGCCCGGTTCGAAGTACGACAAGGCCGTGCAGTTGAAGATCCCCGTCCTCGACGAGGACGGTTTCCGAGTACTGCTGGACCAGGGGCCGGAGGCCGCGATGAAGGTGGCCGAACAACCCGCCGACTGAGGCGCCGTGTCCGCAGCCTGTGTCGCCGTGTCCGCAGCGTGCGTAGTAGTGTCCACAGCTTGTCGAAACACGCGGCCGCAGCTGCACCCGAGCCGGCCGGAGGGAGACGTCTCATGAGCGATGTCTACGTGCGTACCGCTCGCCCCGAGGAGTTTTCCGCGGTGGGGGAGCTGACGGTGACCGCGTACCGGGTCAACGGTTACCTCGAGCAGGAGGACGGTCGGCGGTACTCGCGTTCCCTGCAGGATGCGGCACGCAGGGCCGAGCACGGACAGCTGCTCGTCGCCGTCGACGGCGAGGGAACGCTCCTGGGCACCGCCACCTTGGTCGGGCCCGACTCCGCGCTGGCGGAGATGTGTGTCGACGGTGAGGCCGAACTGCGCATGCTCGCGGTGGCGCCACACGCGCGTGGCCGTGGGGTCGGGGAGACGTTGACCACGGCGGTGCTCGATCTCGCCCGCGAACGCGGTGCGACACGCGTGGTGTTGTGCACCCTCGCCGAGATGACCAGGGCGCACCGGCTCTATGAGCGACTCGGGTTCACCCGTGTGCCCTCCCGCGACTGGTACACCGATGCGGGGCGGCTGCTGATGGCGTATGCCAAGGACCTGTGACGCCGGATCAGCCGCGGGTGTCCTTGCGCAGCAGCACGGCGACGACCAGGGCGATCGTCGTCACCCCGAGACCCGCCACCACCGTGCCGCCCAGGCCGAGGTGATCGACGACCCACGCGAGTGTCTTGCGGCTGCGTGACTCGGGATCGGCCAGGACGGTGGCGGCGAACACCGCCGCCACGGCGCCCACCCCGGCCAGGGCCCAGCGGCCGCGACGCTCGTCGAGTCCGGTGCGATGCACGATCATGCGCCCCGCGCGCAGGATCCGCCGTACCCGCAGGATGCGGAACGCCCCGAGCATCAACAGGATCCGTAACACCTGTGTCGGGCCGATGACGAACACCACCGCGGGCACGGTGATCGCGACGATCAGCAGCTGGGCCCGATAGCGTCGCACGAACAGGCGTACGCTGCCGCTGAACCACAACAGCGCGGCCGATTCGCCCACCAACACGGCGAGGGAGAGCCAGTTGAGCACCCTGCCGACCACGCCGGGGAGGCCGGGTGCGGTGGTGAGGAAGACCGCGGGTATCGACAGGAGCGCGGCAGCCAGGACGGGGACGGCCAGGGATTGTTGAATCCGTCGGGCACGGTCGTCGTCCGGGGCGGTACGGCGCATCAGCCGCATGACGGTACACGGCGTCGGTCCGGTTCGACCCACTGGACCGGTATGTCAGGGATGGCGGGTTCGACTACGCGGACCGTGGG
>SMEH01001051.1_pt1 | contig 12460 bp, 9 predicted proteins | sample 2456361 | NCBI WGS metagenome assembly SMEH01 (sample SAMN10132587, study PRJNA489261) | soil metagenome | isolation source: day1 control-loamy sand soil ammended | place: USA | reverse complement strand
GCAGATGATTATGTAACAAAGCCATTTAGTCCATTAACGTTAATGGCAAGAATTAAAGCGGTAACTCGAAGGGCAAATCAAAGCAATCAAACGATGGAACAGATGGAAGTGATTGAAACGCACCATTTTAAAATTAATAAAGAAACAAGGGAAGTTTTTTTAGACGGACATATCATTCCCGATCTAACGCCAAAGGAGTTTGATTTACTTGTATTTTTCGCACAACACCCAAGACAAGTGTTCACAAGGGAACAAATTTTAGACCGGGTATGGGGTTATCAATATTATGGTGATGAGCGGACGGTGGACGTACATATAAAACGATTAAGGAAAAAAATTGGTAGAGAAAAGCAACCTTTTTTTCATACGGTTTGGGGAGTTGGCTACAAGTTTGATGAAATGGTGGAATAAAATATGAAATTTAAATACATGTATCAACAACTACTAAGTCATATTGGGATTATTACAGTTGCTTTTATTATTGTTGGTATTATTGTTTCTCAGTTTGTAGAAGCCTTAGTTTTTAAAAATAAAGAAGAAGAATTAATAAGCTACGGAAAAGAAATTGTTAGTGAATTAAATTTTATATCATTATACGATACAATTACAATTAATAAATACCAAGAAGTGTTGGATAATCAAAATATCGTCATTTGGCAGTTTGATGCTCGGGGAACGATCCAATATCCACCTGAACAATCAAATGTTAGAATTCAGTTTTCTAAAGAAGAATGGAATAGAATCATGAATGGACAAGTTTTTTCAGTTAGTGTGGATGATCGCTTAGGAAATCCGTCTTCAATCGTTGTTCTCCCTTATGTGAAAGGTGATTACTTATTAGGGGGCATTATTTTAACAGCGCCAATTCGTAATACGAAGGCCATGGTAGAGGAGTTTAATGAATATTTAGGTGTGACTGTACTAATTACTCTCGTTGTCTCATTTATTATTAGTTGGTTTTTATCTCGTATTCACGGTAAACGAATTAAGCAATTACAAAACGCAACTTCCGCTGTTGCACAAGGGAATTATGATATTAAAGTACAAGATTCAGACTTCGATGAAATCGGTGAATTAGCAAGTGATTTTAATAAAATGGTTGAACAATTAAAAAGGTCAAATGAAGAAATAAAAATATTGGAAAATCGTAAACGTCAATTTATTGCCGATGTTTCTCATGAGATGCGGACACCACTTACAACGATAAGTGGTATTATTGAAGGTCTTCGAAATGATATGATCCCAGAAAGTGAAAAAGAAAAAGGGCTACAGTTAGCAAGTCAAGAAACAAAGCGACTCATACGGCTAGTTAATGAAAACTTAGACTATGAAAAGATTCGTTCCAACCAAGTAAAGTTACATATTGAAAAGATTGAAGTAGCGGATGTATTTGAAGTTGTAGAAGAACAATTGGATATACTTGCAAAAAAAAGAGGTTGTAAAATCATCGTCGAATTAGATGGCAATCCGATTGTTTATGCCGATTACGATCGTCTTATTCAAATTGTGCTAAACATAACGAAAAATTCTATTCAGTTTACGGAGGATGGAGAAATTATTTTAAGAGGCAAACAGACAGAAAAATATACAGTTATAGAGATTGAAGATACGGGAATTGGTATTGACCCAGATGATATTGAAAATATTTGGCAACGTTTTTACAAGGCAGATGTTTCAAGAAGAAGCAATCCATTTGGTGAATTTGGATTAGGATTGTCTATTGTTCAACAGCTTGTACGCTTACATCGTGGTGATATTCGCGTAGAAAGTGAAAAAGGGAAAGGAACAAAATTCACTATCTATTTACCTTTGAAAGACAAAGATTAAAATAGGGATAGGTTTATGATGAAGGTTAATCCATACAACGTAATATCTAGTTTTATTGGAATAATAAATGCTAGATATTGGTAGTGTTGTAGTGGGATTAGCCTTTTCTTATGTTCACTAACATGAATGAAAATAAATCTAATGATTATTAAAAATATATATTGAAAGACTTAGAAAAAAATGTATAATAGGGTATTGTGTAATTATTAAACTTTATGTTTAGTAATAGAAAACTTTATTTACTGATAGTTTACATTTAGTAAACGAATATATCGAGGTCGATTTTCATGTATAAGGGTATTGGAAAAAAGATTAAAAATTTACGCTTGAAAAAGGGATTGACACAGGAAGAACTCGGAGAGAGAACGGATTTAACAAAAGGATACATATCGCAAATTGAACGTGACTTGAGTTCTCCCTCAATTGATACATTCTTTTCGATATTAGAAGTATTAGGATGCTCGCCTAAGGAGTTTTTTGATGATTTAGAACATGTACAAAAAGTTGTTTATGATGATGAAGATCAAACAGAATTTATTGATGAAGAGTTAGGATATCAAATTCAATGGCTTGTACCAGAATCGAATGAGAATGATATGGAACCGATTATTCTCACTTTAGAGCCGAATGGGAAATTTAAAGAATTTGAGCCATCATTGTCCGAAACTTTTGCCTATGTTTTACAAGGTCAAGTATCAGTCAAACTTGGGAAAAGAATATATCATGCCCGTGCCGGAGAAGCCATTTACTTTCATGCCTCTCACGAACATCAAATCTTTAATGATTTTAATGGAATCTCCAAATTATTATTAGTGGCAACAGAATCTTATCTATAACAAAAGCCATAATAACGAAGAAGGGGGAGTTTTCAATGACAAAAAATCAACCAATTATTCGCTTTGAAAATGTGACAAAACAATATGATGATGATAAACCAATTCTTAATAATGTAAGTTTTGAGATGGAAAAAGGAAAGTTTTATACCCTTCTTGGTCCTTCAGGATGCGGAAAAACGACCATACTTCGCTTAATCTCAGGGTTAATTGAAGCGACAAGCGGTAAGATCTATATTAATGATAAATTAGTAAATGATACACCTGCGAACAAACGACAAGTCAATACGGTTTTCCAAGATTATGCATTATTTCCGCATCTGAATGTTTTTGATAATGTGGCTTTTGGTTTACGTGTTAAAAAATTACCAAATGATGTGATTGAAAAGAAAGTTAAAGAAGCGTTACGCTTTGTTAACTTACAAGGATATGAGAACCGAGAAATAACAGGAATGTCAGGTGGACAACGGCAGCGGGTAGCCATTGCAAGGGCAATTGTAAATGAACCAGAAGTATTACTGCTTGATGAACCACTGTCTGCACTTGATTTAAAATTGCGTACGGAAATGCAATATGAACTTCGTGAATTACAACAACGACTTGGTATTACCTTTGTTTTTGTCACACATGACCAAGAAGAAGCTCTAGCAATGAGTGATGAAATTTTTGTTATAAATGAAGGAAAAATTGAACAACGAGGTACACCAAGGGATATATATGATGAGCCTATAAACCGTTTTGTAGCAGATTTTATTGGCGAATCCAATATTATTACTGGAAAAATGATCCAAGACTTTCTTGTAGAATTTGCTGGGAAACAATATGATTGTGTAGATCAAGGCTTTAAGCCGAATGAAACAGTCGAAATTGTTATTCGTCCAGAAGATTTGGAAATAACTTCAGTGGAACGAGGTAAATTTGCGGTGAAAGTGGATTCCATACTATTCCGAGGTGTACATTATGAAATTATTGGTTATGATGAGATCGGGAATGAATGGATGATTCATTCAACAAAAACGGCGACGATTGGTGATAAAATTGGACTGTATTTTGAACCGGAAGATATTCATGTTATGAGATTGGGTGAGACGGAAGAAGAATTTGATGCACGTTTAGAAAGTTACACGGCACAAGGGGCTGAAAAGTAATGACAAGAAATCGAAATTGGTATCTTGGCCCTTATCTTGTTTTTATTGTGCTTTTCGTCGTACTCCCGATCTTACTCATCGTTTATTATTCGTTTTTTGATATCCACGGTGATTTTACATTTGAAAATTATATCAAATTCTTCACACCGGTTTATTTAAAAATGGCTCTAAGTTCCTTTTGGTATGCCTTTTTAATAACGGCATTTACACTGCTCATTTCCTATCCGACTGCCTATTTACTAACGAAATTAAAATATAAACAACTATGGTTACTATTAATTATTATACCGTCATGGATTAACTTGCTCTTGAAGGCCTATGCCTTTATCGGCATATTTGGTACGTATGGGTTTGCCAACGCTATGTTAGAAACATTTGGTATCGGTAGCAAGCAACTATTGTTTACTGATTTTAGTTTTATTTTTGTTTCTGTCTATATATTTATTCCTTTTATGATTTTACCGATATTTAATGCGTTAGATAAACTAAATCCTTCATTAGTTGATGCATCCAAAGATTTAGGTGCATCCAGTTGGACGACTTTTAGACGGGTGATCTTTCCCTTAACAATTGATGGGGTTAAATCAGGGTGTCAAGTTGTGTTTATCCCAGCTCTAAGTTTGTTTATGTTAACGCGCCTTATTGCCGGAAACCGTGTAATCACCCTTGGTACAGCTGTTGAACAGCACTTTTTAGTTACCCAAAATTGGGGTATGGGTTCTACAATTGCAGTATTTTTAATTATCATTATGGTTATTATAATGGTCATTTCAGGAAGTCGGAAGCGGGGGATTCATTATGAAAAGAAAATTTAAGCCATCAACAATATATTTAGCGATCGTATTTGTTATTTTATACGCTCCGATTTTCTATCTAATGTACTATTCTTTTAATAGTGGCGGAAAGATGTATGCCTTTGATCGTTTCACGTGGGAATGGTATGGAGAATTATTTGCAGATACACGTTTACTTATTATCGTATTAAATACAATTATCATTGCTTTATTATCTGCAGCAATATCAACAATTATTGGAACAATTGGTGCAATTGCCGTTTGGTATGTTAAACAAAATAAAATGAAAAACTTATTATTATCATTAAATAATATTTTAATTGTTAGTCCAGATGTTGTAATTGGTGCATCCTTTTTAATTCTATTTACATTTATCGGTATTCAATTAGGGTTTACTTCGGTCCTACTTGCACATATTGCTTTTTCTGTGCCAATTGTAGTTATTATGGTGTTACCAAAATTACAAGAAATGAGTCCATCGTTAATTGCTGCAGCCAAAGACTTAGGTGCAAACAATTATCATATTCTAACAAAGGTTATTTTGCCCTATATTACACCAGGAATTTTTGCCGGTTTTTTCATGGCATTGACGTATTCATTAGATGATTTTGCAGTAACTTTTTTCGTGACTGGTAATGGATTCTCTACATTATCGGTTGAAATTTATTCTATGGCTCGCCAAGGTGTTTCTTTAACCATTAATGCATTATCGACCATTCTGTTCCTGTTTACAGTTCTTCTTGTTATTGGATACTATTTTATTTCGAAAAGAACGAATGCAAATGGTCGAATGTTTGGATTGGGGGCTAGAAAATGAGAAAGTTAACTCAAGCGTTTATAACCGTTTTTGCTGTTTCTTTCTTACTCATTTTTGTTGTGAATCGATTAAATGCTGCGGAAGGTTATGCTGGTAATGATACACTTACAGTATACAACTGGGGGGAATATATTGATCCTGAATTAATTCAGCAATTTGAGGAAGAAACTGGGATAAAAGTCATATATGAAACCTTTGATTCAAATGAAGCGATGATGGTTAAAATCGATCAAGGTGGAACAGCATATGATGTCGCCATACCATCTGAGTATGCCATTGAACGGATGAAGGAAAATGATGCCCTAATCCCATTAGATCATTCAAAATTGCCGAATTTAAAAAATATAGATGAACGATTCCTTGACTTGTCCTTTGATCCCGGAAATAAATATTCTGTTCCGTACTTTTGGGGAACGGTAGGGATTGTATATAATCCAACGATGTTAGAAGAAGGTAGAACATTTACTAGTTGGGACGATTTATGGGCACCTGATTTAAGGAATCAAATTTTGCTTGTAGATGGAGCTCGTGAAGTCATTGGATTCGGTTTGAACAGCTTAAATTATTCTTTAAATGATAGGAATAAAGCGCATTTACAGGAAGCGAAGGAAAAACTTGTAAAACTGCAGCCGAATATAAAGGCAATAGTCGGTGATGAAATTAAAATGCTGATGGTAAATGAAGAAGCGCCAATTGGTGTTGTTTGGAGTGGTGATGCGGCAGATATGATGTGGGAAAATGAAAATTTAGATTATGCTGTTCCTATGGAGGGTTCAAATCTTTGGTTTGACAATATGGTTATTCCAAAAACAGCTAAAAATATAGATGGTGCTCATAAATTTATTAACTTTATGCTCGAGGCAGAAGTCGCAGCACAAAATGCAGATTATGTCGGATATTCAACCCCTAATAAAGCAGCTATGGAACTTCTACCAGAAGAAACGGTAAATGATGAAAGGTTCTACCCATCACCAGAATTGACGAAGAAATTGGAAGTGTACGAAAATCTTGGTCCTGACATGTTAAATTATTATAATGAGCTATATTTAGAATTTAAAATGCATGCAAAATGATAAATGGGCTGTCCAAGTCGAAATAGTAGATTTCAAAACATATACGTTGCCTTTTTCCTGAGTGTGCCGAATCAGTGAAGCATATTCCAGCGGGAATAGCGAAAGCTTAGCAGTACTGACTTTTTGGGCAGCCCTTCTTAGTGTATTATGGTCATTATAATGGTGTAAGTTTTTTTATAAATCTCAAAGGGTTAATGAGTTCAAAAATCCGATTTTTCTTCTTGGCATTTTCCAATAACTTATGGTCTAAAAACGGATAATCATATAGTTTTCCCTCATATACGAACTCAAAACGATGATGAATAAAAAAGTCGACTGGTGTCACTAAAGCTGGGGGAAGGTTCCATAAATGAACCCCGCTTTCTTGTAAAACTTCTGCGACAAACTGTGAACAGAAGTAAGAATTGTTTTTATTAATTGGATAACTCAAAAGTATTCCAATTAAACCTAATAAATTATATGAAAACATATCTTTATTCATTTCAAAGGTTTCAATTTTTTTTCTAATGTTTTGATACTCTTTCTCCGTTATTTCTAATTTCAAAATTAAACAACGAGTATTTTCAAAATATCGGTACGTACCAAAATAAACATCTTCTCGGATAAAACCAGCTCGAAGAGGATTGCGTGGTTTTTTTCTACCAAAGCTATATATTTCATTTAATTCATCGTCGAAAACAATAGATACATGGTTATATGGAGCGTTAGTGAACCACTTGATCATTTTAGTGAACAAGGTTCCTGTATCAGTTAAAAGTATATATATACTATGTTTTTTATTTTCCATGCTCTCTCTCCCTATTTGATCCCTTATCACCTGCATAACAAACTTGTAAATTAGTAAAATATGATCAAGATAATAACTAATATAACATATAAATTAACGAGTGGATAAAGTAAATATTGTCAACTTGTATATTTCTTCATGAAATTGAAACAAAATATATCTTGACTTATTATATAATGATTGGCTTAACTTGAAAAACGAATTATTATAGATATATGAAAAGAGTTAGGAGTTGGATAATAATGAAAAATATAAATCGCTTCCTATTGTTGTTATTCAGTATATTCTTTACATTAAGTATTGGTAATCCTTTCGTTTATGCAAGTGAGAATGATCATAATGAAAAAGTAATTAATGAAAAATATGGTCCGACAATTGTGGTGTTCGGTGAGAGGCTGTCAGAATCCCAAAGAGAAGAAACAAAAAGACTTTTAAAGGTTGATGAAGAAGCGGATGTGAAGGAAATTATTGTCACTGGAGCTGATGCGGCAAAGTATATTAATGGGGATCCTAATTCCAACATGTATTCTTCAGCGAAAATTAAACGCTTAGATAAAGGAGAGGGGATAACAGTTGTACAAGCCACTCCTGAAAATATTACAGAAGTAACAGATGAAATGTATGCCAATGCACTCATTACTGCAGGAGTGGAAGATGCGGAAATTACAGTTGCATCTCCAGTCAAAGTGACAGGTCACTCTGCTTTGACAGGCATTTTTAAAGCGTACGAAGCTACAGGTGAGGAATTAGATACGGCAAGACTTGATGTTGCTAATCAAGAATTAGATTTGTCTACAAAATTAGCTGAAGAAGCAGGAGTCGATGAGAATCAAGTCAGTCAATTAATGACAGAAATTAAGAAAGCAATTGCAGAACAAGATCCGGCTACAAAAGAAGAAGTAAAACAAATTGTGGAAGAACAATTAAAAAAGTTAAACATTGAAATCCCTGATGAATATAAGCAGAAGCTTATTCATCTGTTTGATCAAATCCGAAACTTAAATATTAACTTTGATGAGCTGAAAAGTCAGTTAAATCAATTGACGAATGTGATTAAAGATAAATTAGGAGAAGTTGACCCGAATGTCCTTGCGAAAATATGGAATTCTTTAAAAGATATCTTCATAGCGATTGTGAATTTCTTTAATAATTTATTGTCTTAAAACAGATAGGCTGTTCTGAAAATAATTTGAACATTTTCAGGACAGTCTTTATTTTTTGGTTTTTATCAATGGGAATGTGATTGTAAGTATAAAGAAAATTGTTGAAAAAATAGTATTTTGTTTCAAATGTATCGTGAATTTCTGTATAAACCAGAAATTGACATAGTTATTATGCCTGGATGTTATCGAACTGTAAAGCAGATGAAAAAACTTACTTACCATATCTATAGTAAAATGAATAGGAATAAACATAATTAAAAGGTGTTCGTATGAAAATAAGAAAATTATTCATAAGCATAGTTCTTTTTTTATTACTATTTCCTTATAACATCGCGGCACAAAGTACAGATATTCCAAAAGTATTCAGTGAAGCGGCTATTTTAATTGATGCGAAATCTGGACAAACCATATATGGTAAAAATGAAAATAAACGAATGAACCCTGCAAGTATTACTAAAATTGCAACTGCTATTTATGCAATTGAAAATGGTGATTTATCAGATGATGTTGTTATAAGTGAAACGGCAACAAAGGTTGAAGGAACAACTGTTTTTTTAGAACCAGGGGAAGTTGTTACTTTAAAAAAGCTGATTATTGGCATGATCGTAAACTCTGGTAATGATGCTGCATTAGCAATTGCTGAACATATTGATGGCTCTTTAGCAAACTTTGAGAAACATTTTAATGCGTATTTACAAGACTATATTGGGGTTAACAATACCCATTTTGAAAACCCACACGGACTTTATGGTGAAAATCATTATTCAACTGCACACGATATGGCGAAAATTACGAAGTATGCGATGGAAAATGAAACCTTTCGATCGATAATTAATATTCAAGAGTATAAATGGGACGGAGCATCCTGGGATACAACATTAGTTAATCATCACCGTCTAATCCTCGGTGAGTTTCCTTATGATGCACAAATTACGGGTGGAAAAAATGGGTTTATAAATGAATCAGGGTATACGTTAGTTACAACTGCTACTAAAGGTAATTTGAATTTAATTGCAGTTACAATGAAAACCGATGATAAAGATGTTCCTTATACAGATACATTGAATTTGTTTGATTTTGGTTTTCAAAATTTCCAAACAAAGAAAATCCCAAAAGGTACAGAATTTACAGTACAAGATAAGAAATTTATTACTAAAAAAGATCTATTATATACTGTAAATATTCATGAACGTTACACAAACGAAGTGGATACATCAGGTCTTTTAACCATTTATAACCAATTGAATGAACCAATTGTAAGTTTTCAACTTAAATCTACGAATGAACCAATGCAGAAGGAAAATAGTGCTGATATACAAATGAATTGGAAATCTGATGGAATTGTTGTTTCGCTGGAAGTTGCATTTGTATGCGTTGTTGTATTTGTAGCAGTAATCGTTATTCAAAGGCTGAAAAAAAGGGTATAATTCTACAAAGAGACAAATATGTTTGCCTTTATATATAATCAAAAACAAATGAAGAACTTAGGAATCGGAATGTGATATTAGTTAACTAAAAAAAGCAACTTTTTTTAAAGTTGCTTTTTTGAATGACAAGGAAAAGTCTGAGGAAAACAGAAATTTATGTAGAAAAAGAATTTATTTTTAATATAAGAATATGCTATAATAAAAAACGGTCAACATTATAGTATTTTTTTAAATTGTACCCAATTATATATTACTAAATAAAAAAAGTGAAGTCAAGTGTTTTTTGCAAAAGTGAGAAGGGGTGTTTGAATGGCGGATCACGAACAAATTATAGAAAAAGAACAAGTGCGAGTGAATAAGGTAATCGATAGCATAGAAAAACAGATGGAAAAGCTAAAAAGTAAAACAGGGAACTTAAAAAAAGATATTGTTTCCCTTAGAAAATCCTTTTGGGATGATGTCACTGTTAATATTGACGATCCTGATGATGTCATTGAAACTCACGCCAGTATAAAACAACAAGCGGAGTTGCTTGGTGAGAGGGAACGTAGCCATGGGCAATTTCATAAACAATATAAAAATTTGCAAAGACTAAAATCTTCACCTTATTTCGGTAGAATTGACTTTGTAGAAGAGGGTGAAAAAAAAGCAGAACAAATATATATTGGCTTATTTTCCTTAATGGATGAGGATGGTGAAAATTTCCTTATATATGATTGGCGAGCACCTATTGCTCGTATGTATTATGATTATGCCCCAGGACCTGCTCAATATGAAACGATGGATAGTATAATTAAAGGTGAAATTGAATTAAAACGGCAATATATGATTCGTAATGGAAGAATAAAAGGAATGTTTGATACAACTATAACGATTGGTGACGAAATTCTCCAAGCTGTTTTAAGTGGCCAAGCGGATAACCATATGAAAAATATTGTAGCTACGATTCAAAAAGAACAAAATGCTATTATCCGCAATAATAAGAAGAAATATTTAGTTGTCCATGGTGCAGCAGGAAGTGGGAAAACATCAGCAGCGATGCAGCGGGTAGCTTACCTTCTTTATCGATATCGTGAGACATTAAAGGCTGAAAATATTTTATTATTTTCTCCAAACCAAATGTTTAACAGTTATGTTAGTACGGTGTTACCAGAACTCGGGGAAGATAATATGGAACAAAGTACGTTTTACCAATATTTGCAGCAACGTTTAAATATCGATATAGAAAATCCATACACCCAAATAGAATATGTTCTTGGTGCCAAGCAAGATCAAGCATATGATATCCGAAAAAAATCAATTCAGTTTAAAGCAAGTTTAGCTTATAAAAAAATCATTGATCATTATGTTAAAGATTTACTTACTACAGGAATGTTATTTAAAAATATTCGTTTTCGAGGAGAACTCTTAATAAGTAAAAAGGAAATATATGATTATTTTTATAGTTTAAAACAAATTTCTTCCATTCCTAATCGTATTAGTCTTGTAAAAGAATGGTTATTAGACAAGTTAAAAGTGGTAGAGAAAAATGAGCGATCAAAAGAGTGGGTAGAAGAGGAGCGAGAATTACTCAATAAAGATGATTATTTAAAAATTTATCGGAAGCTACAAAAACAAAAACGGTTTACTGAAGATACTTTTGATGATTTTGCACGGGAAGAACAACTTCTTGCAGGTTGGGTGGTAAAAAGAAGATTAAAACCGTTACGAGATAAAATAGCAAATCTAGTCTTTATTGACATTATCGGGTTATATAGGAAATTTTTTTCTTGGGCACAATTGAAGTTAGTAGATTTAAAAATTCCAGATGAATGGGTGGAGATTAAAAAGCTGACATTGGCACGGTTAGCGACAGGCGAACTCCTTTTTGAGGATGCGACCCCCTTCCTTTATTTAAAAGATAAAATAGAAGGAAAACATACTTATAATTCAATTCGTCATTTATTTATTGATGAAGCACAAGATTATTCACCGTTTCAACTGAGTTATTTAAAAGAAATTTTCCCTAATAGTAGAATGACGATTTTAGGGGATATGAATCAATCTATTTTTACCCACTCTATTCATAATGAGCATGCATTTGCAAAGTCGGAAAATTTATTTCCGGAGGAAGAACTGGAAAGAATTGTTTTAACAAAAAGTTATCGTTCAACAAAACAAATAGTAGAATTTACAGAAGAAATGCTTACGGCTAATCATAAAATAGAGCCATTCAATAGGGAAGGTGAAGTTCCTACACTATCAATTGTTCCGAATAAGAGTAAACTTCATGAGAATATTATTAAAAAAGTAACAGACTTACAAAATAAAGGGTTTGAAACGGTTGCAATTATATGCAAAACAGCAATGGAATCACATGAAGCGTATGAAATGTTAAAAGAGGAATTACATTTACGACTAATTCGAAAAGAAACCTCTTCCTTTGAGAAAGGAGTTTTAATAATTCCTAGTTATTTGGCAAAAGGAATCGAGTTTGATGCAGTAATAATTTATAATTGTGCTAATGATGTTTATGATCATGAAGATGAACGAACATTATTTTACACAGCATGTACACGGGCGATGCATGAATTGCATTTATATTCTGTTGG
>SMEH01000450.1_pt1 | contig 12481 bp, 10 predicted proteins | sample 2456361 | NCBI WGS metagenome assembly SMEH01 (sample SAMN10132587, study PRJNA489261) | soil metagenome | isolation source: day1 control-loamy sand soil ammended | place: USA | reverse complement strand
GGCCGTGCGGCTGTCGGCGGTGGCCGCCGCGTTCGCCGACGTCGCCCACAACCGGGCGCGGGCGACGGTGTTGGGCTCCCTGCCGGCCGCGTGGCGCAATGTGCCGTCGGCGCCACAGGTCAAGACCTATCGCCACGGCGAAACCGAGTATCACGTCCGCTACACCGCGACCCGATCCGGATTGGTCGCCGTGGACCACGCGGACGTCGAGCTCGTGGCAGCCGCCCCGGAACGCGTCGTCCTGCGTCGCGGTGGCGTGCGACGTGCCTTCGACGTCGCCCGGTACCCCGATCTGGTCACCGTGGACTCGGCATTGGGCGCGGTGAACCTCGTCCCGGTGCCCCGATTCCGCGACCCGGACACCGAACCCGCCACGGGGTCACTGGTCGCCCCGATGCCCGGGACGGTCGTGCGGATCGCCGTGTCGGTGGGCGACCGGGTGCATGCCGGACAGCCGTTGCTGTGGCTGGAGGCGATGAAGATGGAGCACCGCGTGGCCGTGCCCGTCGACGGTCGGGTCACCGAGCTCGCCGTCACCGAAGGGCACCAGGTGGAACAGGGGTCGGTGCTGGCGGTGGTGACACCGGAGGACGAGGACCGAAGTGCGTCCGACACCGTCGAGACAGCGAAGGAGACACCGTGAACTTCACCGAATCACCGGAGCGGCGGGCGCTGCGGAAAGCGGTGGCCGAACTCGCCGCGAAGTACGGTCACGAGTACTACCTGGAAAAGGCCCGTGGTGGCGGCCACACCAGCGAACTGTGGGATGAGGCGGGCAGACTCGGCTATCTCGGTGTCTCGGTGCCCGAAGCCTACGGCGGTGGCGGTGCGGGGATCGGCGATCTGGCGGCGGTGTGCGAGGAGTTCTGCGCCGCGGGCACGCCCATGCTGCTCATGGTGGTGTCACCGGCGATCTGCGCGACGGTGATCGCACGGTTCGGCACCGACGAGCAGAAAGCCCACTGGCTGCCCGGTTTCGCCACCGGTCGGGTGCGGATGTCGTTCGCCATCACCGAACCCGACGCCGGTTCGAACTCCCACCGCATCACCACCACCGCCCGCCGCGACGGCGGTGACTGGATCCTGCGCGGACGCAAGGTGTTCATCTCCGGAGTGGACGAGGCCGACGCGGTGCTCGTGGTGGGGCGCACCGAGGACGCGCGGACCGGCAAGCTCAAGCCGGCGTTGTTCATCGTGCCCACCGACGCCCCGAACTTCGAGTACCGGGCCATTCCGATGGACCTGGTGTCGGCGGACAAGCAGTTCGAACTCGTCCTCGACGACGTACGGCTGCCCGGTGACGCGCTCGTCGGTTCCGAGGACGCCGCCTTGGCGCAGCTGTTCGCGGGGCTGAACCCGGAACGCATCATGGGGGCCTCGTTCTCCCTCGGCATCGCCCGCTACGCGCTCGACAAGGCGGTGGAATACGCGCGGCAGCGCAGCGTGTTCGGTGTCCCCATCGGCGCGCACCAGGGGCTGGCGCACCCCTTGGCCGAGATCAAGATCGAGTTGGAACTCGCCAGGCTCATGACCCAGAAGGCCGCGGCGATCTACGACTCCGGTGACGACGGTGCGGCGGGCGAGGCCGCCAACATGGCCAAGTACGCCGGAGCCGAGGTCGCCGTGCGCGCCGTCGATCAGGCCGTGCAGGTCCACGGCGGCAACGGATTGGCCTCCGAGTACGGTTTGGGAACGATGCTGGCCGCGGTACGGGTGGGGCGGATCGCTCCCGTCAGTCGGGAGATGATTCTCAACTTCGTGGCGCAGCACAGTCTCGGGTTGCCCAAGTCGTACTGAGTCCGCGGACGGCCCAGGAAGGAGTCATTACGTGACCACGTTGGCCGGTAAGACCATCATCATGTCCGGGGGGAGCCGGGGGATCGGGGAGGCCATCGCCGTGCGTGCCGCGCGGGACGGGGCCAATGTGGCGCTGCTCGCCAAGACCGCCGAGCCGCATCCGAAGCTGCCCGGCACCATCCACACGGCCGCGAAGGCGATCGAGGAGGCGGGCGGGCAGGCACTGCCGATCGTGGGTGACGTTCGTGACGACGAGGCCGTGGTGGCGGCGGTCGAGCGCACGGTGGAGCAGTTCGGCGGGATCGACATCGTGGTCAACAACGCCAGCGCCATCGACCTCACCCCGTCGGAACACATCCCGATGAAGCGCTACGACCTCATGCAGGACATCAACGCGCGCGGCACGTTCCTGCTGTCGCGCACGGCGATTCCGCACCTACGCCGCGCCGACAACCCGCACATCCTCACCCTGTCGCCGCCGATCCGGCTCGAGGAGAAGTGGTTCACGGCGGGGCATCTCGCCTACAGCATCGCCAAGTACTCGATGAGCCTGGTCACGGTGGGGCTGGCCGCCGAACTGCGCGCCGACGGCATCGCCGTCAACTCACTGTGGCCGCGCACGACCATCGACACCGCGGCCATCCGCAACGTGGTCGGTGCGGAGTTGGTGAACCGTTCCCGCACCCCCGAGATCATGGCGGATGCGGCGCACGCGATCCTCACCAAGCCGAGTCGGGAGTTGACGGGACAGTTCCTCATCGACGACGAGGTGCTGGCCGCCGAGGGGGTCACGGACTTCTCCCGCTACCGGCTCGCCGAACGCGAGGAGGATCTCCAACTGGACTTCTGGGTCGATCCGGCCGATGGTGCGTGAACCGAGGCAGGAGCGCAGCAGGACGACACGGCGGCGGTTGCTGACCGCCGCCGTGGAGTGTCTGGCCGAACACGGTTGGACGAACACCACGGTGGCCCTCGTCGCCGAACGGGCGGGCGTGTCGCGCGGCGCGGCCCAACACCACTTCCCCACGCGGGAGGACCTCGTGGTGGCCACCGTCGAATTCCTCGCCGAAGAGCAGATCGCCGAGGTGCGCTCCCGTGCGGAGACGCTGCCCCGCGGCCGCCGCAGGGCGTTGGCGGTGGCGCGGATGTTGTTGAACCTCTACGCCGGACCGAAGTTCCGCGCCGCTTTACATCTGTGGGTCGCCGCGTCCACGGACGAGGCCCTGCGTTCGGTGCTGGCTCCGTTGGAGGCCCGTGTCGGTCGGGAGTCGCACCGGGTCGCGGTGGAACTGTTGGGCGTGGACGAGTCCCGACCCGGCGTGCGGGAGACCGTACAGGCCACGCTCGATCTGGCACGCGGGCTCGGACTGGCCAATCTGCTCAGTGACGATTCGAAACGCCGGGAACGCCTCGTGCGGCAGTGGGCGACGGTACTGGAGCCGATCGTGGAGGAGAACGTCGGCGACCAGGCCCGGAGCGGGACCTGAGGTCTTCCCACGGCCACCACCGAGATCACAAACCGTCGCGGCGAAACACCCGTTAGGAGGGCTCAGTTTGGTCGCTTCGTGTGATAAACCTTCGAGTCCCGAAGCGTATGCCGCACAGGGAGGTGGTGCGCACCACTGGATGGGGCCGCTGGACGAGTGAGGCAAGGACACGTCCCAGTCGCGCCATCCGACGCCGGCCGCGGAACGCGGGTGAGGTGGGCCGACAGCTTCCACCACGGCACGCGACGGGCGCACCATTCGGGCCGGACACACACGCGCAGGAGCACACATGGCAACGGTCGGGCATCCACCGGTCGAGGTGAGCGACAAACCCCGCTGGACTCCGGGCAAGATCGCGCTCTGGGTGGCGATCTCGTTGCTCGGGGCCACCGCCTGGACCATTCTCGCGCTGGCCAGGGACGAGCAGGTGAACGCGATCTGGTTCATCTTCGCGGCACTGTGCTCGTACGCGATCGCCTATCGGTTCTACGCGAGGTTCATCCTCACGAGGGTCCTCAAGGCCGACGACAAGCGTGCCACCCCGGCGGAACGGCTGGAGAACGGCGCCGACTACAACCGCACCGACCGCCGAGTGCTCTACGGGCACCACTTCGCGGCCATCGCGGGGGCCGGTCCTCTGGTGGGACCGGTGCTCGCCGCGCAGATGGGTTATCTCCCCGGCACGATCTGGATCATCGTCGGTGTCATCTTCGCGGGCGCCGTGCAGGACATGGTGGTGCTGTTCTTCTCGATGCGCCGCAACGGTCGATCGCTCGGTCAGATGGCCCGTGACGAGATCGGCCCCATCGGCGGTGCCGCCGCCATCATCGCGGTCCTGGTCATCATGATCATCCTGCTGGCGGTGTTGGCGCTCGTGGTGGTGAACGCGCTCGCCGAATCGCCGTGGGGCGTGTTCTCGATCGCGATGACCATCCCCATCGCGTTCTTCATGGGCTTCTACCTGCGTTACCTGCGGCCGGGTCGGGTCACCGAGGTCAGCCTCATCGGCTGTGCGCTGTTGCTGTTCGCCATCGTCGCGGGCGGTTGGGTCGCCGAGTCGTCCTGGGCCTCGGTGTTCACGCTGGACAAGGTCACGCTGGTCTGGTGCCTCATCATCTACGGCTTCCTCGCGTCGGTCCTGCCCGTGTGGATGCTGTTGGCGCCCCGGGACTACCTGTCGACGTTCATGAAGGTCGGCACCATCGTCCTGCTCGCGGGCGGTGTCCTCATCGCGATGCCGGCCACCACGATGCCCGCGTTCACCGAGTTCGCGTTCACCGGGGAGGGACCGGCGTTCGCGGGTTCGCTCTTCCCGTTCGTGTTCATCACCATCGCCTGTGGTGCGTTGTCGGGTTTCCACGCGCTGGTCGCCTCAGGGACCACGCCGAAGATGGTGGCCAAGGAACGGCAGGTCAGGCTCATCGGCTACGGCGGCATGCTCACCGAGTCGTTCGTGGCGATCATGGCGCTCGTCGCGGCCTGCGTGATCGACCAAGGTCTGTACTTCGCCATGAACTCGGCGGCGGGAGCCACGGGTGGCACGGCCCAGGGCGCGGCGCAGTTCGTCAACGGGCTCGACCTGCCCGGCGTGTCCACCACCCCGGAGGCGCTGAACGAGGCGGCGGCCTCGGTGCAGGAGGAATCGCTGGTGTCGCGCACCGGCGGTGCGCCGACGCTCGCGGTGGGGATCTCGGAGATCCTCGGCGGGGTCTTCGGCGGCGCGGCGGCGAAGGCGTTCTGGTACCACTTCGCGATCATGTTCGAGGCCCTGTTCATCCTCACCACGGTGGACGCCGGGACCCGCGTGGGCCGCTTCATGTTGCAGGACACCCTCGGCAACGTGGTGCCGAAGTTCAAGGACACGTCGTGGCGGCCCGGAGCGATCCTGGCCAGCGCAGTGATCGTGGCCGCGTGGGGATCGATCCTGCTGATGGGCGTCACCGACCCGCTCGGCGGTATCAACACGCTGTTCCCACTGTTCGGCATCGCCAACCAACTGCTGGCCGCCGTGGCGCTCACCGTGTGTGTGACGATTCTGTGTAAGACCGGACGGGTCAAATACGCCTGGGTCCCGGGCATCCCCCTGGTGTGGGACGTCGTCGTCACGCTCACGGCCAGCTGGCAGAAGATCTTCAGCAGTGATCCGAGTATCGGTTACTGGGCCCAGCACAACGCCTACAAGGAGGCACTCGCGGCGGGTGAGACGTCCATGGGGCCCGCCGAGAACGTGATGCAGATGGAACAGGTGGTGCGTAACACGTTCATCCAAGGCAGCCTGTCCATCGTCTTCGCCCTGTTGATCGTGGTGGTGCTCCTCGACGCGCTCTGGAAGTCGATCAGCGCCATCCGCTCCGGACGGATCAGCGACACCGAACATCCCGCGGAGGAGTCGCACATCTTCGAACCGGCGGGTCTGTTCGCCACCGCGGAGGAGAAACGTCTCCAGGCCCAGTGGCGTGAGTGGGAGGCCGGACAAACCGGACAGGAACCCACGGCGGTGCGGACATGACCGGATCCGGTACACGCCGCCTCGGCCTGTCACGGGTCGGGGCGGCGCTCGCCCGTGGTTGGCGCGCGGTGAGCTGGTACGTCAAGGAACTCGTCGGGGAGAACGACTACGAGCGCTACGTGACGCACCTACGTCGACACCATCCCGAGACACGACCGATGTCCCGGCGTGAGTTCGAACGCGCCAAGCTGGACCGGATGGACACCGACCCGCAAGCACGCTGCTGTTGACGTTCGGCGCGGGTACGTCGACGTCGGCCGCGTTCATCGGGGCCACGTTTAAGGTCCGGACGGCAGGGAATCTCGCGACGTGCGGTCCCGCCGCCGTGGGTGGTTCGCGCATCCGCACGACCACGGCCACCGTTGGGAGAGACGATGGGCGAGCTGACCACTGCCCCGCCGCCGGGGACACCGACCTGGATCGACCTCGGTATCCCGGACCTGGAGCGCGCCATGACGTTCTACGGCGCCCTGTTCGGCTGGGAGTTCGATGTGGGCCCGGAGGAGACCGGACGCTACACGATGTGTCTCCTGCGGGGTAAACCTGTCGCGGCGATCATGCCGAACCCCGATCCCGAGGCGACGGAGTTCTGGTGGAACCTCTACTTCGCCACCGAGGATTGTGATGCGACGGCCGCCAAGGCCGACAGGGCGGGCGGCACCGTCCTGTCCGGTCCGATGGACGTGATGGACCAAGGTCGGATGGCGATCGTCAGGGACCCCACCGGGGCGACCTTCGGCCTGTGGCAGGCCGGTGCGCACATCGGCTGTCAGATCGTCAACGAACCGAACGCCCTGTTGCGCAACGACCTCGTCACCCCGGACCCACGAGCCGCGCGGGACTTCTACAGCGCGACCTTCGACTACACACAGGAGGCCAATCCGGACATGCCCGATGCGGACTTCACGTTCCTCCGCCGACCGGACGGTCACGAGATCGGGGGCATCCTCGGCGACCCGGAGGCCCCGAACTCCCGTTGGGCGACGCTGTTCCAGGTGTCCGACGTCGATGCGACGGCACAGCGGGCTGTCGACAGCGGTGGAACCGCGGAGGAACCCTTCGACATGATCTACGGGCGGCTCGCGGACATCACGGACCCCTTCGGCACCCGGTTCCAGGTGGGTGCGCCGACGGCGGGCTGACGACGCCGAGGCGACATCGCATCGCGGTGAGCCTCGGGTGGTGTCCCGAGTCGCGGGCACGGATCGAGACGGAACGTCCGGTGGCGTCGTGTCGGGGATGGTCGTGAGGACACGTCTGGCGGTGGTCCGCCGGTGTCGGTTCCCGGAACCCTCGTCGTGTCCCCGGGCCGATGAACGGAAAGCGCCTCTGGCGCCTGGCTGGAGGTGTGCGAGGTCCGACGGGTCGAGACACCCATGTGACGCGATCGGGGGATTCCGGCCGTGTTGGGAGGGGTCAATCCGTCCTGTCTTCGGCCCGAACCGGGACTTCCACGGGTCGTCCACCGTCGGCATCGCCGCGGAACGCGCGGCGACGGAAGGAGTCCACCGTTCCCGGCGGATGTCGCCCGACCAGTGGGTTCTGAAGTGCTCCGCTCGCGGAGGGACCACGGTCCACACCCAACACCCGAACTTCCGGGGTGTTCCACGTCCGATCCGGAGTGCCAGCACGGCACATACCTCGTCGGTGACGCAGGGACAACGGACCGTTTCGGTCCGCATCGCACCCTCGAAGAGTGGGTAGTCCTCTGCCGGACATACCCGACGGCAGCACCGCACGCAGTGGACAGGCGCGCCGTCCGGTTACACCCACACTTCTCGACCGAAGACAGAGGAGACGAACGTGCCCGGCGCCCCCGAAGCCGCGCGGAAGCCCACCCTCAAGAAGGCCATCGGCCCCAAACTGCTGCTCTTTTTCGTCGTCGGGGACATCCTCGGGACGACGATCTACGCGCTCACCGGCAAGGTCGCGGGTAAGGTCGGCGGGGCACTGTGGCTTCCCTTCCTGATCGCTTTCGTCGTCGCTTTCCTCACCGCGTTCAGCTATCTGGAGTTGGTCGGGAAGTATCCGAAGGCCGGTGGCGCGCCACTCTACATCCATAAGGCGTTCGGGGTGAACATCCTGACCTTCCTCATCGCCTTCGCGGTGATGAGCTCGGGGATCACCTCGGCGTCGTCCGCCGCGGAGGCGTTCAGCGGCGATTACCTGGAGGCGATCGTCGGTGAGGACGTGTCCGGATGGGCTTGGCTCGTGGCCATCGGCTTCCTGGCGCTCCTGTCGATAATCAACTATCGCGGGGTCAGTGAGTCCGTTCGGATGAACCTGGTGTTGACCTGTGTGGAACTCGCCGGGTTGGCCATCGTGATCGTCTTCGGGGCGTATGCGTTGTTCACCGGAACACACAGCGCTGAGGTGGACCCCGATCCCGGCCGCCTGGTGAGGTTCGACCCCGACACCTCACCGCTGCTGGCGGTCACCTCGGCGACCGCGTTGGCCTTCTTCGCGATGGTGGGTTTCGAGGACTCGGTGAACATGGCCGAGGAGACCAAAAACCCCACCAAGACGTTCCCTCGCGCCCTCCTGTTGGGAATGATCATCACCGCCACGGTCTACCTGTTGATCGCGTTGGTCACCTCGACACTGGTGCCCACCGACACGTTGGCGGCCTCGGACGGTCCGTTGCTGCTGGTCGTCAAGGCGGCGGCTCCATGGTTCCCGCCGGTCGTCTTCTCTTTGATCGCCCTGTTCGCGGTGACCAACACCGCTTTGATCAACATGATGATGGCCAGCCGACTCGTCTACGGCATGGCGCAGGAGCGGATCATCCCGCCCCCGTTCGGCGTGGTGCACCCGACCCGGCGCACACCGTGGGTGGCGATCCTGTTCACCAGTATCGTCGCGGTGATCCTGGTCAGTTCACTGGAGATCGCCGATCTGGGGAGTACCACGTCGTTGCTGTTGCTCGTGGTGTTCGCGGTCGTGAACGTCGCGGTGTTGGTGCTCCGCCGGGACAAGGTCGAACACGAACACTTCCGGGCGCCCACCTGGGTGCCGGTGCTCGGAGCGCTCACCTGTGCGTTCTTCGCAAGCCCGCTGTCCGGTAGGCCGGTCACGGAGTACATCGTCGGTGGCATCCTGCTGGGGGTCGGTCTCCTCTTCTGGGCGGTCAATCTCCTGTTCCGACGCCGCCGCGCGACGACGTTCGATCCGGCGAAGCTCGGCAAGTGACCGTGCCCGGACCCTCGGGTCCGTGGTCCGCGTCGTCGCGTCCGCATCGTGTGATATGGGCCCGCACACCTCAGGGCGGAGCTCGGGTACGCCGGGAATCCGCATTGGCGGCGGAACTCTTCTTCGCTCTCCGGAGTGGTCGTGGAAAGATCGATGCGGTCGATTTTCGATAAGTTCTTTCAAGCTGCTGAAGTGGCTTGAACCCGACGTGTTCCGATTCGGCTCCGAGTCCCATTAAAGTGTCGTTGATCTCCTGGTCGGGGATTGTTTCTCGCCGTCGATATCCGACTTCCAGGGGATTGGGCCTATTCGATCGGAGTGGCCGTTAATCACATTAACGGTCTTCTTTGGGCCTTTTCGGGGCCATGCGATGATGAGGGAGTGGGTGAGCGAACTCCGCGGCGGGACAGGTTACGTGAGCAGTTGAGTCACGACATCAAACGCAGTGCGCGACGCCTGCTGGTCGAGCAGGGGCCTTCCACGTTGACCTTGAGCGCGATCGCACGGGACGTCGAGGTGACGGCACCGGCTCTGTACCGGTACTACGCCGGACTGCACGACATCGTGCGTAGCCTGGCCGCGGATCTGATCACCGAATTGGTCGAGGAGATGCGGTCGGCGGTGGAGCGCCGGCCCCCACACGATTTGGCTGGGCGGCTGCGGGCGGCGACGTATGCCTTCCGGGAGTGGTCGGTCTCGCACGTCGTCGAGTTCGGTCTGCTGTTCGGTGCGCCGAGCCCTGAAGCGGGTCCGGCGCAGGCCGAGCTCGCCAAGGACTGGATGGTGCGGCTTGGCGGGGTGTGGGGACCTCTGGTGTTCGAGACGTGGCGGCGACAGCGGTTTCCCGTCCCGGCCGAGAGCGGCATGCCCGTGGACCTGCTCGAACAGATGTCCAACTACCGCGAGGCCATCGGTCAACCCGAACTCCCGGCCGGGGTCATCATGGTGTTCCTCGACTGTTGGCGGCAGATCTACGGTGCGGTGTGTCTGGAGGTCTTCGGACACATGGGACCGGCGATCACCGACCACGAGCCGCTGTTTCGGACCATGGTGGACGAGCTTCTGGCCCGGCTCGGTTTCCCCGGTCGCGAACTCCGCTGACCATGTTCGGGAATCCGGGACCCGCAACGGCGTCGTCCGTGGTCCCGACCGAGGACAGCCCATGGGCTTGTCTTGGTGCCGTGTGGGATCGATGGTCGCGGGCCGGTTCGGCCCGTCGACGTGTGGCCCGGCCGCCGCAGGGGGTGGCCCACCCACGTAGTGCGGCCGGGCCGCCTCACACGGCGTCGAGGACGCCCAGCAGGCGGATGACCTCCTCGGTCATCGCGGCGCGGCCCGCACCGAGGTATTTGCGCGGGTCCACCACCGTGGGGTGTTCGGCGAGATAGTTCCGCACGGCGTCGGTGAGTGCGTGGTTGAGGTGCGTGGCGATGTTGATTTTCGTCATCCCGGCGCGGATGGCGGCGGTCAACGTCGCATCGGGCACACCCGACGATCCGTGCAGCACCAGTGGCACGTCCACGGCTTTGCGGAGTTCGTCGATCAGATCCAGGTCGAGGACGGCGGTGCGTTCGAGCATCGCGTGCGAGGAGCCCACCGCGACCGCCAGCGAATCGACGCCGGTGTCACGGACGAACTCGGCCGCCTCCTTCGGATCGGTGCGTACACCGGGGGCGTGCACCCCGTCCTTGCCGCCGATCTCGCCCAGTTCCGCCTCCACGGCCGCTCCCACGGCGTGGGCCTCGGCCACGACCTCCGCCGTGCTCGCCACGTTGTCGGCATAAGGCAGTGCGGAGGCGTCGAACATCACCGACGTGAACCCCAGTTCCAGGGCCTCGCGAACGAGGGCGCGGTCGTCGGCGTGGTCGAGATGCAGCACCAAAGGCGCCGACGACGCCTCGGCCACGGCGGTCACCGCTTTCGCCAGTGGTGCCAGCGCACCGCGGTAGCGCACGGCGTTCTGGCTGATCTGCAACACGATCGTGCAGCCGGTCGCCTCGGCCGCCGCCGCGTACGCTTCGGCGTGTTCGAGTTGGATGACGTTGAACGCGGCCAGACCACGACGTTCCCGGCGAGCGCGGCGCAGGGCGTCGTGCGGGGTCACCAGGGGCATGGGCTGCTCACTCCCCCGACAGGATGATCGACCGGGTCAGGTGACGGGGACGGTCGGGGTCCAGTCCCTTCGACAGCGCATACGCCACCGCGAACAGCTGGCACCGCACCAGGGTCAGCTGCGGGTCCTCGTCGAACCACAACGCCAACGCCCCCGTGGCCTCCACCTCCTCGACGAGACCGTCGGGACGGGAACCGAGGAACACCACGGCGGAGTTCTCGTCGGAGATCGCCTTGGGACCGTGCCGGTAGTCCATGGCCGGGTACGACTCCGTCCACGCCAGCGCCGCTTCCCGGCACTTGAGGGCCGCCTCGTGTGCGAGACCGACGCTCCACCCCCGGCCGAGGAACGTGATCTGGGTCCGTTCCAACAGGGCGGAGGGCGCCGACCAACGCACCGCGTCCTTTGCCGCCGCGGCCAGGGACTCGACGTCCTCGCCGAGACCGGCCCGCAGCAGGGAGAGCGTCGAGGTGGCGAACCGGGTCTGCACCACCGACCGTTCGTCGGCGAACGGCAGGGTCACGACTTCGTCCGCCGCCTCGCGGCCCGGCGAATCGGGATCACCGATGATGGCGAGCGTCGGCACGTTCCCCCGCAGCTTGCGCAACAGAGTGAGCACCTCGCTCGTCGTGCCGGAGCGGGAGATCGCCACGACGAGGTCGTAGTCCCGACCCGTGGGGAACTCGCTGGCGGCGAAGGCGTCGGTGACACCGTGACCGAGACCTTCCCGACGTGCGGCATAGGCCTGGGCGATGAACCAGCTCGTGCCGCATCCGACGACGGCCACACGCTGTCCGCGCCGAGGCAGTGGGGACGAGGGGGCCAGCGCGGCGGCCTGTCGCCAGGTGTCGGGCTGGGTGGCGATCTCGGTGGAGACGAGGGGAGTGGTCAATTACTTTCGCTCCTTGTCGAACGTGCCTTCGATCGGACGTGGTGAGGGCCTCGGGTCATTCGGCCGCACCGGGTTCGCTTCGGGTACGCACTGCGTCCGCGTACGCGGTGAGGATCGGGTCGAGGTCGATGTCGGCCGCCTCCCAGCCGAGCAGCGCGGCGCCCCACGAACCGGCCGCTCCGCCGAGGACGGCGGGCAGGATGTGCGCGGTGGGGTGCACGGTGAGCCGTTCGCGCACTCGGTCCCGTAGCGGCGTGAGCAGGGCTTCTCCCGCGTGGACCAGGCCGCCGCCGATGACGATCCGGGCCACGCCGGTCACGCGGATCAGGTCCGCCACGACGGAACCCAGCACCTCGACGGCGTCCTCCCACACCCGGTGGGCCACCGCGTCGCCTTCCCGGGCGCGGGCGAGCACGTCCCGTGCGCCGTCGACGGGGATTCCCGTCGACGCCGTGTAGCGGCGGGCGATCGCGGCGGCCGAGGCGACGGTCTCC
>SMEH01000449.1_pt1 | contig 12491 bp, 2 predicted proteins | sample 2456361 | NCBI WGS metagenome assembly SMEH01 (sample SAMN10132587, study PRJNA489261) | soil metagenome | isolation source: day1 control-loamy sand soil ammended | place: USA | reverse complement strand
GGAAGAACCATTAAACTGCAGCACGTGTGCATCGCGGTAAATTACGGGAATGTTTAAAGCGGCATTAAAATCGTCCGGGAAATTTCTTGTGGTTTTATACAACAATACATAAGGTTCGTTTCCGTTTTCCGACCCGGTCTGATCCATCGCCAGGGTTTTTACCTCCACTTTAATTTCTGCCACCTGCACATCAGGATCACGCAGGCCTATTTCACGGCTTTTTTTGGTAATCATGTTGGTTACGGGGTCTTTCACAAACTGAATGGCTTCATCCCTATCGGCTTTCAGCAAATCAATAACCGCATCTCCGTATTTTCCTGTAAACACTACTGAAGGATATCCCAGCCTTGGCCTTACAATTTCCAGCTGCGGCTGATCGAAATAAGTATCGTCGGTTTTAGGGAGTTCAGAAAGTATTTCTACCTCTGAAGGAACAACATAACGCTTAAATGCACAGGATGTGGTAACTGCAGGTCCTTCATAAACGGGTTCATTCAGCGGATCATTTTCCCAACCCGGGCCGCCACCGGTAGTATCGCTCATGCGCACACGAAAATGATAAGTATTTCCATATTCCAGTTTAATATCATTTTCGATGGCAGATTCATAAATATCACTTACCCCTGCACCGGCTTCTTTGGTAAGATAGATATCGGCGGCATCTTTATCGGGGATAACAAGTGGTTTGCCCACCCAGTTGATAAAATAAGGAGGCAGCCAGTAATGTGTATTCGGCCCGGCATCCGGCCTGGAGGGATAAACATCCACTCCCTGTTCGCTAACGGTACCTTCTGTTTCAATAACCGTCTCAGGATCGGAAGGATCCAAAGCTGTGGTCATATTGTTTTTCAACAGGCATAACGAAGACCATTCACCATCATTATTCTTCTTCACATCAATTCGGTACCTGAACACACCTAAGGGTGCATCCAGCCTCCGGCTTCCTGTAGGATCATTGGGATCTGCGCGTAATTGCCTGTTTAGCCAGATTAATATCTGCTCGTCTTCCCATGCCAGCCTTATACCCACGTCGTGAATCGGCAATCTGGTATCATCCTCTTCTTCATTTTTATGGGTATCCCTTAATAAATCGGATGAAACCGGTTGATTGGCGTGAACGATTTTGGCAAACCCATCGTCGTAAGTAGCCGCTTCAGGAAATATTTCATCAAATCCTACAGGATCGGAATCTGCAGGAGCATTTTTTACAGGGAATAATATCGGGGCAAATAAAGGGCGGCTTTCGTTGTTATCAATTTTTGGCAGACGGGCAGCATACACTTTTATGAAATCCAGGTCGGCCGCAGTGGAATAACTTCCTGCAGGATCGGTATCAAAAAACAGCCATCCTCCTTCTTCCAGGTCTCCGGGCTGCAGCGTAATGGACCCTTTATGAATGAACCCCAGTTTTTCTGCAAGAGCAGGTTTCCTTAAACAGTAAGCAAACACTTCCCCCCAGCTCAATTCATTGGAGGAAGGTTGAAAAGCCGGGTCGGGTTTTGGATTTTCCTTAATTGCACAGAAATAACTGTCATCTGTAACCGCATCTTTTGTACGTGGGCGGGTAAAGTTGAAACTGTTCCTATAACTGAAAGGAAGATATTTTTTGGCATAATCTGCAGGCTTGGGCTTTTGAAGCCTTCTTTCAGAACCCGGAGGAGCCGGAACGATGTTAAACTGCTGTTGCAGTTTTTCAAACATCTTCCCTGCCTGAGGAGGAATACCTTCCTGAGTAAAGCTATATAGCGCTGCTGTGGAACCAAAGGCAGGAAATCCGTCCAATCCTTTCATCACATGCGCTCTCAGCTGCAAATCAGCATCCACCCATGCAGGAGCTCCTGTTTCCGCCCAGGGTTGAAAAGGATCGATATTTCTGGGCACAACCAGAACATGAAAGAACAGCTCGTTTCCCTGAATTTTCTGAGGAAAGGCCAGTATGCTTAATTTGGGATCTGCCATGGTGATAAAATTTTAGGTCAGGCAATTTGTTTGCTTTCTTGCCATTTTTCTTCGAAACTGATATCAATGATGAAGCAAATACTGATATCCAGTGCAAAGGTTACCTGGGCTATACAATTGGTTTGTCCGCCCTGTTTGAGCACTTTTCCGGAAGCCTCTATAAAAATGGTTACCGTTACAATACCTCCCAGAATTTCTGCTCTTCCTTTGAAAAATATCAATGCACCTACCAGGATGGCATCGTTGCTGATATGAATGATGACTCCTGCTCCAAAGCTGATGGATACATTTCCAATGACAGGCAAGCCTACCATCAGTTCGGCGGCAAAAGAAAATTCCATATCCAGCATCGGGCCTCTTGCGGTATCGGCCGATAAGCGCAGGTTGACTTTACCAATTGCATAAATGGTTCCCACGCCTACCGACATGCACATCACACTCAGCTTGCCGTAGAAATCAATAAATGCTCCTGCGCTGGGAGCAGAAACACCTGTGCCCGGCATGGGAAAAGGCATATTGAAATAACAACCCACTTTCAATCCGGCTTCCAGCCTTAATGGTGTGGTGGGGCCATCAAGATATGCAGGAGGGAATTTTACAACAGGAATTTCCTTATCGGCTGAAAATTTGTATTCCCAGTTTTCAGGTGAATTACTCATCACAATGCTGAGCCCTTTCTTCAGCAAGTCTTTATAATCGGGTTCTGTTGCCAGCATGATGAGAATCTCTAGAATATCCACTATCACCTGAAGGTCGTGACCGAATTCAAGTTCAGGGCCGAGAAATTCCGGAGCCTTGCCTTTCTCGGTATCGAATTTTCCCCTGATTAACAGTATCCTTTTGAAGTCGAGAAGATCCACCACCAGGGTAACATCATTCATCTTGTTTACCCACTTGTTCACTTCTGCATTCAAATCAAATTTGAAAGCTCCCTGCGCTTTTACGCCCTCATCGCGATCTCTGGCGGCATATTCTATGTAAATCTTGATTTTTTCTTCATCCACCAGTTTCCACGAAACATTGGAAGGAATCAATTGTTCAAACACAGCAGAGGGATTCACCTTATTCACGAAGTTGTATCCCTTTTCCACAATATCCATTACAAAATCTCCGCTGAACAAATCGAGATTATGAGTGTCTGCAAGGTTGGGGAATATTCCTGCGCTGTTTAATAACCGGTATGCATCAGCGATCTTCGGAACAGATTTATGATTCAGCAGCAGCCGTTTCACATCCATTTGGAATTCCGGATTTTTGAACAATACTTTCTGCGTATCGGTATTTTGCAGGAACCCGTAACTAAGTGCTGCTGTATCCCCGTCTTTAAACAAATCCATGCTGTTGGCAATCTTAAACCTTCCGGAATTATAAGAAGGGAATTTGGGCACATTATAGATTTCATCCGAAATTTCCACCTCTTCGAAATCCAGTTTACCTTCTTTAAGAAGCGGAATTCCGGTGGAATTGGTTACCGGAGTAACTTCATCAGTAGCGCTGTTATGCTGCACCACACTCCATGAGCCTTCTTGGGGTAAAATCACCGCACCTTTTGCTGCTACAGCAAACACAATATCCGAACCTTTCACGGAAGGATTCACATCTACCCTGGTTACCCGCATTTGTTGACCGGAATTGCCAATATCCACCAGGCAATCGACCGGTCCACCTAACGACCGGTCGGCATTAAACTCCAGCAATGCCCTGAAAGCTTCTTTTGTAACCGGCATTCCCACCGGCGACAGCTGAACATAACCCAGCATTTTCTTCGAAGGCACTCTTCCGTTTACCGCCCCTTCTTTCACGAAATCCATGGCCACCTCCGCATCAAAATACACCGGCACCATGTATACTTCAAATGACTTACCCCCTGCATCGGTCACTTTCTTTATCTCCTCCGTATCCGGATCTATATATTCTTTCCCCTGAGCAACATTCATGGTCATCTGAAAATGGTCTAGCTCATTTTCATAAATATTCTTAACATTAAACACCCCTTTGATAATGCCCGGATGAAATTCATAAGGCTGTTCGATGGAAACAGGAGTACTAAAATCTCCGTTTTTATATCCTCTTGCAGAAAAATCAAATAACCCGTCTGTTTCCGCCACCCACCCGCTGTCGTGCCGGAAAACAAAACCATTCGGCGTGCGGTAAATGGTTATCGTACGCACTACGGTTATACCCCACGGATAGATGATGCTTCGTATCTGTACCACTTCATGAGCAGTACGTCCTTTGAAAACATTGAATTTAGCCTGACTGGTTTTTCCAAATGAGGCAATGGGGTTGGTCCAGTTACTGAACATGCTGGCGCCATATCCGGAAATATCAATCCTTTCCAGGGGAACGCCCTTTCTCTTCAATTCACCTGCGTTAAAAAATTCCTTGTTAAAAGCTTTGGTAACGCTAAAGCCCAAAATGGAGTTATTGGTAGGGACCCCGTTGCTACCCAGCAGATTGGCTTCCTGCAAGGTGAATCCTTCGAAAGTGTCACTCCTGTTGGGATGTTCGGCCACCGGTAATTTTTATTTGTAACCCTCCTGCTCCCTCTTCAAATTCAGGCCTGTTGAAACTTAACTTCGCTCCTCTGTTGTTATTGTTATTTTCACCATAGAAATAACTGTCTTTATAAAACACCGCCAGTGCACGCATACCAAATGGCAGGGTAAATACCGACCATGCAGGGAGATCCGGTTTTTCTTCGGCATTCTTTATAATAAATTCCGTTACCGGAATAGGGGCAACAGGAACCAGTTCTACAGTGGTATTGAAAATCCTCGACGGACCGCCATCATTAGGAAAATAAAACAATCCCGGCATGGGATCATTATTAGGATTACCGGATGAGGGCATAGAAAGATTTATAAATGGCTCCCATGAAATCAGCGGGGTGGTAAATGCCCTTACATATTTACCCGGACTAACCACCTGCATGCCCTGAATTTGAACTGGGCTGCCTTGTGGGAGCTGGGGATTGGGTTTGTGGGTCTGGCGGAAAATGAAATCGTCGTTGATATAGCCCAGCGACACTCCCATCAAATCGGCATGGGTGGAAACATCCAGCAGCGAGAAAATATCGCTCACATTTGGAAATAACCGTGCAGCTTCTGCTCTTGTTCGCTTTTCCGCTTCCTGCAATCCGCGCAGGGTTTTCACAAATTGTCCGGATACGGTATTGGGCATTTTCGCCACAATGGACTCCTCCGACTTTGTATATATATCCGGAATTTCCGGGAAATGATTTGCATTTGCTGCTGCGGCCCCGGCAGCAGGCTGTTGCGCATCCACCATATGGAAGGAGAGTATCGGATGCTGCATTTCGGCACCGGGGTCTGCAGGCCATCCGGTCATGGCAATCAACATCCTGCTGATGGCAGCGGGTGTATAAACCGGTTGCCCTTTATTGTTATAGCGTACATCTCTTCTTTGCAAATGCCGCACATTGGCTGTATAAGGGTCGGGCAAAGTGGGCAGGTAATGAATTAACCCAAATGCGGAAAGCCAGATGGCTTTTTCAAAAATATCTTCTGTTTTCAGTTCCCCAAATAATCCGAAAGCAGTACAGGGTGAAATATTCAGTAATGCATTTTCCAGTGCAACAGATAACCCTGTAAATTCAACGGCACTCCCGGGAGCAGCCGGATGCATATCCTGTAAAACATCATTATCAAACAAAAACACAGTCTGTATTGCCTTACTGTAGGACAATAGGAATAAGCTGTTTTTGGAACTGATGGGAATACTTTCTCCGTTTACTTTCAATGGCCTGTCGGCATGCACTTCTGCATTGGTAATACCACTAATGGTTTCTGTACCATCAGAAAATGAATTGTACTGCAATGGAAATGATGCACTGAATCTTAAATCGGCATAGGAACGAAAACCGGTTTTATCATTATTCCAGAACTTAAACTGCTCCCTTGCATTGGTATTTTCTGCAGTGGTTTCACTGATGCATATCCTATCGGTTGTAATTAATATCAGCGGCGACGGAAGTTTTACCCTACCGGGCTTTTTCATGCTCAGGTCTTTTAACCCCGGCCATCCTATTGACAAGGAGGCTTTTCCCTGAAACATAAAACCTCCCGTAATGCCTGCAGCAGGCGGATTGGCAAGATCTATCGCTGCAGTATGCAAAGCCCAGTATGCCATGCTAACAGGCACTTCCCCGCTGATACCGGCAAATTTTGATGCAGCTTTTATATTGATAATCTCTACATCCGGTTTATAGGGAATACAAATTCTGTTCAGCTCGTTATACTGTATTACATTTCCCCCGGAATAGGTAAGCCGTATGCTGTTTCCGTAAAATTGCACGGTGCCCTCTCCCGCTTTCAGAATTTTCTTCGTGGTAAGATTTATCTGAAAAGTTCCGGGAAGTTTTAATACCGATTTCTTCGCATCAATACCAAAGGCATCGTTTAAATCTGTTGTTCCTTTTTCCGGTTGCTCCGGTTCAATTTCCAGTGTGCAGGAATTAATGGCCGTGGTTTGAATTTTTGAGTCTTTCAGTTCTGCATCCTGTGCAAATACAAATTTACCCGATTTTACAAGGAAAGCAGTATAAAGGTTTTCCGCAACACCCGGACAAATTTTGGAAGAATTGATATACACCGATCCTGCCTGAATTAGATATTCTTTTTTCTTTGCAGCCAGTGCAGCCATAGGCACCAGTGCAGAGGGATAAGTTTCGTTACCCAAATAAACCGGAATGAGTTTCACTATGGTAAAGAAATCAAACCATACCGGCCTGCCCGTTGCAGTGGTGAAAGGGCCAAGCGTCTTAGCAACTTTTGCACCCCTTGCCCACTCGGGAACGGCACCCGGCAATGCAGAAGAAGCAATGGGGAATTCTCTTCTAAAGACTTTATACAACGGAGCATCTTCAGATTTTGTGCGGGCTTTTTCTGCAGCCTGCTCTACCATTTTCAAAATCTTCCTACTTCCCCCTTCCTGAAGTAGTTCGGTAGAAAGCAGTTCCGGCCTGTCGAAACGCAAAGGTTTATCTACCGGAGATTCCGTTTGCAACATAAGGCTTTCTATTACCGAAGCCTGCAAATCCCGGATTTCTTCTTCCGATCCGGCAGCACCCGGCAAAATATTGCCGGTGAGCTCCGCCATCAGGCGAATAATGGCACCCTGATCCATATGGATGAGTTTAAATAATTGGAAAATTCAACATCAAGGGCAGGAAAGCGGGAGACGGAAATATTACTACGGAGGGAATTGTGAATATAAAACTAACTTAAAATAAGGTGCAGAATGATTACCTGTTTGTATGATTTTTTACTAGATAACTTGGATTTGAGCAAAATTCTCCACAACGGGAATTTGCAAGAATTCTCCTTCCTTTTCATAAACCACTAAAAAATAACCGGTTAACTGCTCCCGGTCTTCAGAGAGTTCTGTATATTACCTTAAGGGCTTGTTAAGAAAACTGTGAGATAAAAAGGAATATAATTTGCACATTTACAAGCGATATGGAAAAATCAGAGGTACCGGCTTCCAAAACTGCTGCAGTCGTGAAGAAAATCTTCAGGATACTGCTGATGATTTTGGGATCGGTATTCGGACTGTTGTTACTCATCCTGATACTGATTCAGTTTCCATTTGCCCAGAATATCCTGCGTAAACAAATACAATCCTACGTTTCCGAAAAAATCGATACCAGATTTGAAATAGGAAAATTGCATATCGGTTTTCCAAATGATATCGCCATAGAAAACATTTACCTGGAAGACCGGACAGGTGATACCTTGTTGTATGGTGGAATGGCAGGAGTTAACATCAAACTTTTCAAATTATTAAAAGGAGAAGTCATACTCCATACAGTAGATCTTAAAAACATAACGGCAAAGGTCAACCGAAGTTTGCCGGATACGGTATTTAATTTCCGGTACATCATAGATGCGTTTTCATCAGGTGAGCCTTCCGACCATGAGGATACTTCTTCCATCATATTCAGCATTCAAAATATCCACTTCGAAAATATCAGAGCGGTATATACAGATGCCATTACAGGCAATGATGCGGAAATCTTGCTGAAAGATTTTACCACTGAGTTCAGGAAGTTTGATCTCCATACCATGGATTTCGATATCGGCAAAATAAATATCGACGGACTCAACGCATCTGTCGTTCAATCAAAACCGTTAATTGAAAATACTTCCCCGGATACTTCTTCCGGTACAGCAGCCATTCCCATTGTTAACTTAAGGATCCTTAACCTGAAAGACATTCATTTGCAGTACGATAATACGGTATCGGACCTGCATGCAAAAATCCATTTGGGTAACCTAAATCTTCAGTCGGCAAAGGTTCATCCGGAACATTTGCTTATTGAACTGCAGGAGCTGGAAATGAAGGACAGCTATGCCGGAATCAGAATGGGGAACAGTGCTTCCTCTGCCATTACGGAAGAAAAGATAGAGGAAATGGCAGAAAAGGAGGCAGAAAAAGGCTGGAAGATTGTTGCAGGGAATATCAGGATAAATAATCATCATCTTCAGTTCGACGACGACAAATCTCCTCCGGTAATGAATGGGATGGATTATTCCCACCTGGAAATGAAAGAACTGGACTTTCAAGCTGAAGATTTGAATTTCAGCACGGACAGTATTTACGGCAAAATTGAGCATGCAGGCTTTAAAGAAAAATCCGGATTGGTATTAACCAAACTGAAAACAGATTTTGCCTATGGAAAAACGGGTGCAGTGCTGAATAATCTTCATCTGGAAACTCCTGGTACCCTGATTCAAAACAAACTGGAGGTACATTATCCTTCTTTGGAAAGCATTGCTGACGATCCCGGGGCTATCGCCATGGATATACAATTGGAAAATACCAGGATTCATGTAAAAGACATTCTTATATTTCTTCCCGAATATTCTTCGCAACCGGTATTGAATCATCCCAATACTGCCTTGGAATTGAATACCCGGTTAAAAGGAAAAGTATCAGACCTGAACATTGAAAACTTCAGGCTTACAGGGGCAGGTAATACGGTAATGGATGTCAGGGGCAGGATAAAAGGATTGCCTGAGGTAGAAAAAATCAGCGGCGACCTTGTCATTCGGGAAATCAGCACCACTGCAAATGATTTGTACAATTTCCTTCCTGCAGGAACAATTCCCGATAGCATCACCATTCCCAACCACCTGTTGCTAACAGGCAGGTTCAAAGGCAGTCCGGCAAAAGCAAATGTGGATTTAAACCTGGATACCGATCTGGGAGATTTGATGTTAACAGGAGACCTGGCCAACTTAACCGATAGTATCGATGCTACCTATGACATTGCGCTAAACCTGGAAGCACTTGACCTGGGAACAATCCTGCAAAACGACAGTGTATACGGACCTGCCACAGCAAAATTGTTTGTCACCGGAAAAGGTTACACCTTTGGGAAGGCAGATGCAGATTTTTCAGGTGGAATCGTTTCGGCTGTTTATCAGGGTTATGAATATAAAGATTTTGAAGTAAAAGGGAGAATAGAAGACAGGATTGCGGCTGTGGCCATGAACATGAAAGACCCCAACCTCGATTTCTTTATCAGAGCATATGTTGATTTAAGGAAAGAATATCCGGGATTGTATATAGAAGGGTTTATAGACAGCCTCCGCGCCGATGCACTCCATCTTACCGATGCACCATTCTTTGCACGCACCACCCTTAACGGAAGATTTGAAACAGTAGATCCTCGAGAGCCGGTCGGACAAATGTTCATTACCAATTCTTTCATTCAAACCGACGGTAAAAACATCGGATGGGATAGTATTGTGGTGGATGCAGGAAAAAATGATTCAGGAAACTATATAAATGTAAGAGGAGATTTTCTCACGGCGCTTATAACCGGGAAATTCCATCTGCTGCAACTGGGGGATGTGATTTATGATGCCATACAACCTTATTTCAGGGTGATGACGGCATCGCAACGGGACTCGATAGATGATTACAACTTCCGGTTAAACGTATTGGTAAAGGAAACTCCCATGTTGAAAGAAATCCTTCCCGCTCTTACACGATTGGAAGATATCACACTGGCCGCGCAGTTTGCAAGGAATGAAGGATGGGAAATGGACCTGAAAATGCCGGCGACCGTATTGGGCCAAACCGGTATCGGAAATTTCTCCATGCATGCCGGTACGGGAAGGGACAACGTAGAGCTGACAGCATTTTTGGAACAATTCAATTCCGGCAGTGTTAAACTGTATAACACCACATTATTTGGAAAAGCAGCCAATAATGAAGCGGATATCAGCCTGGGTATAGAAGATATTAAAGGTAAAGACCGCTATAAAATTGCAGCCAACATTAAAACGCCCGAATTTTCGGAATACCGAATCAGCCTGACAAGAGATTCCCTGCTGCTCAACTACAATGAATGGGATGTCCCTGCAGACAATGAAATTGTTTTTAGAGATAACGATATCCATATCCGTAACCTCGACCTTAGCTTCGAAAACCAGCATCTGGTTCTTAACAGTAATGCAGAACCTCCCGGTGCTCCGCTGAAAATAGATTTTAAAGATTTCCAAATCGGAACGCTTACCTCTTTCATCAATCCGGATACCGTACTGGCAGACGGGAAAATTAACGGAGAAATATTGGTGGGTGACCTGCTGGGTCATGTAACATTTACCGCAGGTTTGGATATTACCGGTTTCAGTGTGATGGAAGATACTGTCGGCAACCTGAATATAAAAATTGAAAGTCCCAACCCATACCATTTCGTTGCAGCTATTGCTTTATCAGGAAGAGGCAATGACTTGCAGATAACAGGGAATTACACCATGATTCCTGAAGAAAATCCATCCTTCGACCTGGAGGTAGATATTCAAAAGCTTCCAATGAAAACAGTGGAAGCATTATCTATGAATTACCTTACGCGTACAGACGGCTATGCAGATGGTAAGATTAAAATAAAAGGGCATTTATCTGATCCTGATGTAAACGGTGCTTTGAATTTTCATCAGGCCAAATTCAATCTTGTAATGCTGGGAGCCGATTTCCTTGCAGAAAACGAAAGCATAGAAATCGGAAATGAAGGATTGCGTTTCAACAATTTTAAATTAAGAGATTCCACAGGGAATATCCTTTCCGTAAACGGCCGGATACGCACTGAAGATTATGCGGAATTCAACCTCGACCTGAACATTAAGGCCGATAATTTTCAAGCAATGAATTCTACCAAAAAACAAAATGACCTTTTCTACGGAAGGGTATTTTTCGATACCGATCTTACTGTTGAAGGCAATGCCACCAGTCCGCATGTTACCGGCAGCCTGCGCATTAATGAAAATACCGATTTTACCATAGTACTTCCCGACAGCGACCCGGGAGTAGCAGACCGCGAAGGCATCGTAAAATTTGTGGATATGGATTCGGTGAAGGTTGATTCCACCTGGCAGGTTGCAGCCTTTGAAGAATTCAACACCACCGAATTCAAAGGGCTGGAACTGGCAGTGAATATTGAAGTGGATAAAGATGCTCTGTTCAATATGATTATTGATGAAGGGAATGGCGATTTTATCAGTATGAAAGGGGTAGCCGAACTTTCTGCCAATATTGACCAGAGCGGAAAAGTATCTTTAACCGGATCATATGAAATTGATGAAGGGGAATACCGTTTGAGTTATAATTTCATCAAAAGAAATTTCTCCATTCAAAAAGGCAGCAGAATCGTATGGCTGGGAGAGCCCACCCAGGCAAACGTAGACCTGACAGCAATTTACATTGCAGAAACTGCCCCCCTGCCATTGGTAGAACACCAGACCACCCATACCAACCTGAATTATTACAAACAACGCATACCATTTAACGTTATCCTCAAGCTTGGAGGCGAGTTATTAAAACCGGAAGTCACCTTTGACATCACCCTTCCTGAGGATAAAAACAATGCAGATGCACAGGTAATAACCGATGTGGAAACAAAGCTAGCCCGGTTAAGGTCGGAGCCATCTGAAATGAACAAACAGGTGTTTGCCGTATTGCTGCTCAACAGGTTTGTGGCAGAAAATCCTTTTGCGTCAGGCGGTGACGGGTTGAATGCCGGCACACTGGCCAGACAAAGTGTAAGTAAAATTCTTACCCAGGAGCTGAATAACCTCACAGCAAGCTTAATCAGCGGAGTGGATATCAACTTCGATGTGGATTCGAGGGAAGATTATTCCACCGGAAGAAGAGAAAACCGGACAGATTTAAACATGTCGCTTTCCAAACAATTGCTTAACGACAGGTTAAGGGTAACCGTGGGAAGCAATTTCAATCTGGAAGGGCCGCAGCAATCGCAGCAGAAAGAAACCAACCTTGCAGGAAATATCGCAGTAGATTATATGCTGAGCAAAGACGGAAGGTATTTATTAAGGGCATATCGCGAAAACGAATATACCGGAGTGATAGAAGGTTACGTCATTGAAACAGGCCTCAGTTTTATCATATCACTGGACTATGAAAAGTTCAGGGATTTATTCCACCGGAAAAAAGAAAAAGATAAAACCAATAAAAGTAAGAAATCCCAAAACGAAGAAATGATT
>SMEH01000448.1_pt1 | contig 12492 bp, 9 predicted proteins | sample 2456361 | NCBI WGS metagenome assembly SMEH01 (sample SAMN10132587, study PRJNA489261) | soil metagenome | isolation source: day1 control-loamy sand soil ammended | place: USA | reverse complement strand
AACTTATCCCTCAACATCAACATGAAAAAATTACCAAAATTCTTGGTGAGGTTTCTCATGTCACTAAGAGATATATGAGTGGCATAGTCATCGTAGTCCTGATCCTCTGCATACTCAACTCTGTAGGCCTGCTCATTGTCGGCGTAGAGTATGCGCTGCTCCTTGGAATCATATCAGCGCTGTTCAATTTTATCCCTTATTTTGGAACCCTAATCGGAGGGGCGGTCCCTTTGCTCTTTACATTGTTGATGAGTGATGCCCCCCACAAGGCAATAGGAGTAATAATTCTTTTCCTTATCCTCCAATTTATCGAAAACAATATCCTTACGCCCAACATCGTGGGAGGGAATGTCAAGCTGAACCCTTTTATCACCATCCTGTCCATCATAATAGGTGGGATTCTCTGGGGAGTACCAGGAATGATCATATCCGTTCCGGTCCTAGGCATGTTCAAAATGGTATGTGAACATGTGAGCGGACTCAGCCCGTATGCCTACATATTGGGCACAGAAGGCACGGAACGGCATGCCATTACCTTAGATAAAATCCGACAGTTTTTTAAAGTCAAGAAAAAGGAACCTTAAAACTTTAATCAATAAGCAATTTTTTTACTGCGTTTGCAATAATGGACACGCCCTGATGGATAGCGCTTTCAGTGGAGTTCGTAAAATTGACACGCAGTGTATTGTGACCTTTTCCGTTCGTAAAGAAGTACTTACCAGGAACAAAGATGACATTTTGCAGCATAGTTTCACGTAAGAGCATTTCTGCATCCATGTATTCAGGAAGCTCGATCCAGAGAAACATGCCTCCCTCCGATTTATTCACTTTACAAGTCGAAGGCAGCGCATCTTTAAAGGCTGTATACATCACCTGACATTTCTGTCCATAGTGATGCTTGAGCTTGTCGATATGCTCCTCCAGATTGTAATGCCTAAGGTAATGATCTGCAATGTATTGACTAAGATTATTAGAATGGAGATCGGAAGCTTGTTTCAATATCAACAACTTTTGAATGATAGCTTCTTCGGCAACAATCCATCCCAATCGAAACCCAGGAGCCATAATCTTTGAAAATGAACCGCACAAAATAGATTGAGAGGTAAAATAGCGCATTGGAGGCAAATCGCTTCCTTCATATCGCAACATTCCATATGGATCGTCCTCCACGATAATAAAGCTGTATTCTTCCGCCAGACATGCCAATCGTTCTCTCTTTTCCAAAGAAAGGGTATAACCTGAAGGGTTCTGAAAATTGGGTACTAGATAAAGCAATTTTGGCGAATGCACCCTTAAGAGTTCTTCTAGACTATCCAATTCAAGGCCATCATGGCTTATAGGAACAGGCAAAATATCAGGTTCATAAACCATAAAAGTCTGAATAGCCCCTAGATAAGAAGGTTGCTCTAGGACAATCTGGTCCTGGGCATCTATAAAAGCCTTTCCAATGAGGTCCAATGCCTGCTGAGAGCCATTTGTAATAAGCACCTGTTCTGGCTTGACCTCCATATTATACCGACTCTCGTAGAAGTCACATATCCACATTCTCAGCGATTTCAATCCCTCGGACTCACTGTATTGTAGTATTTTAGGGCCATAGTTTTGGAATACTGCTTGGGTGCTTTCTTCTAATGATTCAAAAGGGAAAAGTTGGGCATCAGGCAATCCCCCCGCAAAAGATATCACCTCCTTTTGATTAGTCACTTTTAAAATATCACGGATAAAACTGGAAGGAAGTGAATCGCAACGTTTACTGAATGTCGGCTTGTGAAGTGTTAAAGTTTTCATGTTGAATGAGTTATATGTGAGAGTAATAAATAAAAAAAAGCCTTTCTCTTCTGGCAGATGAGAAAGGCTTTATAGACTTTTCAGAACAATGTCCATACCTCATCCGCCTCGACAGTGAATGACTGCTACCACGACCACTAGGGCTGCTAAAATGACGGTATGGTTTGAATTTTTGAACATAAAAAAAGCCATCCGGTAGAGGATGGCTTGGTTATTTATTAGTTTTTTAAATATAAAGGCTATCCCCTACCGGTGTTTTCTTCGGCAACTAGGACAGCGACAATATTTAAAACGTTATTTCTCATAGTTATGGCAACAAATATACGACTCTTTGAAAAATATCAAAACAAAAGCTCGCATAAAATAAATTCTCCCATACGGAATACTTTATCATAGGATGCAGGAACTTTGATGTAATGGCTAATTTTAAGATATTGCCTTTTATATATATACCTTTTTTCAATCTCAAACACCAGCTATAATATCATGAAGCCTGACCACTCTAACAAATACTTTCAAATGGCGGTGGAGTTTGTCAACCTTACTGCCAAGCACATATTCCTAACCGGTAAGGCGGGAACAGGGAAAACAACTTTCTTAAAGTACATCCAAGAGACCAGTCATAAAAAGCTGGCCATTGTGGCTCCTACAGGAGTAGCGGCCATCAATGCTGGGGGTGTAACCATCCATTCCTTATTTCAATTGCCTTTTGGCTCTTTTCTCCCTACTTCTCGAGAGAACATTGACAATATATCAGGCAACTTTTACAACAAGCAAAGTCTATTCAGGAAGTTTCGATTTTCGAACGACAAACGCCAACTCATTCAGGAGCTCGATCTGCTCATTATCGACGAAGTCTCTATGGTGCGAGCCGATCTGCTCGATGCTGTCGACACAGTACTTCGAAGTATACGGAAAAAACCCAACTTGCCTTTTGGAGGTTTGCAAATGCTTTATATAGGCGACTTATCTCAGTTGCCTCCTGTAGTTAATGACCGAGAATGGGACATATTGAGTCAATATTATGAAAGCCCATTTTTCTTTCATGCTAAAGTAATCGAATCATGCCCTCCTACCTATTTGGAGTTGAGAAAAATATACCGACAAAGTGATCGGGATTTTATAAATATCCTTAATAATGTTCGCAATAACACCCTGAAGAAAGAAGACCTAGCCCTTTTAAACCAATATTACCAACCCGATTTTAAACCTGAGAAAAAAGGGGAATATATTACCCTCACTACCCACAATGCCAAAGCCGACATTATTAATCAAAAGGAGTTGCAAAAGCTTCCAGGAGTTCTGCATACTTTTGATGCACATATTGACGGAGAGTTCAACGAAAGGTCATATCCGGCAGAAAGCAGGCTTCAGCTGAAAGAAGGGGCACAGATCATGTTCATCCGTAACGACAAAGGAGAAGAGAGACGTTACTACAATGGCAAATTGGGCACGATCAAAAGCATAAAAGGAGATGAAATCACCATAATGTTTCCAGACAATACTACGACACTGGTGCTAGAAAAAGAGGAATGGAAAAACATCCGATATCATTACGACAAAGAGCAAGATCAGATTGTTGAAGAAGAGCTCGGCACTTTTATCCAATACCCCATTAGACTGGCGTGGGCCATTACGATTCACAAAAGCCAAGGACTCACGTTCAACAAAGCCATAATAGATGCTGGGCAATCATTCGCTCCCGGACAAGTCTATGTAGCCCTCAGCCGCCTTACTTCGCTGGATGGATTAGTGCTTTTTTCTAGGATCAGGGAAAACTGTATCAGCACAGATGCTCAAGCAAATGCTTTTGCTGCTACGGCCCAAGAAGAAGGAACCCTTCAACAAGCGCTTAAGGAGGAACAACAACGCTACACACACGATTTCTTATTGTCGACATTTGACTGGGAAAAGATCGTCAGTCATACAAAGGCATTTTACGAAGCCATGGAAACACGAAAAATTCCGATGCTGGAAGAGGCAAAATCCTTGGCGAAGGAACTTCTTGAACATTCAAGGGCGCATCAAAACATAGCCGAAACATTTCGGAAAAAGCTACAGCATCTGCTCATAGAAGCGGACAAAAATGGCTATCAATACATCCACGAGCGAATAAATGCGGCCAATAAATATTTTAGCGACACGCTATACAATGACCTTTTTGTGCCATTGGAAAAACATTTTGAAGAAATAAAAGGCAAATCGAGAGTAAAAAAGTATCTAGAAGACCTGAATAATTTGGTGGCCACATACCAACAAAAAAAGTCCTCCCTGGGTCAGGCTGTACAAATAACAGAAGGCTTGGTAGCGGGAATAGATTCTTCCTTGCTTTTCAAATCAATGGGAGGCAAACATGAACAGGATGAACGATTTAAACTTCAAGAAATCCCGACAAAGCTAAAACCAGCAAAAGGAGAAAGCCAGAGGACTAGCCTAGCCCTGTTTAAGTCGGGCAAGAGCATAGAAGAAATAGCCACGGAGCGCGGCCTCGCCTTAAGTACCATCCAAGGCCACCTCGTTTCATTTATCGAAACTGGCGAAGTAGCCATCGAGGAGTTCGTCCCTAAAGAAAAGATCATAACAATTCAACTTGTCATCGACGAGGTCGGAGACGTCCCTTCTTCCCAAATCAAGGAAAGGCTTGGTGAAGAGTACAGCTATGCAGATATCAAAGCTGTACTCAATTATCGGAAATTCTCTTCGGTAAAATCTTAGGACATGGTGGAGATAAAAGAATAAAGGAATGATGGAATGGATACGAACATGTTTGTACAATTACCCGACTTCCAATTATAAAATCCACCATATAAACTTCTTTGACCTAATTGTTCCAACAATTTACAATACTTAGGACGATAAAGATCAATGGAAATGTGGCTATAGCCCATTCCGAAAGCACTCCTCGACAACCGGCTTTAGCCAAATGTTTATAAAACTAAAATCGACACGTATAATCGAAATACAGCTTTATTTCTCCCTGTTAACAATTTCTTAACATTTTGATAATATGAACACCTAAAGTTCTGCCTATAAATTAAGCTAGCTTTGCTGCATCAAATATTAAGAAAATTTTATGAGCATCTTTTCATTCAAGTATTTCCTTAACATTGCGATAATAGCAGCATTGCTAACCAGTTGTGGTCAGAAGCGCGAAGGTGTTGAGGGTTCATTATCTGGTGAAGTCCGGATTGACGGTTCCAGCACAGTATATCCCATCACTGAAGCCATAGCGGAAGAATACAGGACCGAGCAGCCAAATGTACGGGTGACTGTCGGTGTATCTGGAACAGGTGGTGGATTTGGCAAATTTTCCCGAAATGAAATTGCCATAAACAATGCGTCACGCCCAATCAAAGACAGCGAGATAGAAGAATGCGAAAAAAACAATGTCGGTTTTGTATCGCTTTCCGTAGCTTATGATGGACTGGCAGTTGTTGTTAGCAAAGAAAATGACTGGGTTGAAAGCCTTACAGTCGAAGAACTGAAGAGAATATGGGAGCCCGCAGCACAAGGAAAGCTAACTCATTGGAACCAAATAAGACCAGAATGGCCTAATGCTCCTTTGAACCTATATGGGCCTGGCATTGCTTCTGGCACGTATGATTATTTTACCGAAGCAATCGTAGGCAAAAGTGGCTCAAGCAGAGGTGATTATACTGCCAGTGAAGATGATAATGTACTGGTTCAAGGCGTGTCAGGAGATAAGTATGCCCTTGGATTTTTTGGATTGGCTTATTTCGAAGAAAATCAAGAAAAACTCAAATTGGTTGGGGTAGATGATGGCAATGGTGCTATACTTCCCTCCTACGAGTCGGTGAAAGACGGTTCATATACCCCTTTGTCCAGGCCGGTTTTTATATATGTAAATAGCCACGCATTGCAAAATGAGGCAGTAGTGGATTTTGTAGAATTCTACCTTGATATTGCCAGTGAACTGGTTCAGGATGTAGGATACATTGCCCTTCCTGAAGCTGACTATGAAGTTCAAAGGAAGAAATTTCAGGCTTTTTATGAAAAATCGAGAGAGGAAATATAAAGAAGCACCTCCTATTCCTTTGTCAATATTTTAAACATATGCCCTCGGCATTTCTTGCATAGGCTATTATATTAAATCTAAACGGCCAAGCTTTGAAAATTAAAGAAACCCTAGCAAAAAGTCTATTGGCACTTTGTGGTTTAGCTACAATCCTCATTACGATAGGCATAATTTGGGTACTTATCTCTGAGTCCTTCAGTTTCTTTCAAATAGTTTCTATATGGGAGTTCCTGACCGACACACAATGGACGCCCCTGTTCACACAAAAGCACTTTGGCATTTTACCACTGCTCTCAGGGACTTTCCTTACAAGTTTAATTGCCCTGATCGTTGCCGTGCCTTTGGGCCTTATTATAGCGATTTACATCAGCGAATACACGCCTAAGAAATACAGGACTATCCTAAAACCTATGCTGGAAATATTGGCAGCTGTTCCTACGGTGGTATATGGCTACTTTGCTCTTACTGTGGTCACACCTTTTTTACAGTCCTTTATCCCGGGTCTAGGGGGATTCAATGCCTTATCTGCTGGATTGGTCATGGGGCTCATGATCGTACCCATGGTTGCTTCACTGAGCGAGGACGCCTTGTACGCACTTCCCAGGTCATTGAAAGAAGCCGCTTATGGTATGGGTTCTACCCGTTTCCAGACCGCCATGAAGGTAGCAGTACCGTCAGCTTTTTCTGGTATCGTCGTATCTGTAATCCTAGCAATGGGAAGGGCTTTGGGTGAAACCATGATCGTAGCCATTGCAGCAGGTCAGCAACCTATATTGACACTCGACCCAAGAAGTTCTATTGAGACTATTACGGCTTATATTGTACAAGTTAGCCTCGGAGATGTGCCGCATGGATCTATAGAATACAAAACCATATTTGCAGCAGGGATAACGCTGTTCGTGATGACATTCGTTTTGAACACTATTAGTTTTTGGATTAGGAAGAAATACCAAATCAAGTATGCGTAACTCGAATATCAATCGACTAAAAGATTCCCTATTCAAATACTTAGGGTTGCTATGCACAATCGGGGTGATGGTAGTATTAGCGATTTTCCTTTTGGATATTGGCATCAAAGGAATACAACGGATAGATTGGGAGTTTCTGACCAGCCTGCCCTCCCGTAGGGCAGACAAAGCAGGAGTCCTCACCGCTTGGACAGGAACAGCTTGGATCTTAGGGCTCACAGCCATCATAGCCATTCCGCTGAGCATAGGGGCAGGAATCTATCTTCAAGAGCTTGCCAAAAAAAATAGGCTATCAAACATTTTGGAGGTGAATATTGCCAATTTGGCTGGTGTACCTTCCATTATCTACGGCTTGCTAGGCCTGGAGATTTTCGTTAGGGTAGCCAATATGGGAAGCAGTTTGTTGGCAGGAGCCTTCACATTGGCATTACTGATTCTACCGATCATCATCGTAGCCACAAGAGAAGCCCTTAAGACAGTACCCAATTCGATCAGGGAAGCCTCTTACGCAATGGGCGCAACCAAGCTTCAGACAATCCGCTACCAAACACTGCCGGCAGCATTTGGCGGTATCATGACGGGTATAATATTGGCTTTGTCAAGAGCAGTGGGAGAAACAGCTCCCTTGATCGTAATCGGTGCTCTGGCTTATGTACCATTTGTAGCAAGAAGTCCTTTGGATGAATTTACTGTCCTGCCCATGCAAATATTCAATTGGGTATCTAGGCCGCAACAGGCATTTTCGACCAACGCCGCTGCAGCCATTATTATCTTGCTTGCCATCACGTTTGTACTCAATGGAATAGCCATATACTTAAGAAACAAGTGGCAAAAACGAATAAAATATTAAGTAGTACCTATAAATGAAAAAACTAAAAGCACAAAAGGTGCATGTCTATTACGGTGAAAAACACATCTTAAAAGACATAAACTTAGAAATATCGGCTAACTCTGTTACGGCCTTTATCGGTCCTTCGGGTTGTGGGAAATCGACGTTTTTGCGGCTATTCAACAGGATGAATGACTATATCGAAGGCTTTAGGAAAGAAGGCAGTATCTTGATCGACGGGGTGGATATCTATGGAAAGGAAACCCGAGTAGAGAATCTCAGAAAACAAGTGGGGATGGTCTTCCAAAAACCTAATCCTTTCCCAAAATCTATATTTGAGAATGTAGCTTATGGCTTAAGGATCCAGGGCATAAAAAACAAGTCCCTTATTGCCGATACAGTAGAGCAATCGCTGGAACAAGCAGCACTCTGGGACGAGGTAAAAGATGACCTCAAGAAATCAGCCTTGTCCCTTTCCGGTGGTCAGCAGCAGCGGTTGTGCATTGCACGGACACTTGCCGTAGCACCTTCTACTATTCTTATGGACGAGCCCGCATCGGCCCTAGACCCAATCTCTACAGCAAAAATTGAGGAGCTCATCCACAATCTGAAGGAAAAGTACACGATCATTATTGTAACACACAATATGCAGCAAGCTTCTCGTATAAGTGATAAAACAGCATTTTTCTATATGGGGGAGCTTGTTGAGATGAACGACACAAAAACACTTTTTACAAAGCCCAAACATGAAAGAACCGAGCACTATATCACGGGAAGGTTTGGGTAGTGCGATCTTAAACAAAAAATTATGTCTACTTTTGATACCGAATCAACTCAACTGAAGAATGACCTGCTAGAAATGGCTTTGCTGGTAAGGACACAGTTAGAAAAGAGTCGAGAGGCACTTTTAAATTATGATACCGACTTGGCCAATGAGATCATTGCCAATGACAAAAGGGTGAATGTGATGGAGCTGAAGATCGATAAATATTGCGAGCATATTCTAGCCCTATATTCTCCCGTGGCTACCGACCTAAGGTTTGTTTTGGCAAGCCTCAAGATCAATCATGCCCTAGAGCGGATTGGAGACCATGCCGAAGGAATAGGCTGGTATGTAATCGAAACTGGCAAAAGGATCGAGCAAGAACTAATTGATCGGTTTATGGTTGTTCAGATGTACGAAAAGGCCATATCCATGCTGGACAACATCTATGAGGCATTAGAAAATGAAGACACGGTTCTTGCCAGGAAGATTTTCAAAAAGGACGACTTTTTAAACAAGAAAAACAAAAAAGCCACGAAAATGGCTATTAAAATAATAAAGGAGTTTCCTGAAAAAACAAAGATGATTATCCCTTTGCTCTCAATAGTACGAAAAATAGAAAGGGTCGGAGATCTTACTAAAAACATGGGAGAAGAAATCATTTTCCATATTGAAGCAAAAGTTTTAAAACACAAGAAAAAGGAAAAAAATAAAAAGGATGGCCCTAAAGACAAAGATTAAACTTGGCAGCTCCGCATTGTCATTTGTATTTTTTTATTGCTCCTTCTGCCTCGCCGCCCATGCACAACCTCATGTAGAGGCCAAGTTTGGAAAGGGCTTGAAGGTCACTGCTGCAGATTCCTCTTTCAGCCTAAAAATAAGTCCTCGGTTCCAAACCATGTACGAAGGCAACCTCAACCTGAATAATGACGATTGGGAAGAAAAATTCATTATAAGAAGAGCGCGAATAAAACTTGAAGGTTTTGCGTTTGACCCGTCGCTGGAATACAAAATAGAACTTGCATTTTCCAATAGAGATATAGGAAGAGGGATCCCTCAAACCAACAATGCGGGCAACATCCTATTAGAGGCCCTTGTAAAGTGGAATTTCCATAGGAATCTTGAACTATGGGCAGGGCAGACCAAGCTTCCGGGAAACAGAGAGCGGGTTATCTCTTCTCAAAATTTACAGTTTGTCGACCGCAGTATCCTCAATAGCTATTTCACGCTAGACCGTGATATTGGAATACAATTGAGAAACAAGTTCAATATCCAAAGTGCGGTATTCAATCAAGCGGTTTCGATTGCTACGGGAGAAGGCAAGAACATCACAACCAACAATGCTGGAGGACGCAACTACACATTCAGGTTGGAAGCTTTGCCTTTTGGAGAGTTTAAAGACAAAGGTGACTATATTGGTGCCGATTTAGCGCGTGAAGAAACGCCAAGACTGGCTATTGGGGTTTCTTATGATCTTAACAAACAAGCTTCTAGAGAAAATGGCCAGAGCGGATCCTTTCTAGAAGCAAAAAGGGACCTGCACACCTTGTTTATAGATGGGATGTTCAAATACAAAGGAAGCTCTTTGATGTTTGAATATGCCTTGAAAACAGCTACCCATGGCCCTGTAGTTGCGCTAGAAAACGGCACTGTATTACAATCTTTTGCCACAGGAAATGGTCTGAACTTGCAAGCGGGGTATTTGTTCAAGAACAACGTTGAATTGTCCGCTAGATATAGTCAGGTCACTCCTGACGAAGAGACGCAAAGAAATAATGAAGAAGAGTACACCTTAGGACTTTCTAAGTATATCAGCGGACACAATTTAAAAGTACAAGGAGACATCTCTATGGTCCAGGAGCAAGGCCTTGACGATCAACTCCGTTTTCGGCTGCAACTGGAGATAGGGCTGTAACTCAAATAGCCAAATAAAACTTTTCATAATAACTCCTCATCCTTGAAATGAAGGAGTCGTAGGTGATATGGCATGCACCCCCAATGCTATCCTGCGACACACTTAGCATCAATTACGTTAGAGTATGCTGAAAAAGGCATCAAAAAGGCGTGTTGACCTTAAATTGCCTTGGTTTGCCTATTTCACTGTTGTACTATTTCAGCAAGTGGAAGGGTTTTGCATCAATAAGCCATTTTTTATGCACCAAGAACGGCCCATAAGGATCGATTTCTGGGCTACCTTTAGCAGATTCCCCAAAACACTTCTAGAGATAATAAGGAATTATGATTTCCCCATTTCTAGTAGCCGACTTTTTGAAATGGAATAACCTCTTAGCTAGGAACATTCCCAATCGTACCAAAAAATCGAAATCGATTCCAACTATATCGCAAAATATATTGTCTTATAGGTGAAGATTGAAATTATTTTTTTAGATATATCTATTGTTTAATTACCAAAATTTTAAGGAAACATAAAAATAAGGTTTGAATATGAAACTATTTAATTTAAAAAACAGAAAGTTAATCTTAAAACGAACTATATTATTGGCCTTTATTCCGGCAATGCTATTACTTTCCGGATGTTTGAACGATGACGACAATAGCGTTGTACCAGATGTCCCAGCTGCTTTCGTATCAATGTATCACACAGCGCCTAGCGCTCCAGCATTGGACATCCTTTTGGACAACAGACGGCTCAATAGTAGAGCATTTACTTACAGCGATTTCAACTATTTGGCGTATTTGCGCTTCTATACAGGAGAAAGGGAATTAAAGTTCACCCCTTACAACAATTCCAATACACTCCTGGATACTGCCTTTACATTTGAGGCCGATGAGTTTTATTCGGTTTTCTTGATCAACGAAGACGATGAACTGAACGCTTGGGTAATTGAAGACGAATTACCAGATGTAGACCAAGGCAAAGCGATGGTACGTATCGTACACGTAGCGCCGGATGTAGAAGGCATAAACCTTACAAAGGATGGGGACGAGTCAGCGTTGTTCAGTGAGGTGGCGTTTAAAAATGCTAGCGAGTATAAAAGTATAGATGCGGAAAGCGTTTCTTTTTCGGTTACTTCTTCTGAAGACGACAGTGAACTAGCAACAGTATCTAATTACAAATTTTCCGCTGGTAATTACTACACTATTGTAGTAAAAGGCTATGCTACTCCTCCCACTGGTAACAACAATGAATTGAGCGTTCAGATCATTCGCAATACGCTGTATTATTAAAAGGGCAACAATGCCTAATAAACCACTAATCAAAAAAGGCAAAGACACTCAACTCGCAGTGTCTTTGCCTTTTTGTTTTGCTGTAGGGGAAGGATTCGAACCTCCACGAAGTAGTTAGGCGCTCATCTTTTTATTCGATGTTCGCTTTATCCCTTAGCCTCCACCCCCGAGATAGGAGGGCATGTCTGCCAGTTTCATCACCCTACATTTTGTTTCCCTTTTGGAATGACACAAATGTAAATAGGTGAGATTTAAATTCAAAATTTTACAACAAATATTTTAAAAAAATATACAAAGAATAATTTAATCAGCTTTTATATGAAAATATGATAAAACAAACCAAATCTCATATTATCCTCAATATGAGCCGATTAATGAAAAAGGGACTCCCAAGATTGGTACTATTTAATGATGCAGACACTACAGGGCTAGGAGACATAGTTTTCCCTCTAAAGTTACTTAGGGGTAGAACTTATGCTTTACAAACATAAGTCCTATTTAAAATGGTCTTACTGTAGCAAAAGGGTTAATGAAGGGGAAACCTATAACTAATCCTTCTGTGATGAGAAACAAGCAGATCTATGATCACGTCCAACTTCCTCATGCCACTTGAGTAAGGACCTCAAGAACATTTTTCAAATAAATCGAGAGGGCGAATTAAGCAGTTCGGAGAGATGCTGTCTAGGATTCCGTGGGATAGAAAGGCTTAGCCGGATAAAATGTTGAAAGCATGGGAGATTCCTATGCCATTTTACTTTTCTCTACCGAAGCAGGTACATCTTTCCATATCCATGCTTAAAAGCTTTATCAGCAGAAGTTCTTCTATGCTTCATTTTTGTGCCATTGTTCCCGATAATGACCCTGTATAAGTAAACGCCATTGGCTAATTGGTCGCCAAACTCATCTGTTCCATTCCAAG
>SMEH01000519.1_pt1 | contig 12500 bp, 7 predicted proteins | sample 2456361 | NCBI WGS metagenome assembly SMEH01 (sample SAMN10132587, study PRJNA489261) | soil metagenome | isolation source: day1 control-loamy sand soil ammended | place: USA | reverse complement strand
GTAGAGGAGGGTGGTATGGTGCTCCACTTACATTAGGAGCTCACCTAACAGCCAAATGGAGGAATTTTACCTTCTTTGCTTTGGGTATGTCTAGAACAGGAGCAAAGGGAATGAAAAGTAGTGACTATTTCTGGGTAAATGGTGATGATAAATATTCTGAAGTAGTGAGGGGCCGATGGACTGAATCCACTCAATCTACAGCTACTTTCGATTTCTGGATTTATAGTACAGATCGATTTGATTTGGCCCGTGTACAGATCTCTTACACTTTCCCACAGCATGTCATAGGTAGTGGTTTTGTGAGAGACTTGGGCGTATATGTGAGCGGTTCAAACCTGTTGACAATAGCACCAAACAAGGACCTATTGCAAATGAACATTGGGTCTCACCCACAAATGCGCTCATTTAATTTAGGGGTGAAAGCACAGTTTTAATAGGAAATAAAAATATGAAATGAGCATAAAGCCTATTGAATCATTCAAAAAGCTTTATTGCAAATTACATGTGACTCAAAAAATTAAATATTTTACACATGAACAAGAAACTACTATTTTATATTGGCATTCTAATAGCGCTTTGCTCCTGTGAGGATGTTATTGAGCCTGCCATAGATAATCATCGCAAATTGGAATCGGGCCGAGAAGACCCTGCTTTTGGGGCTGGACTTCTTTACAATGCCTATACACGCCTTCCTACTAATAATTGGACGTTTAGTGAAATGGCTACTGATGATGCCGTGAGTAGCAATGAAGGCAATGAGTTTTCATTGATGGCCAACGGACGATGGGCTTCTAACTATAATCCAATGGAGCAATGGCAGCGTTCTAGATCTGCTATACAGTATATCAACTTGATGCTGTCTGAAGTGGACTCTATTACATTCTCAGATACAGAGATAGTCAATCATATGTTCAGGCAACGTACTAAAGGTGAGGCTTATGCTTTGCGCGCCATCCACATGTATCATCTTCTGCAAGGACATGGAGGGATGGCAGATGGATCTCTTTTAGGAGTGCCTATAGTGCTGGAACCAGAAGATGCTTCTTCAGACTTCAACAAACCAAGAGCATCCTTTGAAGAATGCATGCAACAATTATACAGCGATATTGAGAAGGCGATTGAACTGCTTCCTTTAGATTACGGTGATATTGGTAGCGATGCCGATGTGCCTTCAGTGTATGCTTCTCAGGGGGCTACTAAGTCAGATTATGATAGGGTTTTTGGTAACGTTATGAAGCTAAGGCTAACAGGTCGTATTATTAGAGCTGTAAAAGCGCAAGCTGCTTTGTTGGCGGCAAGCCCTGCATTTAGTGAAGGAACTACTACCACTTGGGCAGATGCAGCTAATTATGCTGCGGAAGTGATCGATTTGAATGGTGGTATAGGAGGTATTGATCCAGATGGGGTGACTTGGTATGATAACAGAAATATCATAGATGGATTGGGAGCAGGTGCAAACCCAAAAGAGATTTTGTGGAGAAATAATGTTTCAGGATCAGAATCAGACCTTGAAGCTAATAATTTTCCTCCTACCCTTTATGGAAGAGGATTGGTCAACCCATCACAAAATCTAGTAGATGCATTTCCAATGGCCGATGGATATCCTATAGGTCATCCACTCTCTACTTATGATGCTAATAATCCTTATTTGAACCGTGATCCTAGACTACAGAAGTTTATCATTGTAAATGGAAGCACATTAGGTCCTAATAATACTACTGTTTATACCTCTGTAGATGGAGGGACCAATGATGGCTTGAACCGTGTAGAAACCTCTACTAGAACAGGTTATTACTTGCGCAAATTGCTTCGTGGTGATGTGAACTTGAATCCAAGCAGTGTAAACGGACAAAGACACATCAAGCCTCATATCCGATATACAGAGATATACTTGATCTTTGCTGAGGCTGCCAATGAAGCATGGGGGCCTATGGCTCCGGGGCCAGGTGGTTATTCTGCCTATGATGTAATCAGAGCAATTCGTGAGAGAGCTGGTATAACTGGTGGTGATCCTTACCTTGAATCCATCAAGGGTGACCAGGATGCGATGAGACAACTTATCAGAAATGAAAGAAGGTTGGAGCTTAGCTTTGAAGGTTTCCGATTCTGGGACTTGAGAAGATGGAAAGAGAACTTGACGGAGACTGCAAAAGGTGTCCAGATTCAGGGTGGAAATCACCAGATCATTAATGTTGAGCAACGTGCGTATGGTAGTCAGGCAATTTATGGCCCTGTTCCATATAGCGAAACTTTGAAGTTTAGTGCACTACAGCAAAATACTGGTTGGTAAAACCTGATTTGATATTATAATATATAAAAGTTAGCAACATGAAAAATATACAATATGTGTTCTTGATTTTTGCTGTGTTCTTTGCTTCATGCAAGAATCAGGATTGGGAATTTCCGGATTTTGATTATCAGACGGTCTATTTTGCTCATCAATATCCTGTCAGGACAATCACATTAGGCGATGATATATACGATACCTCCCTTGATAACGAGTGGAAGTTTCAGATTATGGCTACCACTGGTGGGGTGTATGAGTCTGGTACTGTGGGTATCGATATAGAGGTAGATAATAGCTTAGTCAATGGTTTGGAGTTTGGCAATGGCAATGATATTATTGCCATGCCCAATGAATACTACACTTTAAGCTCAAACCAAATTGTGATCCCTAAAGGCAAATTAGTGGGTGGAGTAGAAGTCCAGCTTACTCAAGCTTTCTTCAATGATCCACTAGCGATTCATAATAATTATGTTATCCCCGTTGTAATGACGGGAGTGAACAATGCAGACTCTATATTGTCAGGTGTTCCTGTAGTAGATAACCCAGACAGATTGGATCCAGGCCACTGGGCCGTAATGCCCAAAGACTATGTGTTGTATGCTGTGAAGTATATCAATACATGGCATGGGTTTTATTTAAGGAGAGGTGTTGATGTTATTACAGGTAAGAACGGTAAAGACGAACTCAGTGGCACTTTCGTAAGGCATAAGCAATACGTTGAAGACGATGAGGTCAACAAACTGAATACTATCGCTCTAAATCAAGTAGAGTTTCCTTTGGTCTATAAGGATGTAGACGGAACTAATATTAACTGTCCAATTATCTTAACCTTCGATGATGAAGGAAATTGTACGGTTTCCTCAGCGTCGAACGATTATACTGCCACTGGTAGTGGAAAGTTTGTAGTGAAAGGAGAGAAAAAGAGCTGGGGCAATCAAGATAGAGATGCACTTTACCTTACCTATGAGATTGACCATAATGAACTTCATGTTGCAGCAACGGACACCTTAGTGATGAGAAACCGCGGTGTGACAATGGAATTGTTCTCTCCAGTTAAACAGTAATTACAGCTATATACTTAAATATATATTATGAAACACTTATATAAAATGTGCTCCTTCATGGTGCTGCTTGCGATCGGCATATCAGGTTGCGTGGATCATGAAGTGGAGAAATTCAAGGTGAACAAGCCTGAGAGTATAGCACTACAAGAAGAAATAGATTCATATGATGCATTGAAATCATACGTCAACCGCGACCAAAATCCTAATTTTAAATTAGGTGCTGGTGCTTCATTATCTGATTATATGGCTAAAGGTGTCATGTATCGATTGCTCAATCGAAACTTCGATGAGATCACACTTGGTTATGAAATGAAGCATGGTGCAGTAGTTCAAGATGATGGAACACTTAACCTTGGTAATGTAGAAGGTCTATTGGAAGAGGCTGCTGCCGCTGGTTTGACCGTCTATGGCCATACACTTGCTTGGCATGCCAATCAGAATGCGACTTACTTGAACGAAAGGATAGCTGACGTGGAAATTGAAACCGATCCAGATGATGCCAATAACAGTTTGCACATAAATAATCCAACTGCTGGTGAGGCAGTCTGGGATGCACAGGTTTTTTACGATTTGCCAACTCCTTTAACGGAAGGAGTTGAATATACCTTAAAATTGCGGGTAAAGGCATCGTCGAGTACTACTGTGGCTTTTTGGCGGACAGACGGTACTGATACCAATTATGGACCTGATTTCTCTGCTGGAGAAAGTTGGAGCGATGCTACAGTAACATTTACACCCAGCATAAATGCTACGACGTTGCAATTCAATTTCGGAACGTTTGCTGGCGACCTTTATTTTGACGATATGGTCCTTACAGCTAGCGGATCTGAAGATAATTTAATAGCCAATGGAAACTTTGATAGTGAGATATTAGAAGGTTGGGAGAAACCAGGGTGGCACACTCATACCTTTGTGGTAGCGCCTGTAGCCGCTGGACCGTCTTCTTGGTGGACGAATTTAGTAACCAACAGCGATGTTGAAAACGATGACGTGTCTAGTTTCTTTGCTACTGAAATAAAAAATGGAGCGAATCCTGCGACGATTGGTGCACCAGGTACAGGGGCTGATGGCGTAGGACGAGCGATAGTTGTTCAGTCAGGAGATAATCCGGATGAAGAATGGGATACACAGTTTTTTGTGAAGGCTCCTCAGCAATTGCAAGAAGGTCAGGCTTATCGTTTTAGTATGATGATCAAAGCCGATAAAGCGGCAACGATCAGCTCTCAGGCGCACAATAACCCGGGCGGCTATGTACACTATGAAATGGTGGGCAGCCACAATGTTACTACTGAATGGAAAGAATATACCCATTCTGGGATAATTTCAGGTAGTCAGGCAGGAGCAGCAGGTATGAATACCATTGCGTTCAACCTAGCAATTTTAGGTGAAGCCAATACCTATTACTTCGATGATATTGTTTGGGAGATCGAAGAAGTATCAGAAGGAAACAAGCGACCTTTGACCCCAGAAGAAAAGAAAGAAATCATTTCTGAGGAATTTGAAAGGTGGATCGCAGGCATGTTAGAGGTTTCTAAGGACTACGTGAAAGCTTGGGACGTGTTGAACGAGCCTATGGATGACGGCAACCCTTATGAATTAAAGACAGGTGTAGGCAGAGATCTTGCAGCTGACGAGTTCTATTGGCAAGACTATCTGGGCAAAGACTATGTGGTAGAGGCATTCAGACTTGCCCGTGAGTATGGAAACCCTGGCGATATCCATTTTATCAACGATTATAATTTGGAGTACAATTTGGACAAGTGCAAAGGCATTATCCAATTGGTAGAATACATTGAAGATAAAGGAGAAACGGTACATGGTATAGGAACTCAAATGCATATAGATATCAACTCAGATAAGGAGAAAATAGCCGAAATGTTTGAGTTGTTAGCCGCCACTGGTAAGCTGATCAAGATTTCTGAATTGGATATTGGATTGGGGGGTGTAACTACCAATCAAGCTACGGCTGAGCAATACCAAGCCCAAGCTAACATGTACAAGTATGTAGTTGAGAAGTATTTTGAAATCATTCCTCCGAGCCAAAGATATGGTATCACCATATGGAGCCCAACTGATAGCCCGGCAGGGTCTTTCTGGAGAGCTGGAGAGCCAATTGGCTTATGGACGGAAGGCTTAGTAAGAAAATTAGCTTACACAGGTGTAGCTGATGGACTGGAAGAAGCACAATAGTAATAGTTTAGTTCGTTTAGTTAGTTAATTTGGTTAGTTTGTAATGTGTTAGCAACAAGGGCTGGTGTTAAACCAGCCCGCGTTGCTGACCATTTACAAAATCATCGATGATTAGTTTTATCCTTCCATTAGATAACATAACAATCACTTAGCATTATGCATAAGTCGTTTAGATTTTGCCGGTTTACTGATAGATAGAGAAAGGAAAGGCTTTTCATTTACATTCCGCAATCAGGCATAGAGACATTATTCTTGCCCTTTTTTAACAGTTATGATAATTCCCCCTCATTATTAAAGCCTCATTCTGAATAAAAATATAAGGTGACCACCTTATCTTAATTTTTTTCTATCATATAAACTATAATGCTATGAGAAAAACTCACTTTTTATTTCTGATTTTTTTAATTGGGCTGCTCCCTATACAGAGTATGGCCTGGCCCGGCATGCCGTTGCCTCCACTTCATGTGGATGGACGAGACTTAAAAGATAATTGTGGAAATAAGGTACTGCTACATGGTGTGGCCATCACACCAAGCCCCTGGTTCAATGGGTGTCAGTATGGCTTCGATTCCCAATACTGCACTTGGGACAACTATGATGTTCAAGGTGCCCTGAATTATAATAAGGCTGTTATGGACAGGCTTACCAATACGGCAGATGGATGGTACCTTAATTATATTAGGCTTCATATTGATCCGTATTGGACCAACGATCCTGGACCTCCAATTCCAGAGAATGATATTTCCAGATTCAATTATAATAGATTAGTTACCTATACCGATCAGGTGATTATTCCACTTATCAATCATGCGCGTCAGAGAGGCATGTATGTAATTCTTAGACCTCCTGGAGTTTGCCCTGAGAGGATTGCTGTAAATGACGCCTATCATGAATATCTAAAAACTGTCTGGACATTCCTGTCTCAGCATCCAGATTTGAAAAATGTCGATAATGTGATGTTTGAATTGGCGAATGAACCAGTAGAGATACTCGGAACAAATGGGGTCTGGGGAAAAACTGGAAACGAGCATTTTGCTGCTTTAAAAAATTTCTTCCAGCCGATTGTCAATATTATCCGTAACAACGGTGCCAATAACGTATTGTGGATTCCTGGTACCGGATGGCAGTCGCACTATCAAGGTTATGTAAATCATCCCATTACTGGCGGCAATATAGGCTATGCTGTCCATGTGTATCCGGCATATTGGGGAGGTCTGCATAATTACCAAGATTTTCAAAACGCATGGAATGAACACGTAAAACCTATTGCGGATATTGCGCCTATTGCTGTGACAGAAGTGGATTGGGCACCAAGTGGTTATGGCACTTTCGGGATAGGTTCTACAGGAACTGCCGGTGGAGAGGGCTTCGGTGCCAACTTCAATCACATCACCTATATGTCTGGCAATGTAAGTTGGAACGTTCTTGCACCAGATAACTTATTGGATCATGGCGATCCCAACGGAGGGACTGCTTACAATGGCGATTGGCAAGCCTGTGCTGCACCAGTAAAACATTGGTTCTCTGAATTTGCCACCTCTAATAATCCCGTTGCCAGTTGTGGCGGTGGATCGGGATTGATCAATAATGGTGTTTATGAAATCGAGTTTCAAACAGATCCTGGTAAAGTCTTGGATTTGAAATATGGTGAAGATGCCAATGGTGCCGTATTAAGGCCCTGGGAGAGGAATGGCGCTACGGCCCAACAATGGGTGGCGGTGGATGCAGGCAATGGCTATTGGCGGTTTATATCAAATGCTAGTGCTTCCAATCGGGCTATCGATTTGGAAAATGGCAGCACAAGCCTCGGTACTTCTATTAGGCTTTGGGACAACTATGGAAATGATGCTCAAGCATGGCAGGTGACACACGTCGGAAACGGATATCATAAGATAGTGTCGAAACTAAATGCCAATAGAAGCTGGGATGTGCCTAACTGCGATATGGGTGGTGAGCAAGCCCTGCATTTGTGGGATTATTATGGTACTTCATGCCAATTATTTAAGTTCAACCATATCACCACACTGAGTTCTCTACAAACTTCTTCGCTAGCTATGAAGAAAGTGGAGATAGAGGCTCCCACTGTTGCATTTGAAGTTTATCCTAATCCATCAACAGGTGGAAGCTTCACGGTTTTCTTAAGTTCACCTCAAGTGGAGGATTATACTATCGCTATATCAACAACAAGTGGAAAGTGTGTGTATGAACGGCAAGGGCTACAAAATGGCCAACATTATATCAATTCTGACCTTGAACAGGGAATGTACATATTGGAGGTGATAGGTAATGGTTTCAAACAAAACAAGAAAATTATAATAAGATAATGCGCTGGTAATCAGGGGATATTATTGTCTTCCTCGGGTTTAGATTGCTCTCAGCACTTTGATTTATTAGAGGATAAAGTGCTGAGAGCATAATAGTTATATTAAACTTTAAATAAACAAACATGAAAAACAAAGGGTGGATTTTAGTCGCGTTACAATTGTTTTTGGTGCCGTTAATAGCAATAGGCAATGGAAACAAAGATGAGCTGACGCAAACAGATGGCAAAGGGCTGAAAGATGCTTTTGAGAACAGATTTGGAATTGGTGTGGCACTCAGTGATTCTCAAATCATGGGTAGAGATGCAGAAGCTATGGAAGTGGTAAAAGAACATTTTAATGCGATTGTGGCTGAGAACTGTATGAAAAGTGGAAGGATGCAACCTACACAGGGCGAATTTTTATTTGAACTGGCCGATAGCTTTGTGGAGTTTGGTGAAGCAAACAACATGGCGATTCATGGCCATACCTTGATCTGGCATTCTCAGGCACCCCGATGGTTTTTCAGAGATGACGCCGGAAATGATGTGTCCCGTGAAGTCCTCATTCAAAGGATGCAAGATCATATCTATACGGTAGTAAAGCGATATAAAGGTAGGATACAAAGCTGGGATGTGGTAAATGAAGCCATACTGGACGATGGCTCTTTCCGCAAAAGCAAATTTTATGAAATTATAGGAGAAGATTTTATTAAGTTAGCCTTTCAATTTGCGCATGAAGCTGATCCTGATGCAAAATTATTCTATAACGATTATTCTATGGCCATTCCCAAGAAAAGAGAAGGTGTGGTGGCTATGGTCAAAAAGCTTCAAGAACAGGGAGTACGAATTGATGGGATTGGCATGCAGGGTCATGTAGGTTTGCGATCTCCTACAATTAAGGAGTTTGAAAAAAGTATCTTGGCCTTTTCGAGTTTAGGCGTGAAAGTGATGATCACGGAATTGGATCTAACAGTGCTTCCATCTCCATGGGAAGATGCTGGGGCTGAATTGACGAATATGTTTGAATATAGACCCGAAATGGATCCATACACAAGTGGCATGACCGCCGAAGCAGAGAAGGAGTTTTCAGATCGTTATTTGAGCTTTTTCAAATTGTTTATGAAGCATCAAGATAAGATTGAAAGGGTAACCTTGTGGGGTGTAAACGATGGCTACTCTTGGAAAAACAATTGGCCCATCAGGGGAAGAACAGATTACCCATTGCTTTTCGATAGAGAAAACAATCCGAAACCAGTAATAAATGAAATTATAAAGGCAGCAAAGTAAAGCAATTAAATTAGTTGATATTAAGTAATACTATGAAGAAGATGTTTAGATGTTTTGTTGGCCTATTGATCTTAATGCCCTTTCTCTTGCAGGCTCAAAGTGCAAAAGTCAATAGTCCCAATAATCAATTGCAGGCGGAAGTTTACCTTAAAGACGGCCAAGCATATTATCAAGTAATATATGAAGGCACGACTGTGTTGGAAGAGTCGCCTTTAGGTTTATTTACCAACCTGATTGACTACTCCAAAGATTTGACATGGGTTGGATCCACAACTAACGAGGTGAAGCGTTCATACACTGAGAAAAAATTCAAGCAATCTCAGAATAGCTATCATGCCAATGAATTGATATGTAAGCTTTCTACTAAAGACGGCCATATATTAGAAGTGGTCTTTTGGGTAAGCAATAATGATATTGCTTTTAGATACCAGCTTCCTGAAGTAGAAGAACCTACGGCACTTGTGGTAGAAAGGGAGCTTACAGGATTCAATTTTCCTCAAGAAGCTAAGGGGTTCTTATCTCCTCAGTCAACATCGATGGTCGGTTTCAAAAGAACCAAGCCAAGCTATGAAGAGGGGTATTATATTGAACAGGATATTGCCGCTAAGTCTGCCAATAAGTTGGGATATACTTTCCCCGCACTTTTCCGGAATGGTGAAACTTGGACGCTTATCTCCGAAACCGGCGTAAGAGGGCTTTATTGTGGTTCTAAGTTGAGCGACCCAACATCAGATGGCGTGTACTCAATCGCTTTTCCTGATATGACTGAAAACAATGGTTTTGGTAGTACAGGAGCTGCGATAGGTATGCCCGGAGTTACACCTTGGCGTACAATTACTGTGGGCAACGGGCTTAAGGCTGTTGTAGAAACAACTGTTGCGCTAGATGTTGTAGATCCTTTATACGAACCTTCTACAGACTATAAGCTTGGAAAAGGAACGTGGAGTTGGATCATGTGGCAGGACAATAGTATGAACTACAAGGACCAGGTGACCTACATAGACCTTGCAGCTGAGCTTGGTTATGAGTTTATTCTAATCGATGCTTGGTGGGATAGAAACATTGGTTACGAGCGTATGGAAGAATTGTTGGCTTATGCCAAATCCAAAGGGGTTGGGGCTTTCCTATGGTACAATTCTAACGGGGTAGCCAACGATGCTCATCAAACGCCTAGAAATAAGATGAATACCGCTATAGCTAGAAAGAAGGAAATGAAGTGGTTGAAGGAGAATGGAGTGAAAGGAATTAAGGTTGACTTTTTTGGAGGTGATAAACAGGAAACCTTGAGGCTGTATGAAGACTTGTTGTCTGATGCCAATGACCACGAGCTAATGGTAGTATTCCATGGTGCCACATTGCCTCGTGGTTGGGAGCGCATGTTCCCGAACTTCGTTGGAAGTGAAGCGGTGTTAGCATCTGAGAACCTGATGTTTAGTCAATATGCCAATGATAGGGAGGCCTTCAGCGCAACCTTGCATCCTTTTATTAGAAATGCTGTGGCTAGCATGGAGTTTGGCGGAGTAGTATTGAACAAGCGGTATAATAGAACCAATGATGGAGGAAACTACAGAAGGACAACTGATGTATTTCAATTGGCTACTGCTGTGCTATTCCAAAGCCCAGTTCAGTTCTTTGCGATTACTCCCAACAACTTGGAAGATGCACCCGCATTTGCGATTGACTTTATGAAGGAAGTGCCAACTACATGGGACGAAACAGTATTTATCGACGGCTATCCTGGTAAGTATGCTGTAGTGGCAAGAAGACACGGAGGTAAGTGGTATGTAGCTGGTGTAAATGCACAGAAAGAGCCGATTACAATAACCCTAAAGGTGCCGATGCTGGCCGGACAAGATGTGAAATATTACGGGGATGGAAAAGACAAATCTAGCTTTGCAAGAAACTTAAAGGTAAACAAAAAAGGAGAAGTGAAGGTGACGATTCAATCGGAAGGTGGGATTGTCTTAGTGAAATAAAAGAAGTTGGAAGAAGGAAGTAGGGAAGATTAACGCCATTCCTGAAATCTCACGTTAGGAGGATTATCAGGAATCCCCAAGTTAGTGGCAACAACGAGGGAATTCCTGATATTGACTCCAAAGCTCCGTAAATTCAGGAATGACGAAAAACGACGCAAGAATCGTGTTCAGTTTGCCATCTTCATGCTTTTTTCAAATTCCCAATTACCATCTGTTCTAATGACTAATGTTATTATCTCCTGTCTAAAATCCGTGTCTAATATCTTGTGTCTAAAATCTAACCCCTATGCGAAAACTATAGCCAAACAGTTCATGTAGATCTAAACGCTACCAATCAAGTAATTAGAGGGTTTGGGGGAATACATATCAATAGCTGGCAAGGAACAACCTTCAATGAAGATCTACAACAAAAAGCTTTTGATAATACACCTGGTAGGATTGGTTTATCAATGTTTAGATTGAGAATTGACCCAGATAAGAATGGCTGGGCGTCTGAATTACCTATAGCACAGTACGCTCACAATAATGGCGCAATCGTTTTCGCTTCTCCGTGGAATCCGCCTGCCCATATGCGCGAAGTCTTGCGTGAAACAGAACATGGAACGGACTACGTGCTTCTTGAGGAATATTACGACGACTATGTAAACCATCTTAACGACTATATCGATTATATGGAAGATAATGGAGTGCCCTTATATGCTGTTTCTGTACAGAATGAACCTGATTGGCACTCTTGGACGGCATGGACGCCACAACAGATGCTAAAGTTCGTTAGGGAAAATGCACAGGACATCAATGCTCGTGTAATCGCCCCCGAATCCCTTCAGTATAGAAGAGAAATGTCCGATCCACTTTTGAACGACGATATAGCCAACGATAACTTTGATATTTTGGGAACCCACCTCTATGGTACGCCTAAATCTAATTTTTACTACCCTTTGGCCTATGAAAAAAATAAGGAAATATGGATGACAGAACACATCTATGGAAGCGATAGGCCTGAGATAAATGATTGGAGTATGGCCTTGGATATGGCGGAAGAGATTAACCTTTGTATGGATGCTAATATGAGTGCTTATGTCTATTGGTACATCCGAAGGTTCTATGGACTTATAGATGATGAGGGCAACATTACAGACAAAGGGTATGTAATGTCACAGTTTTCAAAATTCATTCCTTCAGGGGCTGTTCGGGTAGGCGTTGATAATTTCAAAGTGAGTGAATTTATTACCGCTACTGCTTATAAAACGGATACATCTTTTACGATGGTGATAGTAAATAAAGGCTTTGGAAATACCAGCTTGACTTTTGATATCCCAGGAATCGACTTTGAAACATTGACCCAGTTTACTACTTCTTCAAGCAAAAAAGTTGTCAATGATGGCGAAATAGCC
>SMEH01000696.1_pt1 | contig 12563 bp, 11 predicted proteins | sample 2456361 | NCBI WGS metagenome assembly SMEH01 (sample SAMN10132587, study PRJNA489261) | soil metagenome | isolation source: day1 control-loamy sand soil ammended | place: USA | reverse complement strand
AGCCATCCACCGCTTCGATGCGGCAAAGGGCAACGAGGATGCTTTGTCCTCCATCGGCTTCGCTGCCGAGGTCAATGCGCTGAAGGTTGCCGCAAGCGCCAAGGCCGTCGCGGTCGTGCAACTGGCCATGCTGATAACGGGCATACTCGGCTACAAGAACGGGACCCCCTTCAGCGTCGGACGACATTTGCGAGACGTCGCCTCCGCACCGATCATGATCTCCAACGACCGCATCCTGTCCAACACCGCGACTCTTATGTTGATGAGCCGTTTCGACACCAGCCTGGGAGAGTGAAATGGACGCCAAGACATTCGACGCCGCAAGTCTGCTGGACAGCCTGTTCGAGAACGGCATCCTGTTCGAATCCGGCACAGACGGCCTGTATGGCCGCTCCGGGATCTTCGAGGACGTGATCGAACGCTTTGAGCGCCTCGTGACACGGGTGGGGGCGCCCGACAACGCCACGCGCATCCATTTTCCTCCGGGCATGAGCCGCGCGACGCTCGAAAAGAGCGGCTACATGAAAAGCTTTCCGCAATTGGCCGGCTGCGTCCATTCCTTCATGGGTGGCGAGCGCGAGCATGCGCAGCTTCTCGCAATGATGGCGCAGGGGGAGGACTGGACGGAACTGCAACAGGCAACCCAGGTGGCGCTGACGCCGGCAGCCTGCTATCCGCTCTACCCTACTGTCGCGGCACGCGGGCCAGTGCCGGCCGATGGGCTGCTCTTCGAGTTGTCCTCCTACTGTTTCCGCCACGAGCCATCGAAGGACCCGGCGCGCATGCAGCTTTTCCGCATGCGCGAGTTCGTCCGCATAGGTACGGCCGAGCAGGTGCGCAGCTTCCGTGAAAGCTGGCTCGAGCGCGGCAAGGCGATGATCGAGTCGCTCGAACTGCCCTGCGACGTGGACCTGGCCAACGATCCGTTCTTCGGGCGCGGCGGCAAGATGATGGCCAACAGCCAGCGCGATCAGGGGCTGAAGTTCGAACTGCTGATCCCCGTAACCAGTGTGGAAAAGCCGACGGCCTGCCTTTCCTTCAACTACCATCAGGACCATTTCGGCCAGACATGGGGATTGAAGTTCGCGGATGGCACTGTCTGCCACTCTGCTTGCGTCGGCTTCGGCCTGGAACGCGTGGCCCTGGCCCTGTTCCGGCATCACGGGTCGGAAGTCTCGGCCTGGCCGGCTTCGGTGCGCGCAATTTTGTGGGATGCCTGACATGAAGAGTGCGATTGCCGGCCTGGAGCCGGGCCGCTACAGGCCACACCGGCTCCATGATCCGGAGCGGCGCTGGCCGCAGACCAATTGCTATGTCGATCTCATGATCGAGGTGATGCATGCGACCGGCCACGATCCGGTGGCCGCGCTGGGCTTTACCGTGGCGCAGGATTTCGAGGGCGATCAGTTCACCTTTTTCAAGTTTCCCACCGCGGACCTGCAGTTGCTGGTGGGGCTGGACATACAGGAACTTGCCGTGTTCGACCGGCTGGAGACGCACGTTCTTACCCAGATCGAGCGCGGCCGGCTGCCGCTGGTCGAGGTGGATGCCTTTTATCTTCCCGACACGAAAGGAATTACCTACGGCACCGGCCATTCCAAGACGAGCATAGGCATCAATGCGCTCGATCCCGCGAACCGTCGCATGCATTACTTCCACAATGACGGCTATTTTTCGTTGGAGGGTGACGACTATGACGGCATTTTCGGCCAGTGGAGCGATGTGCCTGCTGGCGGTCTGCCGCTGTTTCCCTATGCGGAATTCGTGAAGTTCGACGTAACGCAGCCGGCTCGCGACCGGGCAGCCGCAGCGCTGGGTCTTCTGGTGCACCATCTGCGGCGCAGGCCGAAGCGCAATCCCATTGCCGCCTACGCAGCAGCTTTCGAGCGCCATGCCGAAGCGCTGGCCCACAGATCGCCGGAATATTTCCACACCTACGCGTTCAATACGCTCCGGCAGGTCGGCGCCAATTTCGAGCTTCTTGGCACTCACCTCAACTGGCTCGACAGCCAGCGTGGACTTTTCCTCGCGGAGGCCGAGGCCGCGGCCAATACGATTGCCGAGGGGGCCAAGGTCATGCAGTTCAGGTTGGCCCGTGCGATGGCGAGGCGGCGGTTCGACGGCATGGCGGAAGCCATCGCGCCCATGGCTCAGGCCTGGGATTCCCTGATGGCCATGCTGGATGAGCGCCTGGCAAGCGCATCTTCCAAGGCTGCCTGACGGGGCCGGACGAGAATGTGCAGGAAAAGCTGAATGGACGCCACGGTCTCGGTTGCCTGCGTTTCTGAGATGCTGGACCGGGGTTGGCGCATGGCCGTCTCCGAAGCCGGCGCCTGGGCGTCTCCGGCGGATATCGGCCAAGGCGCCGAATGGCTGGAGGCTGCATGCCCCGGCACGGCGGCAGGCACGCTGGAAGCGCATGGCCGCTGGGACCGAAGCAATCCGTCCTCCCTGCATGACCGCGACGTCTGGTATCGCCGTCGCATGGATGCGGTCGGCCCCGTACGGCTGGTTTTCGACGGGTTGGCCACCGTCGCAGATGTCTGGCTTGACGATAGGTTGCTGTTCGCGTCCACTTCCATGTTCGAGCGACATGAAGTGTCGGCGGTTCTCGCAGGCGGGGAAATCCTCTCAATCGCCTTTCGCAGCCTGGAAAGTCACCTGGAAAGCGTGAGTGGTCCGCGCGCCCGATGGAAGCCGCGAATGATCGATGACCAGCGCTTGAGGCTGGTGCGGACGACGCTGATCGGCCACATGCCCGGCTGGTGTCCGGCCTTCGACATTGTCGGGCCATGGCGGCCGGTCAGGCTGATCCGCGAAGGCAGCGGCCAGCGCATTGTCGATGTCAGGCTGCGCAGCAATCTCGATGGCACCACGGGTCGACTTGAGGTCTCCGTCACGCTGGCCGCGCCGCTGGAAAACGAAACGGCTACCGTTACCTGCGCCGGTGTCAGCGCCGTGCTGGTTCCGGAGAGGCCGGATCGCCTGAGGGCAGAACTGGAAATTGCGGATGTCGCGCCATGGTGGCCGAACAGCCATGGCGAACCGACACTGCACGATGTCGATCTCTCGCTCGGCGGCATGCGGCATCGGCTAGGCCGTGTCGGCTTCCGTAGCATCGCCGTGGATCGTGGGCCCGATGGGCGGGGGTTCAGCCTGGTCGTCAACGGCGTGCCGGTCTTCTGTCGCGGTGCGGTCTGGACGCCATCCGATCCGGTACGTCTGCCATGCGGCCGCGATGAGATAGAAGCTGAACTCGGGCTGGCGCGGGAAGCCGGCGTCAACATGCTGCGGGTGGGAGGCACTTTCGTCTACGAGGGCGACGCGTTCCATGAGCTTTGCGACGAGCTGGGCATCATGGTCTGGCAGGACCTGATGCTGGCCAATTTCGACTACCCCGCGAAAGATCCGGCGTGGTGCGCTTCGTTGTCGCGAGAGGTAGAGACCTTGCTCGGGAGGCTGGGCCACTCCCCCTCGCTTGTCGTCCTGTGCGGTGGGTCCGAGGTGGCGCAGCAGGCCGCCATGATGGGCCTGCCGGTTTCGATGGAACCGGCGCCCTGGTTTGACAAAGTGGTGCGCCCTGTTGCCGAGGCAATCCGGCCCGACCTCGTCCTTGTCCCGTCGTCGCCTTGCGGCGGCAGTCTTCCGTTCACTGCGGACGGGGGTCCGACACATTATTACGGTGTCGGCGCCTATTGCCGGCCGCTTGAGGACGCGCGACGGGCCGAAGTGCGCTTTGCCAGCGAATGTCTGGCCTTCGCCAATGTTCCCGAACAGGCGACGATGGACGTGCATCTGCCGGTTCCGCCCGTGCACGATCCGCGCTGGAAGGCCGGCGTTCCTCGCGACGCAGGCGCGTCCTGGGATTTTGAGGATGTGCGCGAGCACTATCTGGAGACCCTGTTCGGCGTGGATGCGCGCCGCCTGCGCACCGAGAATTGCGCCCGCTATCTCGACCTTTCCCGGGCAGTGACCGCCGAGATTGTCGAGCGTACGGTGGATGAATGGCGCCGCCCCGCCTCCCCAACGGCGGGCGTGCTGCTGTTCTTCTGGAAAGATCTGAGGCCGGGCGCCGGCTGGGGCATGGTGGATTCTACCGGTCGCCCGAAGTCTGTCTGGTATGCGCTCAGGCGGGCCTTTGCCCCGCTGCGGCTCATCCTCACGGATGAAGGCGTCAATGGACTCGGCGTTCATGTCGTCAATGACGGCCCATCGCCGGTGGAGGCTGTGCTGTCCCTTGTCTGTTTGCGGGAAGGCGCCACTCCGGTTGCTGCGGCACGAAAAACGGTTTCCGTAGCCGCGCGAAGCGGCCTGACCCTTTCCGCCTATGCGCTCATGGGTGCATTCTTCGACATTTCCTATGCATATCGGTTCGGTCCTGCCGGGCATGAAGTCACGGTGGCGCGCCTCGAAAGCGAGGACGGGCGCGTGTTGGCGGAGGCGTTCCACGTGTTGCCGGGCGCCATGGCCTGCCGGCGCGAGGTCAGTCTGACAGCATCGCCAGTGCGGCGGCAGGACGGGTGGTGGCTGCGAGTCGCGAGCCGTCGCGCCGCCTACCATGTTTCCATAAGGGATGAACTGTTCATTCCCGGGGACAACAATTTCCACCTGATGCCCGGCATGGAGAAGGAAATCCGTCTCAACGGGCCGGAAACGGCTGTACCGGCAGGCATGGTGACGGCGCTGAATGCCGACCGCGTGGCGAACTACGAGGTGCCGCATTCCCAGGAGGCGGCAACGCGGCAGGAACCGACCCGGAGCATGGCATGAAGGGAACGGTCTTTGCCGGCACCATGGGCTGGATGAACGAGGCCAGGGGAAGCCGCGGCCTGGTCATTGCCGGGGCGCATGGACATGAGGATCTGTGCAGCCGTCGCTTCCTGAAGCTGCTCGCGGACAGGGCAGCGGAAGCCGGGTACCCGACCCTCCTGTTCGATTATCCCGGTTGCGGCAATGCCGTGGGCGACCATTCGGCACCCGGCCAGGTGGCTGCGTGGACAGCAAGTATCGGCGCTGCGATCGATCATCTGAAACAGGAAAGCGGCGTTACCGATGTGGTGCTTGCCGGCTTCCGGCTCGGAGCGTTGCTCGCCCCCTTCGCCGCTATCGGTCGCGATGACGTGGCGGGCCTCATGCTGCTTGCCCCGCCCGCTTCCGGCAAGGCCCTTGTCCGCGAGATCGTCGCCATGTCGCGTATGATCGATGCGCCGCTGGCAAGCCGGGCAGGTAAGGGCGACAGTTTCCCGGAGGGGCGGGAGGCGGCGGGCTTCCGCCTCACGCATGGGACGCTGGCGGATCTTGCCGAACTGGATTGGCGGCCAGCCGCCGCGGATCTTCCGGCCTTGCCGATGCTGGTGCTGAGCAATGGCAGGCCGGTTTCCCTCTCCGAATTCCAGCCTGGCGGGAACGCGGAGATCACCATGGGCGAATTTGACGGCTATGCACTGCTCATGTGCGATCCCACCGCCAACCGGATTCCCGATGCCGTATTGGACCGTTGCGCGGAATGGCTCGCCGTTCATGCCGGCAAAGAAAGGACTGGCCAGGGAGCGCGGGCTTCGTCCGTCCCGGTGCTGCAAGGGTCCAATTACACTGAAGAACCTGTGGTGATCACGGGCGGGTCGGCAATTTGCGGTGTGCTGTGTCGCCCCGCGGGGCTGCTGGCTTCCACGGAGCCTGTCATCTTCCTGAATGCCGGCGCGGTGCCGCATATTGGCTGGGCGCGGGGCACGGTGGAAGCTGCCCGCGAACTGGCGGCAAAAGGCATGGTCTCGCTGCGGATAGACCTGCCCGGGCTTGGCGTCAGTGGTGCCACTGATCCCGGTCGTCTCTTTCTCTACGATGCGGAAACACGCAATGACGTGCGCCGGGTCATCGACTGGATGGAGCAGGCGGGCTTTCCTGCCCTAGGCCTGGTCGGCACCTGCTCGGGTGCGTTTCAGGCGTTTCATACAGCAAGGGTGGATCGAAGGGTGCGATCGCTCGCCATGATCAATCCGCTCTGCTTCGCGTGGAACAGCTCCTACGCACTGGAACTGGCAGTATGGAAGACCTACGAGGCGGCCAAGGCCGGTTCTGGCTCAGACGGTGCGGCCGGTGCGGCCGGGGCGGCGCCGGCATCGCATTCTTTCGTGACGGCCTTGCGTAGCCTGGCGGGCAGAGCAGGCAAGCGCGTCGTCCGGCGGGGACTGGAGGCAGCCAAGTCATTCCTCACGGCACTCCATCCGGCGGGCCTCCTTGGCCGACGGCCGGTCGAGCGCTGGATGCGACAGCTTTGCAGCAGGGGGGTGCGCGTCCTCATGGTCACGTCGGAAGGCGACCTGAGCCTTGAGGAAATCGCTCGTCACTTCGGCCCGGATGGCAGGCGGCTCGACAGCATAAAGGGCGTTACCCGCCTCTCCCTGCCGAATGCCGACCATACGCTTACGCCCGGCCATGCCCGGCGCATGGTGATTGACGGGCTGATCCAGCATGCCGGGATCGCGCGGGAGGGATCTGCTCCGGTCAAGGCGATAAGGGCAGGGGCTGCACCGGCCGTGGCATCATAGGCCAGGGCCACTGCGCGATTGCGTGAAGCCCGTTAACACCGCAGACGGGCATGATGGACGATTTAAAGCGATTTGTTCCCGCGACCTTCGTCGTGCTGTGGGCGACGGGCTTCATCGGCGCTCGCTACGCCATGCCCTGGGCCGAGCCGTTCACATTCCTGGCCCTGCGTTTCCTGCTGGCGGCGGTATTGCTGCGCCTGTTGATGGTCGCCCTGCGCTCCCGGCGCGTGGGGGCCCGGGAAGCCTTTCACGGCGTCATTGCGGGCGTGCTGATGCATGGCGTCTATCTCGGCGGCGTATTCTGGGCGATCCATCGCGGCCTGCCGGCCGGCTTGTCGGCCCTGATCGTGGGATTGCAGCCGCTGATAACGGCGGTGATTGCCGGCAAACTGCTAAAGGAGACCATACTGCCGCGGCATTGGGCAGGCCTGATGGTGGGCTTTGCCGGCGTGGTGATTGTGCTCTGGCCGAAGCTTGGCTTGCTCGGCAGCGGGGTCACGGCCGCAACGCTCGCAGCCTCCGTCGTCTCGGTCTTCGGCATGAGCCTGGGCACGGTGTGGCAGAAGCGCTTCGCTTCCGGCGCAGACCTGCTGGCTGGCACCTTCTGGCAGTATGTTGGCGGGACGGCGGCCGCGGCGCTCGCTTCCCTCCTGTTCGAGACGCAGGCCGTCGAGTTCAATGGAGAACTGCTCTTCGCGCTCGCCTGGCTGGTGCTGGTGCTTTCGATCGGCGCGATCTTCCTGCTGATGGTGATGATACGAGAAGGCGCAATGGCGAAGGTCGCCTCGCTCTTCTACCTGGTGCCGGCAACCACCGCCCTCATTGCCTGGATTCTCTTTGGTGAAGAGTTGGCCCCGATCCAGATAGCAGGCATGGCGATCGCCACCTTTGGGGTGGGCCTGGCTACTGCTCAGGTCGGCACGCGAGCGCGCGCCTCGAGATAGCGGCTGATGGCGGCGTTCAGTTCCCCGCCAAGAATGAAGATTGCCGAGACTATGTAAAGAAAGACCACCGCGATCATGATCGAGGCCAGGCCGGCATAGGTTGTCACGTAGGACGAGAAGCGATCTATGTAGGTGGCGAAGGCCGTCGAGCCGATCAACCAGGCGATCAGCGTGAACAATATTCCGGGCACGAGCGAAACGAAGCGCCGCCTGCCGGCTGGCAGCCAGACATGCACCGCACACAGGCCGAGCACGATGACCGTGGAGGCGATTATGAAGCGCCATATGGTGATGGTGCCCATATAGGGTCTTATCCATTCGAAATGGGCTTCCGCCAGCCGCGCGATCAACGGGGCAAATACCAGCAGCACGGAGATCGCCAGGAAGCCGGCAGTGGCGATGAGCACGAACACCAGGCTCTGCGCGCGGCGAAAGAAGAAGCCGCGGGTTTCCGGGACGCGATAGGCGCGATTAAGCGATGTGCGCAGCGCTTCAATTCCGTTGGAAGCAAAATAGGCTGCCAGAACGACGCCATAGGTGAGCAGGTCGGTGCGCTGTACGGTCAGCACATTGAGAACCTCCTGCGCGATCGGCCGGGCGATCTGCTCAGGCCAGGTGTCGAATACGATATGGACCGCAGTGTCGGCGAAGGCTTGGGCGCCCAGAAAGCTCGCCAGCGTCGTGGCAAAGATGAGAAAGGGAAAAAGCGCCATCAGGGCCGTGATCGCCAGATGGCTGGACATCGCCCAACCATCGTCATTGTTGAAATGGCCAAGCGCGTCATAGAGGACGCGCTTGATGGCGACGATCTTGCGCAGCAACGGCACGTTCCCTGCAATTGTGTATCGGGCGCGAATATGGGAAGGGTTTGCCGCAAATGGCAAGTCTCGGCAGTTCTTCTTACTCGGCCTCCCGTGCACGTAGCATCATCGTTACGGGTGCGTCGTCCGGCATCGGCGCCTTTTGCGCACGGGCCCTCAAGGCGGATGGCTGGCACGTTTTCGCCACTGCGCGCAAACCCGCGGATCTGGCGGCCCTGGAGGCTGAGGGAATCGAAGCCCTCTTCCTCGACTATCGGGACGCGAAGTCAATCGAGGCTCTGGTCGCTTCCGTCCTGGACAGAACCGGCGGCGGATTGGACGCACTCTACAACAATGGCGCCTATGTGCAGGCCGGCGCGGTCGAGGATCTCCCGGTCCAGGCGCTGCGGGAGCAGTTTGAGGCGAATGTCTTCGGCTGGCACGAACTGACGCGTCGCGTCATTCCGGTCATGCGCGCCCAGGGTCATGGCCGTATCGTCAGCTGCTCCTCCATCCTCGGGCTCATGCCGGCGCGCTATCGCGGCGCCTATTGTGCTTCGAAATATGCGCTGGAAGGACTTATGCTGAGCCTGCGCCAGGAACTGCTCGGCAGTGGTATCCATGTTTCGCTGATTGAGCCGGGCCCTGTACGCTCGACGATACATGACACCGGCATGGACTGGTTCCTGAAGCAGGTCGACTATCTCAATTCGGTTCACCGTGCTGCTTACGAACACCAGATGCGGCAGATGTCGCACTCCGGCATGCGCTTTTGTCCCCGCAACCACGCGCGCATTATGTGGTTACCGCGCCGGCACGGATGGGAGCGCTTCTGAAGCGGCTGTTGCCGTCTGACCTGTTTTACCGTCTCATCGCCCGCAACGTCTGAAATCGATCGGAACGCTCATGGATAACTTCGTCAAGTTCCTCGCCATCTTCTTCATGGTGGCTGTCGTTGCGGTGCTGATCCGCGGCCTTGTCAACATGATGCGGGGCGGTTCCGGCGTCACCTCAAACAAGCTGATGCAGGCGCGCGTCGCGTTGCAATTTCTCGCTATCGTGCTGCTGCTGATCGTCGTGTATCTCGCTCGCGGATAGGCAAGCAAAGGGAAGAGAATCATGGTCAGGCTCAACAAGATATACACCCGTACGGGCGATGACGGCACAACGGGGCTCGGCAGCGGCGCCCGCCGGCTGAAATGCGACCTGCGCGTGGAAGCCTATGGAACGGTGGACGAGGCCAATGCATGCGTCGGCCTTGCTCGAGTCCATACCGGCGCGGACCATTCGGAACTCGATGAGATTCTCGGCCGCATCCAGAACGATCTCTTCGATCTGGGTGCGGACCTTTCGACGCCCGACACGGGTGAAAAGCTGGACTACGAGCCGCTGCGCATCGTCCCTTCCCAGGTCCAGAGGCTGGAGCAGGACATAGACCGGCTCAACAAGAATCTGTCGCCGCTGAGATCCTTTGTGCTGAATGGCGGCACGCCTGCCGCCGCGGCTCTGCACCTGGCGCGGACGGTAACACGACGCGCCGAGCGGCTCGTCGTCGCGCTTGCCCAGCAGCCCGGCGAGCACGTCAATCCCGAGGCCACGAAATATCTGAACCGTGCGTCCGACCTGCTTTTCGTGGCCGCCCGCGTCGTCAATGACAATGGCCGGGCGGACGTGCTATGGGTTCCGGGAAAGAACCGCTGACGGCTCGGCCGGGCGGAAGGCACCGGGAAGCCTGATGTTCATTCCGCTCCACGATTCCAACCATCTGCGTTCCATCCAACTGCAATATGTCACGTTCGGGCTGATCGCAGTCAATGTGATCGTCTATCTCGTCACCACTGTCGGCGGTGAAAGGGTCTCCACCGCCGCAGTGCTTGGGCTCGGGTTCATCCCCTCGGTGGTTTACGACACGGCGGAACTGCCCGCGCAATTCATCGTCATACCCGAAAGGCTGAGTTACCTTACCTATGCGTTCCTGCACGCCGACATTTTCCACCTGGGCGGCAACATGCTGTTTCTCTGGGTGTTCGGCGACAATGTGGAGGATGCGCTGGGCCATCTGCGCTACCTGGCCTTCTACCTGCTGTGTGCCATTGCCGGGGCTTTTGTGCACGGGCTTGTCGCACCGCACTCGCAGGAGCCGCTGATCGGCGCGTCAGGCGCCGTAGCTGGCGTCGTAGTGGCCTATCTGGTGCTTTATCCGCGGGTGAAGGTGTGGATCCTGGCTTTCGGCCGCATTCCGTTGCGCATACCGGCCTATATCGTGCTGGCGCTATGGATTCTCGTGCAGGTCGTCATGTTCCTCGCGGGGGGAGAAGACCAGATTTCCTGGGCCTGTCACGTCGGGGGCATTCTGGCGGGCGGGGTCCTCGTGTTTGTCCTGCGCCGGCGGGGCGTGCCTTTGTCCGACGAGGAGATCGTCGTGCCCGTTCCCGTCGAAATGGGTGACGAGCCGCGCGCTGTCGACTCGCCGGCGCGTGGCCCGGCGTCGCCCTGGGGGCGGCAGTAGCGTATAGATTCAACCGATTTGGTGCGCATTTGCGATATTGACGGTGGAAACCGACGCCACTAGGGTCCGCGCGCCTTCGGCAGCCTAGCGCACCCGGGAGGCAACGGAATTTTTGCCGCCGATGTCGGCATTCAACAAGTCCTGCCGGAAAGACGCTGCTAAGAGCGCTTCCGGCATCCTTTGAGAGGTGAGTGATTGAGATGAAAATCCTCGTTCCCGTTAAGCGGGTTGTTGACGCGAATGTTAAGGTTCGCGTGAAGGCCGATGGAACTGGTGTTGAGCTTGCCAATGTGAAGATGGCGATGAACCCGTTTGACGAGATTGCTGTTGAGGAGGCGATCCGTCTGAAGGAGGCTGGCAAGGCGAGCGAGATTGTGGTTGTCTCGGTTGGTCCTGCGCAGGCGGCCGAGACGTTGCGCACGGCGCTGGCCATGGGTGCGGACCGGGCCATTCTGGTCCGGGTCGACGATGCGGTTGAGCCGCTTGGCGTTGCGAAGGTTCTGAAGGGCGTTGTGGGTGCTGAGCAGCCTGGTCTTGTCATTCTTGGCAAGCAGGCGATCGACGATGATTCCAACCAGACGGGGCAGATGCTTGCGGCGCTGCTGGGCTGGAGCCAGGGCACCTTTGCCTCGAAGCTGGAGCTTGATGGCGAGCGGGCGCGGGTGACGCGCGAGGTGGATGGCGGGCTGCAGACGCTTGAGCTGAAGATGCCTGCGGTGGTGACGGCGGACCTGCGCCTCAACCAGCCGCGCTATGCCTCCTTGCCCAACATCATGAAGGCCAAGAAGAAGCCGCTGGACGAGAAGACGCCGGCCGATTTCGGGGCCGACGTCACGCCGCGCCTGAAGGTGCTGAAGACGGAGGAGCCGGGTGGCCGCAAGGCTGGTGTGAAGGTTCAGTCCGTGGCCGAGCTTGTCGACAAGCTCAAGAATGAAGCCGGCGTCCTCTAAGGTTCGGAAAGGTTAACAAACATGGCAATCCTCCTCATCGCCGAACACGACAACGCCTCCCTTTCGGAGCAGACGGCCAAGGCGCTTTCGGCAGCGGCCCAGATTGGTTCGGATATTGACGTGCTGGTGGCGGGCAAGGACGCCCGTGGCGCGGCCGATGGTGCCGCCAAGCTCAAGGGCGTGCGCAAGGTGCTGCTGGCCGAGGCGGACGAACTGGCAGAACGGCTGGCCGAGCCGCTGGCAGCGCTCGTCGTGTCCCTGGCCGATGGTTACGACACCATCATCGCTCCGGCGACCTCCTCGGGCAAGAATGTGGCGCCGCGGGTGGCGGCGTTGCTGGACGTGGCGCAGGTCTCCGAGATCATCGAGGTGATCGCTCCCGACACGTTCAAGCGGCCGATCTATGCCGGCAACGCCATTCAGACGGTGCAGACGGGCGAGCCGAAGAAGGTGGTGACGGTGCGCACGGCTTCCTTCGCGAGCGCGCCGGAGGGCGGTTCGGCCCCGGTCGAGGCGGTGGCGGCGGCGGGCAATCCGGGGCTGTCGAGCTTCGTGGAGAACAAGCTGTCGGAAAGCGACCGGCCGGAGCTCACCTCGGCCCGGATCGTCATCTCGGGCGGCCGGGCGCTGGGCTCGGCGGAGAAGTTCCAGGAGGTCATCCTGCCGCTTGCCGACAAGCTGGGCGCGGCGGTCGGCGCCAGCCGGGCGGCGGTGGACGCCGGCTATGCGCCGAACGACTGGCAGGTGGGCCAGACCGGCAAGGTGGTGGCTCCCGACCTCTACATTGCCTGCGGCATCTCCGGCGCCATCCA
>SMEH01001001.1_pt1 | contig 12564 bp, 10 predicted proteins | sample 2456361 | NCBI WGS metagenome assembly SMEH01 (sample SAMN10132587, study PRJNA489261) | soil metagenome | isolation source: day1 control-loamy sand soil ammended | place: USA | reverse complement strand
GGAGGGGGAGTGGTTCGACCACCGGGTCGACCTCTTCGCCGTGGGGGTGATGCTCTACGAGCTCCTCACCGGCCAGCATCCCTTCGGCCGGGTGAAGACCATCGAGGCGCTGCGGGCCTCCCGCAAGAAGATCCCGGCCCGCCCGTCCGAGGTGGCGCCCGGGTTGCCCCCTCTCCTCGACGACTTCGTCCTCAAGGCCCTCGCCTACCGCCGGGAGGATCGCTTCCAGAGCGCGCGGTTCTCGGGGTCGCCGTCCTGGAGCTTCTTGAGCTCGCGGCGCGCGGCCTCGGCGAAGTCCTCGTCGTTCTTGGCGCGCTCGGAGGCGAGCTTGTAGACGCGCTCGAGCTCGACGATGGGATCGGCCTCGAGCGCCTTCGCGTCGCCGAACTCGCGCATCCCGACGATGAGCAGGCCGTATTGCGTGCCCCAGTCGCCGAGGTGGTTGTCGCGGATCACCTGGTGGCCGCGGAACTCGAGCGCGCGCGCGATCGCATCGCCGAGGATGGTCGACCGGAGGTGGCCGACGTGCATCTGCTTGGCGATGTTCGGCCCGGAGTAGTCGATGATGACCTTCTCGGGCGCGTCGACGGGCGTGACGCCGAGGTGCTCGGCATCGCCGAGGCCATCGGTGACGAGCTTCGCGAGGAAGGCGTCGTCGAGCGTGAGGTTCACGAAGCCAGGGCCGGCGACCTCGGCGCTCGCGACGAACTCCTCCCCACGGAGCTTCTCCGCGATCTTCTCGGCGAGCTCACGGGGCGGACGCCCGAGCTGCTTGCCGAGCGCCATCGCGGCGTTGAGCTGGAAGTCGCCGAAGCGCGGGTCCTGGGTGGGGCGGAGGAGCGCGGAGGTGGGCTCGGCCAGCTCGAGCGCCGCTTGCACGGCCGCCGACGCGCGGGCCTCGAGAAATCGTTCGAGGAGCATCGGCGCATGAATACGGGCCGAACGCGCTCCCGTCCAGCGCGTCAGACGGCCGAGCGGAGGAGCTCGGCGGCACCGTTCCCGGTGACGTCCCGCACGAACGCCCCGATCTCGGCGATCGCCTCCCGCCCCTGCGGACAGATGGCGGCGATCACGTGGAAGGCATGGATCATGTCGGCCCAGACCTTGAGCTCCGACGCGACGCCGGCCGCGCGCGCGCGCTCGTGGACGGCGACTCCGTCGTCGCGGAGGCCCTCGACCTCGCCCACGTGGACGAGGAGCGGCGGGAGCCCGGAGAAGTCGCCGAAGACGGGCGAGGTGAGCGGGTTCTGCTGCTCCTCCGGCGGGCAGAAGAAGCGGGACATTTCGCGAAGGTGGGCGCGGGAGACGTAGTCCCAGCGCGCGTTCTCGAACATCGAGGGGCGCGACGAGTCGAGGTCGGCCCAGGGCGAGATGAGCGCGGCGCCCGCCGGGAGGGGCTGCCCCGCGTCGCGCACGCAGAAGAGCGTGGACAGCGTGAGGCCCCCGCCCGCGGAGTCGCCGGCGACGACGAGCTTCTCGGGCGGGACGCCCATGTCGAGGAGCGCGCGATACACCGCGAGCGAGTCCTCGAGGCACGCCGGGAAGGGATGCTCGGGCGCGAGGCGGTAGTCGATGATGAGAACCCGGCCGCCCGACGCGTATGCCAGGCGATCGACGAGGTCGGCATGGCTGCGGATGGAGCCCGTCGCATAGCCGCCCCCGTGGAGGTAGAGGACCACGGAATCGGCTCGCTCCTCGGCGGGGATGCACCACGACGCGGGGACACCGGCCACGCGCGTCGCCTCGAAGCGGCTCCCGTGGAAGGGCGGACGCGCCACCGGCTCCATCACGCGGCGCTGCACGTCGATGGGGAGCTTGGTGGTGACCTTGGCGCCGAGCCGGAGGACGTGGGCGATGATCTCGAACTCCTCGGTCCACGTCGGTCGGGTGGGGCCGAAGACCGCGCGCTTGGCGCGGACGGCGGGGCGGGCGGCGTCCATCAAGGTGCGTACGACGTTCATGCGGGGCTCTGGCTCCGTGCTCTCGGCGCGGCTTCGCCGGGGAGCCGAAGCCTGACCGTTACTGAACCAGGATTCAATACGCGCTTGACGTATCGCAACCGTACGACCAAGGTTTCGCGCGCTTTCTGCGCGCGACGACGATATTGGAGGACTCGTGGCCCAGCCCATCAACCGATACAAAGCCGACCTTCGCGACTTCCGGTTCCTTCTCTTCGAGCACTTCAAGATCCAGGACATCCTCGGGAAGCCCCCCTTCCAGGAGTGGGGCGAAGAGGAGTGCTCGATGATCCTCGACGAGGTCTACCGCTTCGCGTGTGAGGTCACCGGGCCCCTCAACCCGGTGGGCGACGCGGTGGGATGCCGCCTCGAGAACGGCGAGGTCAAGGTGCCCGCCGAGTTCCACAAGGCGTGGCAGCAGCTCTGGGAGGCCGGATGGGCATCCATCGGCGCGCCGGTGGAGATGGGCGGTCAGGGAGCGCCCTCGAGCCTCCAGGCCATCGTCAGCGAGATGCTGAGCGGCTCGAACACCGCGTTCAACATGTACCCGGGCCTCACGCTCGGCGCGGCCGAGGTCATCCAGCACTTCGGCACCGAGCGTCAGAAGAAGCTCTACGTCCCCAAGATGATGGACGGCACCTTCGGCGGCACGATGTGCCTCACCGAGCCGCACGCCGGCTCCGACGTGGGCGCCGCGACGACGACGGCCTACCGCCGTGAGGACGGCAAGTACCTCATCAAGGGGACGAAGATCTTCATCTCCGGCGGCGACCACGACATGGTGGAGAACATCATCCACCTCGTGCTCGCGCGCATCGAGGGCGCCGAGCCCGGCACCAAGGGCCTCTCGCTCTTCATCGTGCCGAAGCGCCGCGTGGACGAGGACGGCAACTCGGGCGAGGCCAACGACGTGGCCATCCCGAGCATCGAGCACAAGATGGGCATCAAGGCGTCGGCGACCTGCGTCGTGCAGTTCGGCGACGACGACGCCTGCATCGGCGAGCTCGTCGGCGAGGTCGAGCACCAGGGCATGACGCAGATGTTCATGCTCATGAACTTCGCCCGCATCGGCGTCGGCATCCAGGGCCTCAGCGTGGCCGGCAGCGCGTACCTCAACGCGCTCGACTACGCCAAGGAGCGCAAGCAGGGCTCGAGCATCGAGCACTTCAAGGATCCGAGCGCCCCGCGCGCGGAGATCATCCGCCACCCGAACATCCGCAAGGATCTGCTCGACATGAAGGCGCGCGTCGAAGGCATCCGCGCCCTCATCATCAAGCTGAGCTCGCACCAGGATCGCATCCAGGCGCTCGGCCCGGAGCACCAGGACCTCATCACCTACCACCAGGGCCAGGTGAACCTCCTCACCCCGCTCGTGAAGGCCTACGGCTCCGACCAGGCGTTCCACGTCTGCGAGCGCGCCATCCAGACCTTCGGCGGCCACGGCTACCTCGCCGATCATCCCGTCGAGCAGTACATGCGCGACGCGAAGATCTTCAGCATCTACGAGGGCACCAACGCCATCCAGAGCATGGACCTCGTGGGTCGTAAGCTGGGCCAGGCGGGCGGCAACAACGTCCGCGCCTTCCTCGGCGACATCCAGAAGTTCATCGACGCCAACAAGGAGCACCCGGACCTCGCCGAGGCCGTCGCGAACCTCGCGCGCGCCCACGGCGCCGTCGGCCAGACGGTCATGCAGTTCCTCGGCTGGTTCCAGGGCGGCAAGATGGCCTTCATCCCGCTCAACTCCGAGCGCTTCCTCGAGATGATGAGCGAGCTCGCCGTGGGCTGGCTCCTCCTCGAGCAGGCCGCCCTCGCCATCGAGAAGCTCGGCAGCGTCTCCGAGAGCCACCCCGATCACGCCTTCTACCTCGGCAAGAAGTACGCCGCGATCTACTTCGCGAAGAACGTGCTCTCGCTCGTCCCCTCCAAGGCGAAGATCATCGCCACGGCCGACACCAGCCCGAACGACATCCCCGACGAGGCGTTCGCGACGGTCTGATCGCCGCCCAGGCCCCCTTCGAGAGAGCCCCCGCGGGAACGTCCCCGGGGGCTTTTTCGTAGGCGAATCGCGACGCGTCGCACCACGAAATGCACGAAAGCGCGCCCCGAGGGTGGCGATCGGGGGGTCTCGTCGGATACACGTGAGCGACGCTTTTCATCTGGGGGGAAGAAAATGCGAATCCGAAAGAAGTCACGCGTCGTGAGGACGGCGCGCGAGCTCGTGCTCCTGCCGCTCGGCGTCGTCGCCGGGCTCCACCTCGTCGTCCGCACCTGGAGCTCGGGCGCGGCCCTTCGCCGCCGTGAGGATCCCGGCGGGCGACTGAGCCTCGGTGGACGCACGTGGCGGCAGTGCTAATCAGGCCACGTGCGCAAGGCAGAGAAGGCGGCCCGCATCGGCGAGATCCTCGACGAGCTCTACCCGGAGCCGCCCATTCCGCTCGACCACGTCGATCCCTTCACCCTGCTCGTCGCCGTCGCGCTCAGCGCCCAGACGACCGACAAGAAGGTGAACGAGGTCACGCCCGCCCTCTTCGCGCGCGCGCCCACGCCCGAGGCCATGGCCGCGCTCGACGAGGCGGAGATCCTCGCGCTCATCCGCACGGTCGGCCTCGCGCCGACCAAGGCGCGGAACCTCAAGGCCATGGCCAAGAAGCTCGTCGACGAGTTCGGCGGCAAGGTGCCGTGCGACATGGAGGCGCTCGAGAGCCTCCCGGGCGTCGGGCACAAGACCGCCTCCGTCGTCATGGCGCAGGCCTTCGGCGTCCCCGCCTTCCCCGTCGACACGCACATCCACCGGCTCGCCGCGCGCTGGGGCCTGAGCTCGGGCAAGAACGTCGTCGAGACCGAGCGCGACCTCAAGAAGGTCTTCCCGCGCGACACGTGGATCCGACGTCACCTGCAGATCATCTACTTCGGCCGCGAGCACTGCCCCGCCCGGGGGCACGTCCCGGAGAAATGCCCCATCTGCTCCTGGGCCGCGCCCAAGGCCCCGCGCGCGAAGGGCGGTTGAGGCCGATCATCTCGCGACCTTCGCCCGAGCCTCCGGCGATGCCCACCCGCGGGGGCGTGGTATGACACGCCCGTGAGCACGCCCGAATTCTCGAACCCCATGGGGTGGCCGGAGGAATGCATCCCGTTCTTCCAACGCGCCATCTCCTGCGAGTACGCCACCCTCACGCGCGACGGTCAGCCGCTCACCTATCCGATCACGCCGCACGTCGGTGTGGACGGGCGCACGCTCGACGTGGCCACCGGCCTCGCCTACCCGCTCAAGGCGGAGCGCGCGCGCAACCACAACAAGGTCGCGCTCCTCTTCTCCGAGCCGCGGGGGACGCGCCTCGAGAAGCCCCCCACGATCCTCGTCCTCGGCGAGGCGCAGGTCTGCGACGCCGACCTCCAGGCCAACACGGATCGTTACGTCGCCCTCTCGATGAAGAAATTCTCGGCGATGAGCCGGAAGCTCCCGGCGTTCATGCACCGGCGCGGCATCTGGTACTACGCGCGCATCTGGGTGAAGGTCACGCCCCAGACGATCCACTACTGGCCCGAGGGACGCCTCGACGAGGCCCCGCTCGTCTGGACGGCGCCCGAGGGCACGCACGCGGGACCCTCGGATCCCAAGCCCCAGGGCAAGGGCCCCGGCACGGTCTTCGAGGCGCCGCCCGACCCGCTCGTCGGCGCGCGCTACGCAGCCGAGAACCTCGGCGCGCCCGTGCTCACGCTCGTCTCGGACGACGCCTACCCGATCCCGCTCCGCATGCGCGGCGCGACCTTCGACGGGGACAGCTTCCTCATCGAGCCGCCCCGCCACCTCCTCCTCGAGCCCAAGGGCAAGGCCTGCGTCACCTTCCACACGCACCCCGAGGTCTTCACGAGCCAGGAGAACCTCGTCTTCACCGGCGAGGCGCGCCGCGACGGCGACCGCATCCGCGTCTCGATCGAGCGTCAGCTCGGCTCGTTCACGCTCGGCCGGAGCGCGAGCGAGACCCTCAAGGCCGCGTTCCGCCAGGGCCGCCAGATCAAGAAGCGCCTCGCCGTCGAAGCGAAGCGCCGCGGCCAGCCCGTCCCCAAGGTCCGCCTCCCGCGCGACGCCTGAGGATCCACCGTCCTCGGCGAGCGTAGATCGGGCATCGTCTCTCGACCGGGGCGAGGATTCGCTCTAGCATGCGAGGTCCTCGCCTTTGCGAGAGATCAGGGAGACCGAGCCAGTGATGATCGAGACCAACTCGCCGAAATTCAAAGTCGCCGACCTATCGCTCGCCGATTGGGGGCGCAAGGAGATCAAGATCGCCGAGCACGAGATGCCCGGTTTGATGGCGATCCGGCGGGAATTCGGCCCCCAGAAGCCGCTCGCGGGCGCGCGCATCGCGGGTTGTCTCCACATGACGATCCAGACGGCCGTCCTCATCGAGACGCTCATCGAGCTCGGCGCCGAGGTCACGTGGACGAGCTGCAACATCTACTCGACCCAGGATCACGCGGCCGCGGCCATCGCCGTGACGGGCGTGCCCGTCTTCGCCTGGAAGGGCGAGACCGAGGAAGAGTACGAGTGGTGCATCCACCAGCAGATCCGCGCCTTCAAGGGCGGCAAGGCGCCGAACCTCGTCCTCGACGACGGCGGCGATCTCACCGCCATCCTGCACAACCAATACCCCGAGCTCTTCTCGGGTGACGAGCCCATCCTCGGCATCTCCGAGGAGACCACGACCGGCGTGCATCGCCTCTACGAGATGCAGAAGAAGGGCACCCTCCTCTGCCCGGCGATCAACGTCAACGACTCGGTCACCAAGAGCAAATTCGACAACCTCTACGGCTGCCGCGAGTCGCTCGTCGACGGCATCAAGCGCGCGACCGACGTCATGATCGCCGGCAAGATCGCCGTCGTCTGCGGCTACGGCGACGTGGGCAAGGGCTGCGCCCAGGCGCTCTCCCGCCAGGGCGCGCGCGTGCTCATCACCGAGATCGACCCCATCTGCGCGCTCCAGGCCGCGATGCGACATCTTCGTCACGGCCACCGGCTGCTGCGACGTCATCACCGGCGAGCACATGAAGCAGATGAAGCACGAGGCGATCCTCTGCAACATCGGCCACTTCGACAGCGAGATCCAGATGGCCTGGCTCCTCGACCCGAAGAACGGCGTCACCGAGGAGCCCATCAAGCCGCAGGTCGATCACTTCATCTTCCCCGACGGCAAGAAGCTCATCGTGCTCGCGCGCGGTCGCCTCGTGAACCTCGGCTGCGCCACGGGCCACCCGAGCTTCGTGATGAGCAACAGCTTCTCCAACCAGGTGCTCGCCCAGATCGAGCTCTTCACGCGCGGCGACCAGTACCAGAAGGGCATGGTCTACACGCTGCCGAAGACGCTCGACGAGAAGGTCGCCGAGCTCCACCTCGGCCAGCTCGGCGCCAAGCTCACCAAGCTCACGCCCAAGCAGGCCGAGTACCTCGGCGTGCCCGTCAGCGGCCCGTTCAAGCCCGAGCACTACCGCTACTGAGCCAAGGGCGCCCCGCGTGGGGCGCTCGCTCCTCGCGAAGCCGACCCGAGCCGAGAGCGCCCTTCGAGTGGGCGCTCGCTCAGAGCGTCTGGACGAGCTCCTGCTCGAACGCCTTGGGGCGCTCGAGCGACGGGGCGAGGTGCGCCTCGAGGAACTCGAAGCACGCCGCCCACTTCGCGCGCGCGTTGCGGCGGTGGATCATCACGTCGAAGGCGTGGAGCTCGCCGGGATAGACCTCGTACCGACATTCGACGCCCTTGAGGCAGAGCGCCTCGGCGAGCCGTCGTGAGTCGGGGAGGAGCGGATCCTTGGTGCCCACGGCGACGAAGAAGGGCGGCAGCTCGCGCGAGCCTTCGGGCAAGGGCGCCTCGATGAGCCGGAGCGGGCTCGCGAGCGGGGCCTCCTTGGCCTTGAGGTGGCGCGGGTGTCCCACGTAGGAGGTGGCGACCCAGCGGAGCTCGCGCTTGACCCAGGAGGCCATCTTCTGCGCGCGATCGGGGCGGCGATAGAAGCGCTCGACGTCGACGAGGTCGAGGATGCCGTAGCGCGGGAGCGCGCAGCGGATGGGGACGCGGCGCTCGAAGAGCCTCTTGGCGTGGGGCTCGTCGAGGGGCAGGTGCGTCGCGACGACGAGCGCGGTGGTGAGGTTGGCGCCGGCCGAGTCGCCCATGATCGCCACGCGCGACGTGTCGACCCCGTAGGCGGGCCCCTCGTCGAAGCACCACTCGAGCGCGCGGGCGACGTCGAGGAAGGGCGTGGGGACCGGGTTCTTGGGCCCGAGCCGATAGTTGGGCATCACCACCTGGAATCCCCGGGTGGCGAGCACGTAGGCCATGATCGCGTGCGTCTCCTTGGAGCAGATCGCGAAGGCCCCGCCGTGCACGTAGAAGACGGTGGGCAATGGGCCCGTCGCGTCACGCGGCCTGTAGATGTCGAGCTTGCCCCTTCGGCCGAGCTCGGGGGCGTAGACGACGTCGCGCGTCCTCTCGACGCGTCGGAAGGGCCCCAGCATCGAGAGGAGCGGGTAGCCGAACGAGGAGAGCCCGTGGAAGGCCTTGTCGACCGTCGCACGGAGGTGGGGCGTCAGGGGGTCACGCGCCATGCCGGCGGAACCTACCAAAATTCGGGGCGCCCGCGTGAGTTTTGTTCAGCGTTTCGCGCGCTTGGTCGCGAGCGAGACGGCGGGCACCAGGATGAGCGAGGCGAGCGCCAACACCCCGAGGAGGAAGGGGAGCGGGCGCCGGAACCGATGCGGCGAAATTCCGAGGGATTCCAGCCGGATGGCGCGCTCGAGCCGGTCCTCGGAGACGGCGCCACGGAGGACGGTATCGCCGATGTACGTCATGGGGATACCTTCGATCCCCGCCGCCCGGACCGCCCGTCGATCCTCCACCACCGAGTCGCGGACGTCGCGCTCGAAGGAGCAGCGCTTGAGCTCGTCTTGGTGTGCCGAGAGCTCGGCGAGCCACCGGCTCGTGCCCTCCGAGAACATCTGATCGTCGGAGAGGAGCATCGCGAAGTCCTCGGCGATGCCGAGACGCTCGGCGCAGCGGTAGAGCGTAGCCGCGCTCTGCGCGAGGGGATGCCCCGTGGCAGGGACGATCACCCTCCGGAGCGTGACGTCGGAGCGACCCTCGAGCGCGGCCGCCATGGTCCTCTGGAGCGTCCGGCAGTGTTTGCACGCGAAATCCGCGACCTCCACGATCGTTACGCCCTTCTCGGCGCGAAGATTCCGGACGAACTCGGGGATGGGGCGGGGCTCGGGGAGCCTCTGGTACACGCCGGGGGCGGCCACCGCGAGGGCCGAGAGGAGGATCCACGCGCCCGTCGGCAGCGCGAGCGGCGGCGCGGGGAAGGAGAGGTTCCTCGGCAGCCCCACCGCGGCCGCGGCGACGATCGTGACGTCGACGACGACGCACAGCTCGCAGAACGCCTCGAGGACGAAGGCTTGGTACGCGAGGAGCCCTGCCCCTCCCACGCCCGCGGCGAGGAGCGTGAGGCGGAACATCGGCGCGAACTTGGATCCGCCGAAGGTGAGGGCCATGAGGCCCGCGAAGACCGTGAGACCCACGTAGGCGAGCGGGACGCCGAAGGGGCGCGAGAGCGCCGAGAGCTTCACCGCCTCGCAGCCGGCGTGCTCGCCCGAGCAGAACGTCGCCTCGCCCACGTCGTAGTACGCGTCCACGGCGAGCATGGAGCTGAACCCCAGCGCGACGAGGAGGAGGACGCGGAGCGCGAGGAACCGGGCGGTGTTCATGGCCGGTGAAGGTAGCATCCCTTCGGCCCGCGCGTGCCCGAGGAATCACCTCGGAGGCCGAGCCGAGGGCCCCGCCGCGCTCAGCGCATCAGCTTCCGGATCGGCGTCCAGAAGATGTACTTGATGGTGCCCTCGAGCGCTTTGAGCGTGTCCGGTCCGAAGGGATACCAGATGCTCTCGCGATCGAGGTTCCAGCGATCGAGGAGGATCGGCTGCGCGTGGCAGAAGGAGCGGAGCGCGTCGGTGCCGTTCACGCGCCCGAGGCCGCTCTCCTTCACGCCGCCGAAGGGCGCCTCGAGGACGCCGTAGATGACCTCGCCGTCGTTGATGCAGACCGAGCCCGCCTCGAGGCGCTTGGCGATCGCGACGGCCTTCTTGGGATCGGAGGTGAAGACCGAGGCCGAGAGACCGTACTTGCAGTCGTTGGCGAGCTCGATCGCGTGCTCCTCGTCGCGCACGCGCTGGATGGCGACGATGGGGCCGAAGGTCTCCTCGTTCATCAGCGACATGTCGTGGTTCACGTCGGTGACGAGCGTGGGCTCGAAGAAGATGCCGCCGTCGCGGTGCGCGCGGCCGCCCACGCGGAGCGTCGCGCCCTTGTTCACGGCGTCCTCGAGGTGCTTCTCGATGATGGTGAGCTGGCGATCCCAGAAGATCGCGCCCACGTCGACCTCGTCGCCGCGGCCGAAGCGCACGGCGCGGGTCTTCTCCTCGACCTTACGGATGAACTCGTCGGCGATCTCCTCGACCACGTAGATGCGCTCGGTGCCCATGCAGACGTGGCCCGAGTTGAACATCGAGAGGAAGACGGCCGCGTTGGCCGCGCGCTCGAGGTTGGCGTCGGCGCAGACGATCATCGCGTCCTTGCCGCCGAGCTCGAGCGTGCAGGGGACGAGCTGCTCGGCGCAGGCGGCGGCGATCTTCTTGCCGGTGGGGACCGAGCCGGTGAAGGCGATCTTGTTCACGCCGCCGCGGACGAGCGCCGCGCCGGTCTCTCCGTCGCCGTAGAGCACCTGGACCACGTCCTCGGGCACGCCGGCCTCTTGGAGGATCTTCACCGCCCACGCGCTCGAGTGCGGGGTGACCTCGCTCGGCTTGAGGATGACGGCGTTGCCGGCGAGGAGCGCCTGCACCGTGGAGTTCATCGCGAGCGCGAACGGCCCGTTCCACGGCGTGATGACGCCCACCACGCCGAGCGGCTTGTAGTGGACGATGAGCTTCTTGAGCGGCTTGAGGTAGCCGTGGAGGGGGCGCTTCTCGTCGGCGAGGTCCTTGGGCGCGCGGCCCGACCAGTAGTTGAGGAAGTCGTAGCTGGCGACGAGCTCGATCGCGAGCACCTCGGGGCGCGTCTTGCCCGTCTCGGCGCGGATCGTGGCGATGACCTCTTCTTGGCGGCGCTTGAGCACCTCGATGGCCCGCTCGACGATCGCCGCGCGCTCCTTCACCGGGCGCGCCGCCCACTCACGCTGCGCCTTCTTGGCGCGCGCGATGGCGTCGGCGACGTCTTGCGCGTCGGCGCAGACGATCTCCCCGACGGGCTCGAGGGTTGCGGGCGACTTCAGCGCGATGCGCTTCCTGCCTTCGGCAGTCGGGGCGAGGGCTTCGAGGATGGCCATATAGAACATGTTCTATCGGGCCGACCGGGTCCGTCAAGCGGCTTTCCGGGCATGAGGGACTTCCCTCCTCCGTAAGAGAGCGTGCCATGTCCGCACGATGGATGACGCCGCCCCGCGCGCGCTTCGGCGCCGCGGCCGCCCTCTCATTTTTCCTCTTCGCTTGTCGTGGTGGGGATCCGATCGTCGAGCCGCCGCCCATCCAGGTGGAAGAGTGCGAGCACGCCGTATGCGGCATCGCCTGTTGCGGCGAGAACGAGCGATGCGCGGTCGGCGAGTGCGTGCCGCTCGACGCCCCCTGCGCCACCACCGAGGACTGCGGCGAGGGCCAGATCTGCCTCCAGAGCGAGCGCCGCTGCATCGCACGCGAAGAGCTCGGCGCCTGCCGCTACGTGCCGCCGACCGGCGTCTTCCGCCCGACGATCGAGTGCAGCTACCGGCCGAGGGAGGGCGACCCCTACGCGCGCTTCTCGAACGTGGCGATGGCGCCCGCCGTCGCGAACCTCACCGACGACGACGGCGACGGCCGCACCGGCGGCCCGGGCGACGTGCCCGACGTCGTCTTCGTCTCCTTCGACATGGCGACCGACGGTTGCTGCACGAATCAAGGTGTCCTCCGCATCGTCAGCGGCGAGTGCGTCGACGGAGAGCTCACCGAGCTCGCCACCATCGCCTTCGATCCCGAGACGGGGGAGCGCCTCCACTTCGACAACTCGGCCGGCGTCGCGATCGGCGATCTGGATCCGGCGGGCGATCCCGACCTGGCGGTGCCCGAGATCGTCGCGATCCTCCGCACCGGCGGCACGGGCCAGACCATCGCGCTCCGGCGCGTCACGGACGACGGCCGCGAGTGGGCGGTGATGTGGCGCAACCGGCGCTACCCGACCTTCGAGCACTTCCAGGGAGGCAACGTCCAGCACGGCGGACCGCAGCCTTCGATCGCGGACGTCGACTCCGACGGTCGCGCCGAGGTCGTCATCGGCAACGTCGTCCTCAATGGCCAGACGGGTGAGCTCATCTGGGACGGCTTCGAGACCGTCGGCCCCGACGCGGGCGTGGGCAACAACGGCTTCCTCGGCCCCATCTCGGTGGTGGCCGACGTCGATCTCGACGGGCGCAACGAGCTCATCGCCGGCGACACCATCTACGACGCGGCCACGGGCGCGCTCCGCGGCCGGCTCGACTGGGGGACGAGCGGGGGCTCCTGCCCGGGCGTCGGGATCCGCTGCGACGGCTTCGT
>SMEH01001024.1_pt1 | contig 12770 bp, 9 predicted proteins | sample 2456361 | NCBI WGS metagenome assembly SMEH01 (sample SAMN10132587, study PRJNA489261) | soil metagenome | isolation source: day1 control-loamy sand soil ammended | place: USA | reverse complement strand
CTGGTATCCAGGGCACTTGCGGGAGAAACGTTCGAGGACGTACTGGTGTCGCGTACCGCCGACGGTATCCGCATCGAGCCGATATCTGAGCGGGCAACCAATGCGCGGCCCTTTCTGCGTGCGAATCCGGAACAGCCATGGATCGTCTGCCAGCGCGTTGATGACCCGGATGTCGAACGGGCACGAACCCAGATCGCCGAGGACCTGACCCAAGGCGCCACCGGCCTGTGCCTGGTGTTCGAAGGCGCGCCCAACGCGTTTGGTTACGGCCTTCCGAACAGCGCTGAGACGCTGGAGCGTGTTCTTGACGGAGTATCGCTCAACAACACGCATCTGAGGATCGACGTCCATCCGTCGAGCCGCGCCATGGCAGACTGGCTCGTCGCCCTGCTTTCAAATCGCCGCGCCGATCCCGCCAAGATAAGTCTGTCCTTCGGTATCGATCCGGGAGCGATCTTCGCCGGAACCGGCAGGCTGCGCATGTCCATCGAGGCGTTGCAGGCTTCGATGCCGCAATCGCTGGCCCATTTCTTCGCGCTCGGCGTGCCGGGCATCCTGCTGGAGGCCGACGGGCGCGTGTTGCACAATGCCGGAGCGACCGAAGCGCAGGAACTCGGTTTCATGCTGGCTTCTGCGGTGGCACATCTTCGCCTCTTTCAGGAGGCGCGACAGGCGCTTGTCTATGCCGCCCCTCATATCGGCTTCTCCCTGAGCGTCGATCAGGACCAGTTCCTGTCCATGGCCAAGATCCGGGCGCTGAGGCGGCTGTGGATCCGCATCCAGGAGACGTGCTCGATACCGCCCTCGGCAGCAGTCATACACGCTGAAACATCCTACCGGATGATGAGTGCAGAAGATCCGGAAACCAATATATTGCGAAGCACCGTGGCCTGCTTCGCCGCCGCGACCGGCGGTGCGGACACGATCTCGGTGCTGCCTCACACGATCCCACATGGGTTGCCGGCAAGCTTTGCGCGCCGCATTGCCCGCAATACGCAGATCATCATGTTGCGCGAAAGCCATCTCGACCATGTCGCCGACCCGGCATTTGGCTCTGGCAGCATTGAGGCCCTGACCGAAGATATGTGCGAAGCTGCATGGGCCGAGTTCCAGCGCATCGAAGCGGAGGGTGGCGTGCTGGTCAGCCTCCGCGACGGGCATCTCCAGAAACGGGTTCTGGAGGCGCGGGCCCGGCTGGCGGATGAATATGTTAGCGGACGGCGCCCGATTGTCGGCGCTACACTGCACCCCTTAAGAGAGAAGCCGACCGTCGAAACGCTTGCCGCCACGAGGAGGCCGGCGCCGACGGATGGCATCGTCCATTGTGAGCCGCTCCTTCCGATTCGCGTCGATGAACTTGCCAGGGCCAGCGCATGATTCCCGACTTCAGCCGCATTCCGTGGTCCACGCCAGAACGGCCCGCCGCCATCCCCCAGGGTACGTGGCACACCCCCGAAGGCATTGCCGTGAAACGCTTCTACGGCCATGCGGATTTGGATGGCCTGCCCCACCTCAACACCTATCCCGGCCTGCCGCCCTTCATCCGAGGGCCCTATCCTACCATGTATGTCCAGAAGCCCTGGACGATCCGGCAATATGCGGGCTTCTCGACTGCCGAGGAATCCAACGCCTTCTACCGCCGCAACCTCGCAGCCGGGCAGAAGGGCCTTTCCATCGCCTTCGATCTCGCCACGCATCGCGGCTATGACAGCGACCACCCTCGCGTGGCCGGGGATGTCGGCATGGCCGGCGTTGCCATCGATTCCATACTGGATATGCGCCAGCTCTTCGACGGCATTCCGCTAGGCGAAATGACCGTGTCGATGACCATGAACGGCGCGGTGCTGCCAATCCTGGCCCTCTACATAGTCGCGGCGGAAGAACAGGGCGTGCCGCAGAAGGACCTGGCGGGGACCATCCAGAACGACATTCTCAAGGAGTTCATGGTCCGCAACACCTATATCTATCCGCCGAAACCCTCAATGCGGATCGTGTCGGACATTTTCTCCTACACGTCGCGCCACATGCCGAAGTTCAACTCGATCTCCATCTCCGGCTATCACATGCAGGAGGCGGGAGCGACGGCCGACCTGGAGCTCGCCTACACCATCGCAGACGGCATCGAATATGCCAGGGCAGGCGTCGCGGCCGGCCTCGATATCGACAAGTTCGCGCCGCGGCTTTCCTTCTTCTGGGCGGTCGGCATGAATTTCTTCATGGAGGTCGCCAAACTGCGCGCCGCGCGCCTGCTCTGGTCGCAGCTCATGCAGAAGAATTTCGCGCCGAAGGACCCGCGCTCGCTTTCGCTGCGCACCCATTGCCAGACCTCGGGCTGGTCGCTGACGGCCCAGGACCCCTACAACAACATCATGCGCACCATGATCGAGGCGATGGCCGCAACGCAGGGCCACACGCAATCGCTGCACACCAACTCCTTCGACGAGGCGCTGGCGCTGCCGACCGACCACTCGGCGCGCATTGCACGCAATACACAGATTCTGCTGCAGGCAGAATCCGGCACGACGCGCATCATCGACCCATGGGGCGGCTCAACCTATGTCGAACGGCTGACGCATGACCTGGCCGCGAGGGCCATGAGCCACATCGAGGAAGTGGAAAGTCTTGGCGGCATGGCCGCGGCCGTGGAAAAAGGCATTCCGAAACTGAGAATCGAGGAAGCGGCCGCCCGTACCCAGGCCCGCATCGATGCCGGAGAGCAGGTCGTTGTCGGCGTCAACGCCTTTCGGCCCGAGCAGGACGTGGAAGTTGATGTCCTCAAGATCGACAATGCCGAGGTGCGCGCACGGCAGCTTTCCAAGCTGCAGCAACTCAAGGGCACCCGCAATGTCGCGGAAACCGAAAGGGCGCTGGAGGCGCTGACCGAGGCGGCGCGAAGCGGTGGCAACCTGCTTGAGTTTGCCATTCGGGCCGCCCGCGCCCATGCGACGGTGGGCGAAATCTCGCTGGCGCTGGAAAAGGCATTCGGTCGCCACGTCGCTTCGGTCCGAACCATTTCCGGCGTCTACCGCAAGGAACTGGGCGAGAACGTTTCCGTCTCCCGGCTGGAGCAAAGGTTGGCGGACTTCGAGAAGAAGTTCGGCTGCAAACCGCGCCTCCTCGTCGCCAAGATGGGACAGGACGGTCACGACCGTGGGCAGAAGGTGATCGCCACCGCCTTCGCCGATCTCGGTTTCGACGTGATCGTGGGCGCCATGTTCCAGACGCCTGACGAAGTTGCCCAGATCGCCGTGGATAACGACGTCCATATAGCGGGCGCATCATCCCTCGCGGCCGGACATCTCACGCTGATCCCGGAACTCAAGGAAGCGCTGGACAAGCGCGGGCGACATGACATCCTGATCGTTGCCGGCGGCGTCATACCCCCGCAGGATTACGAAGCCGTTCTGAAGGCAGGTGCGGCGGAGATATTCCCCCCAGGCACGGTGATTCCAGAGGCGGCGGAAAGGCTTCTGGATCGGCTGCTGGAAAATTAAGCCCTGACAGCGCGGCCGCGGCCTGCAAACAAGGTGGCGCATGGCTCGATCCCTCCGGGCAGCTGCCTCCTTTCGGAGGCACAGCCTGCCCCTGCGGGTAGGTCAACTCGCTTTCAGCCCCACGATCTCCCATTCCTTGCCATTGACGCTCACGACATCGCCAACCGACTTGCCGAACAGCGCCCGTGCCATTGGCGAAACATGCGAGATCGTGCCCTGCGAAGGGTCGGCCTCGTCCTCGCCAACAATGGTCCAGACAACCGCCTTGCCATCCTCGCCTTCCAGTTCGACCGTCATGCCGAACCGTATGGTTTCGCTGTCCGGCTCGGGCAGGGAGAGTTCGGCGCTCTCCCGCCTCGCCTGCCAGTACCGGAGGTCGCGGGAGACCAGGGCAATCTTTTCCCTGTCCGATTCGGCGCTGGCGCTGGCCAGTTCGCTGCGCAAGCGCTCCAACTCCGCCTCGATCATTGCCAGACCCTTGGGCGTGACCAGGTTGCGATGCGGGCTGACGGGCCTCTCGCCAATGCTGGCAAGGGCGTTTTCGCTATCTTCCTCGCGTGTAAATGCTCTGCTCATGGGGCAAGCTTAGGCTCGGCCTCCCGGCAAAACAAGCTGCGGCAAAACGCCATTGCCTGTGGCACAATTCCTGCTTGCCCATAGGAGATGACTGCCATTGTGCCGATGCTGAACAGACGCAACTTGCTGGCCGCCACGGCAGGAGTGGCAATAACGGGCTTTCCGGCCGGACGCGCGGCGGCAACCAGCCAGTACGAGACCGACCTGACGGCACTGCGGGGTTCGATCAATGCAACCGAACTTGGCATGACCGGGGATACCAGCAGCGATCAGAGCCAGGCCTTCGCCGAAATGCTGCGGAAGGCGGCCGAAAGCAATTCGCAGGTGTTCCTGCCGCCGGGAAACTATGTGATTTCCAATCTTTCCCTGCCAGCGCGCGTCCGCATTGCCGGCGTACCGGGCGCTACGCGAATCGTCTATGGCGGCGGCGGGAGTTTCCTGGTCGGCGAGAATGCGGAGCATGTCGAGTTGGTCGGACTGGTGCTCGATGGCGCGGGCCAATGGATTTCCGGCCAGGCGCAGGCCCTGCTCGAATTGCGCGGCGTGCGGCACCTGGTTGTCGACAATTGCCGGATCCTGGACAGCAGCAAGACGGCGCTCGCGCTGGAAAGCGTTGCCGGTCGTATCGAACGCTCTGCCATTTCCGGCGCCGCCGATGTGGGTATCTGGTCGATCGAAGGCGCGGGCATTTCCATCACCGGCAACACGGTGTCGGATTGCGGAAACGGCGGTATTCTTGTCCATCGCCGGGAGGAGGCGGAAGACGGCACCATCGTCAGCGGCAACAGGATCGAACGCATCCGCGCCAGCGCGGGCGGCACCGGACAGCACGGCAACGGCATAAACGCCTTTCGTGCCGGCAATGTCATCATTTCCGGCAACATCGTCTGGGACTGCGCCTTTTCGGCCATTCGGGCCAATAGCGCCAGCAATCTCCAGATCACGGGCAACACCTGCCTGCGCTCGGGCGAAACAGGCCTGTATTCGGAATTCGCTTTCGAGGGGGCGATCATCAGCGGCAACCTGGTCGACGGGGCGGCAAACGGCATTTCCATCGTGAATTTCAACGAGGGCGGGCGCATGGCGGTTTGCGCGAACAATATCGTTCGCAACATGTCCGCCATCGGGCCTTATCCCCCTGAGAAACCGGGCTTCGGCAGCGGCATCAGCGTCGAGGCTGACACCACAGTCAGTGGCAATGTGGTCGAGAACGCACCGCTATACGGCATGCAGCTTGGCTGGGGGCCATATCTTCGCAACGTCACGGTTACGGGCAACATAATCCGCAAGGCCGGCACGGGCATCGCCGTGAGCGTGGTGGAGGGAGCGGGCCCGGCGGTGATTTCCGACAATATCATCGACGGCGCGGAGAGAGGGGCCATCATCGGCCAGCGCTGGGCGGAAGCCGTGACGGGTGATCTCGCCTTGCGGGGAAATGCCCGCTACGCACACCTGACCATCGAGGGCAACCAGACTCGCTGAGGTCAGGTCAGAATCGCGGTCGGCCGCACCTCGCCAACCCTGGCGCCCACACGACTTTCCACCGCAGCAGTGGCAATTTCCATCAATGTCGATGACAGGGCCGTGTCTGCCTTGTACAGCCGTGCCAGAAGCGCGGCAACGATCGTTTCGGCACCGCGCCCCGCACCGTCATCGCATTTGATGGCGAGCCCAAGACCGAGTTCCGGCAGCGCCCCGCAATAAACGCCCTCAGCACCGATCTTGACGAAGATGCGCCCCGGTGCGGCCTGCATCAGGCGCAAATCGGCTCGCCCCATGCAGGCGCCCATCAGGCGTCTTGCGGCCGCCGCGCGTTCACGCCCCAGACCCTGCCCCGTGGCCATGCGCGCAAAGCCGTGGGCAAGATTCTTCAGCGGCACGGCATAGGTGGGAATGGAGCAGCCGTCGACGCCGCGATGAGCGTCGTCATGCGCGGCGCCGGTGACTGCCTCCATCGCATCCCGTATCAATTCCTGCTCACGATGGCCTGCCGCGACATAGCCGCGATGGTCAATGTCGAGATGCCGGCAGGTGCACAGGAAGCCGGCATGCTTCCCCGAGCAGTTGTTGTGGAGCGCATTGGGCGCGCCACCCGCTCGCGCGAGGGCCACCGTCGCTGCATGGCTGTTGGGCCAATGCGCGCCACATTCCAGCGCCGCCTCGTCCAGGCCAGCCTTGGCCAGCATGGCGCGGGCGAGTTCGACATGTTCGCTCTCGCCGGAATGGGAGGCGCAGGCGAGCGCCAGTTCCCTGTCGCCGAAGCCATAGGCGTCAGCCGCACCGGTTTCCACCAGCGGAAGCGCCTGGATCGCCTTGACGGCCGAGCGCGGAAAGACGGGACGCTCGGTGTCACCGGCCTCCCACAGCTTGCCGCCGTCGGCATCATAAACCGCTATTGCGCCGCGATGGACGCTTTCCACCACGCCGCCGCGGGTGACTTCAACAAGAACCGGGTTTGCCATGTCGTTCGTTTCCGGGAGAAAAGGCAGAAAGCTACTCCTGCAACGGATCGGCAGGGTAGACAAGTACGCCCGATGGCAGGCGCCTGGCCCCTTTCGTCATGGTAGCCGGTTCGATCCTGTCGTCGCCCATGAGGTGAAAGACGGTTTCGCCGTCGCCCAGGAGGTAGTCCGCCACGATACGCCGGTGGCAGCGCCACCAGACAGCCTCCGAGCACATCATCGCAACACGCCGTTCGCGCCCCAGCGCCACCAGCCTCGCCAGCCCGGCTCGAAAGCCCGCGCCCATCGCATAGTCCGCATAGTTGCGGAAGCTCGCGTTCGACCAGAACGCATTGGTCCCCTCCGGAACGTCATGCGACCTGTTCCGCAGCCCACCCAATTCCGCGATGTGCTCGTAGCCGATCTGATATGCGGCTAGATCTCCCGGCAGCACGTCCTTGTTGTATTGCGGGTTGGTGCGCGAGCGAGGGACTGTCCTGATGTCGGCCACCATTTGCACGCCAGCCGCCTGCAGCAAATGGACGAACTGCGGAATTGGCCGGGTGGAATGGCCGATGGTGAAGAATGGATAAGCCATGTCGGCCCGCCTGGCCCTCCATTCCGGTGGCCCGCTGCTACCTTATCCGGTCCAGGATCGAAACATAGTTGGCCACCGCTGCGCCGCCCATGTTGAATATGCCGCCCATCCTGGCATTCGGCACCTGGATGCCGCCCGCCTCCCCGGCCAGTTGCATGGCCGCCAGCACATGCATGGAAACGCCGGTCGCCCCGATGGGATGGCCCTTGGCCTTCAGTCCGCCGGACGGGTTTACCGGCAGCTTTCCATCCTTGGCAGTGTAGCCTTCCATCGCCAGCCTGGCGCCCTCGCCGCGTCTCGCAAGTCCCATTGCTTCATACTCGATCAGTTCGGCGATGGTAAAACAGTCATGCGTCTCGACAAAGGAAAGGTCGTCCAGCGTTACGCCGGCATTCTTCAGGGCTCTGCCCCACGCCTCCTCACATCCTTCGAACAGAAGGATATCGCGCTTGGACATGGGCAGAAAATCCTGCACATGCTCGTTGGCACGGAAGGCGATGGCGCGGCGCATCTTCAGCGCCGTCGTGGCATCGGTAAGCACGAGGGCCGCCGCGCCGTCCGACACCAGGGAGCAGTCCGTACGCTTCAGGGGACCGGCGACGAAGGGATTTTTCTCGCTCTCGTGGCGGCAGAACTCATAGCCGAAATCCCTGCGCATCTGGGCGTAGGGATTGTCGACGCCGTTCTTGTGATTCTTGGCGGCGATCATGGCCAGCGCGTCAGACTGGTCGCCATACCGCTGGAAATAGGCCTGGGCGATCTTGCCGAACACTCCGGCAAACCCCGCCGGCGTGTCGCCGTCCTCGGGAAGGTAGGAAGCCTTCAGTAGGTTCCTGCCGATTTCGGGTCCCGGAGTGGTTGTCATCTGCTCGGCGCCGACCACCAGGACTATCTTTGCCGCATTGGCCTCAACCGCCCGTATGCCCTGGCGAACCGCGGCCGAACCGGTGGCGCAGGCATTCTCTACCCTGGTGGCGGGCTTGAAGCGCAGCCGGTCGTCCGTCTGCAGCACAAGGCTGGCGGTGAAATCCTGCGCAGAGAAGCCGGCATTGAAATGGCCCAGTACGATTTCATCGACATCGTCCGGACCGATTCCTGCATGCTCCAATGCCTCGGCGGCAACCTTGGTGATGAGGCTCTCCAGCGTCTCGCCATCCAGCTTGCCGAATCGCGAGTGGGCCCAGCCAACGATGCATGCGGTCATGGCAACCTCCTCCGTCGCCTCGGACTGAGGCGGCGTCTTTGTTCAAAAATGAACCTTTCTCGCGCTTGCGTAAAGCGATTTCGCATTTGCGAAAAGCCTCAAATCGATTGAGCCCAAACGTCGCGGGTTCTTGATTGACTAGTCAATAAAAAATAAGGTGCCTTGCAGGAGACTGCTGATGCCCAAGATCGGAATGGAACCGCTGCGCCGTCGCGCCCTGATCGATGCTGCCATTTCTGCCGTCGGCGAGCGCGGCACATTGAATGTCACCGTCTCGGAGATCGCCGCCCGCGCTGGCGTGTCGTCCGCACTGGCACATCATTATTTCGGCCCGAAGGAGGAGCTTCTGTTTGCGACGATGCGCCAGTTGCTCGCCGACCTCGGCGCAGACTGCGTTGCCGCCTTGGCGAAGGCGTCGACGCCACGCCAGCGCATTTCCGCGATCATCGCGGTAAACTTCAACGCCGGTCAATTCCGCGAGGAGACCGTTCACGCCTGGCTGGCCTTCTATGTCGAGGCACAGAATTCACCCGCGCTGCGCCGCTTGCTGCGAGTCTATGCGCGGCGGCTGCACTCAAACCTGATGAGCGCCCTTGTCGACATGGTGGAACGCGAGGAAGCCGCCCGCATGGCTGAGGCCATCGCGGCGATGATCGACGGGCTCTACATCCGCCGCGCACTGCGCGACGGCCTTCCCAATCCGGCGAGCGCTTCGGCGCTAGTCGAAGATTATGTCGATGCAAAACTGGCCAGACAGGTAACACGCCTATGACACGTCGCCCGAACTTCCTTATCGTCATGGTGGACCAGTTGACGGGAACGCTGTTCCCGGACGGGCCGGCAGATTTCCTGCACGTACCGAACCTTCGCGCGCTGGCGCAGCGCTCGGCGCGGTTCGCCAACAACTACACCGCTTCGCCCCTCTGTGCGCCCGCGCGCGCTTCTTTCATGAGCGGCCAACTGCCTTCGCGCACCGGAGTGTACGACAACGCCGCCGAGTTCCCGTCCTCCATTCCCACTTTCGCGCATCATCTGCGCGCGGCGGGCTACTACACCTGCCTGTCCGGCAAGATGCATTTCGTCGGCCCGGACCAGTTGCACGGCTTCGAGGAGAGGCTGACTACCGACATCTACCCTGCCGATTTCGGCTGGACGCCGGATTACCGCAAGCCCGGCGAACGCATCGACTGGTGGTATCACAATCTGGGCTCCGTCACCGGTGCGGGCGTCGCCGAAATCACCAACCAGCTCGAATATGACGACGAGGTCGCTTTCCACGCCAACCAGAAGCTCTACGAGCTTTCGCGCGTTTCCGACGATCCGGGGCGCCGGCCGTGGTGCCTTATGGTGTCCTTCACCCATCCGCACGATCCTTTCGTGGCTCGGCGGAAGTACTGGGATCTGTACGAGGACTGCCCGGCGCTTGAGCCGACAGTCGGGTTCATCCCTTATGAGGAGCAGGATCCGCATTCGCAGCGCCTCTACAAGGCAAGCGATTATGCCTCGTTCGAAATCACGCCCGAGCATATACGGCGTTCGCGGCGCGGCTATTTCGCCAATATTTCTTACATAGACGACAAGCTGGGCGAATTGCTGGATACGCTCCAGCGTACGCGCATGGCCGACGACACGGTCGTCATCTTCTGCTCGGACCATGGCGAGATGCTGGGCGAACGCGGCCTGTGGTTCAAGATGAGCTTCCTTGAAGGCGCGTCCCGCGTACCGCTCATGATTGCCGGTAACGGCATCGCCCCGGGCCTCATCGAGACGCCGGTCTCGAACCTCGATCTCTGCCCGACTCTCTGTGACATAGCCGGGATCGACATGAGTGCGGTGATGCCGTGGACGGACGGCCAGTCACTGCTGCCACTGACGACAGGCGTCTCCCGCAGCGAGCCGGTATTGATGGAATATGCCGCTGAGGGGTCCTATGCGCCGATGGTGGCGATCCGGGACGGCCGCTACAAGTTCATTCATTGCGAGATCGACCCTCCGCAGCTTTTCGACCTGGAGAGCGACCCTCAGGAGCGGAACAATCTCGCCGCCGATCCAGCCAATGCCGAACTGCTGGCGCGCTACAGCGAAAAGGTCCGTGCACGCTGGGACATGGCCGCCTTCGACGCCGCGGTGCGTGAAAGCCAGGCGCGCCGCTGGATCGTCTATCCGGCCTTGCGCAACGGCGCCTACTATCCGTGGGATTTCCAGCCGCTGCAGAAGGCCTCCGAGCGCTACATGCGCAACCACATGAACCTCGACATTCTCGAGGAAAGCAAGCGCTTCCCACGGGGTGAATAAGGCATGCAGACTGTCGCCGAAGCAGATTTCGTCATCATCGGTTCCGGCTCCGCCGGCGCAGCAATGGCTTATCGTCTCTCGGAAGACGGCAAGCACACCGTCATCGTCATCGAATATGGCGGCACCGACATCGGACCGCTGATTCAGATGCCGTCTGCGCTGTCCATCCCTCTCAACATGGAACGATATGACTGGGGCTTTGCCACGGAGCCGGAGCCGCACCTCAACGGCCGCGTTCTTGCCACGCCGCGCGGCAAGGTCTTCGGCGGATCGTCGTCCATCAACGGCATGGTCTATGTGCGGGGCCATGCCCGCGACTTCGACCATTGGGCTGAGCAGGGCGCGACAGGCTGGGGCTTCGCGGACGTGCTTCCCTACTTCAAGCGCATGGAAGACAGCGTGGGCGGAGAGGATGGCTGGCGCGGACGTGGCGGGCCGCTGCGCGTACAGCGCGGCAAGCGCAGCAACCCGCTCTACGACGCCTTCATCGAGGCCGGGCGCCAGGCCGGATTCGAACTGACGGAGGACTATAACGGCGCCAAGCAGGAGGGCTTTGGCCCGATGGAGCAGACGATCAAGGACGGGCGGCGCTGGTCCACCGCAAATGCCTATCTGCGCCCTGCTCTCAAGCGCTCCAATGTAAGGCTCGTAAGAGCTTTCGCCCGGCGCGTGGTCATCGAGAACCGGCGCGCAATCGGCGTCGAGATCGAAGCGCGCAGGCAGATCCAGCTCGTGCGGGCGAGGCGGGAAGTCATCGTTGCCGCCTCATCCATCAACTCGCCCAAGATCCTGATGCTGTCCGGCATCGGGCCGGCGGCGCATCTGAAGGAGAACGGTATCGAGGTCGTCGCAGACCGGCCGGGCGTCGGCCAGAATCTGCAGGATCACCTGGAGCTCTACATCCAGCAGGAATCGAAGCAGCCGATCACGCTGAATTCGGTTCTCAACCCGTTCTCCAAGGCGCTGATCGGTGCCAGATGGCTGCTGTTCAAGGATGGTCTCGGCGCTACAAACCATTTCGAGGCCGCCGCCTTTGTCCGGTCCGCCCCAGGCGTCGACTACCCGGACATCCAGTATCACTTCATCCCCGCCGCCGTGCGCTACGACGGCAAGGCGGCGGCGAAAACCCACGGATTCCAGGCGCATGTCGGGCCGATGCGCTCCAAGTCGCGGGGCTCGGTAACGCTGCGCTCGCCGGACCCCTGGGCAAAACCGGTGATCCGGTTCAACTACATGTCGCATCCGGACGACTGGCGCGATTTCCGCCACTGCATCCGGCTTACGCGTGAAATTTTCGGGCAGTCCGCCTTCGATCCTTATCGCGGCGAAGAAATCTCTCCCGGCAGCCATGTGCAAACGGACGAACAGCTTGACGCCTTCATCCGGGATCATGTGGAGAGCGCCCTTCATCCATGCGGCACCTGCCGCATGGGGCGCGCAGACGACCCCGCAAGCGTTGTCGACCCGGAATGCCGCGTCATAGGCGTGGAGGGGTTGCGGGTGGCCGACTCCTCGATCTTCCCGCGCATCACCAATGGCAACCTCAATGCACCATCGATCATGACCGGCGAGAAGGCCGCAGACCACATTCTCGGCCGCACCCCGCTCCCACCCTCCAACCAGGAGCCGTGGATCAATCCGCGCTGGCGTGAAAGCGACCGGTAAGCTTTTGGGATATAGTCGCCACACCGCTTGCAAGGAAAAGCGCATGAAAGCCCAGCCAAAAGCCTCGCACTACATCAACGGCCGCTTCGTCGAGGACGAACAAGGCGCGCCGCTGCCCGTCATCCATCCGGCGACGGGCGAGACGATCGCGACGCTGCATGCGGCGACTCCGAATGTCATTGAACTGGCGGTAGAGGCCGCGCGCGCCGCACAGCCGGCCTGGGCGCGGCTGAAGCCGGTGGAGCGAGGCCGCATCCTGCGCCGCGCCGCGGACATCTTGCGTGCACGCAATGACGAGCTCGCCCGGCTGGAAACGCTGGACACCGGCAAGCCCCTGCAGGAGACACTGGTGGCGGATGCGCCATCTGCGGCGGACTGCCTGGAATATCTCGGCGGTGCGGTTGCCGCATTCAACGGGGAGTTCGTCGATCTCGGCGGCCCCTTCGCCTATACGCGGCGCGAGGCATTGGGCGTGTGCGTCGGCATCGGGGCCTGGA
>SMEH01000436.1_pt1 | contig 12792 bp, 10 predicted proteins | sample 2456361 | NCBI WGS metagenome assembly SMEH01 (sample SAMN10132587, study PRJNA489261) | soil metagenome | isolation source: day1 control-loamy sand soil ammended | place: USA | reverse complement strand
GGCCGCGCTTCTCGCCGCTGCCGAAGCCGCGCTGGCGGAGCAGTGACCCGCGCGGGGCGCCGCACCGCCACCGCCGTTTGCCGAAGTGCTCTGCGGGGCATGCCGTATCAGCCGGTCTCGGATGCCGGACCACGGCCTCCCATGCGACTATGGACCTGTCCGATACACCGGAGGGCGCGGCTGCCCCGCGCACTGTGCGCTCGAGGCCGTCCCAGGGCCGCCCCGGCAGCGGCCTCCCGGCGTGTCGGCATGGCAGGACGAACCTCCACCGGGGCGGTCGCAAGCCGCGGTGGACACTCCCGCCCTTGAAGCACGAATATCGACCCTTAAACCGGGAAATGCAGGCTTTCGATACCGTCTGCGTCCCGGACGGGCGGGCGCCGCGGATACCCCCCGCCGGAGTGTGCGCACTCCGTCCGGTGTCACGGCCCGACCGGAACAACTGGACTGGAGTAGTGACTGATGGCTGTCCACCCGCTGGTACGAACCGTGGCTGAGGCGTTCCTGCGGGACGTCGACAATGAGCTCCCAGGTCTCGTGGAAGGCCTCTACCTGACCGGATCCGTGGCGTTGGGAGACTTCCGTCCACACACCAGCGACATCAACTTTGTCGTGGTCACTACAGAGCGGCTCACTGCCGCCCAGCACGACGCGCTCCGGCGGACGCATGCCCGGATCCGCAGCAGTTTTCCCCGTCCCCACTTCAACGGCATCTATGTCACCTGGGAGGACCTCGCTACCAACCCGCAGCAGTGCGGCCCGGTGGCTTCCGTCCTCGCCGGACGGCTGCGGTTGCGCGCCAGCGCCGAGGTCAACCCGGTCACCTGGCGGGTACTGGCCGAGCGTGGGATTGCCGTCCGCGGCCCGCACCCGGACCACGTGGACATCTGGGACGAACCGACCATGCTGCGGACGTGGTCGTTCGGCAACCTCGAAGAGCAGTGGCGACGGTGGCGTGCCAAAGCAGGCCGCCTCATCACCCCGCGCGGCCTGGCAGTGCTGGGTTCCCTAGTGCCCTCGTGGAGTGTGCTCAGCGTCAGCCGCCTCCACTTCACCCTGCGCACCGGGGAAGTCACCTCCAAGTCGGGGGCGGGTTTCTACGCCCTGCACGCCTTCCCGGAGCGCTGGGAGCGCATCGTCAACGAGTGCCTGCGGATCCGCCGCAACTCCACGCTGCCGTCGCTCTACCGGAGCGCGTTGGAGCGGCGCCGGGCAGCGCTCGACTACATCGAAATGGTGGTGGACGACGCGCTCTCGCTGCAGCCGGCCTGAGCCCGCGTCAGAGCGGTTCCCTCTTCTCTGCGCCTCCCTGGAAGGTCAAAAGCCCTGCGGGCAAGGCTCTACTCTGGGGGCATGACCAAGCGCCCCATCGTCCTCTTCGGGGACCCGGTGCTGTCGACACCCGCCGCCCCGATCACCACGTTCAACCGGCACACTGAGGCTCTGATCCGCGACCTGATGGACACGGTGGACGCCCCTGGCCGGGCCGGGGTCGCCGCCCCCCAGATCGGGGTGGGGCTGCGGGCGTTCAGCTACCGCGTGGACGGCCAGATCGGCTATGTCATCAACCCGGAGATCGTGGAGCTGTCCGAGGAGATCCAGGAGGACGGCAATGAAGGCTGCCTGTCCGTGCCCGGACTGTGGTATCCGACCCCGCGGGCCCGTCGGGCCGTCGTCAAAGGAGTGGACCTCCGCAACGAGCCGGTGGTCGTGGCAGGCACCGGGGTGATGGCGCGCTGCCTGCAGCATGAGACTGATCACTTGGCGGGGAAGCTCTACCTGGACCGGCTGCCTCCCGAGACGCGCCGTGCCGCTATGCGGGAGATCCGCCGTTCCCCGTGGTTCCTGGGCGCTCGGGAGACGCCGCCGTCCACCCCCTCCCTTCCGTCTGCTTTTGGCGGAAAGTTCTGATCTGTACCTCTCTTCCGATTAACGAGCGGTATCGACTAGTCAGATCACGAGAAGATCTCATAAGGTCTGCTCCAGCACCACGTGGCCCGGGTGACCCCCGCCTCACTTCTGTGGTACGGCCACAGGTCCCTCCCATGGAGCTAGTCAAGTGAGCAAATCCGTCGATCCTTCCACTGTGTCCATCCGCCGCCGCAGCGCTGTCCTCCTCTCCTCCGCTGCGGCGCTCTTCCTAGCCTTGTCCTCCTCCACGGCCCACGCTGACCCCGACGAGCCGTCCCTGGAGGAGCTGAACGAGCGCATCGCGGCGCTGGAGGAGGAGTACGACGCTGAGCTCGTCCAGTACACCAGCGCCAAGGAAGAGGTGGAGCGGGCCACCGAGGAGCTCGAAGAGATCGAAGAGAAGCTGGAGGCCGCGCGCGACGATGTGGCGCTGATCGCGGCCAGCCAGTACAAGAGCAGCGGGTTCGACCCCGTCATCGAGGTCATGGTGAGCCGCTCCCCCGACGAGGTGCTCTCCGACGTGGCTCTGATCACCCAGGTCTCCCATATCAACGGGGAGCGGGTGTCCCACCTGTCCGAGCTGAAGGAGGAGGCGGAGCAGGCCAAGGAGGAGGCCGAAGCGAAACTGGCAGAAGCCGAAGAGCTCGTTGAGGAGCTTGAAGCGCAACGCGACGAAGTGCTCGCCAAGATCGAGGAGTACGAGTCGGAACAGGTGCCGGTCACCACCGGAACCGGCAGCATTCCCGAGAGCGCCCGCGGCTGGGGCTTCGACGGTGCTACCCCGCGGATGGCGGCGATCCGAGACGAGATCATCCGGAAGTTCGGCGCCCCCTACCCGGTGGGGTGCCTGCGCCCCGGCGACCCCGGAGAGCACGGTTCGGGGCGTGCCTGCGACTTCATGATGAGCGCGGGGGGTGCGATGCCTTCTGCGGCCAACCGGGAGCTGGGCTGGCAGATCGCCGAATACGCCAAGGCCAACGCCGACCGGCTCGGGGTCATGTATGTGATCTGGGAGCAGAAGATCTGGGACTCCCGGAACCCGGGCGCCGGGTGGAAGCCGATGGCGGACCGGGGAAGCATCACCCAGAACCACTACGACCACGTGCACATCTCGTCGTGGTGACCGCGCTTTCCTCCGCGGCTCCGCCGCAGGGGTGTCCGCGGCCGCGGTTCACAGCGTGGCAGCCAGGTACAGGCTGAGCCAGGAGGCGAGGCGGTCGACGAGATCCGGTCGGACGGCCACGGCCCGTTCGGCATGCCCCATTCCCGGTTCAATCCACAGTTCCCTGGGGTCTTGTGCCGCCTCGTGGATCCGCCGAGCGTGCTCGACCGGAAAGTAGGGGTCGGCGTCGCCGTGGACGACGAGTAGTCCGGCGGGGGCTACGGCCCCGGCCAGTTCCGTCGGGTCCAGGGGGACCGGGTCCCATGGGCGGTCGAGGACCCTGACGTTGCGGGTCAGGCGGAGCAGAAGCCGGCCTGCCGGGCGGGTCACTCCGAAGGTGAGCAGCCGCATCCGCGTCGTGCCCTGGTAGAACCAGCGGCTGGGGCCGCTGACCGCCACCACGGCGTTGACGCCGCCGAAAAGGCCGGCGTGGCGGACCGCGACGGCCGCCCCCATGGAGAACCCCAGAGTCGCGATCTGGGTGTACCCCTGGGCGCGGAGATGGTCCACGGCGGTCTGCAGGTCGATGACCTCCCGGTCTCCGACAGTGGAGAATCCGGTGGAGGCGTGGTGGCCGCGGAAGTCGAAGAGCAGGACGTCCCCTACGGCCAGCAGGCGGGCGGCGATCGCTCTCGTGTGCGGGCTGCGCCATGTTCCCGTGAAACCGTTGGCGAGTACGACGGCGCTGGTCCGGGTGCGGGTGCCGCGGAGCAGCACCGAGTCGATTCGGACCCCGTCGGGGGTGGTGAGCCAGCGGCGTGCCTGCCGGGGGTGCTGGGCGTCGCGGTCGCGCACGGGATAGGTCATGGCTCCATCGTGCCGGAGGGGGCGGGGAAGGCGGGGGAAGGCACCGCGGTACGGCGTGCGGGTGTCAGAAGACCCGTCCCGGCTTGCTGCGGTCGCGGAGCGCAGCAAAACGCCACGTGTTGATCGGATGGGTGGCCAGCAGGTTCACCAGCATCACGAAGAATCCTTGGTCGGTGCGGGCCCGGTCGGCGATGGCGGCGAAGTCCACCCGGGGGTACAGGTATTTGCCTGCGGCTAGGACGCACAGACCGTGAACGCCTTCGGGGCAGAAACGGTAGGCGTGGTTGTCGGCGGTGTATTCCTGGGCCCGGCTCAGCGAGCTGCCGAGTCCGGGGATGAGGTTGGCGATGGAGATGCCGAACTGCCGCCAGAAGGAGGCGTGGCCTGCGGCGATGTGCCCGACTTCGTGTCCGATGACGAAGCGGAGTGCCGCGAGGTCCCCGTTGCGGACCCCGATTTCGAACAGGTCGCTGGTGATCGCCACATAGCGGCGGAACCCGTGCCCGGAGGCAAAGGCGTTGATCTGGCCGTGGCCGGCGACAAGGTAGGCGTCCGGGGGATGCGGCAGCCCGAAGGCGCGGGCGGCGTCGAGCACGATCTGGTGGATTTCCGGGAATTGGTGTTCGGTGATACGGACACCGTTGACGCGCTGCCGGGCGTACAACTGTCCGCGGGTGAAGAACACGAGGGCCGGGACGAGGAGCACCAGCAGCGGCTGGGTGCTGTGTTCGGTGATGGCCCGGTCAAAAGTGCCGATGACCGTGAGTGTGGTGACAGCCACACAGATCCACAGCAGACGGTTCTCCTGTGGATGGCGTAGCGACCGGTCCAGCCGTCGGCCCTCCCGGCCCCAGGGTGTCATGTGCGTCCGTCCGCTCTGCGGGGTCGCCCCCGATGGTCGACCAGGTGTGCGTGGTGGTGGCCTCGCTGGTCAGGAGGCGCACCACCCGGGGTCAGTAGCGGTACGGAGGTTCGTCTGAGTGGGGCGGGGTCTCCGGCGGGGGCGGGGCATCAACCGGCGGCCCCATGGGGGGCGGAGCGGCGAGCGGGGGACCGGAGGGCGGGCGGAAGGAAGGTGCGGGGCCGGTCTGGGGTCCCTGCGTGGGGCCTCGTGGGGGCGGGGGAGGATCGTTCAGGAGTTCCGCCATGTTGGCCCGTTGCGTGGTCTCCCCTTCATCGTCGGCGAGCAGCGCTTCCATGTCCGCGCTCTGCGTCGACTCCCCCTCATCATCGTCCGCGAGCAGCGCCTCCATGTCCGCGCTCTGCGTCGACTCCCCCTCATCATCGTCCGCGAGCAGCGCCTCCATGTCCGCGCTCTGCGTCGACTCGTCCTCCGTGATCCGGGAACTGGCGATCTGCGCCAGGCCGGAGGTGGCCCGTCCCGGTCCAGAGGTGCGGCCCAGATAGGTGAGGGCACCGATCGTGAGTGCGGCGATTCCGGCGCGCAGGGTGGCTTCGCGATCGGGGGCGAATTGGGAGGAGTGGGAGCCCGGCACTGACGCGAGTTTGTCGAAGGGGGTGGCTCCGGGGGCGGCGGACCACACGTCGTGCGGGGTGGAGCCGAGGAGCCACATGACGTATGGCACGGGTTCAGGGTCATCAGGGAGCCCGAACGCACCGAAGTCGTCGCCAACCGCGAAAGGTTCCGGCAGGTCGATCACATAGGCGTCGCCGAAGTAGGCCCGGTGGGCGGAGGACACCGCGCGGGTGTGCTGCGCGTGGTTGCGGATCAGGCTGGTCCTGCGGATCTCGGTGACCTCGGGTTCGCGGGGGGCTGCCGAGGCAGCGGCTTCGGCTTTGACTACGCGTTCGATGGCCGCGTAAATCCGGTCGGCTACCCGCTCGTTGAGGCAGCGCGTGTTGATTTCCAGGTACGCCTCGTCGGGGACGAGGTCGGCTTTGGTTCCGGCGCGCACCACTCCCGTGGTGAGGACCGCCATCTCACTGGGGTTGACTTCGCGCGCGACGATGGTCTGCAGGCGTGTGATGATGGATGCGGCGATGACCACGGGGTCGACACCGGTCTGCGGCTGGAATCCGCCGTGGCCCGGGCTGCCGAAGATCCGCACTCCCACGGTGGTGGACATGCCGAGGATGACCCCGGCCCGGTGGGCGATCATTCCGGCGGGTTGGGGGCCGACCCGCTGGGTGAGGACGATGTCGGGGCGCCCGAAGCGTTCGTAGAGACCGTCAGCGAGCATGGCCTCGGCGCCGTCCAGGGTCTCCTGGCCGGGCTGTGCGACGACCATCAGGGTGCCGCTCCAGTGTTTCCGTGAACTGGACAGCAGGTCTGCTGTCCCGACCAGGCAGGCGGTGTGCGCGTCGTGGCCGGCGGCGTGCATGATCGGCGTTTCTTGGCCGTCGGCCGTCGTCCCGCGGGCGGTACTGGCGTAGGGCAGACCGGTCTGCTCTGCGAGGGGCAGGGCGTCCATAGCGCAGCGGAGCAGCACGGTCGGTCCTTCACCGTTGCGGAGGATCCCGACGACCCCGGTACCGCCGATCCCGGTCGTGACTTCGTACCCCGCCCGGGACAGCCATTCGGCCACGGCTTGGGAGGTGCGGTGCTCCTGATGCGACAATTCAGGGTTTCGGTGCAGGTCAACGTAGAAACCCTCGACGAGGGGGAAAATCTCGTCGACGAGTCGCATGACCTCGCTGCCGTGTTCCGTGACACGTCGTGGATCGACCGCCTGCGGCACTACTTGCCACCGCCTTCGTTATGTCGGTTCGATGGAACGGACCGTGGTCGGGCCCGGCGGAACGCACGCGACCCGCAACGATTGTTGCCGCCCACGTCGGGAATCTCAACACGCTTCCCGGGCCGGCGGACGTGCGCGCTCCGGTGCTCCGCTCCTGGAGTCGAGGGGAGCCGGGTGGGGAAGACCGTGTCCCAGCAGCCCATCTCTCCAGCTTTTCTCGCCGGGCTTTCCTGAGAGTCCTCTTATCCTTCTCCCAGAATTCTCTCGGGATTACTGTCTGTCACAACAAGTGCTGTGCTGTCGAACCGCTTTCTCCCGCAGCCTCCGTTGGTGATCGTTCTCTCGGAGAGCGTGTGGTCCCAACGCCCTTCTTTCCTACGACTGCCGTACCTGCCGCAGCACGCCAGCAACGCGATTCCCGGTTGGAGAATGCGAAATTCCCCCTCGTCGCTTTGATGGTGTTCGGCCCCGCGATCGATCCGATCTGGGGAACCCCTTGGTGAACGCGGTCTCCACGCGGGTCTACGCGTTCTGCAGGCCCGCGTCCATCCTGATCAGCGGCTACCTGCCGCAGCGGTTCGACGCTTCTCCGCGGCGAGTGGAAAAACTGGTGCTCGGGCTGGCTTCCCCTACCTGATCTTCTGGGAGGGCACGTGCTTTGGGCGCTCGTGGTGGGCCCGAGATTTCCGACGGCCCACTGGAGCCGGCGTGGCCCCTGCGGTTCCTGGTGGCCCTGTCTGGCTGGCGGTTGCGTGTTCCCGCGGGGCAGCGGCTGCGGTGGCCGCTCACCACAGCGGTAGGGGTCTCTGTCGCCGTGGCTTCGCGGAGTTGGGGGACGTACTTGGCCTGGGGCGGATGCTGAGTCTGCTGCCGTTCTTCGTGCTCGCCCTGCTGCAGCCGAGGCACTTGTCCGCGCTCACGGTCGTCGTCTCGCTGGTGGCGGCCGTGCCTGCGGCGCACTACGTGGACTGTGCGTGGTTCTCCTGGCGGTCGAGCCTGGTCGACCGCGGTATCGACCCGTTGGGGCTCGGACTGCTGAGCCGGTCCGGCTGCATGCTGGCGGCTCTCGCCCTGACGCTGGCCCTTCGGCCGGGATGAGCTGGCCGACAGGGCTCTGGGATGGCGGTCAATACCGGCCCAGGGCTGGCGCTGGCCTTTGTCCTCTGCCTGCCGTGGGTCAGGGCGGTGGTGCGCCCGCTCGTCGAACCGGACGCCTCGTGGCTCTTGCGGCCGTCTGCTGCGGAGCGCTCCCGTGCGGTGGAGCGGTCCAGCGGCTCAACGGTCCGGAGAGGCCGGTGAGGGCCCTTCCGGACCAGGAAACCTGTCGGGGTCAGCTGGCGGCGGCGTTGGCCTCGGCCTCGGCAGCAGCGGTCAGCTGCCGGATGCCGGCTTCGAAGACCCGGGTGTCCAGCCACAGCTTGACCACCAGCACGGCCTCGAAGAGCATCAGCGCGGCGCCAGCGAAGACAGAGACGGGAATGATGAAGTGCGGCCACGGGGTGAACAGCGAGACGAGAGCGGTCAAAGGTGCCACGATGCACACGAACATCTCGAATTCGATCCCGCTGAACAGGTGCGGACGGACCCGGTGGCGCAGCAGCGCTTCCCGCAGGCGCTGGTAGGTGCTGAACCTCGTGAACACGGGCGCCATCGAGGAGACCACGCCCTCTTTTTTGTCGTCCTTGGGCTGCTGGTGCTGGGGGAAGACGGTCGTCTCGGTCTCAGTGCTCTCCGCGTCTTCGGCGGCCCCCGGCTCGTTCTCGCTCTGCTCAGGCTGGTCGTTCTGCTGGCCGAGCAGCGCGTTCAACCGCCGCCGCATGGTGCGCCGGGTCTTGGCGATCTGCGTGCCGTTGAGGTAGCGCAGCAGGTCGAAGAAGGTGAGCAGCGGCGCGAGCAGCAGGTAGGCGATCTCTCCGGTGTGGACCCACTGGCCGAGGAGCAGGGCCATCATGCAGGCGAAGAACCGGATGCGGTCGAAGACGAAGTCGACCCAGGCCCCGAACACCGTACCGGTGCCTTTGAGGCGCGCGATCTTGCCGTCCATGCAGTCGAGCACGAAGCTGAGGTGGAACAGCAGCGCTCCAGCCACCAGCCAGGGCCATGTCGCCTGAGTGAAGCACGCCGCCGCCCCCAAACCCAGGAGTCCGGCTCCGAAGGTGAGCTGGTTAGGGGTGATGGAGGTGTGGTTGGCAGTCCAGACGACCAGCCGTCCGGCGAGCGGATCGACCAGGAACACCGTCCACCAGGCATCACGTTTCTTGTACGTGCGCTCCTGGATTTCAGCAAGCGTGAAGGCTGTCATCGTCTTGTGTTACTCCTGTAACGGGGTGGAGAGACTCCACATCGGGTGGACGCCCCCGGAGAATGCGAGGACACGTTTTCCCGGGCGGAGTGGTGGGACGGGAGATCCGATGGTCACCGCTCTGCCGGGATGACGGTTGGCGAACCATAATCTGAAAAAAGTGAGAGGCGTGACGTGGGAACAGGGTCGCGTCTTTCACCAAGGCCGCCCAACATCGAAATCGAGGTGGACGTGCGCTTTCTCAACGACCAGGTGCCCACCCACGACCTGACCTACGGCGATGTGTTCATGGTTCCCCAACGTTCATCTGTAGGTTCCCGGATGAACGTTGACCTGACATCGCATGATGGTACAGGTACGACTATTCCTATCGTAGTGGCGAACATGACAGCGGTTGCCGGTCGCCGCATGGCCGAAACCGTGGCACGCCGCGGTGGTCTGGTCGTCCTACCCCAGGACATCCCTACCGATGTGGTAGCGGATGTGATCCAGTGGACAAAAACCCGTGATCTGGTGCACGATACGCCGATCACTCTGGCGCCGACGGAGACGGTCGGCCACGCGCTCAACCTCTTGCCTAAGCGGGCGCACAACGCGGTCATCGTCGTCGACGAGGAACGCCGTCCCATCGGTGTCGTCACCGAGGCGGACTGTGTGGGGGTGGACCGCTTCACCCAGTTGCACGAGGTGATGTCCACCGAGTTGCTCACCCTCGCCGCGGGCACCGACCCGCAGGAGGCGTTCGCCATCCTGCACGACTCCCGGCACCGCCTGGCCCCCGTGGTCGACAGCAACGGGGCTCTGGTCGGGGTGCTGACCCGCACCGGGGCGCTCCGCGCCACCCTCTACCGGCCCGCCGTGGACGCGCAAGGACGGCTGCGTGTCGCCGCCGCCGTGGGCATCAACGGCGATGTGGCGGGCCGGGCAGCGAAACTCCTGGAGGCCGGGGTGGACACCCTGGTTGTGGACACTGCGCACGGCCACCAGGAGAAGATGCTCGAGGTGCTCCGCCAGGTGCGGGCCCTGGACCCGCAGGTGCCGGTGGTGGCGGGCAACGTGGTGACCGCTGAAGGGGTGCGCGACCTCGTCGAGGCCGGCGCCGACATCGTCAAAGTCGGGGTGGGGCCGGGGGCGATGTGCACCACCCGCATGATGACGGGGGTGGGCCGTCCCCAGTTCTCCGCCGTGGTGGAGTGCGCTGCCGCCGCCCGGGAACTCGGCAAGTGGGTCTGGGCTGACGGGGGGATCCGGCACCCGCGTGACGTGGCGCTCGCGCTGGCCGCCGGGGCGAGCAATGTGATGATCGGCTCCTGGTTCGCCGGGACCTACGAGTCTCCCGGGGATGTGCTGCGGGACTCGGAGGGACGGTTGTACAAGGAGAGCTTCGGCATGGCCTCGGCCCGCGCGGTCCGGCTGCGCACCGCGGACGATTCGCCGTTCGAGCGGGCGCGTAAAGCCCTGTTCGAGGAGGGCATCTCTTCTGGGCGGATGTACCTGGACCCGGAGCGCCCCAGCGTCGAAGACCTGATCGACATGATCGTGGCGGGGGTACGCAGCGCGATGACCTACGCTGGCGCGGCGAACTTGGCGGAGTTCCACGAGCGCGCGGTGATCGGAGTCCAGAGCGTCGCCGGGTACAACGAGGGCAAGCCGGTGCTGCACGGCTGGTGACCAGGGCTGGGGTGCGGCTCCTGGGTGCTCAGGGGCTGCACCACATCACCGCCCCAAATCCGACAAACGGCACTTTCATTACAAAAATACTTTTTTGTCCTTGGTGCAACCTGTTCTGCCTACGCTGCCTCTAAAGCATCGGGGGCTTACATCTCGGGGGACACCTGCGGAGCGGCACCAAGGACGGGATTCAGTGGTCTACCAGGCTTCTTCTCCACCACGGCATCGACGGTTCCTTCCCTTTCTCATCGTCGCCGTTGTCGCGGTCCTCGTCATCGCCCTTGTGCGGTGGGTGGCGACCGGAGCGAAACTGCCCTCGCTCGCCCAGTTCGGATGCCTTGGGGACGCCATCTCCCTGACCGTGGCGTCCTCACCGGAGAAAGCCGGGGTGATGCGGCAGCTCGCCGAGGACTACAGCGGCACCCGGATCGACGAAGGCTGCGTGGAAGTCTCCATCGTCGAACAGTCTTCCGGGATGACCATGGACGCCCTCGCCGCCGGGGAATGGGACGAAGAGGAGTACGGCCCCCGCCCCGATGTGTGGTCGCCGGCAAGCTCCGGCTGGGTGGAGATCACCCGGCAGCGGGTCACCGAACAGGACCGCGCCTCACTCATCCCGGAAGAGACCCCCTCGATCGCCAACTCCCCCCTCGTCATCGCCATGCCCCGGCCGATGGCTGAAGCGCTCGGCTGGCCGGACAAGGAGCTCGGCTGGGTAGACCTGCACGACCTTGCGGACAGCGAAGCAGGATGGGGATCGGTCGGCCACCCCGAGTGGGGCGAGTTCCGCATGGGCAAGACCAACCCCAACTACTCCACGTCCGGGCTCAACGCCACCGTCGGCACCTACTTCGCGGGCACGGGTATGGCCTCCGACCTCACCGTCGACGACATCAACTCCAGCCAGACCCGCGCGTTCGTCAGCGCTGTGGAGCGCTCCATCGTCCACTACGGCGACATCACCATGACGTTCCTGGCCAACCTGCGCCGCGCCGACGCGGAAGGGCAAGGGCTCACCTACGTCTCCGCGGTGGCGGTGGAGGAGATGTCGGTGGTGCACTACAACCAGGGCAACCCCAGCGGCGACCCGGCAACCGCGGAAGACGCCGAACCGCCGAACGTGCCGCTCGTCGCGGTCTACCCCAAAGAGGGCACCCTGATGTCGGACCACCCCTACGTGGTCCTGGACTGGGCGGACGAGCCGAAGCGCGCCGCTGCGGCGGCTTTCCTGGACTACCTCCTCAGCGACGAGGCGCAGCAGGTGTTCCTGGACAACGCGTTCCGGGGGCACGACGGGCGCACCGGGGACCTGTTGACCGAGGAGAACGGGGTGCTGCCCGCAGAGCCGGTCGAGCTCTCCCTGCCGTCGGCGAACGTGCTCAACGCGATGCTGGAGAACTGGGCTGAGCTCCGCAAGCCCGCCAACGTCCTCCTCGTCATCGACACGTCCGGCTCGATGCAGGAATCGGTCCCGGGCACGGGAAGCACCCGCCTGGAGCTCGCCAAGGAGGCCGCTATCACGTCCCTCGACGAGTTCTCTGACAGCGACCGCGTGGGGCTGTGGATGTTCAGCACCGACCTGGAGGACAACGGGCAGGACTGGCGGGAGCTCGTGCCCCTCGGCCCGCTCGGCGCCTCGGTCAACGGGACACCCCGCCGGGAGGAGCTCGCGGAGCGGATCTCCAACCTGCCGCCAGGGGGCGGTACCGGCCTCTACGACACCGCGCTGGCCGCGCACACGCTCGTCGCCGAGCACAGCCGGCCGGACGCCATCAACGCGGTTGTGTTCCTCACCGACGGGAAGAACGAAGATCTCAACGGCATCAGCCTGGAGAAGCTCCTCGACAGCATCACCCCGGAACCCGGGCAGCAGGGGGTGCGGATCTTCACCATCAGCTACGGCGAGGACGCGGACCTGAAGACGATGACTCAGATCGCGGAAGCTACCAACGCCGCGGCCTACGACGCCTCCGACCCCCAGAGCATCGACGAGGTGTTCGAAGCAGTGATCTCCAACTTCTAGCGGCGGGATTCGGAGGGGAACAGAGAATGCAGCTACGGAAGTTCGCCAACCCGTGGTGCCTCCTGTGCGGCGCGGTGGCGGGCGGGCTGGCCTGGGCGGTGACCCTCCCCGTCTGGGCAGCCTTCGTGATCGCCGTGATCATCTGGTTGACCGCGGTGCTCGTGTTCGGCTTCCTGTTCCACACCGCCCCGTCCGAGACGGAGCTGCCCGCCGACCC
>SMEH01000432.1_pt1 | contig 12817 bp, 12 predicted proteins | sample 2456361 | NCBI WGS metagenome assembly SMEH01 (sample SAMN10132587, study PRJNA489261) | soil metagenome | isolation source: day1 control-loamy sand soil ammended | place: USA | reverse complement strand
ACGGAAAAAATACAATTGAAAAAGCGTTAAATGATATTTTTCAAACGGATGATACGTTCCAACAAATTGTTAAATCATTCCATCAATTACAAAACTATGTGAACGAAATTGATAGTATCGTCACAATAATAAACGAAATTGCAGACCAAACAAATTTACTAGCACTTAACGCTTCTATTGAGGCAGCTCGTGCTGGTGAACATGGGAAAGGTTTCTCTGTTGTGGCACAAGAAGTACGAAAATTAGCTGAAGGAACAGTGAACGCATTAAATGAAGTATCACAAAATGTCGATGCATTTAAACAATATTCAAATATGGTTTCCGATTCCATTGCAGATGCTTCACAGAAGATTAAAGAAGCTACTTCAGAGGCAAAACAGTCGTTACCATTATTAAACTCAATTGTACATGCAATTGAAAGTATTAAACATGATGTTGCCAGCACTGCTTCCATTACTGAAGAACAAGCTGCTGCCGTTGATGAAATTACTAAACGTATGTCTGAAATGGCCAATCTTCAAGAACAAATTCATAGCTTAGGTAAACAAACGTCTGAAAGTATATTTGCACTAAGTAAAGAAATGATGCGTTTCCGAAATGACATTATCAATAATAACCCTGTTCACTTATCCAGTACCGCCCTTTTACAATTATCAAAAACTGATCATCTATTATGGAAATGGCGGGTATATAACATGATTTTAGGAGTTGAAGAATTATCACCAGAAGAAGTTTCCTCCCACCAAGATTGCCGTTTAGGAAAATGGTATTATGCAAATGACACCCAAGCTAAATTTAAACATGTAGAATCTTTCAAAGAATTAGAGTACGTTCATAAGCAAGTTCATATTGCTGCAAAAAATGCAATTTTGGAATTAAGTAGAGGAAATCGACAACAAGCAGAAATCCATTTGCAAGAAATCGAAAAAGCTTCTGAAAAAGTCATTCACTATTTAAATGATTTAATTCATATGTTGAAAACCCACGGCTGAATGAAAATTTAATTGATTGTAGGTGGAGTGATGGCAAAGAGGGCGCACATTATAATCAATGTCGCTGGAAAAAGATTTGGCAACCGATTTTTCATTCAACAGAAGGCGTTAGAATTAGGATTAAAAGGGAATTTTCGTATAAATGAAAACGATCAGCTTGAAATCGATGTGGAAGGGAAAAATCAATCTATTGATGAATTTTTGCATTTTATTCAAAAAGGTGAAAATCTAAAATCAAGTTTGTCAATTGTAATTTTTGATGATATACAAGGATATGACAAATTGAATTTTGAATTGCTGTAATTTGGACGTTTTTTAAACGTCCAATTTTTTGTATTTCCCCCATTCCTTCTCTTTAAAAATATGTGAAAAAAGTAGTATCATTTAAATAGAGAAATGATAAATTCAAATAAGTTTTTGAAACTTTTATTCCCCACCGAACGTATTTATACTAAGAACACGAGGAGGTACGCATATGCTGGGGGTAAGCAACTTCATCATACGACATTTACTCAATTTTTTCTTTAGTTTTACAGTTTTTATCATATTAGTTGTTCAATTAAATATCAGTTTTCTGAATGGATTAATCATACCGATTGCATCCATTCTAACTTATATAGTTAGTAATTATATCATTAAATCTGTTCAAAAATATAAAAAGACGAAAGCACTCGGCTTTACCCGTTCAGAATATAATCATATTGAATCCCAATTAAAACAAGCAAAAAGCCACATAAATTTATTAACACAGCAATATATTCGAGTGCGTTCCATTCGTTCTTTTAAATTACTAAATGAAATGACAAAGTTGTCTAGAAGAATAGTCAATATCGTTCAAACAAATCCGCAAAAATTTTACACAGTTGAAGATTTCTTCTATTCTCACCTGCCTTCAGCTGTGCAATTGAGCAAAAATTACGCAACGTTAGTACAACAGCAAATTAAAGATGCTGATGTGCATATCGCTCTTGAAGAGGCTCGAAAAGCGATGAAAAAATTACAAAGTTCGATGGAAGATGACTTAAAAGCTGCTCTTGCATCTGATTTAGAAAATTTAAAATTGGAGTTGGATTATGTCAAACTCGAGCATGAAAAAAAACAAAAGCAAATAGAATTTGGGAGGGAAAATCAATGATGGAGAAAAAGAGCTCAGAAGGTTTTGAACTGTTCCCAAACGAGAGCTCTTTTTCTATTGTGGAGAGTAAAGTATTCCCTACCCTTACTGAAGAAGAGCAGTCAAAAGCATTATATTTAGCAAGCGAGCTAGATAGTACTTGCTATGAAGCCATTGTTCGTTTTGGTGAAGAAGTTCAAAAATCCCTAAAACATTTTACCCATCAATTATTAGTTCAAGTACAAAGAAACGATACTTCACCAATTCGAGAGATTTTATCGACCTTAATTGAACAGTTGGATTCAATGAATCTCGATCAATTCAACATTCAAGATAAAGGATTTTTAAGAAAACTATTTAAACGAAAAACTTCCATTCAACAAATCGTTTCCCAATACAATCGCTTAAGTAAGCAAATCGACCGTCTAACGATTCATTTAAAACGAGCTCAAGAGAATTTATTGACGGATAACAATATGTTAAATAAGTTATATGAAAAAAATGAAGAATATTTTCAAGAAATCAATTTGTACATTGCTGCTTTGGAAATGAAAAGACTTGACCTTCAAAAGCAGTTGCAAATGGTGGAAAAGGATTATAACGATATGGACAACCCCATGATGAGGCAAAAGTTACTCGATATGAAAAATGCGGCGGAATGGCTAGATCGAAGAATGTATGATTTACAAATATCGCGGGAAATAGCTATTCAAACAGCTCCCCAAATTCGCATGATTCAATCAACCAATGAAATGCTCATTGAAAAAATTCAGTCATCTATATTATCAACAATCCCTTTATGGCAATCTCAAATTTCCATGCTCGTCAACCTCAATCGCCAACATCGTGCAAATGCGACAAGTCATCATTTAATGAATACTTCAGAGAAGTTAGCGATGAAAAGCGCTGAAATGACGAGCATTACCGAAAGTCATGTAGAACTGGATCATTTGAAAGAAACGCAAATACAGCTTATCGAATCAATCGAAGAAACATTGCAAATTCAAGCCGACCGGAACGAAAAACAACAATTGATTGAACAAACCATCCATGAAATAGATGGCAAGTAAAATAGCACGAGTGATACAAAACACTCGTGCTTATTATTTATTCGAAGTACTCTTTATAATACCCGCCTACTTTTCCAGTATTATCAACTATAAAAATAAATTCTTCTGTTTCATTTTTCACTTCATATTCTTTCCCAACAGTTAACACGTTAGATACTAAATATTTTTTCGCATTTGTATTCACACATTTTACTGTACGAATAGTAGGTGCGTCCTTCCATTTTAAGTGTAGCATTATCATACCCTCTCTCTTCATTAAACTATCGTTTACAATTATATCATCTAATTGCCAAGTACATACATGAAAGTTTTCAAAACCATCTCTCATGAACTTCTTGTCCAGTTAACACATTTCATTTTAACAAATACTGATGGATTTTGTCGTCCATTAGGTAATTTCGATTTACTTAATTTATCGTATGCTTATTTATGATTCTTTATTAATAAAAATATGGTTTAAATCTGTTGTAGTAGAATTTTAGATAAATCCATTTCTTGAGCACTAGCAACTTTTCTTCCCTTTCCTTTTAAAAAATATTCGCCAACCATCACCAGTAAGCCTTATTGAAACTTTTCCAAACATAAGTACAGTTGTCACGGTACATTTCTGTGCAATTTACATATAATAATGAAAACGTTATTTTCCATTCTGGTTGATAAATTTGTTGTTATTTGCAAAGACTATCAAGTGAACCATCCCTGTGATTTCTCAACATACGCTGATGAAATAGGTGATCGTGATGTTAAACTACTTAGATGTTGGGACAGGTGAAGAAATAGTCTTTATTCATGGATTAGGAAACCGCATACAAGCTTGGGCTCCCCAATTGGAACTGACTACACAATATCGATTAATTATCATCGAATTAAGAGGACATGGTGACTCTCCAGAAAAGGAAAATATCAATGTCGAATTTTTTGCAAAAGACATAATTGAAGTATTAGATTATTTAAATATCGAAAAAGCACATTTTGTTGGTTTATCACTCGGTGGAATCGTTGCACTAGAAATATGTAAGCGTTTTAAAAAGCGTGTAAAATCACTCATTTTATGTAATACAACTTACTATATTCCTACTTTGCTTGGGAATATTACTCTTTAAAAAACAAAACGATTTTTAAAAAAATCGTCACTCGAACAACTGAATGAACGGCTCATCAAAAAATGTTTATACAATCCTGAAGAACAAAAGGTTTATGAATTAGCAAAGAATGCTTTTCACATTCGAGAAGATACGTATTTAAAATCCGTTCAATCAGCTTTTGGAAGAAACTATTTTTATGATTTGTTGACCATTAATGTGCCAACACTGATTATTGGTTCACTAGAAGATAAAGTTGTACCTATTCAAAATGCCTATCTGATGCATTACATGATTAAGTCTTCCAATTTAATTATTTTTGAAAATACAGGACATTTGTCGAATATCGAGCGACCAGAACTATTCAATTTAGCCATTGCTCAACATATCAAACAATTTCAAAATAAAGTAAGTTAAAAAGGGGGCGTCTAACAAGTCATTTTGAGACACCCCCTTTGCGACGAGGAGGCGCGTTTGATGTGACCACCGCAGGAGAAAAGTTTTCAAGAGAATATAACTATTAAGAAATAAGGCTGTTCAGAAAGTGATTGACTTTCTGGACAGCCCCGTTCCATCTTATTTATTTAATGTTCGTCTTAAGAACTCTTTTGTTCTTTCGTGTATTGGGTTGACTAGTACTTGTTCAGGAGGCCCTTCTTCAACGATGACCCCTTTATCCATAAATACGACTCGATCTGAAACTTCTTTTGCAAATTCCATTTCATGGGTAACAATTAACATCGTATTTCCGGCCTTCGCAAGGTCTCGCATAACCTTTAGTACTTCCCCTACCATTTCTGGGTCAAGGGCAGAAGTCGGTTCATCAAATAGCATCACGTCTGGATCCATTGCTAAAGCTCTTGCAATTGCAACCCTCTGTTTTTGTCCACCTGAAAGTTGTCGAGGTCGCGCATTCTTATAGCGATCCATTCCAACAATCGTTAAATATTTCATCGCATTGTTTATGGCTTCCTCTTTTGAACGTTTCAATACTTTTACTTGTCCGACTATACAATTCCCTAATACATCCAAGTTATTAAATAAGTTAAACTGCTGGAATACCATACCTAAGTGCGTACGATATTTTTCTTTATTGTAACCTTCCGTTAAAATATTTTCTCCATTAAAAATAATCTCACCGCCTGTAGGAGTTTCCAGCAAGTTAATGCAACGCAATAATGTGGATTTTCCTGATCCTGAAGCTCCAATTAACGTTACAACTTCCCCTTTTCTTACTTGGAAATTGACATCTTTCAATACTTCATGATTGCCGAATGTTTTATTTAAATGTTTGATATCAATGACCACTGTCATAGCATTACTCACCATCCTTTATCGGCTTGTTTCCTGTCACAAGCTCCACTCGGTACGAATCAGGTCCATCCATTTTCTTCTCAAACCAAAGAAGAATACGAGTTACAGTGAATGTCATAATGAAGTACAATACGCAGGCAATTAAGAATGCTTCTGCATAACGATATGTACTACCCGCAACAGAGTTCGTTGTAAAGAATAATTCAACTACACTAATGACACTTAGTACAGAAGAGTCCTTTATATTCATAACGAGCTGGTTACCAGTCGCTGGTAAAATATTTCGAGCTACTTGAGGAAGGATAATATAGAACATTGTTTGAAAATGATTCATACCAATCGCTTCACTGGCCTCGTATTGTCCTTTATCGATTGAAACAATTCCACCTCGCACATACTCTGCCATATAAGCACCTGTATTTAAGCTGATAACAATTAAACCAGCAACAAAGCGATTTAATTGAATATCAATGGCATAGAGTCCGTAGAACACAACCATCGCTTGTACCATCATTGGAGTGCCACGGAATAGTTCAACATAGCAAGTTAGTATAAAATTAATAGTTTTTAATGCATATGTTTTAAAGGATTTTTTTTGCAATGGAATCGTGTGCATAACCCCGATGAAAAATCCGATAATCGCACCAAAAATCGTACCTAATATCGCAAGAATTAATGCAATCCATGCTCCTCGCAAAAACAAATCCCAGTTATTCTGAAAAATATTCCAAACTGTTTCTAAGAAAGACATAAAGAAATCCCCTTATTGTTTTTTTGTTCGCACTTAGAAGAATTAAAGTTAAGCACAGTAAATAACTTTACAGGGAAGGAAAATGGAAAAAGGTTGTCTTATAGAGAATCTCAAGACAACCTTTCACCACACTATTGTTGTGATGGTTGATTTTTAATAGCTTCTTCCATGATTTGATGACGTTCATCTTCCGTAATACCAGCTAAAATTTCGTTAATTTTATCTTTTAAGTCCGAACCTTTTTTCAAGCCAACAGCGATTGCTGTATCAGATTCATCAGCCTCAAATCCGTCTTCTGGAACAATGTAAGTAAATCCTTCAATTGCTGCCTCAGCAGACATCCCTTCTGGACGTTCTGAAATATAAGCATCAATTGCACCAGAAGATAATTGGATTCGCATTTGGCCAAAATCTGTAGCTGGTACTTGTTTATTAACGCCAGTCATTTGATCGATTACTTTGTAGTGAGTAGTACCTTGTTGTGCTGTTACTTTAGCCCCTTCAAAATCATGAATCGATTTTGCATTTGCATATGGACCATCTTTTTTCACAACAATTACGAAATCACTCGTATAATAGTTGTCTGTAAAATCGATTACTTCCATGCGTTCAGGAGTAGGTGACATACCCGCAATAACTGCATCAATTGCACCAGATTGTAATGATGGAATTAAACCATCCCAGTCAGTTTTTACAATTTGAAGCTCCATCCCTAATCCTTCAGCAATACGTTTTGCGATTTGAACATCGTAACCGTTTGCAAACTCTTTAGAATCTGCAATAGGAACTGCTCCATTTGAGTCATCTTTTTGAGACCAGTTAAATGGTGCATAAGCAGCTTCCATACCTACTCTTAATACACTTTTTGACTCGGATGAAGATTCTGAATCTTTTTGTGATTCTCCACCTGTTGATTCTTTGTTTCCTGAACCACATGCTGCAAGAACGAGAACCGTCATCATGGTTATGAAAAGTAGCAATAATTTCTTTTTCATCTTAATTCCCCCTGTCTCTGTTTAGCTTAGCTTCACAAATAAAAAGCGACCTAAGAAGAACTTAAGGTCGCATCAATTTGTTAGACTAATACCTCTAGTTCCACTTTGGAATAGCACACCTTACATATAAACATGTAAGACAGTGTTACAGTTATTCACTGTAACCCCAGCATAGTTATCTGAGCAAATAACTACACTTCGGCGATATTTCCTTCTTTCCCACTTCTTCACTCGCTCAAGCTCCATGAGAAACTAATAAATACCGCGCCTCTACCCTACCAAGTGAGGCTAGAATATTCAATTGTTAAGAGAAGCATAACCTAAATGGTGTTTACTTGTCAATAACAAATAGGAAAAGTTTAATAGTACCAAATATACTCCCCAAAAATAGTTGGGGAGTATATTATACATTTTCTTATGAATTTAGAAGTAAATCTTCAGGATTTTCGATTAATTCTTTAACTGTTTTTAAGAATCCAACTGAATCTTTACCATCAATGATTCGATGATCGTATGAAAGTGCCACATACATCATTGGACGAATTTCAACTTGGCCGTTTACAGCTACTGGACGGTTTACAATTGAGTGCATACCAAGGATACCTGCTTGCGTACCATTGATAATCGGTGTTGAAGCTAATGAACCAAAGATACCGCCATTTGTAATTGTAAATGTTCCGCCTTGTAAATCAGAAATTGCTAATTTCTTTTCACGTGCTTTTTGAGCAAGTTCTGCAATTTCTCTTTCAATTTCAGCGAAGTTTTTGCGATCTGCATCACGTACAACTGGAACTACTAAACCTTCTTCTGTAGATACCGAAATACCGATATCATAAATGTTAAATTTATGAATTTCATCGCCAACAATTTGTGCATTTACATAAGGGTATTTTTTCAATGCAGCAACTACTGCTTTTGTGAAGAATGACATGAATCCAAGTTTAATACCATTCTCATTCACAAATTGCTCTTGCTTACGTTTACGTAATTCCATTACATTTGTCATGTCAATTTCGTTGAATGTTGTTAACATTGCCGTATTTTGTTTAACTTCAAGAAGACGTTTTGCAATTGTTTGACGTCGACGGCTCATTCTTTCAACTGTAACGCGAGATTCATCTACAGTTACAGCAGGTGCTACAGGTTGTGCTGCTTGCACTGGTTGTGCTGGTTTAGCAGCATGAGCAGCAACATCTTGTACACGAACTCGGCCTTGTGGGTCTACTGGTGAAATTGCTGCTAAATCAATGCCTTTTTCACGAGCAAGTTTACGTGCAGCTGGTGAAGCTACTACGCGCTCATTAGATGTTTCCTCAACAACCGGTGCAGCTTGTGCTGGTTGTGCTTGAGGAGCTTGTGGTTGTTCCTCTTTAACCGCTTCTTTTGCAGGTTCTGCTTGAGGTGCTGGAGTAGGTTCAGCTCCACCTTCAACAGGCTCAACGATCGCAATTGTTTGGCCAACTAATACTGTATCGCCTTCTTCAGCTAAAATTTGAGTTAATACTCCTGCTTCTTCAGAAATAATTTCTGCATTTACTTTATCTGTTTCTAATTCAACAATGAATTCGCCTTTCTCAACGCGATCTCCAACTTTTTTCACCCATTGTGCAATTGTACCTTCCGTAATCGATTCTGCTAATTCAGGGACTTTAATTTCAGCCACTTTTTATATCCTCCTTTAATTCTCAACACTGTTAAATCTTAACGTAAATTATGCAAGATTACAAATCTGCTAAAGCGTCGTTAATTACTTTAGCTTGAGCAACTTTATGTGAGTCCATGTCACCTTCTGAAGTAGAAGACATTTCTGGACGTCCAACATAACGTACTTTTTTGCCTTCAGCTAATTCAAGTAAGTATTCTAAGGCAAATTTCCAAGGACCTTGGTTTCTAGGTTCCTCTTGTACCCAAACAATTTCTTTCGCGTTAGGGTATCTCGCAATGATTTCAGAAAGTTTTTCCATCGGGAATGGATATAATTGTTCAATGCGAAGGATGTGAAGTTTTTCGAATCCTTCACCGTCTTTAATTGCTTCTGCTAAGTCAATTGTCACTTTACCAGAAGCTAAAATAATGCGTTCCACTTTTTTAGGATTTTGTCCGAGTCCTGGTTGTTCAATGACTTCCTCGAATTTTCCTTCAGATAATTGCTCTAATGTAGCTGCAGCTAATGGATGACGCAATAATGATTTTGGTGTTGCAACTACTAATGGACGCACTCCTTCAGTTCCAAGCATTTTCGCTTGTCGACGTAATAAGTGGAAGTAGTTTCCGGCATTTGAACAGTTTGCAACAATCCAGTTATTTTCAGCACATAATTGCAAGTAACGTTCAATGCGTGCTGCAGAGTGTTCTGGACCCTGTCCTTCCATACCATTTGGTAATAAAAGAACTAATCCAGATTTAAGACCCCATTTAGAACGAGCAGCTGTAATGAAGTTATCAAACATTACTTGAGCCATATTTGCGAAGTCCCCGAATTGTGCTTCCCAAATTGTTAATGCTTTCTCATTTTCCAGGTTATAACCATATTCATAACCCACGATTGCCGCTTCTGTTAATGGAGAATTGAATACACTAAAGGAAGCTTTAGCTCCTGAAATATTGTGTAATGGCGTCCATTCAGAACCGTTATTTTTATCATGTAGTACTAAATGACGTTGCGAGAAAGTACCACGTTGAGCATCTTGCCCAGTCAGACGAATTGGGTTTCCTTCACGTAAAATTGATGCAAACGCTAATGTTTCTGCATGACCCCAGTCAATTTTACCTGTTTCTAGCGCTTCAACACGTCTTTTTAGAATTCTTGCCAATTTGTTTTGAGGCTCAAAGTTTTCAGGCCATGCTAACAGTTCTTCGTTAATTTGTTTTAATTCCTCAGCAGAAACACCTGTTTCTAATTGTGGATAAGGTTGTTTCACCTCTTCAGGAATTTCCACTTCGAGATGATGACCCTTTTCTTCGCCTACTGCTTTAACATGATCGTAACTTTTTTGCATTTCGCCATAAATTTCTTGGTTTAGCTGTTCTACGAATTCTTTTGTTACAATACCTTCATTTACAACTCGTTCACCATAAAGTTCACGAACTGTAGGATGTTTATCAACAATTAAGTATGTTTTTGGATTTGTTACAGTCGGATCATCAGTTTCATTGTGTCCAAATCTGCGGTAACCAATTAAGTCAATTAAAATATCTTTACCGAACATTTGACGATATTCAAAAGCAAATTTTGCTACTTGAATTACTGCTTCAGGATCATCTGCATTCACGTGCACTATAGGAATACCGTACCCTTTTGCTACGTCTGATGAATAGTGTGTTGAGCGAGAATCGTAATATTCTGTTGTAAATCCAATCATGTTATTGGAGATGATGTGGATGGATCCGCCAGTAGAGAATCCTTTTGTTCCAGCATAGTTAAATGTTTCTTGTACGATTCCTTCACCGCTAAATGCTGCATCTCCATGAACAAGAACCGCTAGTGCTTTTGATGTATCTTGCACTGGTTCTCCAGGATTAGATGTATCTTCTTGTGCTGCTCTCGTTGAACCAGTTACAACAGGGCTAACTACTTCTAAGTGTGAAGGGTTATATGCAAGTTTTACCGTTAATCCAGATGGTTTGTGATAAGTTGCACCCATGTGATATTTCACATCACCAGTCCAACCTTTTGTAATTTCAATTGAACCATCTTCAGGGAAGAAGTAATCGTTTGGAACGTGTGCGAAATCTGCAAACATCATAGCGTATGGCTTGTTTACGATGTGTGTTAATACATTTAAACGTCCGCGGTGTGCCATACCGATTTGTAAAAATTTCATTTGATCTTTTTCTGCGGATTTTACGATTTCATCAATTAAAACTACTAATGTATCTAAACCTTCAATAGAGAATCTTTTTTGACCAACGAATGTTTTATGAATGAATTTTTCAAAGTTTTCAACGCGAGTAAGTTTTTCTAATACGGCTTTTTTCTCATCTGCAGATAGTTTTTGTTTGAAGAATCCTGATTCAATTTTTGATTGAATCCAATTTCTTTCGGATTGATCTTCTACATGTGCATATTCGAATCCGATTTTTTCAGTGTAAAGTGAACGTAAATAATCAATCGCTTGTTTACCGTTGGAAACGTTTGCAGGGACATTATTTAAGAATAGTGAAGCAGGTAATTCAGCTAAATCTGCATCCGTTAATCCGTATGCTTGAGGCTCAATTTTTGAAAAATCTAATGGACGGTCTTTCAGTGGGTATACGTCCGCTCCATAATGCCCAAAAGCTCGTATTGCATCTGCTAATTTTACAGCTGCCAATACTTTGTTAAAATCTCCTGTTTGAGCCACTTGCGCACCACTTGAAGTTTCTTCTAGTACTGGAGCACCAAATTGTTGGAATAATGAAGCCAATTCCGAATCAACTTCGTCAGGGTTTTGTAAGAACAGTTCATATTGTTCCATTACATACCCTAAGTTCGGTCCAGAAAATACTGACCAAGGAGATCCAGTTGTAATTACATTGTTCGACATGAGAAAAACCTCCAAATTTTGCTAATAGCAATTACATTTTAAATAGAAAGTATAAAAATCATTCTTCTATTAATATAAATTTATATAACAATTTGAGAAGAACCTTTTTTCCATTTCAATCTTACTACTCTTCATAAAAAATACAACTATTTTTCACAAATTTAGATGAAATTTTTTGAATGGAATTAAAAAAATGTTTTAAGTAGGTAAACGTAATGTAAAAGTTGTGCCCTTTCCTACTGAACTCGATACATCCATTTCAACTTGATACTTGTTTGCCAACATTTTTGAGATGCTTAAACCTAGTCCAGTTCCACCTCCATTACTCCGCGAACGATCCACGCGATAAAATCGATCGAATATAAAAGGTAAATGTTCTCTTGAAATGCCGATACCATTATCTTGTATCGTCATAAAAATATTTTCTGTAAAATAATGAACATGTATTTGGATAATGGGTATATTTTCGTTATATCGAATTCCATTTTCGATAATGTTTCTTACAATTTGTGCAAACGCATTCTCTGATATTTGTGCCATCCTTTTTTCGCCATCGAACACCACATTCATTTTAGCATTTGAATAAACAACTTCAAGTTCTTCAATTACGGTATTTAAAACTTTTTCTATATCACAGGAAGCTTCTTCTTTTCCTTCATTTCGAGCCAAACTTAATAATTCCTCAATCATTTTCTTCATGCGTTGAACTTCATCTATTGCCAAATCCAGCGATTCTTCCAACACTTGTGGATCATCCTTACCCCATCGCTTAATTAAAGACAGGTGTCCTTCAATCGCTTGAATGGGTGTGCGAAGTTCATGAGATGCATCTGAAACAAATTGTTGTTGCCGCATAAAAGTTACTTCCAATTCATTCATCATGGAGCGATAAATTTTTAGTAAATCACCAATCTCATCATCATGATGATAAGTAAAATGAATATTTTCTTGAAACCCTTTTTCTTTTACTCGA
>SMEH01000425.1_pt1 | contig 12982 bp, 10 predicted proteins | sample 2456361 | NCBI WGS metagenome assembly SMEH01 (sample SAMN10132587, study PRJNA489261) | soil metagenome | isolation source: day1 control-loamy sand soil ammended | place: USA | reverse complement strand
ATGCCGTTGCTACCTGCAATTGTAGCTTTATGTCCTCCAAGGTTGATGTCGAAAGGCTTCACATGCAATCTCCCTTCTTTTACCTCGGCTTGCATGGTGATATCGTTTAAGTTTACCTCGTCGGTATTGTTCAGTTTGGTGAGACTGGTAACTCCTGCTATGATTTTGGAGTCTTTAATCGAGGCCTGGGCCAACTTGATAACACCTCCGCCCACCAAAGTGTTGAGCTCTGGCATCATGTCTTGTCCCATTACACCGGAAAGCCTAAAATCGGTGTTGAATTTGCCATTCACATGTTCTGCGATAGGGGCTAACTTCTGTACGGTCACAAATGACTCAAATGCTTGACTAACAGATAAACTAGAAATATCTATTCCAAAATCAAAAGTCGGTCTTGTAATGTCTTGGGTATTGTAATTGCCATTCAGGACAAACTGACCACCTAGCGTATTAAATGAAAGATTATTAAGGTCAAGAATTCCATTTCTTATTACTACTTGGCCTTTCCCATTGGTTAGGGTGAGATTATCGTATAGAATTTTATCTACAGTAGTATTCAATACAAAATCTATCGTTTTGGGAATTTCAATGATTTCTAAAGGCTCAGATGCGGTGGTATCAGGCGTTTCTGTATCAGACATGAATTCATTCAAGTCTACCTGTTTCGAATAAAAATCCATTTGCCCCTTTAACGTTTCATTTTCTTTGAGCGCATACCCAAGATAGTTGGTGACATAGCCCTTTAGGTTTAGATCTGTACGACCAAATGCACCTTGAAAGTCATTGAGTTCCATGCGCTGAGGATTGAAAGTCATCTTAGCGGTACTGATAGAAAAATCTTGCTCTAAGTCAGTACTTTCATATTTGAAGTTCTGTACGTTCATGGTGCCACTCGTTGGTAGTCGGTCATAACGCTCGGCGTCAAGATCAGACATTTTCCCCTTTGTTTGGATGTCGGCTGCGATCCTTCCTGTCAATGACATGCCTTCCAAAGGATAGATCTTGGTGACTTTGTCGAGGTCTATAGCCCCTTTCACGCTTGCATCCCATGTATAATCGTCCAAGTTTTCCAATAGCAGACTGCCTGCAATTCTTTCCTGATCCACGACCATGCTCATGTCGTCTACGCGGATCATGGTCTGGCTCATGTTGCCCGTTTCGTTCTTGATGGTAGAAATGAGATTGATTTGTTCCATCGCAATAGGATATTCGGCAGATTTAAGATACCCATCTTGGAGCCTCATTCTAGCATCTATATTCGGAAATTGGGATTTGAGGGTGTCATAAACCCCATTGGCTTTAAGGTTCAGTTCATATAGCCCGCGCATCGACAATCCTTCCATAGGTATCATGGCATTCATGTCGGCCAGGTTTATCTTGGCAGATACATCAGCATCGATGTCCATGGGGCCAAGGCCAGCAATTTTCAATCGGCCATTTACAGGATTTTCTCCCATGTCCATAGCAAACTGCTTTATGTCAACGAGCAGATTATCCATATTGCCATCTTCTGCGGCCACCAACATGTCTACCTGAATGTTATTTACAGCAGTGGGAAGATCTGGATACTGGAACATGGCATCATTTACCTTTAGACCCAACCGGAATCCTGGCATGGTCTCATTTGCATCACTATATGTGCCTTTGACAAAGCCGCCAAAATCCAAGTCCCCTTCGGTTTTTACACTGGCAAAATCCTCTTGGTACATGCCAGGTACAAGGGAGAGCAAACTTTTAAAAGTGTTGTTTTTTGCTCCAAACTTGATATCCATTACTATATCATCGGATGGCATGGCCAGATAACCATCAAAGCCTATGGAAAAATCATTTACTTTAATGTTGTTTTCCTTAAAGGTATATTTTGATTCAGGAAGGTTGAGGTTCATGGTGACGTCAGCGTCCAGCGCCTTATTGGAAACATATTCTACGCCGTCATAGCGCAACCTTACATTTTTGGCTTGGGTCTTAGTGGTCATATCGAATATATCCTGAGTAAAGTCGCCATTCCCGGTATGCTGTACGTCTTCTAGGGAGATGAAAAAGGCTAAGGAACGATCGTCATACACAATCTTCCCGTCCTTAATCTCCCATTGGTCAATCCCGATGGAAAATCCTGAAGAGGTTGTGTCGGTTGCTACAACAGTAGTATCTTCAATAGCAATGTCATAATTTGCCCTGCCATCTTCCAATACTTTCACCAAAACATGAGGCTTGTCGAGCTTGATTTTACTTATCCTCATTTGATCGCCAAAAAGAACACTCCACAAATTAAGAGTTATCTGGAATGAAGTGGCGGATGCAAGTGTGTCTCCTACAAAGGGAGCATGCCCCACTACTGAAAAATCCTTTAAAGTAGCTGTGATATTGGGGAACTGCCTAAAAAGGCTTACGCTGAAGTTGTCTGCATCGAAATTGACTTGGGCATCTATCGATTTGGCTATCTCCTCATCTACCTTGGCTTTTATTTCATCTTTGAAGACAACCGGTATGATGGCAGCAATTGCCAGAAGGGCAACTATAACAACCAAGATTATAATGATGACTTTTTTCATATTTTACTAATAAGATTGAGCTGATGGTTAAAAATAATAAAATAAAGCTGTCCTTCAAGAAGGGTAAGCTTCAAGCTTTTGGACATAATGCAAAAACGGTGCAATCAGCGATTATGTTATAGGATTAGTTGGCGCATGTAATAATATATGAGTTTATCAAAGAGGTTTTGAAGGGTTAATCTCTAAACTATTTGATTTAAAACGCAGTAGAGATAGAATATACTGATTTGGTGAAGTAAGATGCTAGGAGGAATAGGACAGAAACCTACTTCTAAGCTAATTCTAATCAAGAGCGGAACCCCAGAATTGTGTCTCTCCCTATTCTAATAATGCCTTAGAATTACCATCAGATAAATACAATATCTTCTACTTCTCCTTCCCCAAACTCTTTCTCAAACAAGCTTTTTATTTTATGTTTGGACAAAGAGAGTTCATTCTTTAAAGGTGCCGAGTTTAATTTCACAAATAGCTTTTTGCCCTTCATATATACTTTTTCTGTCCTTTTTGCGATGGGTTCGCCCATAATGGCTCCCCAAGAAGCTGTAATCTGCGTGGCCGTAAACTTATCCTTGATTCTATAAGTGTTCAGCATCTCGTGAATGGCAGATTTTACTGTACTGGTCTCAGCAGTTCTAAGGTCTTTATAAGGATTTTTCTTGAAGTTCATTGCTACAAAGTACACGAATTAAAACCAGATTTCAATATTGTAAAGCATTATGTTGATGCTTGTCCGTCCTCTATATGGAATATCTTGACGTCTGTTCCTATGTTTTTGAACATAGTTTCAGTGCGTTCAGATCTAGCATCGGTAACAAAGATCTGCCCAAAGCTGTTGCCAGCTACCATAGTCATTAACTTTTGTATTCGGAGCTCATCTAACTTATCGAAAATATCGTCCAAAAGCAAAAGGGGTTTAAATCCTTTGGTTCTTTTGATCATATCAAACTGAGCCAACTTTAGTGCTATAACAAAAGACTTTTGTTGCCCTTGGGAACCAAATTTCTTAACAGGAATTCCATCGATTTCAAACTCAAAATCATCTTTATGAATACCTGTGGTGGTACGCTGCAATAGCAGGTCCTTTTTCAAACTTCCCCTAAACAGCTTTTCCATATCTTCCTCAAAAAGAGCAGAGCGAAAGATAAGAGAAGGGAGTTCTTTTCCTGAGCTTATGAATTTGAAATGCTCCAGGAATACGGGTTCAAACTGAGCCAGGAAAACCCTTCTTTCCTCAAATATATAACTTCCTAGTTCTATTAATGGCGCATTATAGCTTGATAGCAAATCTTGGTCGAAGTATCTTCTTTCGGCAAACTGTTTGAGCAAGCTATTGCGTTGTTTAAGGATGTGATTATACTGTATGAGCTTTTGTAGATATGCCTGGTTGATCTGAGAAATAATACTATCAAAAAACTTTCTTCGTGTTTCGCTGCCTTCTCGGATGAGGTCGGTATCATAAGGAGCAATCATCACAGAGGGGAAGAGACCAATATGTTCGCTTATTTTTCCATATTCTTTCTTGTTCTTTTTTATAGTTTTCTTTTGGCCGATTTTCAAGCTGCAATGAATATTGGTTCTTTCATCTCCCATAATGAACGCGCCCCGGACAACAAAAAAATCTTGATTGTGCCGAATGATCTGCTGATCCACGCTGTTGAATGCGCTTTTGGTCATAGAGAGATAATGTATGGCATCCAGAAGGTTGGTTTTTCCAGATCCATTATACCCAACAAAGCAATTAATGTCTTGGGAAAATGATATATCGAGGGAATCATAGTTTTTGAAATTGACTAAACTTAGATTTTCCAGATGCATTAATTTCTTTGTTGAATGTTTTTTAACTAATTTCGCACTGCTTATTGCCATAATACTCCTTGAGCGTTCATTCAAATGAACGGATGGCATTTGCATCAAAATTACATTATTAATAGTAAGAAAAGGGCAAGGATACGCTATTCCTCTGCAAAATGAGACGGACAATAAATATTTAGTATGGCTAGCAAAAACGAAAAAATCGAGAAAAAGAGCAAAGCAAAGGTCACTACTGATGCTAATTTTTCAAAAGAAACCTATATGTACTGGTATGAGTCTATGTTGCTCATGAGGAGGTTTGAAGAGAAAGCTGGACAATTGTATGGACAGCAGAAGATCAAAGGTTTCTGTCACTTGTATATCGGTCAGGAGGCTTGCGTAGCTGGTGCCGTTACAGCGTTAGAAAAAGGCGATAAATATATTACTGCTTATAGAGATCATGCGCACCCAATAGGGCTGGGCACCGATCCAAAATATATTATGGCAGAACTCTTCGGTAAGGAGACAGGGGTTTCCAAAGGGAAAGGTGGTTCCATGCACATATTTGACAAAGAGCATAATTTCTTTGGCGGTCATGGAATTGTAGGAGGGCAGATCCCGTTGGGTGCCGGAATGGCCTTTGCCGAGAAATATAACAAGACGAAAAACTTAAGCATTACCTACTTGGGTGATGGTGCTGTTCGTCAAGGGGCCTTTCATGAGGCACTTAACTTGGCAATGACCATGAAGCTGCCTGCGATATTCGTAATTGAAAATAATGGTTATGCCATGGGTACATCGGTAAAACGTACATCCAACGTCACAGAGCTTTATAAGCTTGGAAGTGCATACGATATGCCGTCTGAAGCGGTTGACGCTATGTCTGTAGAAAATGTACATATCGCCATAAAGAAGGCGGCAGACAGAGCGCGAAATGGCGATGGGCCAACTTTATTGGAACTAAGAACTTATCGTTATAAAGGGCACTCTATGTCTGATCCTGCAAAATACAGAACCAAGGAGGAGCTGGAAGAGTACAGAGCCAAAGATCCCATCATTCAGGTGAAGAAGACGATTTTGGAAAGGAATTTTGCTACGGAAGAAGAGCTAGAGGCCATCGATAAAAAGATAAAAGAAGATGTAGCAGGATACGTGAAGTTTGCCGAAGAGTCAGAATTCCCATCTCCTGATGAGGCATTTAAGGATGTATATGTACAAGAGGATTATCCTTTTATAATGGATTAAAAGTCAATATTGTTTTTTATAATATATTTTATTATAAATTTGCATCCTTAAAAATGCGATAGATGAGTAAAAAAGTAAAAGAAAAACCTGGCAAGGAAGTGTATGAGGATCCAGATGTTTTGGCAGAAAGATTGGCCAAAACTGAGGAGTTTGTGAGAACCAATAGGAAGTATGTCTTTGGTTTGGGCGGGTTAATTGCCGTGGCAATAGCGGGTATATTTATATACAAGTACTATATGGCTAATCAAAATGAAATTGCTCAGAATGAGATGTTTCAGGCGGTTTATTATTTTGAGGCCGACAGTCTTGTAAAAGCACTGAATGGAGATGGTAATAACTATGGCTTTCTCGATATAATCGATGAATATAAAGGCACAGATGCCGCCAACTTATCTCATTTCTATGTTGGGGCAGCTTATTTGAAACAGGGTAATTATGATGGAGCTATCATTCACTTGCAAAAGTTCAGTGCTTCCGATTTGCTGCTGCAGGCACGCGCTTACAGCTTGATAGGTGATGCCTATATGGGATTGGGTAATTACAGCAGTGCTGCTGATGCTTATACCAAAGCTGCCAACTATAGGCCAAACGAATTCTTTACTCCTAGTTATTTGATGAAAGCGGCATTAGCTTATGAGCGAGATGGCAACTACTCAGCTGCTATGTCAAGCTACGATAAGATTATCAACCAGTACGCAAATGCTACTGAATTCCAGAATGCCCGAAAACATAAGGCTAGGTTGGAAGCCCTCTCATCAAAGTAAAAAAACTAAGTTTAGTGAAAAGGGGTAAAGCTTTGATGTTTTATCCCTTTTTTTTGGGTCTTTCACCTAGGGTATCTCCACCATTTGCGATTATTTACGTTAAATTTGTGGCAATTATAACATGTTAATTATTAATGGCTTCATCATCTAAAAACTTAAGTGACTATACCACAGAAGGGCTAAAGGACGTTTCGACCAAACGGTTTGCCATTATAGTTTCTGAATGGAACGATAGTGTCACGGAATCGTTGTATGCCGGCGCATTGAAAACTTTATTGGATAATGGGGTGCCTCGCGAAAATATCGTTAGAAAGAATGTCCCGGGGAGTTTCGAACTCACCTTGGCGGCTCAATGGATGGCACAAGATGAAGCGGTTGATGCAGTCATATGCTTGGGATGTGTGATCCAAGGGGAAACCAAGCATTTTGATTTTATTTGCCAAGCAGTAGCTCATGGCCTTACCGACGTAGGCCTTAAATATAATAAACCAGTAATATTTGGCGTACTTACACCTGACAATCAGAAGCAAGCTTTGGACCGTGCCGGTGGAAAGCATGGCAATAAGGGAGATGAGGCAGCCTATACTGCGCTTAAAATGTTAAGTTTTTAAAACATCATAAACTATTATGAAAATTCTGAAATTCGGTGGAACATCAGTGGGTAGCCCTGCTAGAATGCATCATGTGGCCAACCTTATAACCGCAGACGAATGTCCTAAAATCGTAGTGCTTTCTGCTGTCTCTGGAACAACCAATACGCTGGTTGCAATAGGTGAGGCATTAACAGAGAAGAATAAGGATAGAGCTTCTAGACAGGTCGAAGATCTACGAAAGGTATATGATAGTTTTGTAGAGGAACTAGTGTCTTCTGAAAGTGCTAAAGAAAAAGCGAAGACTATTGTAACGGAGCATTTTGAACATATAAAGTCTTTTATACAAAAGAAGTTTACTCCAGAACTGAACAAAGAACTTTTGGCACAGGGAGAACTTTTGTCCACTAAGCTTTTCAGTACCTATTTAGAAGAGAAGCAAATATCTTCTATACTCATACCAGCACTTGATTTTATGGTGGTGGATGATCAGGGGGAACCAATCATTCAGGAAATTGCGCATAAACTTGAGGGCATATTGGGTGCTCACCCTAGTGCTCCACTTTTTGTGACACAGGGCTTTATCTGCCGCAATGCTAAAGGTGAAATTGACAATCTAAAAAGAGGAGGAAGCGACTATACGGCATCTCTTATCGGAGCGGCCATAAATGCAGAAGAAGTACAGATTTGGACCGATATTGATGGCATGCACAACAATGATCCCCGAATAGTGCCGAATACTCGTCCGATTGCAACCCTCTCGTTCGATGAGGCAGCAGAGTTGGCCTATTTTGGTGCGAAGATCCTGCATCCATGTTCCATAAGGCCGGCACAAAGGTTCAATATCCCAGTGAGGTTGTTAAATTCTCAAGATCCTGAGGCACATGGCACATTAATCAATGGTATTGAGCATACTGGTGGAGGTGTTAAAGCGATTGCTGCTAAAGACGGTATTACAGCTATAAAAATTAAGTCGAGCAGGATGTTGCTTGCGTATGGGTTCTTGCGGAAGGTATTTGAAATTTTTGAAAAATACCGAACTCCGATCGACATGATCACTACTTCTGAAGTAGCCGTATCTTTAACGATAGACGATAATACGCATCTCGAGGCTATTTGTGCCGAGTTGGAGAAATTAGGTACGGTAATGGTGGATGAAGAAATGACTATCGTATGTATCGTAGGTAATATGGTAGTGGACAAGAAAGGCATCATGAACCAAATATTCGATGCCTTGACGCATATTCCTATACGAATGGTGTCATACGGCGGAAGCAAGAACAACGTGTCTATTCTTATAGAAACGGATTACAAAAATGAGGCTTTGATATCTTTGAATCAACGTTTATTTGAGCAGAATAAGAAAGGGGTTACCGTCCTTTCATAATGAGATAAACATATCTTGTAAAGAATATAAATGCTGGTGGCGAATAAGATACCAGCATTTATATTTTATGGCCTGCTACAATTCCCTTACCCAGATGTTTCTATAGCTGACTGGATTGCCATGATCTTGTAGCTTTAGTGGGCCATCGCCATGAGGAATTATCTTTGGCGAGCCAATGTATTCAGTAGTGCCTTGAATCTCAGTATTGTCATGAATTAGCACACCATTCAGCAAAACTGTTATTCGAGCTGGCGACACGAGCTCGTCGCCCGAAAATTTGGGTGCTCTGTAAATGACGTCATAGGTTTGCCATTCCCCAGGAGCCTTAGCAGCATTCACGAGAGGCGGCGTTTGTTTGTAAATACTTCCAGCCATACCATTTACGTAGGTAGCATTTTCGTAAGAATCCAATACTTGAAGTTCATACATCCCCTGAAAGAAGATGCCACTGTTGCCTCTTCCTTGGCCTTCACCCTCGACTTTCTTAGGAGTCCTCCATTCAATATGCAACTGTATGTCGCCAAACTTTTGTTTTGTCTCAATGTCACCTGTTCCTCCTACTACGGTTACAATGCCGTTCTTTACTTCCCATTTGGCAGCGCCACTTCTTCCTTTCCATTTGTCCAGGTTTTTACCATCAAAGAGGACAATGGCATCAGAAGGAGGTTGTTGACCATCGCCTGGTGAAACTATCTCAGGTACCGGCTCCCAAACCTCGGTCAGGGATGGATCGCCACCTTGCGCCTTTAGCATAGATGAGGACATAATCAGGGCTGAGATAATTCCTAAAATAAGGAGCTTATGTTGTTGCATGTGTTCTTTATTTATTAGTTAAGTGTTGCATGACCGAATCAATTTGCGGCAATATTTCCCAATATAAAAATATTCTCGCTTTTGTGGAAACTTAATGCTTTAACCCAAATCTTTTGGATTAATTATACACATTCTGTCGATTAATTCCCTAACCTAAAGGGAATAATCGATCACCTTTGGCAAAAGTCTTTATATTTATGCATATAGTCATATATCTGACCGCTTGGCGATGTTACATATGCATAAGATCTCAACAATTATTTTTCCTTTTAAATCGTTAATGCTGGCTCTTTTGTTGTCAGCTTTTGGTGGGAGGTACCTCTTGGCTCAGGGAGAGCTAAAGGGTGGGATTTTATCAAAAGAATACTATGCAGATTCTCTTGTGGTAGAAGAAGAAATTAGGATATCAAGAGATATCCATAGAGAACAGCATAATGAGCACTTAGAATATCATCATGCAGAAAACGCTATAGCAATCGCTTTAAGGAGCAATAGCCCTATCCTTTATGCACGTGCTTTGGACAATCAGGGGCTGTTGTATCGATACCATCAAGTTTACCAAGAAGCGCTTGCCCTTCATGTGAAAGCTTTTGACCTCGTGAAGAACTTGGAGAATGCTTCGCTTGTGAAAATGATTAGTGCTAACAATGCTGGCGTGGCGGCCCGGTATGCACAAGAATATGATAAGGCTGTTTTCTACTACATGGAAGCCCTCAAGGTGGCAGAAACACATGGTGACCTACGCAATATCGCTATAGCTTGCAATGGGTTGGGAAATGCCTTAGTGAACATGCCCAATCGAGCTGATGATGCCATCATTTATTTTGAAAGGGCATTAGAGGCAGAAAGGGAACGTGAAAACACTTTAGGAATGGCCATGAATTACTTATCTATAAGCGATTATTATAATGAAAGGGAAGAATACCAGATCAGCAGGCAATACCTAGAACATTTGTTGGAGATCAACTCAAATCGGGAAGATACTTTTGGCTTGGCCATCACCTATCAGTATTTCGGATTAAATTATGTAAAAGAAGGTAAAAGTTTTGGGTTAGCGAGAGAATACTATTTTAAATCGCTAGCGCTGTTTGTACAACTTGAGAATAAGCTTAAACAAGCGGAGCTGTTGCTACATCTTGGTGAGGTGGAGAGATTGGAGCGAAATTATACCCAAGCTATCGATTATTATCAGCAGTCATTGCCTTTGGCTAAGGAGTCTAACTATAAGGGAATATTGTTAGGGTTGTATTCTGGAATGTCGCTCATTCATGAAGCGCAATCGAATGATGCTAAAGCGTTGGAGTACTATAAGCTAGCTCAATCATATAAAGACAGCATTGCACTAAAAGAGCAAGAGACCGCCATCGCTGCCATTGAAAAGCGATATGCTTTTGAGAAGAAGGAAGCCCAGATTGCCTTGCTGGAAAAGGACCAGGCAATACAACAGGCTCAGCTAGCACAGCAGGAAGAGGCCATGCAGAACCAAAAGTTCCTACTGATGTTGCTTATTGTGGGTCTGTTGGCCATAGGAACGATCACGATGTTGCTCCACCGAAATAACCTAGTTAAAAAGAGATCCAATCAATTGCTGCTACAAAGAAATCAACAAATTCTACGACAAAGGGATGAAATATCGTTGCAAAAGGAAAAGATAGAAGAGACTAATCGTCAATTGGAGCAAGCATTGGTTGAAATTGTTCATCAACAAAAAGAAAGTGAACAGCGCAGGATAAAGCTGATCAAGAGCCAGTTTGAGAACAAGATCCAGTCTTTGGCCTTACAATCCTTAGAGTCACAGATGAATCCTCATTTCTTGTTCAATGGCATGAATGCGGTTCGTTGGCTGGTCATCAAAAATCAAAATAAAGCAGCCATAGATTACCTCAATACGTTTGCTCAGTTGCTTCGGTTGAGCTTGACAAGTAACCGTAAAAATGTAATCCCATTAAAAGAGGAAATCAGGACGACAACACTTTATCTGGAGATCGAAAAACTAAGGTTCAACAGTGAGTTTACTTTCTCTGTCCATATTGCTCCAGAGATCGATATCAAGCAAGTGATGGTGCCCCCTAAAATCCTCCAACCTCTAGCAGAAAACGCTATAAAACACGGCTTGTTGCCAAGCAAGAAAGCGGAAAAAAGATTAGAAATCAATGTCGTCAGAAAGTCCAATGGTGTATGTGTGGAAGTGGTCGACAATGGTGACGGTATTAAAAAGGATTATTATAAAAATGGGCCCAAGCAAGATGGGGCTCATTTAGGGTTAAAACTTATACGAGAGCGCTTATCAATATACAATCAACAGTATGATACCACTATATCTTTTTCTATTGAAGCGTTGGATGGTGGTGATATGGGGCAGAATAAAGGGACTCGAGCAGCAATCCATATATGCTCCAGAGCGAAAGTCGGGACTTTAGTGACTTCTTGAGATTTGGTAATCAGTAATAAAGGAGTACAATGTACCGACTCTTTTTCCTTAAAAGTCTCGCCTTATTTTATTCTCCAGCATAGAATGCTTTAATTCTTGCTGAAACATATCTAACTTCTTCTTCCGTGATCTGCTCTGAGATTGGAAGAGAAAGGATTTCTTTAGAAAGTTGTTCTGCTACTGGAAAACTTCCACGATTATAACCCAATGAGGCATAGGCTTTCTGTAAGTGTAAAGGGATAGGATAATGAAGCCCCGTTTCGATACCTTTCTCCTGTAGATAACCTTTTAGACCGTTTCTCTCAAGACAACGAATTACGAATAAATGATAGACATGCTGATTGGTGTCGGCAATATGAGGTAAAATTACCTGAGGGCAATCTGACAATAATTCCTTATATAGTACGGCGCGTTGCTGGCGTATTGCCGTCCACTGCTCCATATACCGCATCTTCACATTCAAGATAGCTGCTTGTATACTTTCCATCCGATAGTTGTGCCCAATTCTTTCATGATGATATTTTTCTATAGCTCCGTGCTGTCTGATCTTTGCCAGCTCGTGGGCCAATCCATCATCATTGGTCAAAATGGCTCCTCCTTCTCCATAAGCGCCGAGGTTTTTTCCCGGAAAGAAGCTGAAGCATGCCGTGATGCCGTGGCTGCCAACGGGAATAGTTTTATAGGTAGCCAGATGTGCGTGAGCGCAATCTTCAACCAAGTATAGGCCATGCTTTTCCGAAAATACTTTCAACGCATCCAATTGTGCCGCTTGGCCATACATATGGACAGCAATCAATGCTTTAGTACGGGCTGTAAGGGCGCCTTCTAAATGAGTGGGGTCCATACCATAATCATCTGCATTGCAATCCACAAAAACCGGTGTTGCTCCAGTAAGGCTTACGGCTTCGGCTGTAGCAAAAAAAGTATTGGCAGGCACCAAAACCTCATCTCCTGCCGTAATGTTCAAAGCCATTAAGCTGGCGTGCAATGCCGCAGTACCTGAGTTAACAGCGATGCAGTGTTTTGTCTGATGTAGTTGAGCAAACATATGTTCAAAAGCCGATACAGCCGGACTGTCATAAAACGCTGCACTTTCCAGCACCTCGATTATGGTTGCATCAATCTCTGTTTTTATTTGCTTGTATTGAGCTGCAACATCATAGAATTTTACTTGCATCTTGTAAATTTAATGGAATATGTTCATAGTTCACGGCTTAATGTTTATGTGATTTGAAAGCCGGAATTATTCAATGAAGTTGTTTATTATGCTTTCTCCCATCAATTGGTTTATCTTCTCTTTCCGACAATGGTAGATTTATTCAATTGGTATAATGTCGATCATCTTGCTATTGGCAAAAGGGTCCTTAATTGGATGCCAGTTTGGCATTGATATGACCTTCCCCACTGCT
>SMEH01000424.1_pt1 | contig 12987 bp, 12 predicted proteins | sample 2456361 | NCBI WGS metagenome assembly SMEH01 (sample SAMN10132587, study PRJNA489261) | soil metagenome | isolation source: day1 control-loamy sand soil ammended | place: USA | reverse complement strand
TTTTGTGACTCATAGTATACTTTATAACGGTCTGCCTATCCAACTTTCTTGGCCTTATATCCCTTCTCGATGAGCCATGCGTATACGACTTCCCGGCAGTCGCCTTGAATGATGATCTCGCCGTCCTTGGCACTTCCTCCTGTGCCACACCTCGTTTTGAGCTTCTTGCCCAAGTCTTTAAGGTCTTCTTCTTGGCCTACGAAGCCTGTCACCAAAGTAACCTGTTTACCGGCTCTTTGCTTTTTGTCCAACATCACACGCAAGTTCTGCTGTTGAGGGGGCAATGTTTCAACCCCTTCATCATCTCCATGCGTGTATTCGAAGTCGTCGCTGGTGGAGTACACTACCCCTTCCCTATTTTTCCAGGTGTTCTTCTTGGCCATATTCTCCCTTATTATTTATTAAACCTATCACCTATTAATCTGCAATCCTATAAGTCCAAACCGGCCTGCGAGCATGATTTACAATGTCCTCAGCAATACTTCCGCTTAGTAAGTGCATCAATCCTGTGCGTCCATGTGTGCCAAGTGCTATGATGTCGGCATTGATATCGTCGGCAAAGTAAATAATACCATCTTCTTCATCTTCATGGTTGTAGATATTAATGGTATAGTTTTCTAATCTGTTTTCCATAGCAAATTCATTCATTCTTTTTCTCATTTCTCGATCTGCAGAGAAGCTGTTGGGCGTATTTACTTTTAACAAATGGATTTTGGCGTCAAAAGTTGTCGCAAACTCCTTTAAAGCGGCAATGACATTACCACCCTTTGTTCTGAAATCGGAAGCAAAAACGATGTTCTTTACAGCACCCATGTCCATCTTGTCCTTAACTGTCAGCACTGGGCATTTTGCTCTTCTCACGACTTTTTCAGTATTGGATCCGATGAGGGTTTCTTCTAATCCACTACTGCCCTTGGAGCCCATTACGACTAAGTCTATGTCAAATTCATTGATCTCATTAGAGATCCCACTAAAAGCGTTCCCCACCGTGACATTATATTTCATTTCAACGTCCTTATATTTTGGGTCGCTGATGAGCATCTCCATCTTTCCTTTCATCACCTTCATCATCTCCATGATATAGACATTGTTCATGGGATCTCCTGTATATACCTCACCCATGGTATTGAACGAACCAACGCCTGGTGCTTCGATGATGTGCAAGAGCTTGATCGAGGCATTATTCTTTTTAGCTATGGCATAAGCAACATCCAAGGCATTATTGGCTTGCTCGGAAAAATCTGTCGGGATAAGGATTGCTTTCATATTTTTAGAATCTTTGTTGTTTAAAAATTATAGAAGTTCAATTTATACAAATAATTCAAATTCTCATACGAAGTGTAAGTACTACGTTGATATTGCATTAATGAAAGGTAATGTAGTAATAAAGCCTATATTCTATACGCCTCTGGTACATTAATAGTTTATACTGCTAGCCTATAAGCAAGCCTATTCCAAATAGAAATACGTATAAAAGAGCTGCAACAGCCATTTGCTTTAAGTAAGGATCCAACTCCAGTGCATTGTGGATATTTTGAACAGCGATCCCGTTTTTGATCATAAGTGGAAGAACGACCAAAAACAGCAGTTGCCAGGGAGACTGGAACTCCAATGACAAAAACACTAAAGAACAGGCAATACCCGAACACAAAAGAAACCAATGATATTGAGTTGCTTTCTCACGTCCGATGCGGACAGGAATCGACTTTTTTCCAGCAAGCTTATCTGAATTGATATCCCGAATATTGTTAACATTCAATACTGCCGTGGCAAAAAACCCACAACTTAGTGCAGGCCATATATATAGTGGATGGAAGCTTCCTGTATGCATATAATAGGTCCCTAGAACGCCTACAATGCCAAAGAAAATCATTACAGACAAGTCCCCTAATCCGGCATAGCCATAAGGTTTTCTGCCTGCCGTATAGGCAATTGCCGCTAAGATACAAAGCAGCCCAAGCACCAGGAAAAACAAGAAGCTATGCATGTTGAAGCCCAAGGAAATGTACAATAGCCACAATCCACTTCCTAAAGACAAAAGGGCAAAAAGAATAACCGCAGACAACATTTGCTGGGAACTGATGACTCCGGCTTGGACACTTCTTGAAGGTCCTTCTCGATGGACGCTATCGGCGCCATGTTGCGTATCGCCATAGTCGTTGGCTAGATTGGATAATATCTGCAATAGTACAGTTGTAAGCGCGCACAGCAAACATACACGCAAATCGAACATCGCTTGGTCTGCTGCCAAAAAACTTCCCATGCCTATGCTGGCAAGCGCTAGTGGCAAAGTACGTAAGCGGATGGCCGACAACCACACTCGGCCAACTTTCATTTCTTGAGATTTCACCAATAAATCTTAACAGTTTTAACTTAAGAAAACGCAAAACCCAACATTACATTCTATCCGGCACATCTATGCCCAAGAGACCCATTCCTCTTTTTATGACTTTGGCTACCATATAAGAGAGCACTACTCTAAAGGCCCTAGCTTGCTCATCTTGTTCGTTAAAAATGGAGAGCTCGGCATAGAATCTATTATACTCTTTCGCTAAGTCGTATACATATTGTGCAATTACTGATGGAGCATACGTTTCGCCAGCCAACTTGACCTTCTCCGGAAAGTCCGATAATAAATAAATCAAATCTTTTTCTACTCCCTGTAATGTACCATAGGACATGGCATTGGCCGACTTGTATTGTATGCCTAGCTGGTCTGCTTTGCGAAGTATGGCCGAAATACGAGCATGTGTGTATTGGATAAAAGGTGCGGTGTTGCCTTGAAACTGGATCGATTCTTCTGGATTGAAAAGCATCCTCTTCTTAGGATCTACTTTGAGCAAGAAGTATTTAAGTGCCCCCATTCCAATTATTTCATATAAAGCTTTGGCTTGTTCCTCCGTAAATCCTTCTATTTTGCCGAGTGCTATGGTATGCGCTTCTGCGGTTTCCGCCATTTCTTGCATCAAATCATCGGCATCTACCACTGTTCCTTCCCGTGACTTCATTTTCCCTGAAGGCAAATCCACCATGCCATATGAAAGGTGGTACAAGCCGTTTGCATAGGGTTTCTCTAACTTTTTTAATATCTTAAATAAGACCTCGAAGTGATAATCTTGTTCATTTCCCACAACATATACGGAATTATCAAAAGCAAAGTCCTTATATTTAAGCGCTGCAGTACCAAGGTCTTGGGTAATGTATACCGATGTTCCATCTCCACGCAGCAACAACTTTTCGTCCAACCCTTCATCTGTAAGGTCCACCCATACAGAGCCATCTTCTTTCTTATAAAACACACCCCTTTCTAATCCTTCCATCACAATATCTTTGCCTAGAAGGTAAGTGTTTGATTCATAATAATATTTATCGAAAGCGACCCCCATACGATCATAAGTCTTGGCAAAGCCTTCGTAAACCCAACCATTCATTGTTTTCCAAAGGTTTACTATTTCCTCGTCACCACTTTCCCACTTTTGTAGCATGGCCTGCGCCTCTAGCAACAATGGTGCTTGCTTCTCCGCCTCCTCCTTTGAAAGCCCTTTGTTAATCAATTCTTCGATTTCACGCTTGTATTCTTTGTCAAATACCACATAATACTTCCCTACTAAATGGTCTCCTTTCTGTCCAGAAGAACTTGGTGTCTCTCCTTGGCCAAACTTTTGGTAGGCCAACATAGATTTGCAAATGTGTATACCTCGGTCATTCACCAAATTCACCATTTCTACTTCCCATCCGTTGGCTTTCAATATTTTGGATACGGAGTAGCCAAGAAAGTTATTCCTCAAGTGGCCTAAGTGCAGTGGCTTGTTGGTGTTAGGCGATGAATATTCTACCACCACTTTTTTTCCATTAGAAGCATGGATACCGAAATCTTTCTGTTGTAAAATATTTTCTAGGGCTTTGCGCCATACCTGATCCTGCAGCACAATGTTTAAAAACCCCTTTACCACATTAAAGTCAGCTATTAAGTCTGAATGTTGTTCTACTAAAAACTTCCCTAGCAAGTCAGCTGTTTCCTCAGGCTTCTTCTTGGATATGCGTGAAAATGGGAAAGCAACAAAAGTATGTGTACCCTCAAATTCCTTTCGGGTAGGTTGTAAGTTTATCTCTTCAAGGGAAATGTCTGTCTGAAAAAGTGATTTAAAGGCATTTTGAATAGCTTGTTCAAGCGCGTGTTGAATTTCCATTAATCTATTATTTGTTTTAACCGGTCCTTCCAGTATGTATTTCTATTTATCTTTTTAGGAGTTGATTGGTGGTAGCTTCCAAAATTTCAAAAGCATTTTCCGCCATGAGGTTAAGAGAATCGAGCGTGGGATTTACCTCAACCATCTCCCATGCACACACTTTTTTATGAGAGATAAGCTGGCAATTCAAATCTATCGCTTCTTGTACCGAAAGCCCATAAGGAACAGGGGTGCCCGTGCCTTCAGAAATTCGAGAATCTAAACTGTCCACATCAAAAGAGATATATACTAAATCGCATCTGTCCAATCGCTCCATCACCTCTTTAACTATCTTTTCTATGCCTTTGCTTTTTATCTCCTCTGTTTTAATTCGTTTTACATTAAACTGCTCTATGAGTACTTCCTCTTGCTCTTCCGTGTCACGAATGGCAATGAACACGATGTCTTTGAGGTCAACTTTAGGGCCTTTGACACCTACGTTTTTGAGCTTCTCCCAATATTCTAAAACTTCTGAAGAAGGATTATTGATTTTATTCTCGACATTATCGATACCACAGACCATCGCCAACGGCATACCATGCATATTGCCAGAAGGGGTAGTATAGGGCGAATGCAGGTCAGCGTGGGCATCGATCCATACCACCCCTATTCGCTTGTCTGGATATGCCTTTTTTATTCCAGATATTGTACCAGCAGCAGTACTATGGTCGCCCGCTAGCACAATCGGAAAATATCCTTCTTGTATTGTTTGGTATACTGCATTGCACATCCGTTCTTCCATCACCATAACCCCATCGACAAACTTGGCATGCTCATAATGAAAGTCCTCAAAGAGCATGTCGTTGACATTCTCTACCTCAACGGTTTCGTAAATGGCAAAATAATCGGAACCCTTGTCCAGACAAGCTGTTTTTAGCGCATCTACGCCTAAGCTAGCCCCTCTGGTCCCAGCAGCTATCTCCGATTTAGTCTCCACTAATTTTACCTTTACCATTTTGCAAAGATTGTAAAAATATACCAATATTGCACCCGAGATTTTCCGTTAACCCCAATCTAAATTTTACATGATCAAGCATTGCATTTCCGATCATGTAATCAGCAGAAGAAGGGCAGTTGAAGTCCCAAAACCAAAACTTTGATTACCATTACATTTACATATGTAACAACATAATTAGGGTTTCGATGTTGCTAAGTGTAAATGAAATCACCGAGCTACTTTCAGGGAGTAGTTTAGTACTAAGTACAACTTATAGAACAAGCCGACAAGGATGAAAAGTTACATTGATTTAATTGAACAAACCTTCTACTTTCCCACCAAGGAGTTTAGGGTAGAAAATGGGGAGCTGTATTTCAATGAGGTGAAGCTGATGGATATAATAAAGGAATATGGGACTCCTTTAAAGCTCACTTATTTGCCTAAGATTTCCGAGAACATACAAAATGCCAAGCAATACTTTAGCAATGCCATAAAGAAACACAACTATGCTGGCTCTTATACATATTGTTATTGTACAAAGTCTTCGCACTTCAAGTTTATATTGGAAGAAGCACTCAAGAATGATATCCATATTGAAACTTCTTCTTCTTTCGACATCCCGATTATCAGAAAACTGTACGAGGAAGGCAAGGTGAGCAAAGACATGTTCATCATATGCAATGGCTTTAAGCGGGATCTATATAAGGAGTACATAACGGCCTTGATAAACGATGGCTTTAAGAACTGTATCCCGGTTTTGGATTACATGAAGGAGCTAGATTATTACCATGAAAACGTAAAAGGAGAATACAAAATAGGAATAAGGGTGGCCGCAGACGAGGAACCTAACTTTGAATTCTATACTTCTAGGCTGGGCATTCGCTATAACGATATCATCGACTTTTATAAAAACGAAATTGCTCCAAAACCCAATGCTAAGTTGAAAATGCTTCACTTCTTCATTAATACGGGCATTAAGGACACAGCCTACTATTGGAGCGAATTGAGCCGTTTTGTTTATAAATATTGTGAGCTCAAGAAAATATGCCCTGAACTGGACACCATAGATATCGGAGGTGGCTTTCCTATCAAAAGTTCCGTACACTTCGAGTATGACTACCAGTATATGGCAGACCAGATTGTGGAAAACGTAAAGTGGATCTGCGACAAGAACCACGTGCCAGTTCCCCATATCATGACGGAGTTTGGAAGCTATACTGTAGGGGAAAGTGGAGCAGTCATTTATTCTGTATTGGACCAAAAGCTCCAGAACGACAAGGAGCTTTGGTACATGATCGATGGTTCCTTCATCACTCACTTGCCAGATGCATGGGGGCTAAATCAGAAGTTTATTACACTGGCTATCAACAAGTGGGAGGACAACTACCATAAAGTAAACCTAGGAGGGCTTACGTGCGACAGTATGGACTACTACAACTCAGAAGCCCATACGACAGAGCTATTTATGCCGAAAGTGGAAAATGGAGAAAAGCTTTACCTTGGATTTTTCCACACTGGAGCCTATCAAGAATCGCTTGGTGGCTATGGGGGCATACAACATTGCTTGATTCCCGCACCCAAGCATATTATCATAGATAGGGATGAAACCGGCGCAATCTCCACTAAGTTATTTGCCCCCGAGCAAGAAAGTGATTCTATGCTCAAAGTATTAGGATATTGATTAAAAGGAATAAAATTTAAGGCCAGTTAAACTCGTTGAGGTTTCAAAACGAAAGAATTATTATCTTTGATCGCATAGTGGGTAGGGCAGGAAAAATTGACTCCCTATCCTACTTAATCAGTCTATTGTATTTCTTTACCTTTCCTTGTGAAAAAATCCATCGTAATCGTTCCTACCTACAATGAAAGAGAGAACATTGTACTCCTTATCAAGAAGGTTTTTTCACTATCCCTTCCCTTTCATATACTCGTGATCGACGATAACTCTCCAGACGGCACCGCCGAAGCTGTCGAAAGGCTCCAAAGCGTTTATCCTGAGCAGCTCTTTTTAGAAAGGCGTGAAAAAAAACTCGGCCTTGGAACGGCCTATATCCATGGTTTTAAATATGCGTTGGAAAGAGATTATGAGCTTATTTTTGAGATGGATGCAGATTTCTCGCACAATCCTGAGGATTTGGAAAGACTCTATTATGCTTGTGCTAGGGCTGGGTATGACGTCGCCATTGGATCTCGCTATATCAAAGGGGTGAACGTAGTCAACTGGCCAATGGGAAGGGTTCTCATGTCGTATTTTGCCAGCATGTATGTGCGATTCATAACCAGAATGCCCATTTCTGACACTACGGCAGGGTTTATTTGCTACCACAGAGAGGTATTGGAGACGATCAATCTAGATAAAATAAAGTTCATTGGATATGCTTTCCAAATTGAAATGAAGTTCTTGGCATGGAAATATGGATTTAGGATCAAGGAAATCCCCATCATTTTTACCGACCGCACCAGAGGAACCTCTAAGATGTCTAAAGGAATATTCAAAGAGGCGATATTTGGCGTCATTCAAATCAAATTATCCAGCCTTTTCAGAAAGTATAAGAGAAAGTCTAATCAAAGTGTATTGCCTTGATGGGATTTACTCTGGAAATAATGACGGTAGGGATGAGCAAAACTAAGCTTACCACTACAAATGTCATTAGATTCAGTAAGAGAATCACAGGCCAATCCCAGGCAATGGGCACAAACTCCATATAATAGTTTTCAGGATCTAAAGTGATCAGTTTGAGCTTGTCTTGCAAGAAACCGAACCCCAAACCTATGACATTGCCAATGAGGAGACCCTTCCCCATCATCATTATTCCCTTGTATACGAAAATATCCCTGATCTGCTTTTGTGTGGCGCCCAAAGCCTTGAGTAACCCTATCATTTGTGTTCTCTCCATGATCAAGATGAGCAGAATAGATACCATGTTGAAACAAGCCACAAAAAGAATCAGTGATAGGAAAATGATCACATTTCGGTGCAATAACGATAACCAATCAAATATCTGAAGATACTTATCCGAAGTCTTTTCTACATATTGGTCATAAGGCGTCTCTTCTTGCAGTATTTCGGTAGCACGACTGATGTTATTATAGTCCTTCACAAAAACCTCATACCCTCCCACCAGACTGTCGGGCCAATTGTTTAGCCTTTGGATCAATGCGATATCACCCAGAATCACCTTCTCATCAAAATCTTCCAGTCCCGTGTCATATATCCCAACAATCCTCAGTTTCCTAAATCTAGGAGGGTTTTGAACATAATACATCAGCACTTCCTCGCCCAAGGCAAGTTTTAGCTTGTCAGCAATCTTCTTGCTCAGCAGCACTTCATTAGAATAGGAAGAGTCACTGAATCGAACAAACCTTCCTTTCATCATATTCTTCTCAAATCTGGTAGTATCAAACGACCTACCTACCCCTTTAAAAATCACCCCTTGCACCTCTTCATCCGTCTTTAACAAGCCGCCCTTGTAACTGAACTCCTGGACATGATCAATAAAATGCAAGCCTTCATCGCCTTTTTGAACTATATCATGAATACTGATAGGATTTTCTTGAAATGAGTTGCCAAACGCATATTTGCTCACCTGAATGTGAGCAGCAAAACTAAAGATCTTTTCCTTGATAGTCTGTTGGAAACCTCCTAAAATCAAATAGGAAACGAGCATAATAGCGATCCCAATGGCAATACTGGCCACAGCAATTTTATAGACCGCCGAGGAAAATGAATCCGAAGATGTTTGCTGAATACGCTTTGATATGAAATAGGATAAATTCAAACCGAAACCGACTATGTATATTTCACTTTACCCAAAAAAACACTATCTATGTCTTACTATTACAACATAGGCAAACTATTTGCATCGCAAATTAAAGATAACCTCCTAATTCTAATTGTTTCTACATGAATTTATTCCATAAATCTGTTTTCATTAGTTCTATTGCAGCTTTTTTCTTTTTGCTCCTGCCGTTAGCCTCATGCCATGGACAGGATCATAATGAAAACATATTCGTGGGGGCAGAACAACTGGGTGAGTACTTGCTTTTGCTCGAAGGCAAAAATGTAGCGTTAATCGTTAACCAAACCTCTTTAGTGGGCGACACCCATATCGTAGACACCCTTTTGTCTAGAGGAGTAAACATAAAAAAGGTTTTTGCACCTGAACATGGTTTTAGGGGAGAAGCCGACGCTGGTGAGCATGTCCAAAGTGCAGTGGACACCAAAACCTCCCTGCCCATTGTTTCTTTATATGGGTCAAACAAGAAACCTACTGCGGAGCAACTGGCCGACGTAGATGTTGTCGTTTTCGACATTCAAGATGTGGGTGCAAGATTTTATACCTACATCAGCACCATGCACTACGCCATGGAAGCATGTGCTGAGAACAACAAGGAGTTCATTGTGCTAGACCGCCCCAATCCTAACGGTCATTATGTCGATGGCCCTGTTCTTGAACCAAAATACAAATCATTTGTGGGCATGCATCCTATTCCTGTTGTGCACGGGCTTACAGTTGGTGAGTTGGCGCTAATGATCAATGGAGAACAATGGCTCGAGAATGGTCTCCAATGCAACCTTAAAGTGATTACTGTAAAAAATTATACCCATAACGACACATACATATTGCCTGTCCGGCCTTCGCCTAACTTACCGAACCAACAGTCTATTGCTTTATATCCATCAATATGCTTCTTTGAGGGAACACCTATAAGCCTCGGCCGAGGGACTCCTTTTCCTTTTCAGGCAATCGGATATCCCAACCCTAAATTTGGTGATTTCACATTCACACCTGTGAGTACACCTGGCGCCAAAAACCCACCTCTACAGAACCGCCTATGCTATGGAAGAGATTTAAGAGAAGTAGCGGTAAAGTCAGGCATAGACCTGAGCTATCTTATGGAATTCTATCAAAAGGCAGAGGATAAAGAAAAGTTCTTCACCAGTTTCTTCAACCTTTTGGCTGGAACCGACCAATTGCGAAAGCAAATCATGGAAGGCATGAGCGAAGCAGAAATCAAACAGACCTGGCAAGAGCCCTTAGCCGCATATAATTCGATGCGCAAAAAATATTTGCTGTATCCATAATACCGGCACTTAAGCGGCTTATGGAAGAATGAGAGTATGAATCTTGAGCGGTTCAAGATCGACCGTACGAATGATTGATAGAATGAGGACAAATCAATACTTTGGCACATTCGCACATTGGCTCACTATCGCGAAGTGATCAGTACCATGCAAAAACCGATGATGACCATCCAAAACTTATAGGCTGATAATGCCGGAACAATTACTATTTGCAGCTGCATTAGCACAGCCATTAATACCATAAGGATGGCTATGACTTTCAAAAGGGAGGTTATTTTTTTGCTCATTGCTATGTTAGACAGTTTGTACAAAATTATCATTCAGTCCTTAACATATTCTTTAAATTTTAATAAAAATCGTACATTCACGCCCAAAACAATATCACTTTGAGCCCAGATATGGTTTAGTGGTATAGAAAGTTTCTTTCATGGCGACAATTGGAACAGATGTATTAAGAGCAAAAGCGATCTTGGAACAAGGGGAGCTTGTAGCCATTCCCACAGAAACGGTTTACGGGCTGGCGGGGAATGCACTGAACCTTTCTGCGGTAACCAAAATATTCCAAGTCAAAAACAGGCCTTCTTTTGACCCTTTAATCGTCCATACCAATAGCTTAGAAAGGGCTTCTTCTTTTTTGAAGCATATTCCAGATATGGCTTATACATTGGCAGAAGCACTCTGGCCAGGGCCGTTAACACTGCTGTTGGAGAAACAACCTAACGTGCCGGATCTGGTAACATCGGGTTTGGACAGGGTAGCCATACGCATTCCTAATCATCCGATGACTTTGCAATTGCTCACCCAACTCGATTTCCCTTTAGCCGCCCCTAGCGCCAATCCTTTCGGCTATATAAGTCCAACCGAAGCCATACATGTGAATGACCAGCTTGGTGCCAAACTTGAATACATATTGGATGGTGGCCCCTGCAGCGTAGGAGTAGAATCTACCATCGTTGGTTTTGAAGATGGAAAACCATGGGTATACCGAACGGGCGGCACCAGTATAGAGCAAATTGAGGCGCTTATAGGCTCAGTATCGGTTCAGTCTCATTCTACCTCCAATCCTGCAGCCCCAGGGATGCTGAAGAGCCACTATGCCCCAACCAAGCCACTGATCATAGGTGATCTCCAGACACTAACTCAGCAATATGAAGGGAAGAATTTTGGCATTTTATCATTTGATAGATCATTCGGTGCCGTAGCAGCAGATAAGCAAATCACCCTCTCTCCTATGGGCAGCACACAAGAAGCCGCTCAAAAGCTTTTTGGCGCATTGCGAGTGTTAGACAAACTGCCTATCGAATTTATTTTGGCAGAGTATGTGCCCGAAAAAGGGCTTGGAAAAGCAATAAATGACAGATTGAAACGTGCCTCAATTCAATTATAAAGATAAGTTTTATTAATTTTACCTTTTAAAATCCATACAACTACAAACTATGAAAACGATAGACGACGTTAACTTTTCCAATAAGAAAGCTTTAATCCGGGTTGATTTTAATGTACCCTTAGACAAAAGCTTCAACATAACAGATGACACTAGAATCAGGGCCGCGGTGCCTACCATCAATAAAATATTAAAAGACGGAGGTTCTGCTATATTGATGTCTCACTTGGGGAGACCAAAAGGAGGGTCTGAAGACAAATACTCATTAAAGCACCTAGTGGACCACTTGTCCAAGACTTTCAACACAACAGTAAAATTTGCTAATGATTGCGTGGGGAGCGAAGCAGAAGACAAAGCTGCCAGCTTGCAACCTGGAGAGATCCTTTTGCTCGAGAACCTGAGGTTCCATAATGAGGAAACTGCAGGAGACGAAGGTTTTGCCAAGCAATTGTCTAAACTAGGCGATATATATGTAAATGATGCTTTTGGAACAGCTCACAGGGCACATGCCTCTACAACTATTGTAGCTAAATTTTTCGACACTAAAGTTTGTGGTTATGTGATGAAAGCAGAATTAGACAATGCAGAAAAAGTGTTGGGCAATACACAAAAGCCTTATACAGCCATCATGGGCGGTGCCAAAATCTCAGACAAAATTCAAATCATTGAAAGACTTTTGGACAAGGTAGACAACCTTATCATCGGAGGTGGAATGTCTTATACATTCTTTAAAGCAATGGGCGGCAAAATTGGCTCATCACTCGTAGAAGAAGACAAACTTGACTTGGCCAAGTCGCTTATCCAAAAGGCGAAGGAAAAAAATGTAAACTTACAATTACCTATCGATAGCATCAGTGCTGATGCTTTCAGCAACGATGCCAACACCAAAATCGCTCAAAACAATAACATAGAAGATGGCTGGATGGGCTTGGATATTGGACCTGAAGCTAGAGAAGTATTTGCTAACACCATTAAATCTTCCAAAACCATTCTTTGGAATGGCCCAATGGGTGTATTTGAAATGGACAATTTTGCCCAAGGCACGATCCAGGTAGCCGAAGCAGTAGTACAAGCCACTGAAAATGGAGCTTTCTCTCTAATTGGTGGAGGTGATTCTGCAGCTGCCGTAAATTCTTTAGGCTACGGAGACAAAGTATCTTATGTGTCTACAGGGGGTGGTGCACTCCTAGAATACATGGAAGGGAAAGTGCTTCCTGGCGTAGCAGCATTAGAAGCATAATTTAATTGAAAGAGGCTGTAAAAAGACAATGTTTTTATACTTTCGCCTAGGCCTTTAAACCACCTAATCAGCATAAGTAGCAAATCCCTCTATATGACTATAGAGGGATTT
>SMEH01000614.1_pt1 | contig 13031 bp, 9 predicted proteins | sample 2456361 | NCBI WGS metagenome assembly SMEH01 (sample SAMN10132587, study PRJNA489261) | soil metagenome | isolation source: day1 control-loamy sand soil ammended | place: USA | reverse complement strand
CGCGCGCCTACGCGGGTGGCGTGTTCTCCATCGTCGATCTCCTCGACGCCGCGCGGGCGCACGCCGAGGCCCTGGAGAAGGAGCTCGATCTCGCGCGCGAGGTCGCGGAGGCCGAGGCGGAGCTCGCCCGCGTCCTGGCCGCGGCGGTCGTCGCGGGGAGGGCCGGTTGATCGCGAGATTTTCGGCGTGTTATCCCGCGAGCGTGGCCTGGGTGCGACGTTTGCAGTCCCGGGATGGACTGGAGAAACGGGAATGCGACCTCGCACTTATTCGCACTCGGGCGTGGTGACGCCGCAGGGGCTCTTGCTCGGCCTCGTCGCGGGCTTGGCCGGCGGCCTCGTCCTCGGCGCCGTCTACGGCTTCGTCATCTTCATCAACCCCTTCATCTACGTGAGCGTCCTGGCCACGGTCGCCTTCGGCGTGGCCATGGGCTTCTTGGTGGCCAAGACCATGAAGGCGGGGAAGGTGCGCAACGCCTTCGCGGTCGCCGCCGTGGCGCTCCTCGCGGCCGCCTTTGCGCACGCCGTCGGCTGGCTCGTCTGGCTCGCCAAATTCATGGAGGACGTCGAGGACTTCGAGGCCGTCTACCTCCTCGACCCGGAGGTCCTCTTCCTGCTCATCGCCGAGATCAACGAGCTCGGCCCCTGGTCGATCCGCAACTCCGAGCCCGTATCGGGCTGGTTCCTCTGGGCGATCTGGGGCCTCGAGGCCCTCATCGTGCTCGGCGGCGCGACCGGCTATGCGTACCTCACGGCCGCCGAGGGCGTCTTCTGCGAGCCGTGCGGCCGGTGGTGCTCCGACGATCAGGTGCTCCTGGTGCTCTCGGCCGCGCCCGAGCACGAGACGACACGCCTCAAGGCCTTCGAGGGAGATCTCGACGCCATCGAGCAGCTCCCGCCCCCGGAGGCCGCGGACAGCCGTTACGTCACGGTCAAGGTCGCGCGCTGCGAGCACTGCGGGAAGACCAACACACTCTCCCTCGTCGAGGTGCAGCACACCGTCAACAGCAAGGGCGAGGACGAGCAGAGCGAGACCGTCCACCTCGACCACGCGCTCATCTCCAAGGAGCAGCTCGAGCGGCTCGAGCGCCACGCCGCGGCGCAGATGGAAGAGGGCGACGACTTCGACGACGACGAAGAGACCTTCGAGGTGGCCGACGGCGCGGCCTGAGCTCGGGGCCGCGATGTGGGCTGCCCGCGCCGCACCCGTGTTCGATCGGACGTGAGCGCCGCGGCGGTTCCTTGGTGCAGCCCGAAAAGGAAAGCGGCCCTCGAGGTCTTCGAGGGCCGCTTCGTGCTCGCGGGGTGGGCGGAACAGGGTTCGAACCTGCGACATCCGGTGTGTAAAACCAGCGCTCTACCGCTGAGCTATCCGCCCGGGAGCGACGGGACGCCGCCGAGCGCGATGGTGATCCAAGCGCTCGGCCATGTCCAACGCGAAACTTACTGCTCGGCGGAGGGCGTGGGCGCGTTCGGCGTGGGCGCGTCGCCGAGATCGTCGTCCTCGCCCACGAAGCGCCCCTCGCGCATCTCGAGCGGCTTCACCCGATTCGATCCGAAGAGCGCGTCCGCGTCGTTGAGGCAGAGCGCCTCGGCGAGCACCTGATCCATGTGCTCCACGAGCACGACGCGCATCGCGGCGAGCACCTGACCGGGGATCTCGCTGAGATCGCGCCGGTTCTCCTTGGGGATGAGGATGGTGTCGATGCCGGCGCGATGGGCCGCGAGCATCTTCTCCTTGAGGCCGCCGATCTCCTTCACGCGGCCGCGGAGCGTGATCTCGCCCGTCATCGCCACGTTGCGGCGCACCGGGATCCGCAGGAGCGCGCTCGCGATGGACGTGGCCATCGTGATGCCGGCGCTCGGGCCGTCCTTGGGCACGAACTCGGGGAAGTGCACGTGGACGTCGACCTTGGTGTAGAAGTCCTCTTCGAGGCCGAGGATCTTGTGGCGCGAGCGGATGTAGCTCATCGCCGCTTGCGCGCTCTCCTGCATGCCCTTCTCGAGGAGGCCGGTGATCACCTGCTTGCCCTTGCCGGGCACCACGGTGGCCTCGCACTCGAGGACCGAGCCGCCCGTCGAGCTCACGCTCAGGCCGTTGGTGAGACCGATCTGATCGCGATCGCTCGCGCCGACCTCCTGGTACTTGGGCGCGCCGAGATAGCCTTCGATGTCGGGCTCGCGCACGACGATGCCGCGCGGCAGCTCCTGGTCCTCGCGGTTCTTCTCCACGAGCACGCGGCGCGCGATCTTGCGGCACACCGACGCGATCTGGCGCTCGAGGTTGCGCACGCCGCTCTCGCGCGTGTAGCGGTGGATGATCGCCTGCACGGCCTCGTCGGTGAACGAGACGCCGACGCTCGAGAGACCCGCGGCCGCCTCTTGGCGCGGCACGAGGTAGCGCTGCGCGATGGCGAGCTTCTCGAACTCCGTGTAGCCGGAGATCTCGATGATCTCCATGCGGTCGCGGAGCGGGAGCGGGATGCCCGAGAGCGAGTTCGCCGTGGTGACGAACATCACGTCGCTCAGGTCGTAGTCGAGGTCGAGGTAGTGATCGTTGAACGTGGAGTTCTGCTCGGGATCGAGCACCTCGAGGAGCGCCGCCGCCGGATCACCGCGGTAGTCCGACGACATCTTGTCGATCTCGTCGAGCAAGAAGACCGGGTTGTTGGTCTGGCACTTGCGGAGCGATTGGATGAGCCGACCCGGCATCGCGCCGATGTACGTGCGGCGATGCCCGCGGATCTCGGCCTCGTCGCGCACACCGCCGAGCGAGAGGCGGACGAACTCGCGGCCGGTCGCGCGCGAGATGCTGCGGGCGAGCGAGGTCTTGCCCACGCCGGGCGGGCCCACGAGGCAGAGCACGGGGCCGCGGAGCTTCTCGACGAGCGCCTGCACGGCCAGGTACTCGAGGATGCGCTCCTTGGGCTTCTTGAGGCCGAAGTGATCGTCGTCGAGGATCTGCTCGGCCGCAGCTTCTTGAGCTCCTTCTGGACGCGCGTGCGGGCCTCCTCGGTGAGGTGCTCGTGCTTCTCGAGCGCCTCTTCGATCTCGGCGATCTCCGCCTTGAACTCGTCGCGATCGCCGAGCTCCTTCTGGATCGCCTGCATCTGCTCGTTGAGGTAGTACTCCTTCTGCGAGCGCTCCATCTGCTTCTTCACGCGCGAGCGGATCTTGTTCTCCACCTGGAGGATCTCGAGCTCGGCGTTCAGGAGCTCGAGGATCTGCTCGAGCCGACGCTCGGGGTTCACGTTCTCGAGCACCGCCTGGCGATCCTGGAGCTTCACGCCCGTGAGGTGCGTGATCACCGCGTCGGCGAGCCGCGAAGGCTGCTCGATGGACTGCACCGCGACGACCGTCTCGGGCGCCACGGCCTTGTTGAGCTTGGCGTAGTTCTCGAACGCGCTCACGACCGAGCGCATGAGCGCCGTGATCTCGATCCCCTCGACGTGGGGCTCTTCGATGAGCTCCATCTCGCAGAGGAAGAAGTCGTCGTTGGGGAGGAAGCGCGTGATCGAGGCGCGCGCCTTGCCCTCGACGAGCACCTTCACGGTTCCGTCGGGGAGGCGGAGGAGCTGGATGATGGTCCCGAGCGTCCCGATGGTGTGGATCTCGTCGGGCTTGGGATCCTGCGTGCTCGCCTTCTTCTGGACGGAGAGCAGGATCTCCTTGTCCTGGCTCATCGCCTCTTCGAGCGCGTTGATGGACTTCTCGCGCCCCACGAAGAGGGGAACCACCATGTGCGGGAACACGACCATATCCCGCAGCGGGAGCAGCGGGACGGCGCGCGCGCCCTTCTTGCCCTTCACGCTTCGTGAATCGCCGGGATCGTTACGATGGAAAAACAAGGTGATAGCGCCTTTCGCGGCGCCTCCCCGTTCCCTCGTGGCTCACTTCGCGGCGCCCGGTGGCTTCGTTCCTCGAGCCCGCCAGGTCGCGAGCTGGGCCGATTGGGGGGAGGGCCTGCCGCATCGTGAATGGGTTCAAGCCGAGCTGGCCTCTTTTTCGTAGACCAGGAGCGGGCTCTCGCCGCGGAGCACCACGTCCTCGTTGACCACGACCTCCTTGATGTCGCGGCGCGACGGGACGTCGTACATGGTGTCGAGCATCGTGGCTTCCATGATGGCGCGGAGACCGCGCGCACCGGAGCGCCGGTTGATGGCCTCGCGGGCGACGGCCCGGAGGGCACCCTCGGTGAAGGTGAGCTTCACGCCGTCCATCTCGAAGAGGCGCTGGTACTGCTTGAGCAGCGCGTTCTTGGGGCGCGTGAGGATGTCGACCAGCGCGTCCTCGTTGAGCTCGTGGAGCGTGGCGATGATCGGGAGACGACCGACGAACTCGGGGATGAGGCCCGCCTTGAGGAGATCTTCGGGCTGCACCTGGGCGAGGAGCTCGCCGACGCGCTTGTCCTTCTTGCTGGGGATCTCGGCCCCGAAGCCGAGCGTGTGCTGGCCGGTGCGGCGCTCGACGATCTGATCGAGGCCGACGAAGGCGCCGCCGCAGATGAAGAGGATGTTGGTCGTGTCGACCTGGAGGAATTCCTGCTGCGGGTGCTTGCGCCCACCCTTCGGGGGGACGTTGGCCACCGTGCCCTCGATGATCTTGAGGAGCGCCTGCTGCACACCCTCGCCGCTCACGTCGCGGGTGATGGAGGGGTTGTCGCCCTTGCGCGCGACCTTGTCGATCTCGTCGATGTAGACGATGCCGCGCTGCGCGCGCTCGACGTCGTGGTCGGCGTTCTGAAGGAGCTGGACGATGATGTTCTCGACGTCCTCGCCGACGTAGCCGGCCTCGGTGAGCGTCGTGGCGTCCGCGATGGCGAACGGCACGTTGATGATGCGCGCGAGGGTCTGGGCGAGGAGCGTCTTGCCCGAGCCCGTCGGGCCGAGCAGGAGGATGTTGGACTTGGAGAGCTCGACGTCGCCGTTGTTGAGCTTGGAGTCGATGCGCTTGTAGTGGTTGTGGACGGCGACCGAGAGGATCTTCTTGGCGCGCTCCTGTCCGACCACGTACTCGTCGAGGATCGTCTTGATCTCGGCCGGGGTGGGCAACGGGGCGCCGGTGGTGGAGGTCTCGTCACGCTCGACCTCCTCGGCGATGATGTCGTTGCACAGGCCGATGCACTCGTCGCAGATGTAGACGTTGGGGCCCGCGATGAGCTTCTTTACCTCTTTCTGCGACTTACCGCAGAAGGAGCACTGGAGATTGCCATGGGTATCGTCTCTTCGGCGGTCCACGAAACACCTGAATGAGGCCAAGGGCGAGTCTAGCGCTCGACCCCCTGGGTGGCAAGATTCGCATCCCCCTCGAACGCCCCCTCGAGACGCCGAAAACAGATGCGGTTCCGATGGTTTAGAGAGGGCGGCCGCGGTGTCGACCCCCAGGGGGAGACACGACGGCGACCCGCTCGCCCGTGATTACGACGAGGCGGCCTCGAAGTGGGACCGAGGCCCACGGCTCCTCCACCTTCGCGCGTCATCGAACCAACATACGCACGAAGGCGGAAAGATCTATCACGGAAAAAGGACCGAGGCGCTCCTCGCACGGGAGCGCCCCGCTCCTCACTCGCCCTCGGGCTCGTCGGCGGCCGCCGCGGGGCGCTTGCCCTCGACGATCTTGGCCTTCTCGCGGAGGAAGCCGAGGAGGCGCGTCTCGAGCAGCTCGTTCTCGAGCTGGGCGCGGCGCTCGTCGCGGTACTCCGCGCGGAGCTTGGCGATGTGCTTGCCGGTGGACTCGGCGAGCTCCTCGAGCTTCTTCTCGACGTCGGCCTCGCCGATCTCGATCTTCTCCTGCTGCGCGAGCGCGTGGAGGAGGAGGCCCGCCTGGACGCGGCGCGGCGCGCGCGCCTCGGCCTGCGCCATGAGGGCGTTGAAGTCGGGCGCCTGGCCGAGCATCTGCGAGAGCTGGAAGACCTCGTAGAGCATCATGCGCTTCTGCTCTTCGAGCATGCTCGGGGGCACGGGGATCGGGTTCTTGTCGACGAGCGCCTGGATGAGCTGATCCTTGATGGACGCCTCCGAGCGCTTCTGCGCCGCCTCCTCGAGGCGCTTGCGGATGTCCGCCTTGAGCGCGTCGAGCGAGTCGAACTCGCAGTCCTTGGCGAAGTCGTCGTCGAGCGCCGGGAGGACGCGCTCACGCAGCTCCTTCACCGTGGTGCTGAAGAGGATCTTCTTGCCGCGGAAGCGGGGGTTCTGGTGGTCCTCCGGGAACGCGACCTCGATGTCCTTGGTGTCGCCGGGGACGAGGCCGAGGAGCCCCTGCTCGAGCTCCGGGAGGAGGGCGTGCTGCCCGAGGTTGGCCTCGCTCTCCTCGGAGTCGAGGTCCGGCGCGCGCTCACCGTCGATGCTGATCTTGAAGTCGAGGATGAGCTGGTCGCCCTCCTTGGCGGGGCGCATGGGCTCCGGCGCCTGGAGGTCGGAGTGGCGCAGGCGGAGACGCTCGAGCTCCTCGTCGATCTGGGCGTCGGTCACCTCGTCGAGGTCGCGGTAGACCTCGATGCCGTCGACGACGACCTTCTCGATCTTGGGGCGGACCTCGATCTTGGCGCGGAAGACGAAGGGCTCACCGGCCGAGACCTTGCCGAGCTCCTCGAGCTCCGGGCGCGCGACGAGCGCGATCTGGTGCTCCTCGACGGCGCGGTTGAGGCCTTCTTGGATCAGCTGGCTCGCGACCTCGGCCTCGACCTGCGGGCCGTAGACCTTCTTCACCACCGAGAGGGGCGCCTTGCCCGGGCGGAAGCCGCGGACGCGGGCCTTCTTGCCGACCTTCTTGAACTCGGCGTCGAGGTGCTCCTCGACGTGATCCCAGGGCACCTCGACCTTGACCTCGACGAGGACCGGACTGATCTCGCTCACTTGCGACTGCATCGCCAAACTTCTCTCCTTGCGTCCTCGCGACCCGACGTCGGCGAGGCGCTCGACGCCTCGCGTCGAAGGGTCTGCTAACTACTTCCGAGCCATTGGACGGTCAAGCGGAAGGGGACGTTCCTCCGCTCAGGAGCCGGTCTCGCGGACGTGCGAGAGGTCCACGAGCGCGATGCCGAGCGCCGTGGCCGCTTCGAAGATCCGCGCGTCCCGGTAGAACTCGCCGAAGATGACGCGCTTGATGCCGGCGTTGGCGATGGCCTTGAAGCAGCTCCAACAAGGCGACGCGGTCACGTAGAGGTCGGCGCCGTCGATGCTGGTGCCGTTCTTGGCGGCCTGGATGATGGCGTTCATCTCGGCGTGCGTGGTGCGGACGCAGTGGCCGTTCTCCATCAGGTGGCCGACCTCGTCGCAGTGCGGAAGGCCCCGGATGGAGCCGTTGTAGCCGGTGGCCAGGATGCTCCGATCGCGGACGATGACGGCGCCGACGTGCTTGCGGTCGCAGGTGCTGCGCGTGGCCACCTGGTGCCCGATCGCCATGAAGTATTCGTCCCAGCTCGCCCGACTCATGGGGCGGGAGCTACCCAATCCGGGGGCGGGGCGCAATGCCCCCCGCTCAGATCTCCACGGCCATGGCGTGGACCACGGGCGAGGTGGGCCGGCGCCCGCGGAAGAAGCGCTTCATGGCGCGCCGTGCCTCGTCCTCGATGACCTCGATGCCCTGCGCGCCGCGGAGGGTGCGGTCGAGGAAGGACTCGAGCTCGTCGAGCACGTCGTCGGGATCGCCCTCGAAGAGCGCGCCGCGGAAGCCCACGGTGCAGGGCCCGGTGACGCGCTCGCGGCGATCGACCGGGATGGCGGCGATGACGATGCCGAGCTCGCCGAGGCGCTCGCGCTCGCGGAGGAGGTGGGGCGGGACGACCAAGCCGCGGTGACGCGCGACGCGGCCGGTGGGGTGTTCGCGGACGACGTGGATCAGCCCGTCGCGGAGCTCCACCTCGGTGCCGTTCTCGATGACCTTCACCTCGCGCACCCCGATCTCGCGGGCGAGCTTGGCGTGCTTCTCCATGTGGCGGCGGGTGCCGTGGACCGGGATGAAGGCGCGCGGCCGCACGCGCTCGAGGAAGAGCCGGAGCTCGTCCTTGGAGGCGTGGCCGCTCACGTGGACGAAGGGATCGTCCTTGCGATCGATGACGTGGATGCCGCGGCGCTGGAGCCGGCTCATCACCTCGAAGACCGCGCGCTCGGCGCCCGGGATGATGCGCGAGGAGAAGATCACGGTGTCGCCCGCGGCGAGGTCGATGTCGGGGTGCGTGCCGAGCGCGATGCGGGGGAGGGCGGCGAGCTTCTCGCCCTGCGTGCCCGTGGCGATCGCGAGCACCCGGTGGCGCGGGAGGCGCATCGCCTCTTCGCCCGAGATGCGGACGTCGGAGAAGGCGTCGAGCTCTTCGCATTCGAGGCCGAGGCGCGCGTGCGTCTCGACCGAGCGTCCGAGCAGGAGGACCTTGCGGCCGGCGCGGCGGGCGGCCTCGATGGTGGAACCCATACGGGCGACGTTCGAGCCGAAGAGGGCCACGACCACGCGTCCCTTCTGCGCCGCGACGAGCTCGGCGAGGGATTCGGCCGCGTCGAGCTCCGAGCCGCTCCGGCCGTCGACCTCGACGTTGGTGGAGTCGGAGAGGAGGAGGTCCACGCCCTCGTCGGCCGCGCGATCGACGATCGCCCAGTCGAAGTCGGACGACGGCCGGGCCTCGACCTTGAAGTCGCCGGTGTGGATCATCCGCCCGAAGGGGCCCCGGATGACGAGGCCGTGGGCGTCGGGCGCGCTGTGGTGCACGCGATAGGCCTCGATCTCGAACGGGCCCACGCCGAAGGAGCGCCCGGCGGAGAAGAGCCGGATCTCGGGCGGGTCGCCGCCGAGCTCTTCCCAGCGGTGGAGGAGCTGCGCCCGCGCATAGCGGGGCGCGTAGACCGGGACGTCGAAGGACTCGAGGAAGTACTGGACCGCGCCGAGGTGGTCTTCGTGGCCGTGGGTGAGGACGAGCGCCTCGATCTTGCCGTCCCAGGCGCGGAGCGCCTCGAAGCTCGGGTGGTAGACGTCGACGCCCTCGTCCTTGTCGGGGAAGGTCACGCCGCAATCGATGATCACGCCGCGCCCCTCGGTCGCGACGAGCAGGCAGTTCATCCCGATCTCCCCGAGTCCTCCCAAGGGCAGGAGGCGGAGCGTGGACGACGTCGTGCGTGTCATCTCTCGATGGTGCGTCCTCTCGCGGTGGAAGGCGAGTGAAACCTACTCAGCTCGCGATGCGCTCCACCAGGAAGTCGCGGAAGGCGCGGACGTTGGCCGAGAGGTGACGCGCGCTCGGATAGACGAAGTGGAGCTCTCCCGAAGGGACGTGGTGATCGGGGAGCACGCGCACGAGACGTCCGCCGCACTCGCGCTCGTCGATGATGAGCAGCGGGATCAAGGCGATCCCATAGGAGGCGAGGACGGCGCGGCGGAGGAAGGCGAAGTCGTTGCAGGCGAGCCGCCCCTCGAATTTGTACGGGACGATCCCGTCGGGCGTGTGGACCTGGATCACCCCGTTCGCCGAGAGCCCGCGGAAGACCATGAGCTCGTGCCGCTCGAGATCGTCGAGCGTCGTGGGGGTGCCGGCGCGCTCGAGATATTCGGGCGAGGCGTAGAAGCCGAGCTTGGAGCTCGTGAGCTTGCGCGCGACGAGGGAGGAGTCGGCGAGCGTGCCGAAGCGGAGGGCGGCGTCGAAGCCCTCGCCCACGAGGTCCACCATGCGGTTGGTGAGCTCGAGCGTGAGGCTCACCTCGGGGTAGGTCTCGAGGAATTCCTTGGAGAGCTCGGCCAGGACGGCCACGCCGAAGTCCACGGGGGCCGTCACCCGGAGCTCGCCGCGCGGCACGTCGCCGAGGTCCTCGACGGCGCGGATCGCGTCCTCGAGCTCGGCGATGGCCCGCGAGGCCCGGGCGTAGAGGGCGCGGCCGGCCTCGGTGGGGGTGACCTTCCGGGTCGAGCGGTGGAGGAGGCGGATCCCCAGATCGTCCTCCAGGGAGGCGATCCGTCGGCTCACCGTCGACTTGGGGATCCCGAGGCGTTCGGCGGCCTTGGTGAAGCTCCCCAGATCGACCACCCAGACCAGCGCGGCCAAACGATCGAGATCCATGGGGCCGAGTCTAGCAGGCCGGGGCATGCCCGAGGCGCTTGCCAGGGAGGCACCGCATGATTGACCCTCTTTCCGGCTGCGTGCTAGGGAGCGAGCGCTCGGCGCGCCGTCCGCATCGCCCCGAAAGACGATCTCGGAAAATGTCCCAACGCCTGCTCCCCTTCGCCATCCTCGCCTTGCTCTTCGGGGCACCTGGCGTGGTCTTCGCCCAAACCGGAAGCGACGAAGAGAGCTACGAAGACGACGAGTGGGATCTCGAAGACTGGGAAGAAGAAGAGGACTTCGAGGAAGAGGCGGAGCCCGAGGAGGTCGTCGAGGCCGAGGAGGAGGAGCTCGAGCTCGCCTCCCCGGAGGACGCCGAGTCGCTCCTCGAGCAGGCCGCGCCCGATCCCGCCGACCCCACGCGCAAGCGCTGGACCTCGTTCAAGCCGGTGATCTCGCTCCACGGTTACTTCCGCACGCGCGGCGAGTTCCAGGACAAGTTCAACCTCGGGCGGACCGAGGCGCGCGGCGTGAACAACCCCGGCATCCCCTTCGAGCGCTACACGCCGGCGAGCGTCGGGAGCGGCGTCGTGGGCGGCTGCACGGGCGACGCCGGCACCACCACCGAGACGGACTGCTTCACGGGCGACTCTCGCCACACCTTCGCCAACATGCGTTTCCGCTTCTCGCCGACCTTGAGCCTCGGCGAGAACATCCACGTGCACAGCACGTTCGACGTCTTCGACAACATGGTGCTCGGGTCCAACCCGAACTCCACGCCGCTCCTCGGGGGGGCGGGCCCCGAAGGCCGTTATCCCGGTGTGCCGCTCGACACGCTCGCCTCCACGCTCCTGCCGCGCACACCCAACGACTTCCGCGATTCGATCTACGTGCGCCGCGTCTGGGCCGAGATCACCAACCGCGACATCGGTCAGCTCCGCTTCGGTCGCATGCCGCACCACCACGGCCTCGGCATGCTCTACAACGCGGGCAACGGGCTCGATCACGACTTCTCGAGCGACATCGATCGCGTGATGGGCGTCGTGCACTACGCCGACTTCTACCTCGGCGGCAGCTGGGACTTCGTGAACGAGGGCGCCATCCGCTACTCGACGCCCGTCGACGCCGTGCCCATCGACGCCACGCAGCGCGACGACGTGCGGCAGTGGTCGGTGCTCGCCTCGTACCGCCGCGACGTCGAGGAAGAAGAGGCGCGCGCGCGCAAGGGCCAGTGGAACCAGCGCGCCGGGCTCTACTTCCTCTACCGCAAGCAGGCCTACTCCAGCTTCGGGTCCACCGACGAGGTGGGGCGCCCGCTCGAGCTCACGCGCCGCCGCGCGCAGGTCTTCACGCTCGACGCGCACTCCAAGGTGTGGTGGAAGGGCCTCCGCCTCGAGGTCGAGGCCGCGATGATCTGGGGCTCGTTCGCCAACATCGGCAATCTCGAGGCCTCCGACCAGCGCTATCGCCTCCGCAACTTCGGCGTCGCGTTCGAAGGCGAGTATCGCCTCCTCGAGGATCAGCTCGGCATCCGCTTCTACACCGGTTACGCCACGGGCGACCGAGACGTGGACGGCCTCTCGATCTACGAGGACCTCTACCTCCAGCAGTCGAACAACAACCGGCTCACCAACTTCTCCTTCCACCCGAGCTACCGCATCGACCTCATCCTCTTCCGGAACATCCTCGGGGCGATCTCGGGCGCGTGGTACCTCCGCCCGGGCATCGAGTACGACATCGTGCGGACGCCCTTCGGCCGCCGGCTCGGCCTCGGCGCCGACATCATCTACTCGCGCGCCTCGCAAGAGGTGCAGGCCTACGGGCGTAACCCGAACCTGGGCGTCGAGATCGACGCCTCGCTCTACTACCAGAGCGAGGACGGCCCCGAGCTCTTCGACGGGTTCCACGTGCTCATCCAGTACGGCATCCTCTTCCCGCTCGCGGGCCTCGAGGTGTTCGGTCAGCCCGACGCGCCGGGCCTCAAGAACGCGCAAGCGCTCCGTCTCGTCCTCGGCGTCGCGTTCTGAGCAACGCGCGCGCCACGGGCGCGATGAGGGGGGATGTCGCGCATGAAGACGAACAAGAAGAAGACCGCCTACGTCTGCCAGTCCTGCGGCGCCAACTTCCCGCGGTGGCTCGGGCGGTGCTCCTCCTGCGGCGAGTGGAGCTCGCTCGTCGAGGAGCGCGTCGAGACGACCGCCCCCACGACCAAGGTCGCGGCCGACGTCCGCGCCCCGCGCCTCGACGAGGTGCAGGCCGAGAGCGCGCGCCGCTACCCCACGGGCATCGGTGAGCTCGATCGCGCGCTCGGCGGAGGCCCGGTGGCCGGCGGCGTGATCCTCCTCGGCGGCGATCCCGGCATCGGCAAATCCACGCTCCTCATGCAGGCGCTCGGCGCGCTCTGCCGCACGGGCCACGAGGCCCTCTACGTCACGGGCGAGGAGTCCGCGGCGCAGGTCGCGCTCCGGGCCAAGCGCATCGGCGGCGAGGGCATCGAGAAGGTCCGGATCCTCGCCACCAACGCCCTCGAGGAGGCCGAGGCCGCCATCGAGGCGCTCGGCGTGACGGTCGCCGTCGTCGACTCCATCCAGACGCTCCGCGCGGCCGAGCTCACCTCGCCCATGGGCAGCGTGGGGCAGCTCCGCGAGGCCACGAGCCGGCTCATCGAGATCGCCAAGCGGCGCCACATCGCGCTCTTCCTCATCGGGCACGTCACCAAGGAGGGCGCCATCGCGGGGCCCAAGGTCCTCGAGCACCTCGTCGACACGGTGCTCTCCTTCGAGGGCGATCGCGCGCACGCCTTCCGCATGGTGCGCGCCACCAAGAACCGCTTCGGCCCCGCCCAGGAAGTCGGCGTCTTCGAGATGATCCGGGAGGGCCTCCGCGAGGTGCCGGATCCCAGCGCGCTCTTCCTCGCCGAGCGCCCGAGCCACGCGAGCGGCAGCCTCGTCTCGCCCACGGCCGAGGGCACGCGCCCGCTCCTCGTCGAGGTGCAGGCGCTGGTCTCGCCG
>SMEH01000419.1_pt1 | contig 13044 bp, 9 predicted proteins | sample 2456361 | NCBI WGS metagenome assembly SMEH01 (sample SAMN10132587, study PRJNA489261) | soil metagenome | isolation source: day1 control-loamy sand soil ammended | place: USA | reverse complement strand
GTGTGGCATTGAATATCGCTAGCTGCACATGAACCTCCAGGCTTTTATCTCTGATTTCCTGTTGACAAATACCTTTGCTCCTTGTAAGTTTCTTCCTTGATCACTGTTCTAAAAGAAATCAGATATCCTCATGGAAGAATTAACCCTTACAACTCCTGCCGTTCTGTTTTCGGCCATTTCTTTAATATTATTGGCTTACACCAACCGTTTTTTAGCTTACGCCTCATTGGTTCGTGCTTTATATGATAGATTTCAGCAAAAAAATGAAAAGTCTTTGGCACAACAGATACAGCATATGAAGCTTCGGTTGCGACTCATTCAGGCTATGCAGATATTGGGGATAGGAAGTTTGCTGCTATGCGTACTGTGCATGTTTCTTATCTATATAAAATGGCACGCCGCTGCAGAAGGGATTTTTGGAATAGCACTATGCTTACTTATCTTTTCCTTAATGCTTTCTATTCGTGAGATACATATTTCAGTGAAAGCGTTGGATTTGCAACTGGGAGATATGGGAAAGTAAGCATATTGGCTCTACCAAGATTTACCTGCGGACGCATTGAAAACAGACTTTCAGGCCTCATTTTGTTTTTTATGGATCATGCTGCAAGCTTGGGGCGGACAGGGGGAGTAGACATAGACAGCTATAGCCGATTCTCTCAAAATTAGGAAGTAGCCGAATATAAGAAAAACGCTTCAAATAGCGAGCTTTTGTGCTAAGGATTTCTCAGATTCATCTGCGAGAGACTCTGAGGGGTAGTAGCATGTTTAAAATTACAAACCGGTCTAACTTCAAAATTAGGCCTGTTTTCAGAAGTATTATTGTTGAGTTTTCAGCAGACCCTACTTAGCCTGGTGCAGTTTCGTTTTGCCAATTATGAAAAGTAATCCATTGGTCATTATCCAACGGATTACTAACTCGAACTGGACAAAAAAGAATATGTAATTAGTTCTTTTAAAATTAACTAGTTATTTTTCAATTAATACCCTTTTAGTTTCTGATTTTTCTTGATTTTGAAGTCTCAAGTAATAAATCCCAGATTTGTTTACTGGCAGATTTATTCTATACTCCCCATTGCCATATTGAGTGTTCTTATATACTTCGTTACCATAATTATCGAATATAATGATCTCTGCTTCTTTTGAGTCTTGATTATTTATTGAAATATTAAACGAACCAAGATTTGGATTTGGGTAAATCTGAAACAAGGAATTGTTTATTAATCCTACACTGTTATCTTCATTGATCTCATCTAATGCAAGCATGCTTGCATCTATGCTAGAGCCTGCTTTGGCATAAAACTCTCCCCCTAATGCAACAGAGAAACCTGAACTCATCGTAATTGTAGAAAATGCTATTGCTTCCCCTATTTCATTATAATCTATATTTGAGTTGCTTCCTAAATTTAAATTGCTTGGGGCTGTACGATAGTTCGCAATCGTGGAAGATGTGGCATTTAAAACACGTGCATTATCATGTGTATGTGCAGTTCCCATAGGAATTCCCCCAAATAAAACATCTGGGTTCGACCAGTAGGGAAGTCTAACGCACCCTCCAGGACAATCATACGACATTATTGTACGCCAGTTATTTTGCGCATTATAATAACCATGACCATACGGATAAGGGCTAGTGTTAGGATCTACTTCGGGATTATGTCTACAGCCGTGTAAATGACCAATTTCATGAGCTAGTGAATAATATCCTATTGCACAACTATAATGAACTGCTGCAAATGCTGAATTTTGTGTTGAACCAATTCCTGATGCCACACCACAAGCGGTTGGATTGTTAATAAGCAGAACGCACACATCAGCTGAGTACTGATTTCTATAGGTATGAACTTCATTCATGTAGGGATCCAAAGTAGACATGAAAAAAAATAAATCAGTAGAGAAATCACCTGACTCGGTATAACTAACACGTAGACCTGATGCTAATTTAACTCTGTGGTTAACATTGCTATTAATAAATGATTGATTGGTTTCACTAACTGATTGTTGGAGGAAGAGTTTCATATCACTGTATCCCAAACTAGCAGCTCCTGCCTCAGCTGAAGGTGTAAATGCAATAAGTAATCTTACCGAATTATTCACACTGTTAGGAGTCATTGACTCTATTTGAGAATGTGGTTCGCGATTTATATAGGAGTTTATTCTTTTATCAATCACCTTAGGATGATCGTCAGGATATCCTTGAGGATCAATTTCATAAAACAAGGTCATATTACTCTTTTTAAGTGGTGAAAAGTTGTAACTTTTCCCTTCATATAATACGTTTCCAGAAACCATTCCATTTAAAAAAACAAAAACAACAAAGCCTTTCCCGTCTTTAGACTGCCCATGCCAAGAAAAATCATTTTCTCCTCGAAGGTCTAGCTCTTCTAATGAAAATTCTACATATCGATTTTCAATAGAAATAGATAATTCAGACTGCGTAAGCAGCTCTTTATTAATAATGTAACCTAACACCTTTCCGTCCAAAGACTTATTTTTGACGTTATTGTATATTTCCAATAAGTCAGGTTCTTTTAGGTGGGAGTTTAACTGCTCGGATGCATATTCAAGGCGTTGCTGGCCAATAACATTGTAAGGTATGGACAACAGCAAAACCGAAATATATAATAATAGACAATTCAAGATTTTCATAGCTAATTAGTTTTATCTACTTCTATTATTTGTTAGTGATTGATTCTGTAAGTAAATCAATCTGCTTTTGCTGCTCCTTAATAGCTTCAATTAAAATTGGAATTAAAGAAATATAATCCACGCCGAGATATCCATTTTCATCTTCATAGACTAATTCAGGGAAAGTTTCTTTAACATCTTGGGCTATCAATCCAACCTTAATTCTTTTATCTGGAACATCAATCAATAATTCTTCATGAATCTCGTTGTCTATCGGGGATTTGTGCTTTACTTTGATGTTGGTATTATAGTTATATTGTACTCCATCCAGTTCCTTTATTTTTGATAGGGCATCTGTCAATGGAACGATGTTTTGTTTTAATCGGGAGTCAGATGAATTTATAAAACTAATTCCTCTAACATAGCCATTTACATCTAAAGCATAGGATGGAGCTGAAGTGTTGATGCCAACAAAACCATTAACTTTAAAGATGACACGGGTTGCTAAGGTTCCTGAACTAGTAGGGGATCTGAAGATTAAATCCGGATTGTAGTCCATAATTGAATAGCTACTAGAATTGAACAATCGAATTCTAGAATTGCTATCACCAAAATTCCCAATATAAAAGGATTTTCCAGAAGGAATATTTGCATTCCCATTGGAATTCACACTAAATTGAGCTTGGAGAGAATAAGTAACTAGGATAAATGCGAGAAATAGAAATGTTTTTTTCATAGCTATATAGTTTGTTGAAAATATTAAAGATTCTCTATCTTAAAACTTAATTAATATAATTGCAACAATTTCATTCTTTTATTTTAAGAGAAACATGCAAAATTTCTATTTTTGAGAGAAATAATATGCTATGCAAGAAAGACATGAAAACCGGCTTCAATATTTCAAAGAACAAGCTTATACTACAGAAACCTATATTGTCCCGTTAATAGAACAACATCTTCCCCTAAAGGAAACCCTCCAAGTATTGGAAATAGGATGTGGAGAAGGCGGCAACATGCTCCCGTTTTTAGATAGGGGCTGCAATGTGACAGGGGTAGATTTAGCAAGCAATAAATTAGAAAATGCTGGAAAATTCTATCAGGATCATCCCAATAAGCAAAATCTTACCTTGATCAATCAAGACATATATGACATTGAGGAGGACATAAAGTTTGATTTAATTATCATGCGAGATGTGCTGGAGCATATTCACAACCAAGAAAAGTTCATGGGTTATGTGAAAAGATTTATGAAACCGAATACTTTGTTCTTTCTTGGATTTCCACCTTGGCAAAATCCATTTGGAGGCCATCAACAAATATGTCAAAGCAGTTTTTTGTCGAAATTGCCATATTTCCATATCCTGCCTATGGGCGTGTACACAGCTTTATTGAAAATATTTAATGAGCCGCAATTGCAAATAGACAGCCTGGTAGAAATAAAGGAAACAGGCATAACGATTGAACGCTTTAAGAAAATCATAAAAAACCAACGGTACAGCGTATTGCAAGAGCAGTTTTACTTTATCAATCCGAATTATGAGATAAAATTTAACCTTAAACCAAGAAAGCAATGGGCTATCATAAACAAAGCGCCTTTTATCCGAAACTTCTTAATTACCACATGCTATTACTTGCTAACAATGCATGAGGCTGCTTTAGATAAAACAAAGAAAAGCTCAATATAACCCACACACTTTAACAATTTCTAGTGCTCTAATTCACACTAGTCAGGGAGCAGTACAGCTTTGCCCACCCTTCGCTGGCGCATGCGTGTCGCATGTGCTTTTTTCTATTCATGCCGTGTCCCTTGTAATCTTTCCTGAAAACAGCTAGGATTATAATGTAGTTTTATAAGGACACTATGAAAAAGATAGCGATATTGCGATCATCACCCATCATGCCAGCAGTATAAATATACAAGTCTGGTACACTCCTTAGATTCATCGGCTATGGTAAGAACACGTATCGGGTAGGAATACCCCCCACCTATGGCCTGTGCCCTCACAAGACACAGGATTGTCTCAAAATTAGCCCATACAATATGGTAAAAACCAAAATCGTGTGCCCCATTCTTATAAGACATCAATAAAAATAGACAAAAATGGCTAATCGGGGAACCGATGAAAAGAGATTGTTTGCATTGGCCATAATAATAAATATGGCTCTTTTCTATGGTTAGTGGGGCACAAACCATGGGTGGAGAACAACCACTCTTCAGCGTTCCTGCAAATTTTGGCCCAGCGGTTTAGATTTCTTTATCGGTAACGTCTGGACAGGACAGGCTCAGCTATACGCAGCCGCGCCCCTGATGGAAGCGGATACCCCACAGGACCTCGAGGTACGAGTGGCCGAGGAGTAGTAGCGGACAGCAGGAAAAGGCGCCCAAATTTCCCTTTTATAGATCCGAAATAGACGAGGCTACCAGAGAAACTTATTAGGTTTTGGTCGGGTTTTTGATATAAAACTGTGTGTTTTAAAATTGTGAACATTAAACAAAGTACATGATGAAATACCTTCAATATATTTGGATTGTGGTGGCGGTGGTTTTTACGCAATGTACAACATCTTCACTGCCATCGGTAAGAGTCGATTATGATAAAGACGCGGACTTTAGTGTATACAAGACTTTCAACTGGTCTGGTGAAATCGATAAGCAAGGGGACAAGCACCCTATTTTGGACAATAGCTTGGTGAGGAAACGGATCAAGAATGCCATAGCTTCTGAGCTTGAGGGCCGAGGGTATGAGCTCTCTGAGAATCCTGATCTGCTGGTGAATTTCCATATGATCATCGAGGAGAAGACAGGCTACACGACTATTCCCTCCTATAGCTACTGGCGAAGGGACGACATCAGGCCCTACAATTATAAAGAAGGGATGCTGATCATAGACCTGGTGGACAGAAGGAAGAACCAGCTGGTATGGCAAGGATATACTGGTGGGATAGCGCACCAAAACCCTGAGAAGATGGAAGAAAGGATAAGGAGCGCAATTTCGCTGATATTTCAGCAGTATAGGCATAGGGCGGGTGCGTAGGGTTACATAAAGCTTATGATTGTTCGATTTCCCCATGTGCTCAGAAGTTTAGAAATTGGCTTTCCCTATGGAGATTAATTTTAGGATAAATGCAAATGCCATATATTTGAGCATTATATGAAAACCAAAAAAATATATCAGGCATGAGAAAGAAAATCGTAGCAGGCAACTGGAAGATGAACAAGACCTTGGATGAAGGCTTGAAGCTGGCTTCTGAAATTGTGAATATGGTCCAAGATGAGAGCAAAGGTGGCGCAGACGTTGTGTTGTTTCCCCCATTTATCCATTTGAACAGTGTGCAGAAGTTGGTAGCTGGAACGGCACAAGTTGCCTTGGGCGCTCAAAACTGTAGTGAACATGAAGAGGGTGCTTATACAGGGGACATCTCTGCTGCTATGCTTACTTCGGTAGGGGCGAAATATGTGCTTGTGGGCCATAGTGAAAGAAGAGAGTACCATCAAGAAAGCGATGAGTTGTTGGCCAAAAAAGTAGAAGTAGCCTTGAAGCATGGTATTACACCGATTTTCTGTTGCGGCGAGCCTTTGGAGGTGCGGGAAGCTGACGGGCAGGCAGGATATGTGACCGAGCAGTTGACCAATAGCTTGTTTGGCCTTAGCAAAGAAGATTTTGGTAAAATAGTGATTGCGTACGAGCCAATCTGGGCCATAGGCACTGGAAAGACGGCTTCGACGGAGCAGGCGCAGGAAATGCATGCCGTAATAAGAAAGCATATAGCAGGAAAGTATGGGGAGGAAGTAGCACAGCAGACGTCTATACTATATGGCGGTAGCTGCAACCCAACAAATGCTCCTGAGCTGTTTGCTTGCGCCGACGTGGACGGTGGGCTTATTGGCGGGGCATCGCTCAAGTCACGTAGCTTTGTAGATATCATCAAATCGTTCTGACCTGACGCCAGCGGCTCTAATAAAATCTTATGCAAATGGAAAAATGGGGATTTAAACTCACCTTGCTGGGCTTTTTCTTAATGGGCATGGCCCAGACTACAACAGCCCAAAAGATGGACATTTGTAAGATATATGGAGCGGTATATGTAACCAAAGATGCCAGGGAAGCAGATTTCGTAATCTACGTGGAAGATAGCGAAGCTTTTGCTGATCTGGTGGTCTTTCGTGAGGATAATAAACTATATGCGGATGATAAAGGGCTTTGGTTTTTTACCAAGGCCATCAACTTTGCCAAATTTGTCGTATTGATCACCGACAAAAAAGACCTAGCTGACTTCTCCGTCTACTATACCGAAACCCCAGCATTTGCTGGGTGCAAAAAGTAATCCCCTTTTATTTCAAGATTTCTGAGTAAGGCATGCGTGCTGTACCTGCATTTATTTTAAATAGCGGAAAGTCTATACTGTATGCGGGGGCATTGGCGTTTTGTTTATCATAACTGGTTAATACATTGAATTATATTGTACTGAATTTTGAGTGTGATCCTGCATTCTCTGATATGTTGATTGCAGAGTTGTCTCAGGTTGATTTTGATACTTTTCTGGAAACCGATACAGGGTTTCAGGCCTCCATAGGTGCAGATGCTTATGACGAGCAAGCGGTGGGAGAAATTGTGGAAAGGTATAAGGACATTGTCACTCCACTGTCGTATGTGGCGGAGGAAGTCGAGAAGAAAAATTGGAATGAGGAATGGGAAAAGCATTACGACCCGATCGTAGTGGGAGACAAATGTATTGTAAGGGCGTCTTTTCATGAACCAGTGCCTGAGTATCCGTACGAGATAGTGATTAATCCAAAGATGTCGTTTGGTACTGGACATCATGAGACCACACACTTGATGCTAAAAGCTCAGTTGGGTATCGACTTTAAAGGTAAATCTGTATTGGACTTGGGTTGTGGAACGGGCATCTTGGCTATAATGGCGCATAAGCTTGGGGCTGCCAGTATTGATGCCTGTGATATAGAAGAATGGGCAGTGAGCAATAGCATCGAGAATTTTATGCTCAACGGATGTCCAGAAATCAACTGCTATGAGGGAACAGTAGAAGCAATTCCGGGGCGGCAACCTAGGGATATCATCTTGGCGAATATCAATAGGAATGTCCTATTGGAGGAGATACCTACCTATAGCACTTTGCTCAAGGCAGATGGCTATTTGCTGTTGAGTGGGTTTTATGAAAAGGATATTCCTGATATCGAAAAGATTGCCGTCAATCAAGGCTTGAAGAAGTTGCGATATGAAACTAAAAAGGATTGGGTGGCCGTTGTATTCGAAAAAGTAACCTAAGCACTAACAATAGGCGCAATTTGCTTGAGAAAAGTTGCTAGGAAAGATTCAAGTGTAATGTTCTGATCATAATTTTGATTTATTCACTTCGGTCAATCCTTATTTTCGATCGAAATAAAAAATGTTGAACGTTTTGAATGCATTGAGAGGGAGGCTGTCCTATATAAATTTGGCTGGGAGCAAGGTACTATTGTTGTTTTTCCTTGCTATGGCTCCGTTGTGCACATGGGGGCAGGATGTGCCCGACGAGGAAGGCTTTGCGGCAGAGGTGACAAAAATGATGGACCTTACCAATAATGCTGAGGCCAAGCAAGTGGCAGTTAATTTTAGTCAAGCATGGAACAGTGGACGCTTCACTCCTTCCCAAAAGTCAACAATTGAAGACCTGGCTCAAAAGATGAGGGCCAAGAATTACAAAGCCTATCCTACCTTTTCTGATTTTTTTCAGGTGCTGCTAAAAGCTACAGACAAACAGTTGTCGGCAAGTCAGATAGACAACCTGCTGAGGGTGGCTTCAGAAATAGAACTGAACGAACACCGAAACAGCTTGATGCATTACTTTACTTTTCTCAAAGATTTTTTTGAGCACAATGCATTATTCTATTCTTCCTACAACAGTTTGATATTCTCCAAAGGCAGTTTTGATTTTGACTATATCGCTCCATATGGCGCCGACCCTGATGAGGTCGTAGAGGAATTAGATGAATCTCAGCCTGCCGACGATTGGTTCAGCGATTGGGATGATGACAGCACAGATGGTTGGGGCTCTACTGACTGGGAGAGCACAGACTGGGAAAGTAGCTCATGGGATACGACTCCTGAAACGGATGTGGAACCTGAACCTTTCGCGCCTCTTATCGATTTGCCTGAAGTAACTGGTCCAATCATTACTTTTGAGAATATCGACTTGCTTTTTGCGTCGAGATTCGACTCTTCGAGGCTCACGGGAACAGGAGGTAGCCTTATGTTCCTCAACAAGACATTTGTAGGCAGTGGTGGCAAGTTTTCGTGGGCTAACGCCGGGCTTCATGCCGACTCCGTGTATTGTACATTTACGGATTATAAGATATTGGTCAATAAGCCAGAGCTTTCTGCTGAGAACGTATCCCTTACCTATATCGGGAAAGTGGACACGCCTGTGGAAGGTGTTTTTGACTATAAGAGCGTAAGAAGTACTCCAAATAATATTCGATATCCAAGGTTCAAATCCTATGACAATAACATTAGGGTGAGCAATTTGGGAAGCGATAACTTGTTCTACAAAGGAGGATTCTCTTTGATGGGAGACAAGATATTTAGCTCATCTGTAGTAGACGGCACTGCTATAATTGAAGTGAAAGACAGTGGCACCCCACAGTTCCGAGCCGTCTCCAACCGATTCAATCTAATGGACACGGTCGTGACAGCCGATAGGGCAGCGATATTTATATACCATCGTAATGATTCCATCTTTCATCCATCGGTTAATTTCCAATTTGATATTCCGTCTTCCGTCCTTACCCTTTTGAAAGAGGATGGGGGGTATAAGGATACGCCCTACTACAGTTCGTACTTTAATGTGGAGATGAGTGCTGACATGATTAAGTGGGACTTGACCGCCGATAGTTTAGATATTTCCATATTGAATGCCAAAAGTCAAGTTCCTGCCATATTTACTTCCCAAGAATACTTTAAGGAGCAGGCTTTTGATCAACTTGTAGGGCTATATAACTTCAATCCCTTGCTGATGGCAGTGGGATATGCCCGGAGAACACGATCATCCGAATTTTATGCAGATGACATGGCCGCGGCACTTAATCAGAATCCTGCTACAATACGTGGCGCTATGGCATTCCTGATGCAACGCGGTTTTATCGATTTTGACAGCAATAGTGGGTATGTGAAGATCAAACGTAAAGGCTTTCATTTTGTGATGTCGCACCAGAAGCTCAAAGATTTTGATAACCTTCTAATCCCTTCTATCTCTCCAGGAGAGCCTAATGCTACCTTTAAGATTAAGGATCAGGCACTTACTATTCGAGGAGTGAGCAGATTTTATATCAGCGAGCTGTTAGACGTGTATATCATTCCAAATGATAAAGAGATAACGCTTTTAGGAAATAGGAACTTCGTATTTGATGGGCAGGTCAATGCAGGTAATTTCGAGTATATAGGAAAGGAATTCCAATTTGATTATGACAGTTTCCTGATCAAACTGCCTCAGATCGATTCCTTGAAATTCAATATCGAGACAGTAGAAAAAGACGGGAAGGGTCAAAATAGAAAAATAAAGCTTTCTAACCAATTGCGGGAAACGGCTGGAGTGCTTTATATCAATAAGCCAAACAATAAGTCAGCAATTAAATACTATGCAGAATATCCAATATTTTCTTCTCACAAGGATGCGGTGGTGTATTTTGATGACAAGCGTGTGCTGAATGGAGCTTACGATAAGTCAGTCTATTTTTCAATACCGAGCTTTGAAATCGATAGCTTGAGCAGTAGCGACCCGAGTGTGATCGGTTTTGAGGGATCCTTTGTATCAGGGGGTATCTTCCCTGAGTTTCGAGAGCGACTACAGGTAATGCCAGACAACTCACTGGGTTTCGTGCACCAAATTCCCTACGAAGGATATAGTGTTTATGGGAAAAAAGGAACTAGTTATAATCAGTTGACACTAGACGGCCGAGGTTTGCGCACTTCTGGCAAAATAGATTATCTGACCAGCACCTTGGAATCTGATGATTTTGTCTATTATATAGACTCCGTAACGACAACAGGAACACGGGCTCAGATAAGAGAAGGAGTGGTGGGTCAGGCTTCTTTCCCAGACGTAAAAGTAGAAGAATATAGAATGCGTTGGATTCCACATAAGGATAGTATGTACGTTCGGAATATCAAAGAACCGTTTGTGCTCTATAAGGAAACCGCTTCATTGGAAGGTACCGCTATTGTCTCCTCTAACGGTCTGTTTGGGGCTGGTAAGCTCCTCACCCGAGGCTCTGAAGCCATATCCGACAGCTTGTTTTTCAGTAATAATAACTACACGGCAAGGCATGCTACATTTGAGATCAAGTCTTCAAGCCCTTCCAAGCCAGCCTTTACAGGGCAGGACGTACGGTTGAATTTTAACCTGATAGAAGATGTTGCTGAAATTAGTCCAGAAGTAGCGGGTGTAGCAGCATTGGAGTTTCCGTATGCACAATTCAAAACCTCCATCACCAATGCGACTTGGAACCTTGAGGATAAGACTGTAACGATGAGCAAGCCCGATGATGTTGATATTAGCAAGTCCTATTTTTATGCCACAAGGAAGGCATTGGACTCTTTAGCCTTCAATGCCACAGAAGCGGTTTACGATATCAATAAATTGGAGCTGAATGTGTCTGGGATCCCATATATAAAAGTAGCAGATGCCAAGATTACGCCTGAGGACAATAAAGTACTGATATTGGAAAATGCGGTTTTTGACAGGTTTGACAACACAACAATTGTGTTGGATACCTTGAACGAGTACCACAACCTATACAAGGGCGATATCACCATCCTTTCTAGAAATAAATTTGAAGGAGATGCAACTTACTTGTATGTCAACAGCGTTTCCGATACTTTTTCTATCAAAATGGGCAGTTTCGAATTGGTAGAAGACCCTTATAGTACCAGAAGACAGAAACGCTACCATACCGTATCTAGCGGTGAAGTGCTGGAGGCCGATAAGCTTACATTGGCACCTGGACTTTTATATAAAGGTAAGATGACCATGTACGCCAACAAGCCTACGCTGGAACTGGATGGTTATGTCCGACTGGAGCTGTCCAATATGGCCGACAACTCATGGATCGTATATAAAAGCAGCTCAGATGAAGAGATGGGGGTAATCCATATAGCCACGAGTATTACAGATGAAGGGGAATCGGTTGCTGCTGGTTTGTTTATTGACAGTCAGACTGAGGAGCTTTACGCTACGCTTTTGAGCAGCAAGCGGTCGCCCGATGACCATCCCGTGTTTATTACGGATGGGTACCTCTCTTATGATGCTCCGAAAAACGAATATAAAGTGGTAGATAGCCGCTATGTGGGAATTGATTATACTGGAAGGCTTTTCACTTACAATGAGACCAATACGGATGTGCGTGCGGAAGGTAAAATCAACTTCCTGCCACCAACCAAAGACTTTGCTATCGATGCAGTAGGCATAGGAAAGGGCAATATGAATGATGCAAAGTTCATGTTCAATACCATGCTAGGCTTTAAGTTCGATATCCCGACACAAGCCGCCGATCTCATGGCCACCGACATCATCGATGTGGTGGGTCGTTTAGGTGCCAGTGAAGCTGAGCCTGATAGGACAGCCTTGATGTATAAGATCGGGGCTATGCTGAGTGAGAAAGTGGCAAAAGACTATGAACAAAGATCCCTCTCTGCCTATACTCCATTAGTTTCAATGAGCAATGCCTTGGTCAGGCCTCTGATGTTTTCTAAGGTCAATTTGTCATGGTCATCAGAGAAGAACGCCTGGTACAGTACGGGCAAGCTAGGGGTTTCTAATATCATTCGCCACGATGTGAATGCTGGGCTTGATGGATTTATGGAAATTAGGGAAACCGAGAACGGTGCAGAAGTCAATATCTTTATACAGGCATCTCCGAGCACGTGGTACTTCTTTAGCTATCTCAACAACCGCCTTATGATTGCTTCTCCAAGCCAAGAATTCAATGATGTAATCAGTTCAAGGTCAAGAGCAGGAAAGGCCAAGATTGGAGATTATGCTTTCTTTAAAGGAGATGTGGTGGATGCATTAGGCTTTGTTAATAGGTTTAGAAAAGATTATTTCAATATAGAAGAACCGTATCAGCTGCACTTACCTACTGAAAATGTGGTAAAAGAAGAAGAGTTCCAGACCGTGGAGGAGGACGAAGACAGTATGGATGATTTCCTTTTTAAGGAAAGGGTAGAACAGCCCGATGATTCTGATGGGTTTTAATAAAGCGCTTTTGGTATAAATGATGTAATTTGGTTCGCTGATGGGATAAGCGATCATTTGTACTTATATCCTTCATTAAACACAAACCACTACTTATACCATGGGACAATCAATAGACAAAGCCAATATAGCACAATATATCAAGGAAAATCAAAATCGGTTTAT
>SMEH01000417.1_pt1 | contig 13079 bp, 9 predicted proteins | sample 2456361 | NCBI WGS metagenome assembly SMEH01 (sample SAMN10132587, study PRJNA489261) | soil metagenome | isolation source: day1 control-loamy sand soil ammended | place: USA | reverse complement strand
GTTGATTTATAACCGTAATCTGCCGATCTGGAAAACATATGAACCGGGATCGACTTTCAAAATTATCACTTTGGCCGCGGCACTGGAAGAAAAGAAAGTGAATTTACAGGATCACTTTCATGATCCCGGTTACATCAAGGTGGGCGGTGCCCGGTTGCGTTGTTGGAAATCGGGAGGCCATGGACATCAGACATTTTTGGAAGTGGTGGAAAACTCCTGCAACCCGGGATTTGTCACGTTGGGACAGCGGCTGGGAAAAGAAACATTGTTTTCCTATATCCGCAAGTTCGGGTTTGGGGAGAAAACCGGGATTGACCTGAATGGAGAAGCACGCGGAATTTTATTTGAGGAAAGTCAAGTGGGGCCGGTTGAATTGGCAACCACGGCATTCGGACAAGGGGTTTCAGTGACCCCGATTCAACAGGTGGCTGCCGTTTCGGCCGCGATCAACGGCGGGAAGCTGATGGTTCCCCACATCGCCAAGGCATGGGTGGATCCGGAAACCGGAAAAGTGGTGGAAGAAGTCAAACCCAAAGTCAAACGGCAGGTCATTTCCGAAGCGACTTCCGCCCAAGTCCGGCAAACCTTGGAGAGTGTCGTGGCGAAGGGGACGGGACGGAAAGCGTTTGTGGATGGATACCGGGTGGGCGGAAAGACCGGAACCGCACAAAAGGTGGGACCGGATGGCAGATACATGCAAAATAACCACATCGTCTCGTTCATCGGCTTTGCGCCGGCGGATGATCCGCAATTGGTCGTCTATGTGGCAGTCGACAATCCCAAGGGAATTCAATTCGGCGGAGTGGTTGCCGCCCCCATTGTCGGCAATATTTTGGATGACAGCTTGCGGTATTTAAAAATCCCCAAACGAACCAAACAAATCCCGCCGGAAAACGGACCGGCAGAAATCCCGATTGTCCCGGCACCCAATTTGGTCAATCAAGACATCGATGAAATTCGTTCCAGTTTATATTCCTTTCCGCTGCAAGTTTATGGAAACGGGCAAAAGGTGATTGATCAAATGCCCAAGCCCGGGCAACGTGTCAAAAAAGGAACGACCATCAAAATCTATTTGGGGGATTCATAGAAAACCCCCGATTGGCTCGTCAACCAGCGCTTCTTTGTTACTTAAATGCAAACAATTTGCAAACAAAATGCAAACATTTCTAAGGGGATTCTGTGGCTTGATTTTGCTCACTCCTTGAATTCTCGGGGGTTTATCCGGTAATTGCAGGAAAGTGCGTACTTGCCAAGGAAAGTGACAAATGATAGAAAGGAGATTAAAATAGGGTATGTGAATAGACCATGCCAGGAATACCCCTGGCATTTTCTGTTGTCTTTCTGTTGTCGAAAAGGAGGAAGAAGATGCGAATATGTGAGTTAATCCGGCCGTTAATGTTGTACAAGACGACAGGGGATCTGATGACCGAAATTCATGGCATCCAAATCGATTCCCGTCAGGTTCAGCCGGGAGACTTGTTTATTGCTCTGAGAGGGACGAAGGTGGATGCCCACCGTTTTGTCGAGCAGGCGGTGGCCAACGGCGCCGCGGCGGTCATGGTGGAAAAACCGGTTGATTTGCCGGGCATTCCCGTGATTCAAGTGCCTGACACACGCAGAGCGATGGCCGTGGTGGCTGCGAAATTTTACCACTATCCGACGCAAGAATTAAAGCTGATTGGAGTGACGGGAACAAACGGAAAGACAACCACGACTTATCTGATTGAACAGCTTCTCAGACACAAAGGTTCTCTAACCGGCGTGATCGGAACCATTCAGACAAAAATCGGAAAGAAAAAGTTTGCAACCAAAAATACAACTCCCGAAGTGACAGATTTGCAAAAAACGTTTCGAATGATGAAAGATGAGGGTTGTGAGTATTCTGTCATCGAAGTTTCATCGCATGCTTTGGACATGGGAAGAACCAGAGGTTGTCAATTTCGGATCGCTGTTTTCACGAATTTGACGCAAGATCATTTGGATTATCATGAGACGATGGAAAACTACCGCGAAGCGAAAAGTTTGCTGTTCAGTCAATTGGGAAATGCTTATGCGGAAGATTTAGAAGATAATGCGTTTGCCGTTTTCAACGCGGATGACAAAGCTTCCGGTTATTTCATGCAACGGACGCCGGCGCAGGTTATTACCTACGGCATCGAGCAGCCTGCTGACGTCACGGCGGAAAATATCCGGTTTTCATCTTCGGGAACGACCTTTACGTTAAAGACATTTCGCGGAGAAGTTCCCATCCGGTCAAGATTGGTCGGCAAATTTAATGTATATAATGTATTGGCGGCCGTTTCCGTCGCGCTGATTGAAGGCATGGACCTGAAACAGATTCAGTCGGCCTTGGCCAAAGTGGAAGGAATCAGCGGACGGTTTGAACCGGTTGATTTGGGACAGCCTTATTCGGTTCTTGTGGATTACGCCCACACACCGGACAGCCTGGAAAATGCGTTGACCACCATTCGCGAATTTGCCAAGGGTCGGGTGATTTGCATTGTGGGTTGCGGTGGGGACCGCGATCGCAGCAAGCGTCCGCTGATGGCGGAAATTGCGGTGAAAAACAGTGATTTGGCCATTTTCACCTCGGATAACCCTCGTACGGAAAATCCGGTCACGATTTTGGAAGATATGTTGGTCGGGGTGGATCAGTATCCCAAAGACCGTTATTTGGTGGTTGAAAACCGCAAGGAAGCGATTTATGAAGCGGTGGCCAAAGCCAAACCGGAAGATGTGATTTTAATTGCCGGAAAAGGTCATGAAACCTATCAGGAAATCAACGGCGTACGCCATCATTTTGATGACCGGGAAGTGGCCGCCGATGCCATTCGATCCATGTGGGCAAAGTGAGGAATGATGAAATGCAACGTACATGTCAATGGATTTTGGAAACAACCGGCGGAAGCTGGAGGGGAAGCCCTGTCGATCTTCACCGGCTGGTGTGCGGGGTGTCGACAGACACGCGGAACATCCGGGCCAATCAGCTTTATGTTCCGCTTGTTGGCAAACGTTTTGACGGGCATCAGTTTGTAAAGGATGCCGGAGAAAAAGGGGCGGCAGCCGTCTTGTGGCAGCAGGACCGGCCGTTTCCGGAGCTTCACCTCCCTGTCATTGTGGTTGAAGACACGTTGAAAGCATTGCAACAACTGGCTGCCGGATACCGCGCGGAATGTCAGGCCAAAGTCGTAGCGGTGACGGGAAGCAATGGAAAAACCACCACCAAGGATCTCATCGCATCTTTGTTGGCTGAAAAATATGCGGTGCATAAAACGAAAGGAAATCTTAATAATCATATCGGTGTGCCTTTAACCTTGTTATCGATGCCGGAGGAAACGGAAATTGCGGTGATCGAGATGGGAATGAACCATCGCGGGGAGATTTCCGTCCTTTCGAACATTGCCCGTCCGGACGTCGCGGTGATCACCAACATCGGCGAGTCCCATATCGAACATCTGGGGAGCCGGGAAGGAATTGCGAAGGCAAAATTGGAAGTTAAAGATGGACTGTCCCCGACGGGGGCACTGGTGATCGACGGAGATGAACCGTTGCTTCGGAACTTGTTGAAAGAGGAGTCCAGGCTGTTGATCAAAACCGGATGGGAAGCCGATTCTGACGAATCTCCGGAACAAATAGAGGTCAGGGGAACCGAGGGGGTTTCTTTTCAATCCCGGAAAACCGGTACCCGTTTCACTTTGCCGTTATTGGGAAGGCACAATGTCAAAAACGCGTTGCTTGCCATCGAGGTGGCCCGGTATTTTAAACTTCGGGAAGAGGAGATTGTCCGTGGCCTGGCAAATGTGACCCTGACCGGCATGCGTTTGGAGACGAAGATGGCAAGAAATGGAATGTTGCTGATCGATGATGCCTACAATGCCAGTCCCACATCCATGAAAGCAGCATTGGACTTGTTGGCAGAGATTGAGCCGGAAAAAGAGAAATGGGCTCTTCTGGGAGATATGCTTGAAACCGGAGAACAAGAGGAGCATTATCATAGAGAGTTGGGGGTGTATGCCATGGAAAAAGGCATTCACCGCTTATATACGATTGGCGAACGGGGCCGGTGGATTCATGAGGGAGCTATGAAAGCAAAAGCTTGTGACAATCAAGCCCTCGTTCATTTCCATACGCCGGATGAAGCTGTAGAAACATTGCTCCGGGAAGGACATCCAGAGACCATCCTCTTAGTCAAAGCTTCACGTGCAGCGAGGCTCGATCAGATTGTCAAAAATATGACTGAAGGAGCGTAGGGGAAGAACTATGGGGAATCTAGAATTTCGATTTATTTTAATTCCACTTGCAGTTGCTTTTGGTATTGCCGTCATCCTGGGACCGATGATCATTCCGGTGTTAAAACGGTTGAAATTTGGTCAAAGCATCCGTGAGGAAGGGCCGCAAGCCCATTTGAAAAAAGCGGGAACCCCGACGATGGGCGGAGTGATTATCCTCACCGCGATTGTGTTGACGGCCGTTCCGCTCAGCAGTTTGACCTTGTTGAACAACAACGATGCCATTATTAACGCAGACCTGTTCTTTTTGGTGTTTGCGACATTGGGTTACGGAATTCTCGGCTTTTTGGATGATTATATTAAAGTGGTTATGAAACGGAATCTCGGACTGACCGCCAACCAGAAATTACTCGGTCAGCTGTTTATCGGTTTGGTTCTTTTCTGGGTGCTTTTGGAAGTGCGGACAGGCGGTCCCAACAACTATATTTTCAGCTTGGACATTCCTTTTACTGATTTGACCATTCATCTGAATTGGTTATATCTGCCTCTTCTCTTGTTAATGATGATCGGTGCTTCCAATGCCGTGAACCTGACGGATGGTTTGGATGGCTTATTGGCTGGAACAGCAGTGAGTGCGTACGGCGCTTATGCCGTGATCGGGATTTTGCAAAGCAACCCGACGGTGACGATTTTTTCCGTGGCCGTGGTCGGAGCGCTTCTGGGATTCTTGGTGTTTAATGCCAATCCGGCTAAAGTGTTTATGGGAGATACCGGTTCATTGGCTCTCGGCGGCGGCATTGCAGCGTTGGCCGTGATTACGAAAACGGAATTATTGTTACCCATTATCGGTGGAATTTTTGTGATTGAAACATTGTCTGTGATGATCCAGGTGACTTCATTTAAATTCCGTGGCAAACGGGTGTTTCGCATGAGCCCGTTACACCACCACTTTGAATTGTGCGGCTGGTCTGAGTGGCGGGTGGTGACCACCTTTTGGTTCTTCGGTCTGGTACTCGCCGGTTTGGGTGTCTTCTTGGAGATGTGGTTGTAATGAAAAATACCGGAATTTGGGCGGGCCGCCAGGTGGTTGTTTTGGGGCTGGCCCGCAGTGGAGTTGCTGTTGCAAAATGTTTGCATGAGTTGGGCGCCAACGTGGTGGTCAATGATTTAAAACCGCGGGAAGCATGTCCCGAAGCCGAAGAATTGGAAGGAATCGGGATCCCGGTTCTTTGCGGAAGTCATCCGGATGATTTGATCCATGATGAAGTGGATTGGTTGGTGAAAAATCCGGGCATTCCTTATCATGCCAAACCGGTGGCTCAAGCATTGGAAAAGGGGATCCCCGTCATAACGGAAGTGGAGATCGCCGGACTCCTTTCCGATTCGCCGGTCATCGGAATCACGGGTTCCAACGGAAAAACCACCACCACAACCCTGGTGGGGGAAATGTTGACCAAAAGCGGAATCCAAAATCAGGTGGCCGGAAACATCGGACAAGCATTGACGGAAGCGGTCCGCTCCAACCCGGACAACGGGTGGCTGGTTGCGGAGCTCAGCAGCTTTCAGTTGAAAGGCACCCGCACATTCAAACCTGAAATCGCTTGTCTCCTGAATGTTTATCCGGCGCATTTGGACTACCATTCGAATATGGAAGATTATATTGCTTCCAAAATGAAATTGTTTCAAAATCAGACGCCGGAAGACATCGCCGTCCTGAACCGGGATCATCCGGTATGTCAAGAGGCGGCCGGACAAATCAAAAGTGAGGTTTGGTGGTTCAGCCGGAAGGAGGAAGTGCCGGAAGGAGTGTTTGTCCGAGAGGGCATGGTGACCGCCCGGATCGGGGACAAAACGGAACCCGTCCTTCCGGTGAATGACATTGCCCTGCGCGGTGAATTCAACCTGGAAAATGTACTGGCGGCCACCGCGATGAGTCTGGCAGCCGGAGCGGACGTGTCTGCGATCCGTGAGGTGCTGAAAAACTTTCGCGGGGTGGAGCACCGCTTGGAATTTGTGGCTGAGATCAACGGAGTCCGTTTTTACAATGATTCCAAAGCGACCAATCCGCAAGCGGCTTCCAAAGCCTTGGAATCCTTTCGTGAACCCGTCATCTGGATCGGGGGAGGATTGGACCGGGGCATCGACTTTAAAGAGTTGATCCCGGTTTTTAACAAAAGGGCGAAAGCGTTGATTGCATACGGCCAAACCAAAGAGATCCTGACCCGGCGGGGAAAGGATGCCGGGCTGAAAGATGTGTATTCCGTGGACGGTTTGGAAACGGCTGTGAAACGGGCATTTGACCTGGCCCGGCCCGGGGATGTGGTGTTGCTCTCCCCGGCATGTGCAAGCTGGGACCAGTTCACCTCTTTTGAGGAAAGGGGAAGCATATTTAAGAAGACTGTGCATAATCTTCAAGTATAAGAGCTTGCCCAAATTTTCAAGAGGTGAAAACGCCCATGAATCCAAAGAGCCAAACACCCGATATCGTCATTGTGGTTGCGATCGTTTTGCTTTTGACCATCGGTGTATTGATGGTGTACAGCGCAAGTGCCGCTTTTGCTTATCATAAATACGACGACGCGTTTTATTTCGCCAAGCGGCAATTCTTGTTTGCATCTTTGGGTGTTTTCTTGATGTTTTGGATTGCAAAACTGGACCCGGAAAAGTTTCGTGAATGGGCGAAACCAGGGATTGTGATATGTTTCATTCTGTTGTTGATCGTCTTGATCCCCGGGGTTGGAATTTTGCGTAACGGTGCAAGAAGCTGGTTGGGAATCGGGGCTTTCAGCATCCAGCCTTCCGAGTTTATGAAACTGGCCATGATTATGTTTTTGTCCCGCATATTTTCCAACCCCGACTATGACATCAAACATTTTACCCGGGGTTTTTTACCTGCACTTCTGTTGTTGGGGCTCGCTTTCGGGCTTATCATGATGCAGCCGGACCTGGGAACGGGCACCGTTTTGATGGGAGCCGGAATTATTTTGATTTTTGCTGCCGGAGCCAGAAAAAAACATTTGGCTTTCTTTTTCTTATTGGGTGTGGTCGGATTCGTCATGCTGATACTGGCTGCACCTTACCGTATTCAACGGATTGTCGCTTTTTTAAATCCGTGGCAGGATCCGCTTGGTGCGGGTTATCATTTGATCCAGTCATTATATGCCATCGGCCCCGGCGGGCTCATGGGGCTGGGGCTTGGCATGAGCAAACAAAAACACCTGTATCTTCCCGAACCGCATACGGATTTTATTTTTTCGATTTTAGCCGAAGAGTTGGGTTTTTTGGGAGCGGCCACGGTGATTTTGCTGTTTGCCGTCCTGGTATGGCGCGGCATCCGGGTGGCCATGGGTGTTCCCGACATGTTTTACAGCTTGGTGGCAACAGGGATCACGGCGATGATCATCATTCAGGCCGTGATCAATATCGGGGTTGTCTCCGGGGTTTTTCCAGTGACCGGAATCACATTGCCTTTTTTGAGTTACGGAGGTTCTTCCCTCACATTGACATTAGCAGCCGTAGGAATATTGATGAATTTATCGCGGTTTGTACGTAAATCCAAATAATCAGGAGGAAGGATCATGAAACGAATCTTGTTATCCGGTGGCGGAACCGGCGGGCATATTTACCCGGCTTTGGCAATTGCCCGGGCAGTCAGAAAAAAATTCCCGGATGTGGAAATCGCTTATATCGGTACCAGTGAAGGATTGGAATCACGAATTGTTCCCAAAGAAGGGAACATTCATTTTTATACCGTGGAAATCCAAGGGTTTAAGAGAAGCGTTTCTTGGGAAAACGTCCACACCTTGCACAAATTCATCAAAGCCGTTCGCAAATCCAAAGAATATATGCGCGAATTTGAGCCGGATGTGGTGGTGGGAACCGGCGGTTACGTCAGTGGTCCGGCTGTGTATGCGGCCCATCAGATGGGAATTCCGACCCTGATTCATGAGCAAAATGTCGTGTTGGGCTTGACCACCAAATTTTTATCGCGGTTTGTGGATGTGGTTGCCATCAGCCTGGAGGAATCGCAAAAATATTTGAGCCGTGCCAACCGCATTGTATTCACCGGCAACCCGAGGGCGACCGAAGTGGTACAAGCCAATGCCGCGAACGGGAGAAAATCTTTGGGAATCACGGATGCCCACAAACCGATTATCTTGATTTTCGGGGGAAGCCGGGGAGCCAAAGCCATTAATGAAGCGGTTCTCGAAATGATCCCCCGCATGAAAGAAATGCCGGATGTCCATTTTGTCTATGTGACTGGCGAAGTTCACTATGATAAAATTCGTGAAATGGTTGAAACCGATGATATCCCCAATCTGGATATCAAGCCGTTTATCTATAACATGCCGGATGTGCTGGCAGCCACTTATCTGGTGGTTGGACGAGCAGGGGCTTCGACGCTGGCCGAGTTGACAGCATTGGGTTTACCCTCTATTCTGATTCCGTCCCCTTATGTCACCAACAACCACCAGGAAGCCAATGCAAGATGGCTGGAGGAACAAGGGGCATCCAAAATGCTTCTGGAAAGTGAATGCACGGGCGAAAACTTGTGGCGTGAAGTGAAACGGCTGATTGAAAATAAAGAGGAACATCATGCGATGAGTGAAGCGGCCAGCCGTCTGGGGCGCCCCCATGCGGCGGAAGTATTGGTCAGCGAGTTGGAAAAAATTGCAGTTACCCATGAATGAGAAAAGTAGGGTCTCTACCAATTAGACGTTCGTCACAATCAGTACGGACCGGCATAAACTATGTTAAGCCAGTGGTTGGAGGGACTCTTTCGGGGTAGGCGAGGAGGGACGATCAAGTGGAACAAATCATACAAGAGATGAAAAGCATCGGAATTCAGGATGTGCGAGTCAATGAACCTTTGTCCCGCCATACGACGTGGAAAGTGGGAGGCCCTGCCGATCTCCTGATCTATCCGCGCAATAAGGAAGAATTGGAACAGGCGATGCAGGTGGTGTACCGGCATCAGATTCCTTGGAGAGTGATTGGCAGAGGGTCCAATCTGTTGGTGCGGGATGGTGGAATCCGGGGTGTGGTGTTCAAATTGGATGAAGGGTTTAACGAGTTGAAAGTGGATGGAACCAGGGTCACCGCCGGCGGCGGGTATTCCACCATCTTGCTGGCAACCATGACCTCCAGACAAGGGCTGACCGGATTGGAGTTTGCGGCGGGAATCCCCGGTAACGTGGGGGGCGCCGTCTACATGAATGCGGGTGCGCATGGTTCTGACATTTCTAAAGTTCTTCATTCCGCGACTGTGCTTTTGGAAACCGGTGAATGGGTGACATTGTCGAATGAAGAGATGGAATTTCGCTATCGTACTTCCGTGCTTCAAACCAAACTGAAAGGAATCGTGACCGAAGCTTCCTTCACATTGGAGTACGGTGAACGGGATGAGATCATGTCGCGGCTGACTTCTTATAAAGACCGCCGGAGAAAGACACAGCCATTACAATATCCTTGCGCTGGTAGTGTTTTCAGAAATCCGCCGGGGGATTACGCCGGCCGCCTGATCCAGGAAGCCGGTTTAAAGGGCTTTCGGATCGGGGATGCCGAAGTGTCTACCACGCATGCGAACTTTATTATCAACCGGGGTAATGCCACGGCCAAAAATGTTTTGCAATTAATCGAGCACATCATTCAAACCATTGATGAGAAATACAATATCCGTCTCGAACCGGAAGTGCAGGTGGTGGGTGAAGAGTAAACGGAGGTGACACATTGGAACGGTTTGTGATTGAAGGTGGCAAACCTCTGTCCGGATCTGTTCGTGTCCAAGGATCAAAAAATGCAACCTTACCCATCCTGGCTGCTACGGTTTTAGCCGAAGGAATTCACCAAGTCGAAAACGTTCCCGGACTGACCGACATTTTTGCAATGTGTAAGATTTTGGAATCGTTGGGAGCGGAAATCGTTCGTGAACGGTCGACGTTGTATGTGGATACACGGAACATGGAAAGACATTGCATTCCGGAACATCTAATGAGGCAAATCCGGTCATCGGTTTTTCTGATGGGGCCGTTGCTTTCACGCCTTCAGCGGGTTCGTGTGACCAAACCCGGGGGATGCAATATCGGTGCACGGCCGATTGATCTCCATCTCAAAGGGCTTGCCATGTTGGGAACGGAAATTGTGGAGACGGATGGGATCATTCAGTGCGAAGCGCCCAAACTGACCGGCACACACATCCCGTTGGAGTTTCCGAGTGTCGGCGCCACGGAAAACATCATGATGGCGGCGGTGTGTGCCGAAGGGGAGACCATCATTGAAAATGCAGCTTGTGAGCCGGAAATCGTTGAGTTGGCAACATACCTGACCAAAATGGGAGCTCAGATTGAAGGAGCCGGCACGCCCGAGATTCGGGTCATTGGGGTCGATTATTTGACAGCCGCTTCCCATCAGGTCATGTCCGACCGGATTGCCGCGGGCACTTTCGCAATTGCCTCGGCAATCACCGGGGGAAAATTGGTTATGAAAGGGATCAAGGAAGCTGAGATGGAAGGGCTCGCCGAACATCTTGAGCCATTGGGGGTTCATTTCAGTCGGGATCCGGAGGGCATCCGGGTAAAGGCGGGTTCATCCATCCGGCCGGCTTCTGAATTGGTGACAAAGCCGTTTCCCGGATTTCCGACCGATATGCAACCACAAACCATGGTCCTGCTTGCGCTGGCGGAGGGCGAAAGCCGGGTGACCGAAAACATTTTTGAACGGCGCCTGAAACATGTGCATGAATTGAAGAAAATGGGAGCGGATATGCATTTGAACGGGCGTACGGTCACGATTCGCGGGGTAAAAAGACTGAAGGGAGCGGAAGTGTTTGCATCAGATTTGCGTTCCGGAGCGGCATTGGTGATCGCCGGATTGGCGGCTTGCGGCCGGACCATTGTTCATGGCGTTCATCATATTGACCGGGGTTATGAGCCAATGGAGGAAACATTCGGACAATTGGGAGGAAATATCAAACGGATCAAGAAGGATGCTGAACAGTAGCACAGATTGTGCCGCTGTTTTTTTGTGCGAAAACCTTTCAACATCCCATATTTGTGGTAATATATAGGGAAGATTATATTTTTTGCATCTTGGTCAGTCAGGCGAAAGCAGAGGAAAGGAGTATCATTTGGTGGATGAACGCATTCCTCCCTTTCGCAATTGGATTGGCAAAAAACGGTCCCCGTCACCATGGATTTTGGCATTTATCTTTTTGTTTTTTATGGGAGCGTTGTTTGCCATATTCTTGCGATCGCCGCTGAGTAAAATCAAAGAGATTCAAGTGTCCGGAAACCAATTGGTATCAACCGAAACGATTTTAAAGAAAGCGCAGATACAGGAAGGGGTTTCTTTTTTTGGTGTCCAACCCGACGAAATCGCAAGTCAAATCCGGACCATTCCCGAAGTCCGTCACGCAGAGGTCAAAAAATCGTTTCCGGACAAAGTGACCATTTTGATTCGGGAAAAACCGGTTGTCGGTTGGTTTGAAACCAAAGATCAGAAACATCTCCCCATTTTATTGGACGGTACTATTTTACCTCACCGGCAGCTTTCATTCAAATCTGACCGGATTTTATTTAAAGGATGGGATCTTGCCCATCCCATGCTGCAACAAACAGTGAAAGAAATTGGAAAAATCCCTCCGATGATTCAACGTTCCATCAAAGAAGTCCGACCCGTTTCCAAACACCAGGATCAAGTGGAAATTTTAACCGGTTATCATCACCGCATTTTTGTGCGAGTGGAAGATCTTTCACAAAAAATGAATTACTATCCCTCGTTTTTTAAACATCCGCAAGGTACACTGTATTTGTTGGAAAGCATCTGGTTTATTCCGGATGACGGAGCGGAGCCGGCAACCTGATATGAGGTGGAAGATTGTTTAAAAAGAAAAACATGGAAATAGGAATATAAATAAAAATGTTTTGCTTTAGAGGGGATCACTCTGTGATTGTTGAATATGGTTTGTAAGAGTTTCCTCCCTTTTCCTTAATATATTTTCATTCTAAAATGGATACCCATACATTAAGACTGACTCCCGGGCAAGGAGGTGCCCAGAATTGAGCAATGAGGATTTCGTTATCACTTTGGATATTGGATCTTCACAAGTTCGTGTCATCGTAGCCGAAATCAACGCAGACGGAACACCACACATTGTGGGAGTAGGGACGGCAGAGTCACAAGGAATGAAAAAGGGAGCCATCATCAATATTGATCAAGCCGTACAATCAATACGTGAAGCGGTGGATCATGCTGAACGCATGGTTGGCATAGAGATTTCCGAGGTGTTTGTCGGAGTGTCTGGACACCATGTCTCTTTGCAGCCGAGCCATGGTGTTGTTGCTGTTTCCAGTGAAGACAGGGAGATCAGCCTTCATGACATTGACCGTGTGTTGCAAGCGGCGCGTGTGATTGCGTTGCCGCCGGAACGGGCAGTGATTGAAGTCGTTCCAAAGCAATTTATTGTTGACGGCCTCGATGATATCAAAGATCCAAACGGAATGGTCGGTGTCCGGTTGGAAGTGGATGCGATCATTGTCACCGGGACCAAGACGATATTGACCAATCTGCTTCGCTGTGTGGAGCGGGCGGACTTAAATATCGCCGGAATGGTGTTTTTGCCGCTGGCCGTCAGTGAGCTTTGCCTGTCTGATGATGAGAAAAATCTGGGTGTCGTCATGGTGGACATGGGTGGCGGAACCACGACACTGACGGTTTATCAGCACGGTCACCTTGCAGGAACTTCCGTCATTCCGATTGGTGGGGAATACATAACCAATGACATTGCGATAGGACTCAGGACACAGACCAGTTCAGCCGAGGAAGTGAAATGCAAATACGGGGTTGCCTGTA
>SMEH01000414.1_pt1 | contig 13155 bp, 12 predicted proteins | sample 2456361 | NCBI WGS metagenome assembly SMEH01 (sample SAMN10132587, study PRJNA489261) | soil metagenome | isolation source: day1 control-loamy sand soil ammended | place: USA | reverse complement strand
ACATAAAGGTAGACATTGATTGGGACACTTTTACCGCTTATGATTCATATCCACTGAGCCGCTTGGATATTGTATTCAGCGACCTAGAAGGATTTCTAAAGAAAATATGCAGCGACGACTTAGGTAAAGAGGCCTTACAGGAGGGTCTTGATACCATTAAGCTTACCAATACCGACAATAGGGATGAGGTAAAAATGGAGTTAAAGGACAAGACATTGGACCTGAAATTTCAATTGGCAGGAGATAGCTTCAGCTCTTATACCGACTCCCAGATTGCAGACTACGTCGAAAAACAACTATAATATGTTCGAACATTATAGGGAGTTCCCTGTCCATAGCCTGAATACTTGGTTGTCAGAAATGGCAGAGATCGCCGAAAAGTCAACAGATAGCTCCAGCCTACCCAAGCTGGAGCTATTGCTTAGGAGCGGTAGTGCAATTAGGGGTCATATACTCAAACTCCAGCATAACGCCCACGATCAAATGCTCATGATAGCCAGCTTAAAGAATCAATATAATGACACCAAGGAAGTAATTTTTATATCAGCCAGTGAAGTGATGGCCATAACACTTTTAGATCCTGAAGCCTATCTTAAGCAATATGTTTTACCTGCTGCATCAAAAGACATCGGAAAACTGGAGTTAAAAAGGGCGTTACGAGAGACAAATGAAAAGGTTAACTTTTACTTTCAAGATGGAATCAGTATACAATTTGATGCTACAACATGTCCTAACAATGCTCGTTGGGAAGTACTACAAGTTCTCGAAACGCTTCCCGAACTGATGCAACACCTCACGGCAGACGAACTCGGCAAAAAACTCGTGAATGAAAAAATAAAAAGTATCGAGATTACTGTTTCTGACCATGCCCGCACCACATTAGACCAATATGTCCTTTCAATTCAATTGACTACCCCTTTTGCTAGTACTTTGAATGCGGAGAAGGAAAAAATTAAAAACGAGATAGAGAGGTTGTTGTAATTAGGTTTTGCTTTGAAAATGCATACTTTGCATTTATTCTATTTTTTTGTGGTCTATCATGCCGGATTCCATAATTCTATGAGCCAGCAAACTCAGCTGTTGTGACATGAATGCTTCAAGGTTTTTCGAGGTATCCCACGGCTATAAACCTCAATACGCAATTACACAATAGTCAGAATTGGTAAAATTGATGCTCCGAATATCAATTATTATTATTTATTTGCAGGAAGTGAGTATATACACAACACTGCAGACAATTCGGCCACCCAAGGCAGGATGATAATTGAAGAATATTAAATAGCAATCCGATGAGCACAAAAGAACAAGTATTGAGAAAGTCACTAATGACCCGTTTTCTAGATTTAGTTGAACGAGCTGGGAATAAACTGCCCGACCCCGCGATTTTGTTCTTCTTTCTCATGCTGTTGATCTGGGTGTTATCAGCACTGCTTTCCTCTATATCCTTCGTAGAGATCGACCCTCGAACCGGCAGCGCACTAGAAGTGCGTAACCTGCTCTCTCCAGCGTCCATCGTCTCGTTCTTCGAAAACATGGTTACCACATTTACTAGTTTTGCTCCTTTGGGCATTGTATTGGTGGCTATGCTAGGGGTAGGCGTAGCGGATTATTCAGGCTTTATCAATGCAGGACTAAAGACGATGCTTAGTTTCACCCCTAAGATGTTACTCACACCGATGCTGATCCTAGTGGCCATCGTGTCGCACACTGCTGCTGATGCTGGTTATGTTTTGGTCATCCCCTTAGGTGGCATCATTTTTTATGCGGCCGGCCGCCATCCCTTAGCGGGCATTGCCGCAGCCTTTGCCGGAGTTTCAGGTGGTTTCAGTGCTAATTTCATTCCATCTAGCCTTGATCCTCTCTTACAGGGTTTTACCCAATCGGCTGCACAGATCATCGACTCAAACATCCAGCTCAATCCTTTGAACAACTGGTTTTTCACGGCCGCCTCATCTGTATTGATTATCGGATTGGGCTGGTACCTTACTGACAAGATAATTGAGCCCCGCCTCAGAGGGGTAGTTGTGTCTGTAGAGGAAGAAGAAAAATCTACGATGGACGCACTTACAAAGAAAGAAAAGAAAGCATTTTATACCGCTTTGCTAGTGATGGTGCTGTGCTTGCTGGGGCTTTACTTCTGGGCAGCACCAGTAGGCTCTGCTTGGCGCGATGTAGATGGGGAAATCACCAGTTTGGCTGCTCCCCTTATGCGCTCTATCGTGCCGTTGATATTTGTAGTTTTCTTGATCCCAGGCGTGATATATGGACTCATGTCGGGTGTGTTTAAGACATCAAAGGACATCATCACAAGCATGTCAAAGTCGATGTCCTCTATGAGCTACTATATCGTCATGGCATTTTTTTGCGCCCTGTTTATAGATTCCTTCGGTCGGTCAAATATCGGGGCACTGCTGGCACTGAAAGGGGCGTCGGCTTTGCAAGCGATGGCCTTGGCACCAGAAGTGACCATTGTAGGAATTGTATTGATTACTGCAATTCTCAACCTGTTTATAGGTTCAGCCTCTGCCAAATGGGCCTTGATAGCCCCGGTTTTGGTACCCATGCTTATGCAACTTGGTATTTCCCCCGACCTTACACAAGCAGCTTATCGCGTGGGAGACTCTGCCTCCAATATAATCACACCCCTTATGCCCTACTTCCCTTTGATCGTGGTTTACTGTCAAAAATATGTTAAATCTACCGGTATTGGCACCTTGGTTTCGATCATGATGCCTTATACACTTGTATTTGGCGTAGTTTGGACGATATTCCTTTTAGCCTACTGGTTCTTGGGCATTCCATTAGGCTTACAATCCACTTACGAGTACATGCCATAAGAAAGCAAGAGTACTTACTCATAGGAAACAGCAGTTTAAGCTATTTTATATTGACCTTGCACAAGCTTAGATTATTGAATTTATGCATGAAAAAACGATCTAGAAGTCTTTTAGGAGCAGAGACAGCGCTGGCCAGATTGCATTGTGCCTCCTTTCATATTCGGCAGCAAAGCCAGGCTTTAATTTCATCTTAAAGGCAAATCTTTGCATGTTTTTCAATTCATCTTAAATATATCAGAATCCCCTAGTAAATCCATCCTGCGCTATCCTGTATATAATCCGAATTTGAGCATTAATCTCAAAGCATCCGTTCCCTAGGACTTTATATATCTCCAGAACAACTAATGACTTTTCCAATAAAAAAAGCCGCTTGTCATGATAATCCTTCACGGCAAGCGGCTTCCCTAACATCAATTATAAATTAAAACCCAAAGAATTTAGGTAACCAAGTAGCAATTTCAGGAATGTACGTTACCAGCATCAGCACTACAAACATGGCAATAAATAGGGGCATCATAGGCTTGAGCACCTTGCTAATGCTTATATTGGCCACGCCACAGCCCACAAATAACACTCCTCCTACGGGCGGTGTACATAGTCCTAAACACAGATTCATCACCATTACAATTCCGAAATGGATTGGATCTACGCCCAATTCTGTTACCACAGGTAGGAAAATTGGAGTAAAGATCAACACTGCTGGAGTCATATCCATAAAAGTGCCGACAAAAAGTAAGATCAAGTTTATAATGATAAGCACGACTATTTTATTTTCACTAATAGACAATAAGGTCGCGCTTATGGCTTGAGGAATATTCTCAAAAGACATCACCCAAGACATGCCCATTGAAGTCCCGATAAGCAGCATCACAATGGCTGTAGTGCCTACAGTACTCAGCAAAATTCCAGGCAGGTCTTTAGGCTTAATTTCTTTATATACTACCATAGCTAAGATAAGGCTGTACACTACTGCTACAGCAGAAGCTTCAGTAGCTGTAAAAACCCCTATTATAATCCCGCCCATGACAATAACTAGCAATAATAAACTAGGCAATGCTTTGAAAAAGCTTCTCATAAATTCTGATATGCCTACTTTGTCACCTTTCGGGAACTTCTTTTTATAGGCATATATACCTGCAACCACCATCAAAGCAAGCCCGATCAAAATTCCAGGAAGATAACCTGCCAAGAATAATGCTGCAATAGAGACACCCCCACTGGCCAAGGAGTATACAATCAAGATATTACTAGGAGGGATTACCATACCAGTAGTAGCAGAAGTTATATTGACTGCGGCACTAAATGGTACCGGATACCCTTCTTTTGACATTCTTTCTGTCATGAATCCTCCAATGGCTGACGCTGCAGCCACAGCAGATCCAGAAATGGCACCAAACAACATACAAGCCATAATATTTACATAGGCCAATCCCCCTGGCAATCGACCTACCATGGCTTTGGCGAGATCAATAAGCCTTGTAGCAATGCCCCCCCGGTTCATTAACTGCCCTGCCAAGATAAAGAATGGAATTGCCAACAAGGCAAAGCTATCCAAGCCGGTGGCCATCCTCTGAGCCAAAGTGGTAAAAGATGCCATCGCTGGTATATTCACCAGCATAGTAACCATGGCCGATATGCCAATACTAAAGGCAATAGGCACACCTAAGCCCAACAGGATAACAAAACTTACTAACAGGATAAGGATTTCGGTAAGTGCCATTATGATTGTGTTTTAATATCTTTGAAAAGGTACAGACTATGCCGGATGCTGTAGTAAATAATGAGCAGTCCACTCAGGGGCAATACCATGTATACATATCCTAATGGAATGCCCAAAGCAGCGGAGGTTTGTCCCAAATATAAGGTGATATACATCAGCCGGATTCCTCCAATTACCATCACCAATAAAGCAAACATCCCTACTAGAAAGTTAATCAAGATTGAAAGTCTACTTTTTGCAACGCCTTCAAGCTTTTCCGGAAGCAGGTCTAATGCAAGATGCATATGCTGACCAGAAGCATAGGCTGCCCCTAGCACTCCTACCCAAATTAACAAGTATCGAGCAAGTTCATCTGTGAACGATCCAGGTATGGCGGGAACATACCGTGCGATTATCTGCCATAGTACATTTATGACCATAAGTGCCATCAAAAAAACCAAAATTTTCTCTAGGACTTTGTTAATTATTCTATTCATTCGATTGCAATTATCGTGAAGATCAAAATATCATTTACTCCTTTTTACTTCCATTCCGACCTCAATTGTTTGATCAGGCTATAGAGTCCTTCGTTATTTTTATATATCTCGTACATAGGTTCTACTTTTTTCGCAAATAAGCTCTTATCTGGACGTATCACGGTTACTCCAGCCGCTTCTATCTTTGCCAAATCGTCAATTTCTGCCTGTTGCCACAGCTTCCTCTGATATAAAGAGGCATCATCTGCTGCATCTTGCAACCACTCCTGTTCTCGCTCGCTTAAGTTGTCCCATACCATTTTGCTGATCATCAATAGGTCGGGAACATATGTATGCTCATTGAGGGAATAATATTGGCATACTTCATAATGTCTAGAGGTTAACAAGCTCGGAGTATTGTTCTCCGCTCCATCGACTACTCCTTGCTGCAATGCAGTATACAGTTCTCCCCATGCCAAGGGTGTTCCCGCCCCACCTAAACTGGCCACCATTTGCATAGCGGTATTACTTTCCTGAACCCTTATTTTCAATCCATAAAGGTCATCTGGCGTATTGATTGGCTTATTGCGCGTATAAAAACTCCTTGCGCCCGCATCGAAGTAGGTAAGTCCTCGCAGCCAGAATTCTTCTACTTTTAACAAAAGTTCTTGGCCAATAGGGCCATCTATCGTTCTGTAAAAGTGGTCCCGATCTTGAAAAATATAGGGTATACCAAATATTCTCATATCCGGGTCGAAGGCTTCCAAAACAGCCCCAGACACCTTTGTCATGCCAATACTACCTATTTGGAGCAATTCAAGGCACTCCCTTTCCGAACCCAGCTGAGAGTTAGGATATATTTGGATCTGCAAAGCTCCATCCGAATTTTCATTTACCCTTTCGGCCATGTATACCATCCCTTTATGCACGGGATGAGTGACATCCAATCCATGAGCGAGTTTTATTACGTTGACATCCCTTGTTTCTGAGCAACTAAAGAAAATAGCCACTAACCCTACCAGCCACAAGTTGGACCATCTTATTTCTTTCTTTCGATTCATAACCCCATTATCATTATTGTTTTCTTACTCCCTTAATAAATGCAAGGGCAGCAGCTACTTTTTCTGCGATTCCATTCCAGTCCTTTTGAGTTAATACTTCTTTAGTGAAAAGACTTGAGCCAATCCCGACGGAAATCACACCAGCCTTGAACCACTGACTCAGATTATCTTCTTCTAAAGTAACACCACCGGTTGGCATAATACTTGACCAAGGGGAAGGTCCCAGAACTGCTTTTACAAACTCTGGCCCTCCTACTTGTGTACCAGGAAATATCTTTACTATCTCAGCTCCCAAAGCTTCTGCTTTGGAAATTTCTGTGAGCGATCCAGCTCCAGGAATCCACGCAACCTTTCTGCGATTACAAGTAGCGGCCATCTCCTCTACCAAAATAGGCGAAACGACAAAGTCTGCTCCTAATTGCATGTATAAGGATGCTGTTCCCGCATCGATAACGGTACCTATGCCAAACATCATTTCAGGGAAATGCTTTGCCACATATTTATTCAGTTCTGAGAAAAGCTCATGGGCATAATCCCCCCTATTTGTAAATTCGAACACCCTAATGCCGCCTTTGTAACAAGCTTCTATCACATTGATACAAGTATCAAAATCAGAATGATAAAAAACGGGTATTAAACCTGTTTCTTTTATTTTCAAGGCAACTTCTATTCTATTATGTCTAGCCATTTGCAATTGTTTTAATGATTCCCTTTTCCTTTTAAAGACAGCAAGTCTTTAGACAATTATCTATCGAGATATTTTACCTTTTGCCTCACCTTTCATCAATGCTTCGACTTCCTCTAATGTAGCCAAGTTAAAATCACCATGAAAAGTGTGTTTGAGGTAGCCAGCTGCCACAGCAAACTCCAACATGGTCTGCGGATCATTTTCATAGTGCTGCAAACCATGGATTAGCCCCGCAACAAATGCATCCCCGCCTCCAATACGATCTATTATATGGGTAATATTATATTTCTTAGCGGCATAAATCTTGTTGTCAGTGTAATAGACTCCTGAAGAACGATGATGATTGCTATCAATAACCCATCTTAAGGTTAAGGCTACACTTTTTATCTTAGGGAACTTATCTATTAATTGTTGGCAAAGGGATTTCAACTCGTCGTTGGTCAAGGGCTCTTCTCTGTCTATTCCCCCTGATGGATTGATATCGAACAGTTTGCTAAGGGTGTCGATGCCACCTACTACAATATCACTATCTTGTATGAGAGCCGACATCACGCTACTAGCATATTGAGGATCCTTCCATAGTTTATCCCTATAATTTAAGTCCGCAATTACAGTAACTCCTGCATCCTTAGCAGCGAGTATGGCTTCCTTGCAAACCTTTGCAGCTGAGTCTGATAGCGCTGGAGTAATGCCTGTCCAAAAGAAGTATCCCGTATCTTTAAATACTTTTGCCCAATCAATCATGCCAGGTTGTATTTCAGCCATGGCAGAATGTGCCCTGTCATATACTACCTTACTGCTGCGGTATCCAGCTCCATTTTCCACGAAGTATAGCCCTAAACGGCTACCTCCATAAACGATTTTATGCGTATTGACATTGTGTGACCTAAGCGTTCTAATAATCGCATCGCTGAGTTCATTCTCGGGTAGTCGAGTAACAAAAGAGGCTTTATTGCCAAAATTGGCCAAAGAAACTGCCACATTGGCTTCTGCTCCACCATAACAGATGGAGAAACTATCTGATTGGGAGAAGCGGCTGGCACCGGTAGTGCTCAACCGCATCATTATTTCTCCGAAGGCTACTGTTTCTTTTTGCATGTTAAAATAGATGATTGGGATTTACAGTACTCATTCTTGTTCACCATTACTTTTCGAATTGAAAGTATTCATTGGCATTGTTATAGCAGATATTTTCTACAACTTGACCCAACCAGTCCATATCCTCAGGCAGTTCACCGTTTGCCACATCCTTGCCCAGCAAGTTGCACAATATCCTTCGGAAGTAATCGTGCCTTGAGTAAGACAAGAAGCTTCTAGAATCAGTGAGCATCCCAACAAACCTGCTCAGAAGGCCTAGATTTGAAAGTGCGTTCATCTGCTTTTCCATGCCGTCTTTCTGGTCTAAGAACCACCAAGCAGAACCATATTGGATCTTCCCTGGAGTTGAACCATCATTGAAGTTTCCTGCCATAGTAGCCATCACCTCATTGTCTCTAGGGTTAAGATTGTAAAGAATTGTTTTTGGCAAATGGTCGGAACTATCTAATCTGTCCAGAAACTTTGCAAGTGGTACAGCTTGTGAGAAATCGCCTATAGAGTCAAAACCTGTATCTGGCCCCAATATTCTCATCATTCGAGAATTGTTGTTTCTTAATGCACCTAAGTGGAACTGTTGTGTCCAACCCTTCTCATGGTCGAACAATGCAAGGTCATATAAAACGGCAGATTGAAACTGAAGAGCCTCATGCGCATTTACAGCTTTTCCTTGCAACAGTTTTAAGAAAATCGCTTCAACTTCCTGTGTTGTATAATCCTCTGCAATCATCTTTTCCAATCCGTGGTCTGACAGCCTACAACCATTTTCATGAAAGAAATCATGCCTTCGCTTGAATGCCTCAATTAAAGTGGTGTAATTCGTAATGTCGACATTGCTGACGTCAGCAAGTTGTTGAACATACGCCAAGAAGGCTTTACTATTTCCGGTATTCAGAATTTTATCGGGTCGGAATGTTGGCAGAACCTTTATTGCAAACCCATCTTTCCTGATTTTTTGATGATACACCAGATCGTCAACAGGATCATCTGTCGTACATATCACCTTTACATTAAAATGCGTTAACAGATTCCTGACAGAGAAAGCATCTTGTTGTAGTTGCTCATTGCATTTATCGAATATAGCCTTTGCACTAGCACCATTCAACACTTCGTGCACGCCAAACGGATTCTTCAGCTCCATATGTGTCCAATGATACAAAGGGTTCCTTATTGTAAAAGGAACCGTTTCGGCCCACTTTTGAAACTTTTCATAATCACTGGCATCACCAGTACAGAATTTCTCAGAGACGCCATTGGTACGCATGGCTCTCCACTTATAGTGATCGCCATTTAGCCATATTTCAGTAATGGATTTAAATTTCTTATCATCTGCAATTTCATTGGGTGGTAGGTGGCAGTGGTAATCAATAATGGGCATTTTTGCCGCATGAGTATGATAAAGTTCCTCAGCCACCTTACTTTCCAACAAAAAGTTCTCGTCCAAAAAAGCTTTCATTTTTACCTTTTAAATTCAACTATCATATTTCCCCTCAATCTATGGAAAAAGCTTTTTTAATTCCTAATTCTAGACCTCTTAATTCTGCTAGGCCTCTCAATCTCCCAATTGCAGAATATCCAGGGTTTGTTTTTTTCTTAAGGTCATCCAACATCTGGTGGCCGTGGTCTGGACGCATCGGAAGCCTCCTATCCTCCCTTCCCTCTTTCTTTCTTTTCTGCTGCTCCTCCAAGATGGCTTTGACCACCTCGTACATGTCTACGTCGCCATCCAAATGATCTGCCTCAAAGAAGTTTCCTTCTTCATCTCTTGTGGTGCTTCTCAAGTGGATAAAGTTGATACGATGCCCAAGTCTTTTTACCATTCCCGCTAGATCATTATCCGCTCTTACCCCATAAGATCCTGTGCAGAAACATAAGCCATTGTTAGGACTATCTTTCACCGCAAGCAATTCTTTGGCATCTTGCTCTGTCGAAACTACTCGTGGCAGCCCCAAGATTGGATAAGGTGGGTCATCCGGGTGGATGGCCATCAAAACACCAGCTTCTTCAGCTACTGGGATGATTTCTGATAAAAAGTAAAACAAGTTGGCTTTCAATTCTTTTGGCCCAATATCTTTATATGTATCCAATACGGCCTGGAACTGGTCGAGCGTGTAGCCCTCTTCCGCCCCAGGTAATCCGGCAATTATATTGGCAACCAAGGTATCGATGTCTTCCTGAGAGAGCCCGTCCAAATACGCTTTCGCTTTTTGCTTTTGCGTTTCATTATATAGCGCATCAGCTCCTGGCCGCTTCAATAAATACAGTTCAAAAGCCGCAAAAGCAGTGGCATCGAAACGAAGGGCCAAAGACCTATCTGGCATTTCATATTTAAGGTCAGTTCTTGTCCAATCTAGTACAGGCATAAAGTTATAACATACCGTGTCTATGCCACATTTGCCGAGATTGCGAATGCTTTGCTTATAGTTCTCTATGTATTCTTGGTATTTTCCTGACCTTGTCTTGATGTTTTCATGAACTGGGATACTTTCCACTACTGACCAAGTAAGGCCAGCGGCTTCTACTTCGTTCTTCCTCTTCATGATTTCATCTACTTCCCATACATGTCCATTGGGAATATGATGCAAAGCCGTAACGATACCAGTGGCACCCGCTTGCCTGATGTCCCACAAGCTTACGCCGTCATTGGGGCCATACCACCTCCAAGTTTGTTCCATGCTCATATGAATAGTCTTTTAATGTGTCGTTTATATAAATTTTCCATAACATTCCTTCCCGCCAAGTCGCTGAACTTTTCTAGTGTATTGAGATAGCGGTCACCTTTTTCGCCAGCAATCTTATATGAACAGTGTAGTAGTTGACGGAAATCTGGATTATAATCTGGGTGGTCTTGCTCATGACGCAATGCATTGGCATACTCGTCCCCACTCCAACCCCTTACCGTTTCTACAGAAGGCAAATTTTGCTTATTGATGTCCAATACCGTAGCATATGGCCCTGTCAGTTCATCGAACCGATCTAAAGCTTCAACGTAGATTTCCTTGGCTATTTCTAGCCCTTCATTTTCTGCCATTGCCAAACCTATGAGCTCTTCAAGCCAGGTCGTCCCGGCAGTTTTCACATGCAAGCCCACATTATGTTTTTTAATAGCACCTCTGATGATTGGGTAAATTGAAAACTTATCGCTACCAGAATGTACGCTTAGTTTCAATAGCTCAGGCAAAGAGAATTCTTTTATAGCATACTTGATCACCAAGATATCTTCTTCAAACTCTTTGGCAAACTGCTCCAAATCTCCTACGTAATCCACGCCTTTGTTAAACCGTCCCGTAAATTTAGGAGCAATCGTGTCTGGGTCTACGCCGTAAAACTTGAGTGCCGCTAATATAAAAAACAGTTCAATAGGCGTTTGAGGATTGTCCACCTCGTCCATAGAAACTTCTGCCACGAAATTTCCTCTTCCTTTGGCTTTAGATATATGGTCATAAACTTTACCTGCCTCTTTTGCCGCCAATAAAAACTGCTTTGCTATAGCGTTTACCGACTCCTTTGTTATATCAAAACTGGTCTGAATGCCTGGGATGCTCAACTTACCCAAGTATTTTTCGCAATATTGAATAAACTTCTCTATCTCTTCTTCGGAAGCTGATTTGCCAATATACTCTGCTACGTCTATGGTAAAGAAGTCAGATGAGTCCAGAAAATCATCTACAGTCTGCAAGGTGATGTGATCTGCATCCACAAAATAAGGGCCTGCCCAGTTCAACAACTTCACTGCTTCATCGGCCTCTACTCGTACGCTCTCAGGTTTTGAATGAACCGTCTTGTGTTCACGATTAGACTTGTTCCATACTGGTGTGATTTCCACGTTCAGCTCTTCTTTGGCTTTCAATATGGCCTGCAATTGCGCTTTGCCTTCTTTGGCGAAGCGGTCACCCATTCCAAAAGAATATTTTCCTATATTTTTCATATTTTGACTACCTAGACTGCTAGGCTATTACTTTTAGGTTGTTAAAAAAATCATTAATATATTCTCCATATACATTTACACCCCGCTAAATGCGCTAAACCCGCCGTCAATAGGGACGACTACTCCTGTGACAAAGGCGCTACCGCTTCCACATAGCCACAACAGTGTTCCATTGAGGTCTTCAGGAGTACCAAAACGCTGCATTGGAGTGTGAGCAATAATTGTATTGCCTCTATCTGTCAATGATCCGTCCTCATTGGTAAGCAATCTTCTGTTTTGCTCAGTAAGGAAAAATCCTGGGGCCATCGCATTTACCCTAATGCCTACTCTGGAGAAATGAACCGCCAGCCATTGAGTAAAATTGCTGATCGCCGCCTTGGCACCGCTATACGCAGGGATTTTGGTAAGAGGAGTGAATGCATTCATTGAAGAAATGTTCAGCACAACACCATCCCCCTTATCTACCATGTCTTTAGAAAACTCTCGAGTAGGAAGGAATGTGCCCAAGAAGTTCAAGTTGAACACAAACTGAATACCATCAGGATCCAGATCGAAAAAGGTAGTCAATGTTTCATCGCCAATATGTTCCTTCAGCAAGAATTCCTTTGTGGTAGTTCCCTTAGGGTGGTTCCCGCCTGCACCATTTACAAGGATATCACAAGGACCGAACTCCTTCAATACCGTTTCGTGTGCTTTCACCAAACTTTCCGCTTTCAACACATCCGCCTCTACCCCTATAGCCTTTCCCCCTGAGGCCACGATCTCAGCGGCTGCCTCCTGAGCCGCTTTCAAGTTCAAGTCTAGAATAGCTACTTTTGCTCCTTGGTCGGCAAAAGTCTTGGCGAAAGCGCGGCACAACACTCCGCCCCCACCAGTAACAACAACCACCTTATTTTTAAATTCTTCTGATTTGTACATTGGTTTATTCTTTTTGATTAAGTCCCGTGTACGAACACGGTTTCCAAATGTATAAAATTAATTTCAAAGGAAAAAGCAAAAGTCGTGAATAAATTTAAATCCCGTGTACGAACACGAAATATTTTCAAACGGTTACATTTTTAACTATATTTAATTTTGGATTCAAAAAGTCTTACTATTTGGAAAAGAAAATTACTATAAAAGAAATAGCCGAAAAGGCCAATGTGTCGCCTGGCACCGTAGATCGTGTACTTCATAACAGAGGGGAGGTATCTCAAAAAACACGAGACAAGATTTTAAAAATCATCCGCGATGGACAATATGAACCCAATATTTTTGCCCGAAACCTAGTCCTCAACAAGACTTATCCAATTGCGGCTCTCCTTCCTCGACATCATGAAGAAGATTATTGGGCAAGCCAGGCAAGAGGCATCCTATTAGCTGACCAAGAAC
>SMEH01000413.1_pt1 | contig 13163 bp, 9 predicted proteins | sample 2456361 | NCBI WGS metagenome assembly SMEH01 (sample SAMN10132587, study PRJNA489261) | soil metagenome | isolation source: day1 control-loamy sand soil ammended | place: USA | reverse complement strand
AAAAAATTTTTTTTACGATCTCATCTTTTTCAAGAATTCAGAAATTTCCATTTTACCATTTTCTAGATTTTCAAACTCTTTCAGAAAGGTTTCTATGTCATCTATGAAATCCGCAACGTTCACGTCACATATCTCCCAATTTAATCGAGTCAATATCTCCTCTTCCCATCTCTCTATCTTCTGTATCGCTTGTCTATGATCCCGTATCTTGAAAGATTTGTTTGACAACTTCAAATAGACCTTGAGATTAAATTCTATAGTATGGAAATCTTTGATGAAATATTTATAAATCAAGTAATGACCAGCACATTGTATGAAAAATTTTTCGTCTTCGGATAACTCTTTCAATTCAGGACAGAAGAATAGTAATTTATGATAAAGGATCAAAGATCCTACGGAGAAACAAGACTTATTAACCTTCAGGAAATACTCTTCCTCCGTTTTGTAAATATATTTAACTTTTATTTTATTCTCTTGTCTCACTTGATTTATGTATTCAGAAAATTCAGAGAAGTACGGATCATCGAGACATTCTGTTGCCGATGGACGATTATCTGGTCGTATCGATAAAAGTTTTCTCAAGAGAGGATTCTGAATATTGTACGAAATAGTAGACTTCTCGACATATTTCTCTACGAGACGTTCAATTTTATCGTTTATCTTATATAGAAATTCTCTGTCTCCTCTTGTGACGTGGTTCATCATCAAATGATTGATGAGAAATAAATAATCATAATCTTTATCTTCTATTTTGGAATATCTATCGAAATTGAAAGATTTTCCCGTAAGATTCCGAATAATAAACTCAAGCCACATCAAACCGAAGCACCACATGTCAATTTTATCCAGTTTAATGGTCTTCGGAACGTTCAGAATAATATCGTTTCCTTCTTTGATATTCGAATTATTATCAGGAAAATGGGCGATCAATTCCGGAGGTCTCAGATAATCCAGTACGATATACGAAGGGATACAAGTTCCTCTTCCAAGAAGATTACTGAGACCGAAGTCACAGAGTTTATAATGATCGCCGATCTTCAGAACGTTACTGGGTTTAATGTCGAGATGTCCGATTCCCATTTTGTGAATATGTTCTAGTGCGAGCAAGACGTCTACCAAAACTTTCATGATGGAATCGTCGTCCAACTTTTTGTTGTCCAGATCATATTCTCCCTTTTCCATCTCTATCATGACGTTGTCAAGGTGTTTACTGAGATTTTGATCTTGAGCGATGGTATCGAAGATGAAAGTAACGTCTTTTCTATCCGGAAAGACAGAAGATAATTTATCAAAGATAACGATATTATTTATTTTGACGATTCTTGTATGAGTACATTTTATCATGTTAACTATTTCAGAAATGCTCGTGATGTACGAAACTTCGTTATCGACCGTGTTGAATTTCACGATAACTTCCTTATATTCGGAATCATTTTCTGAATCTTGATCGAGATTAATAACTTGAATCTTAACTCTCTTGAAGCTCTTCAGAATGAGTCCGTAACCTCCTTTACCGATAACTTTCGGAGAGAAATAATATTCAGAAAGTTCCATATAGAGATAGATTTATATTTTGAGTAAGTAAGGTATTTTAAAGAAGAAAGATCAAAGGAGAAGAGATGAAGAAAAAAATATTTTTTTAAAAATTGCCTAGTGGAGGCTTTTCATAGATCAAAGTTCTATTAGCGTTATTTGTTTTCTTCTTATCAGTAACTACCATGAGAATTCCACCCAATAGAATCAAAATGGATATAACCAACACTACGATCCAAATCGTATTATTTGAAGTTGTCATTATATTTCTTTTTATAACCTTGAAATATTTTTTCCACGTATTAAAAGTAAATACAAAAAATATCTGGTAATTATGGACGATGAAATTTATGAGAAAATTAAATTACTGGTAGAATCTCTATATCAAAATAGAACTGTTTGTATTGAAGATCTGGATCCTGATAGTCCGATCTTGTCTCAATGGCAACTCCTTCGAGAGATACTTAATGTCAACGCTAACAATGAATATTCTGACGTTATCGTTGATTTATTACGCTCTTTCCCTGATCAGAGCTGGAAAGAAGGTACAATTTCTGAATCGCTTTTCAAATGCCTCAATCTATCTAACGAAGATAAGTGTCTCATAGACTGCAGTGAGAGCATCATTCCGAAGAATGATTATTATATCTGTGAATATCCGGTATATATGCTCAAAGAAGAAAATGGAAAAATGTTTCTCGAAAGGATCGATAACAACACTTCTGTGATAACTGAGAATGAAATTATTTTATATCTTGATCCAACAAAACATCTTCCGTTGAAAGAAAAAATTTTGAGCATATTAAAAGAAAAACAAATAAGACGAATAGTCATTATGAGTACACTTAATCAAGCACCACCAAGTGTAGTTTACATCGATAGCGATGGAAACGTATCTAACGGTAACGACGAAATCTCCACCACTCCAGTATCTCCTATAGACAACAAGAAAACAAATAAAGTTTCATGGCTCGATAATGCCAAAGTGAGCAAGAAGGGACCTGAAAAGGCCGCTTCTCCAAAGAAGAACTTCGGAAGAAACGTTATTTATATCGTTATCTTCGTCGCGATCGTCGCTCTTATCGTTTGGATCATCTGGTCTGTTCTCAAGAGATTAATCTGCGGAAGGAAAGAAGTTACCGCAAGATATAACGTCTTTGTGTCAGCGCCACCAAGACAAGTTCCAGGAACCGCCCAAGTTCCCTCTGCCATTCCAACCGCATCTGGATTAGGAGGAACCGTTAGCAACGTCGGATCTTCTGGATTCACATTATCTCCATAAATTAAATTTATAAAAAAATTAGACAAAATAAAAAATCTCAAAAAAAAGATATAAAATAAAATATTTTATTTTTTTTAATTTCTTTCAGAGAGCCACGTGAAGTCCCGATCTTCTTCTCCATTTTGTCGCGCTTCCTTCAACAAATTCTATGAACATCTTCTTCTGCTCATTCGTGAGATCTTCCCAAGGCATTCCATTTTTATCCTGAAGTTCGAGATAAATGTCTCTATATCTCGATTCAGGAAGATATTCTATTTTGTCCAATTTAAACTTCCTTGCGATCTCTCTATTTCCTTTGCAAAATTCTGAAGCTATTTTTTCTTCTACGGCTCTTTCTAACCTTTCTCTATCAATTTTTTGATCGGGAGTCATGGGATCGCAGATTATTCTGATATGCAATTCAGATTCTCTATCGCCTTCTTCTCCATGTCGTTTAATCTTTCTGACGAACTTACAGATGGGAATTAGATTTTCTGTCATGATTTTATAATCAAGAGATATTTTATATACTATGAATTTTATAAAAATCATTTAGAAACATCTTGTCCTTTGTGTTACGTTAGATTGTATCATAAGGAGGAAGATCGCGTAGGAAAAGATAGAAAAACATAAGTTTTGGGAAAATATTTTTTTGTCGTCTGAGACTTGAAAGTCAACAAGAGAGGTACGAAAAATAAAAAATAAATATTTTTTTTTAATTTTCGCGATTTTTATTTTTTACCTTATCTCTCTAATCTTTATATGTCTTTATGGTTTTATTGAACCATTCTTCGTCCTTCTTCACGTGTTCGATCAACTCCTTGTGGAAATACAATTCATCTCCTTCAAGAGATCTGAATTCATCTTCCTCATCTTCGTCCTTTTCTCTGGCAGTCTCGAGAATCTTAATGAATTGAGGTCTGGAGATGACATCCTTTCTGATGCTTCTCTTCTTATCTGTGATAGATTCGTTCAAGGAATCGATGAGAGGAGATAAGAAATTCTTCATATCCCCATTCATTCTGCTGTATGAATGCGGAAGTCCAGTGATTCCAAAAGTTTCCTTAAGATGAACTTTAACTGCATCTGGAAGTTTGTCGTTTCCAGCACCTGTGAAGTTAAATTGTTTCTTCAAATCGTCATTGATGATGTTAAGTTCATCTTTATTGACCATCACGTAAAATTTGGCAAACAAGGAAACGATGGTTGAGTTTGTAATTCCGTGTTTGTAGAGAGCCGTCTCTTTGAATCCTTCTTCATCGTATACTTCACTGAATGATTTCACGAAGTCCCAAACTTGTTTGTGAAGTGCAAACAATCTGAACTTTGGTGAAGAGATCTTCAATCTGTATGCGATGTCACAGGCTTCTTTCAAGACAGTTTCTACAGCTTGATAGTTTTCTTTGTGGAATTTCTTGGATCTTGACTTCACTTCCTTGATGGTGTTAGGTTTAATCTTAGAATCGACAACGTCCTTCCAGAGATCATAGAAGTTCTGTAAGTATTCGAAGATTTTCAATTGACTGTTGCCAGTAGTGAGTACCATTTTCTCCTTCTCAGGTTTATCGGATGGAGCTTCTTGTCCATCGTCATCAACCTTTGGAGGAGTCTTCTTGGCTCGTGTCTTCTTGGCTGATGTTTTCTTTACAGAAGATTTTGGTGGAGTTTTCTTCTTCTTTGAAGGAACTTCAGATTCGTCAGTTGCTTCAGCTTCAGATTTCTCTTCAACTTCAGATTTCTCTTCGACACTTGCGTTGTTTTCAGATTTCTCTTCGGCTTCACTGGCATCCTCTTCAGATTCCTTTGCAACTTCTTCGACTTTCTTCTTTGAAGTAACTCTCTTCTTCTTGGGTGGAATCTTCTTTAATGATTTCTCTTCAGCTTCGCTAGCTTCAGAGACTTCATCAATTGATTCTTCCACAACTTCTGGTTTTTCTTCTGTAACCTCTTCGACAGGTACAGCCTTCTTTCTAGATCTCAAAGATGAAATGCTAGTTTTCTTTGCTCCAGGTCTTTTACCACTCATTGTATTTTTCGCTATCAATTCTTTTATTAATTTTAGTTCCTTTAAATAATATTTTATGAATTAAAAATACCAGAATTATTAAACACGTAAGAAATTTAATATTCCGTTAAAATGAGCCAAAATAGAAGAAAAGTTATCAGTAAAGCTCTTCTGAATAAATTAGAAAAATTTATGAAAGACAGAACTCCTCTGGAAGAAGCTAAACGATCCTTAACGGAAAAAGAAATTCAAGATCTCATTGACGGAAGTAACTTTATGAATCTGTCTGCTGATCTTCGCAGAGTCATCCACATGATCATTCAAGATGAGGAGGATAAGGAATTTGAAGATTATTTGGAACTCTATTACGGAAATTATCCGAAGAGTCTCAATTTTCTGAACGCTCCGAAGGATCCTTTGGCTAATCTCGATCTTTCCGATTCCGTTATGACCACCGTGTTCAAAGTTAAATATAATCAGATAGAAAGGATTATCAATTCAGGTTATAATTTTGCTTATGAAAGTTTAATTCAAAGTAGGATTAGAGGAGACGATTTGAAATCTTTTGACCCAGTCACTATCCAAAAACTTCTGGAAGAGAATCCCAGAGAGAACTTGGAAGATTATGAAAATCCGGTAGATTTCGAGATCGTTCGAGGAGGTTACTCGGGAGCTTTCACGGTATTTCTAGAAAATTATAAAGATACTCAGAGGCTCTCTAGACTTCTTCTGTATCTCGACAGAGTCTATGTCTCAGATGATCGCAAGAGCGCCATGATCGTTAAATACATTTCCCGAAGTGACTCTCTAAACATCTCCAGAGACAGAATTAAGGCGATGGTTGCGGAGATCTACGCCATCGATCAAGAGATGCAAACTTTCTTCGGTATTCCCATCAAGAATGCACTGATTATCGCTTTTAATTCGATGCATTCCAGAAGTATCATGACTCTTCAGAATATGAATTATTTCGTAGAAGAGTCGACCAAGATCGTTCATAACATTTCTTTTGAAATTACTTATCACACGAGATTATTAATTAACGTCACGAAATCTTTCTTGGTACCTCAACATGATAAACTTTCCGAGGAAGAGGTTAATGATCTGTTACAGAAAACCGGATGGACTAGAGACTCTCTGCAAGGCATCTCGTATAAAGATCCCGTCGTGTTACATTACGGATTTAAAATTGGAGACGTCATCAGAATTACGAGATTAAGTAACATCAATACTCAATTACTTCAATACTCTTACGCTTACAGAGAAGTCCGGAACATTCCGATGTACTATTCTTCTGACAAGACGAAATCTGAAAGAATTATGGCAGATATGAAAGTATAAAAATTGAAAAAAAGAGAAAATAAAAAAAATGAAAATAATTTTTTTTGTCTAATGTATTTATCTTTCACATCTTGAAACGTTAACAAAATTTATTACAACGAGAAAAAATATTTTATAACTTATTAAAATAAGACTAATCACTCTGTTCTAAATGTCAACTCCTACCTATTTTATGATTGAAGAAGTAGATTGTGGTGACAAAAGGGACCACAAGAAATCTCCTTGCTGCAAACCAAAATCTGATCGCTGCAAACTTCCAAAACAAAAACCATGCAAAGAAGTTAAGATCATCGATGATGAAGATGACGATAAGTATGTCTTACTTGAGAAGATGCCATGTGTTCCAATGGCTCCTGGCCCAGATGTCGTCATCACTCCAAGCGACATCGGAGCACTTGCCCCAACTACCTTGAGATTCGAATATCTACTTCCATTACCATGCAGAGAATCTTGTTATGAATATGACCAATGTTATGCAGAATATCTCTCACTCTGGACCGGAGTCGTCGATGTCTTGGTCTGTCTCAGAAACGTTGCTGTCGTCGATAGCGTACTTGGTCCAGATGATGAATTTACTATCGAAATTTTCGACCCAAGCGTTCAAACCACATGTACCGATGGTCCAGATGAATCTGTATTAGCATCTACTGTCATCTCTGTCGATCCAGCTACTGGATTATTACCTAATCCAATCACTCTTTCCTGGTCTGGAGTCATGGATTTACGTGGCCAAGTTGGTGTCCGTGCCTACACTTCTGCTGGAGTTCTCATTCCAGAAATTCTTGGAACCGCTACCATCAAGGCTGTCGTTAGAGCTTATCAACCACCAACTAGATTCAAGTTCCCAAAACAAAAACAAAAACCATGCCCAAAACCAGTCCCATCTGTTCCTGTCTATTTAAAACCATGTCCAACAAACTCATGTGCTCCATGCAAAGGAGGTCCAAGAATTCAATGAACGAGATGGAGAACGAAAATTAAATAGATAATAAATAAAAAAAATTATTTTTACGATGAAGTTCCCGTGACGTCTTCTTATAATATCAGAAGAACAGGAAAACATAAAAAATATTTTTTTTATACTCCACTTCGTGTCGCGAAGTTTTTCTAATTTTTTGCTACTCCCTTTCTTGGTCTTCCTCTTCCTCTTCTTCCTCTTCTGACTGCTCCTCCATGGACGATCGACAAGTCTCTTCGTCGTCTCCTTGCCTTGAGAGCATTTTCTATTACGATTTCCTTTTCTATCGCGTCATCTTGTCCCGTGAATCCTTCCTTGGTCGTCACGGTAACGGCGATCTGTTTCGTGAAATCTTCCGTCAGAGGTAAGATGGCGAAGATAGAGCCGTCGGCTGAAGTGAAATAATCTGCAGTGAGATCTTCTATCTGTTCATCTACGATTTGAGTCTCGCGACCGTCCTCAATAACCAGATCATTTGACATGTTAGAAGTGAACTCTTTAATATTTGGATTGTATCCGTAGTTGATTCGATAGAGATTCCACATATAAGACACGAAACTCGCACCTTCCTTGCCCAATTCCGGAGAGATCAATTGAATGATGAAATAAACTTTCTCCATTGGTTGGTATATGTATGGATAAATGGAATTGTATCTATAGAGAATTTTATTATAAGATCGAGTATGGAATCTTCTTGCGTCGATCCAGACGCTATATTCTAAGTCTCCATGAAGAAGAGTCTCTCGTTCGAAATTCGCTCTGGTCAAAGATTGTTTCATCTGGAAAGTTGGATCGATGTTTTGTTTAACCATGTTTCTCATGAAGAATCTCATGTCTTCTCCGAATTTCTCGTCGATGACGGCAATTTTATATGGAAATCTCTTGGATTTCGATTTGATCACGACGTTAGTTTCGTAGGAAAGGATATCTTTCAGAGTCACATTAATTGGTATCTCAGATGGAACTCGAGACGTATCGTAATTTACTTTTCTGATCACGAAAATTTCATTGTACCAATCTTCTGGCCATTCTTTTCTGTCCCAGGAAAGGAGAACATGAAGGGAGAGATACATAAAGTCCATAATTCTCTCGAGATTATCTTTCTGAAGTGGATACGAGAAGATAAAATTCCTAGGATTGAAAGTATCTGTATGAAGAATTTCTGGAACTCCCCTTTCACTCTTTGGAATTTTCCTTCTAGGTAGATCGATATTATCTTCAGTATACGCGAAAACTTCGTGATCTCTGATCTTTATCCATACTCCTTGAGCAGCACTGTGACAACTGTATGACGACAATTTAAAATCTTTCAAGAGAGAAAGATCTGTAATAGGATAAAAGAGATCATTAATTTCTATATTGAACGGAGGACATGGATTAAAGATATAAGTGGCGTCAGAGAAAATGAGACCTCTACACTTTCCTTCATGATCTACTTTCTGTCCTACGAGAGTTCCGTTTGTCGGGAAATCTTCTATATTCAGAACACAATAATCCGAGTCGTTCAGAATGACTCCCTTGGATTTATTATAAAGTCTCAGAACAGTTTTGCACATTTCATAAGAGAAAGTTTTAACGTTCCTTCCGTCACTTGTTCTGTAAACGATGGGTTCGTAAGTGACCAGATGATTATTATGTTCGAATACGAAGATTCCTGGGCGATCTCTGTGGATATTCCGGTAATAGACTCCGCGATACGGAGGATCTTTGAATTCTATATTACCGTCGGAATAGTGCAAAACGAAGATGTTACATTTATAAACTTCCTCTAGAATTCTAAAATATGAGATATCTATATTTATATTTTCATCTTCAAAATTTTCTAAGATCTTCTGATACTCTAGAATCTCTTGAGCGGCCACATCAGGAAACCAGTTCGTCATCTCAAGAATCTGTTTTCGAGTCGTGATTTCGCTGTCCATGAGAAATGAGACTGACTGTATGAAAGAATTAGTGTCATTCGCCATTCCTATTCGAACTGGGATACCATTTTCGAGACCGATGTAGGAATACAGAGATATAAGGTTCGTTTTATCTACGATTCCCTCTTGTCCTTCATCAAGAAGTCTCATAGTGCGAAAAATGATACTGGCGTCACTATAGAGTTGCGTCTCGGTTTCGAAAACTCCCTTATTGATATAATTTTCTATTCTTTCTCGTCTATATTTACTATCTGTTTTCGAACAACAAGGTATATAAATAGAGCTCATGTCAGAATGTTCTGGATTGATCTTCATGGTGAAATAAGGAGTTTCTTCCGGACACTGGAGCAAGATGGGTTTATGGTCTCCGAAAGGAAATTCGATAATCTCTCCACTTCCCACGGCATCTTCCCTAGTTTCTATGTAATAGGGTTGATATTTCGCGGCACACGATTTAGAATAAGTCTCTTTGAAGACGTTAGGTTTCAGAAATTGTAGAATAGTCTTATTATAAAGATTTCTTGTCTTGGTATAATCAGGATAGTCCTCTCCAATCACGTTAAAATATTCATCTGAAATTTCATATTGTCTATTGCCCGCGTAAGCCGCGAAGAGTCTCATGAAAACTTTGAATCTCTCTAGTTCCTCCATAGAATTGGCATTAGAGAAAGAAATCGTAACCATTCTAGATCCGATTTCTATAACGTTTCCCAGTTCATCATAACTTTCTCTCGTGACGAATCCATTTTCGATGTAGAATCGAATGGGAGTCGCGAATTCTCTCATGGAAATGTCAAAATCTCCACAAACACTATACTGAGGAAACTGGAAGATGTAACCCTGTAGATCACTGATATTAATCTTTATCCTTTCGTGCATCGTCAAGAAGTTATTCATTCCAGGAGTATTTTGAATTATCTCTTGAAGGACATAAGGAGGAATGTGTTCTCCGAAGATCTTGAATGAACCGGCAATCTCAGAAGGAACCAATTCTTCCAGAGGAGGTAACACGTCTGACATGATGTTCGCTCTCTCGAGAAGATCTTTCCCGTTGATATAAATCTCTGCAGTTTTAGTTTCAAGATACAGAATGATATTGATGTAGGTAGATATTCCTCGATGAAGATATCTTGTGATGTACTGAAGCGTATTCCTATCTTTATATTCACTGAGAATCTTCTCTTCCACTGCTCTTTTTCCACGACGACGAGCGATCTGACGAATGATAGGTTTGCGAATGATCACGTCTTTTGCAGATTCAAAAGGTCTTATTAACAGAGAATTGATGTCACAAGTTTCGAAACCAGGATAAATTTTATAATATTTCTGTTCGTCATTGATGGTATACAGGATGAAAGGATTATTTTCTGTTGGAGTCGCTTCGTTGAATAATTTGAAACCATCGACGACTCCTTGTTTGAAGTCTTGTAAGACGGCAGTGTAGGTGATGGAAGTGAAGGAATAGTCACTAGTCGAATAAGGAAGATATTCGTTATATGGAAATTCTCCTCTGGGAAGATTTCTTTTTCTTTCGTTCCATTCTGAAATTTCATCTTCATAGATTTTTGTCTCTCCAGATTCCTTTATCATCTTTATTCTTTCGTTCCATTCTTTCCAGTGACCTCTTGCCATATTACAAAGAACTTGAGTAGTGTGAGTCAGATAATCTTTAATCTTCTCTACATTTTTCTGCATATATAACACTCTTTCGACATACACCTGAAAATACTTTCCAACGACATTATTCAATTTCACAGCATCTCGAATCTCACGAAAATATTTTTCTATGTTCGTTTCGTCTTGAATGTCCGTTCCAACTTTGGAATAGACAAAGGAAAAGACGATGTTATCGATGAGATTCTCATCGGAAGTGTCCGAAACTGGACTGTAAAGTTGCTTCGTGACGACGTTAACCAACTCTCTTTTATTTTCCATAAGTTCAGGTAAAGAGTAAAGTTCTCCATCACGACGAAGCACGAGATCGGGAGTGATCTCTTTCATTGCACAGAATTCCAGAATCTCGATGCCGTTCGTACTTTCTATGATAGAAGACGTTGTCGTTTCCATTTTATCTTGTCTCTTTTGATAGATTGACATAAAAAATATATTTGATCTTTTTGTGTATTACACAAACTTTGAAAAAAATAAAAGTTCTAAATTAATTTTTTATAAATAATTATTTTTCTCTCTGTTCATCCACAAAGTTCCATACAGGGTGTTCCATCGTCGGCGATTCCTCCGGTAGTGAGATAGAATTCCAAGAGATCTTCTGGACGAACGATAGGTTTTCTTAACTTTTCATTAATTCTATTGTGAATATCAACGGACATCACATACGCTCCGATCTTTTCTCCTGTCTGTTCGATCTTCATTCTCTTGTAATACGGGATCCTTTCTTTATGTTCTTCAACTAATTGTTGGAAATCGACGCAACAATCAGAAGAACCGAAACATTTCGAATAAGAATCTAAAATCTGGAGAAAGAAGTCCCAATCGTCATCGGTCTTGATGGTCTTCGCAGCGAGTCGATGAATATAATCCCACCATCCCGGTCCAAATTTAGTTTTGTAGAAAACTTCATTATTTATTTTCTTCATTTTGGAATCTTCTTCTGGAACTCCTCCGGTATAAAGATATAATTCCAAAAGATCTTCTGCACGAATTATAGGTTTCCTTAATCGGGCATTCACTTCATTGTGCATATCGACGGACATAACATAAGCTCCGATCTTTTCTCCTGTCTGTTCGATCTTCATTTTCTTGTAATGAGGGATTTTCTTTTTATATTTATTTTCCAACATGTTACGAAAGTGATTACAACATTCTGAACATCCGAAACACTTTGGATAAGATTCGAGAACTTTAATGAAAAAGTCCCAGTCTTCGGGACAATTTCGGATCTCTTTGGCAGCAAGTCGATGAACATAATCCCACCATCCTGGTCCAAACTTAATTTTGTAGCCTCCTGATTTTTCCATGTCACGTGGATATTTGAATAAAGTATTTTAATATTATTTAAAAACTTCTACTGTATAAAAATCATAAATGACCACCAAAGAAGATAAAATGAGAGCAACAGTCTTAAGACTTTTCTTAACTCAGAGTAAAAATTTGTTGCATCAAAATATCCTGTTCATCTTGGCATGGATAATCTCGAATGACAAGTATCCTGAAATCGTTAAACAATTTATAAAATTTGTCAAATTCTTCATAGATAAATTCTTTTCGATCATTTATTATTTCAGTGTCTTCATGATATTTTGTCTTAATGAAATTTCGACGTTTTTCATGTCAAGAATAAATACTTCTAAAATTCGATTTGATCGCGATTTATGTGAAATTGAATATACACATGGAAAGTTACCCGTGAAACTTCATTTCATGTTAACAGGAGGAGAAGAGAAATTTCGAGAATCTTTCGAGAAAATCCGGAAGTTTCGAGCAGTTTATTTCACAAGAGACCGAGAAAATCCGGAAGACGTCGTCATCCGAGGAAAGAAGATTCTCGGCCATTCTAAATCTTCTTTCTATAAATCTATAGACTTCGAGATTCCAGATTATTTCGTAACCGAACATAGTTTCATTGACGAATGTCCCGATGAAATGATGTTCATCGAAATGGATTCGTTGAAATCTCCAGCTCATTTTGATCTTTCGTTGTTAATGGCTCTCGTGAAATCGTATCTCGTCAGAAGAGTTTCTGTCGTCAATTTATTCTTTTCTGGATATTCCAGAATAATGAATATCAGAAGATTTAGAATCTTCCGAAATCAAATATTGAGACGGCTTCCTCTCTCAAGAAATAAGATTCAGAAGATCGGAGATACAAATTTCATTCCTATCTACTTTGAGGATAAATATTTCGTATTGCCCGTGAGAAACAACGTTTCCAAATTTCCAAAATTGAAATATGAAGTGACTCACGACAATGTTCGATACGAGTTCGAAGTTACAGATGGTAATTATGATTATATGAAAAGTTTCCCGGTACCCGATGACATGTCAGTTCGAAAGCATATCATCTCGCAACCCATTTCACTTTTACAGAACATAAAGAACGTCTTTGCAGATGATGACTATATCGGCGACCTGGCCATGGTAACGACAGGAAGAGTCTATAGACATAAGGAAGACAAATTAAGG
>SMEH01000411.1_pt1 | contig 13180 bp, 9 predicted proteins | sample 2456361 | NCBI WGS metagenome assembly SMEH01 (sample SAMN10132587, study PRJNA489261) | soil metagenome | isolation source: day1 control-loamy sand soil ammended | place: USA | reverse complement strand
CATGTATTTCTTCAATAAGTACGACCTGACATTGAAGCAGGAAAACAAACCTGAAGCCCTGACACAGACCTTTTACCTCAACAAAGGCAACAGCATAACTTTAAAGGAAGCTTATAATTTAATGAACGGGAGGGCGGTAAACAAAGACTTGACAAATAAGGAAGGCCAGGTCTATAATGCATGGATCCAGCTTGACATGAAGAACAGCGACAAAAATGGCAATTTCAAAATAAAGCAGTTTCACCAGAATTATGGGTTTGACTTAGAAAAGACATTGTCCAAATTGTCCATAAAAGAGCTTTCCAATGAGAATGATAAGACTGCACTTTTAAACTCTCTACAAAAGGGCAACAAACAAGCCGTCACCTTCTCTCAAAACGGAAATGAACAGCGCCAATATATTGAGGCAAACCCTCAATTTAAATCCATTAACATTTATGATACCAATATGAACAAGCAAGGGAGCAGGCAAATTAAGGAGGAGAAGCAAGAGAAGATCCAAATTGTAAAACAAAGCGAAGATACAGATAATACCGAGATCGATACCCCGCAATTAGGTAAGAAGAAAAGACGAAGAAAAAGCCAATCCATCGCTTGATAAGGAGATAATAACAATGCTGTATGGATACCTTGCAACCATTATCTGATTTTTTTATGGCAATTGAAAAAGATCCGAGAATTAGTATCACGCACATTGGCATCTATGCAGCATTGCTTCAATATTGGAAGGAGCAAAACTATATTAACCCGGTGCAAGTCTTTAGCTACCAGATTATGCGCATAGCAAAGATTTCAGCCAGTGCCACCTACCATAAAAGCATCCGGGATTTGAGTGATTTTGGCTATATTAAATATGAGCCATCGTTTAAAAGGAACCAGGGAAGCAAGATTTACTTCCCGACAGTAACAATATAAGTAAGCAGGAGGAAGTGGAGATGAATTTTGAAGAGATTATTGAAAATACTATCAGGAAGGTGGTCAGGGAAGAATTGGCCAGACACAAAAATGATATTGTCACTGCCCAACCCAGTAAAAACGATAATTCCAAATATGGTGACGTAGGATGGCTCTGCAAATTCCTAGGAGTAGAAAAACAAACAGTTTACGGCTATAACAGTGCTCGTAAGTATCCATTTACTAAAAAGGGCAAGAAAGTTATGTATAATAAAGAAGAGATAAAGAAATTAATAGAAAGCAATCGCATTCAATCAGCTGATGAAATAAAAAAACATGCTTTTCAGGATTTCACAAAGCACCGGACTAAAAAAGCTGGTTAGTCCAGTCCTTCCATTCTTAACCATTTTTTTAACCATACTTTTTACCCACACTTTAAGGTTGCAACAACCTTAGCTTACCCCAATTCTTTTACAGATTTACCTCTTATTTTCCTTACCATATTAGATAACAATAAAAGTAAAGCAACGAACGCTATTTTTTGAGTGCGAAAAATGGTTAAAAAAATGGTAAACAAAATAAAAAAGGGGCTACATATAAATGTAACCCCTTGATTTTCAAGAGCCCCCTGCCGGGATCGAACCAGCGACCTACTGATTACAAGTCAGTTGCTCTACCAGCTGAGCTAAGGAGGCTTCAAATTTTTATTAAGGTCTTTTCCTTAATTCGAGTGCAAATATATAGCCCTATTACTTAATTGCAAACTATGCACACATATTTTTTACTGCATTATTATTAAATTTTTGAAAGTAGCTGGCTATCATATATTTCGGATTACATGCAATTGCTCTCTCAATTCCTCCAGCTCTTCTTTTGCCTTCTTTATTTTGATATCAAAGTCTTCCTTCAGCTTATCTGCTGTCTTTGAGTTGGCAAAAAACTCAAGGTTGTTCTTCCACAATACGATGTCATTCTCCAGATTACTGATGTGTTTCCGGATCTCCCCTTCTTTCTGATGCAGCTTTCTGTTGGCGTTCGGGCTGTTTTTTAACTTACTGAACTTGATCGTCAATTTAATGTTGTGTTTCTGCTCCTCACCTAACTCCTCTGCTCCTTCCAAAAACTTATTTACGGCTTCATTAAACCGATTCTGAATCGACTTTATAGCACTCCTCGGAACAAATCCTATCCCTTGGTATTCATCAAACAACACTTCCAATTTGTCTACATCGCTCGACTTTTCCTCTGCAAGTTTTTCTATTGCCTCACAAATGGCTTTCTTCTTCGCCAAGTTTTCCTCAAATTCCTTATTGGCTTCTTTGTTTTTGGCTCTTTTTTGCTCAAAAAAATGATCGCAGGCTTTCTTAAATTGAGCAAAGATCGAGTTTCTGAATTTTTCAGGAACGGGGCCGATGGTTCTCCACTCGGCTTGCAATTTCTTCAGAGCTTCAGCCGTCTTGTCCCAGTCTTGACTGTCTTTAAGCTCTTCGGCTTGCTGTACCAATGCCTCTTTCTTTTTGAGGTTTTCTTCTCTTTGTCCTTCCAGTTTTTTAAAGAAAGCATTTTTATTGGCAAAAAACCCTTTAAATCCTCCCCAGAAATGTTTGTTTATAGCCTTGGCTTTATCCTTAGGCAAGCCGCCTATGGCTTCCCACTTCTTCTGTAATTCTAGGATTTCCTTTGTCTTCTCATTCCACTCGTTTATCCTGTCAGAATCAAATGTCAAGAATGTTTGCACTTCATCGCCCAATGCTTTTTTGGCAATCATGTTTTCGTGCAGCTCCCCTTTCAGTTTATCGATGAACTCTCGTCTTCTGTCATACAATGCATCTGATGCGGCTTTAAAACGCTGCCATAATGCTTCCTGGTCTTCTTGTGGTACAGGACCAATGTGGCGGAATTCCTCATGGAGTTCATTCAGCTCTTTAATCGCATTTTTCAGGTTGGTTTCCTCCTGCAACTTCTCGGCTCGCTCACACAGCTCCAGCTTTGCTTCAAGATTCTTCTTGCGATCCAGCTCTTTCAATTCAAAATATATGCTCCTGTTGTCGTAGAACCGATCCAGAAGGGCATTGTAGTTTGCCCACAAGGTCTTAACTTGGCCTGCAGGAACTTGTCCAATCTTCTTCCAATCACTTTGGATCTTTTTCAGCTCGTCTAGACTAGCAGTGGTTTCTTCGTCATCTACCAATTTCCTCAACTGCTCCAACAATTGGTTCTTGGCCGCAAGGTTATCATCTTTCTGCTTTTCAATGCTCGCAAAATGCTTGCTTCTTCTCTCTTTGAGCAAGCCATAGTCTGCATCAAACTTAATATCCAGTTCGTCAGGCTTGTAGGCAAAATCGGCTTCATCTCCTCCCTCGGCAATGAATTTCTCAAGGGCTTTTTCCCGCTCTGCATTCCTCAACTCATCGTAGTGAGGCTTCACTTCCTTCAGTACTCTTTCTATTTTATTGATATTATCTTCTTTGGTAAGCGCAGCCAACACTTCTACCAGCTGTTTCTTGCTATAGTTAGAATAGTCTACTTGCTGATCCTCATCTTCATGATCGTCATCCTCTTCTTTTTCAGCATGGGCTTGTTCTTCTGTTTCTGTTTCCAGGTTTTGTTCGGACTTTAGTTCTTGGAAAGCTTTCCCGTCAGCAGGGTGTTCTGCATCGTTTTCTTCAGGAGTTTTATCTGGTGAGTCTTTTCCTGCCGATTCGGAACTTGACACAAGCTGCCCTCCCTCAGAAGATGATGTTTCTTCTGGGGTCTCGTTTGCCTCATTTGATGCATATTCAGTACCTTCTCCCCTCTCTTCATTACCTCGATAAGAGACTTGGTTTTCAAAACCATCTCCTTTAGGGTTGTCTTCGTTAGAAATATCTACATCGCTCATAGCATTTTTAATTTCATCTGCCTTCTGTTCAGATGCACCGGATATGTCTTTTTCGATCTCCATAATTCCAAAATTTACACAAAAACCTGCATAACAACTATAACAAAATTAACAAAATCCTTTAATTAAGCCTTGGATCAGTGGGATAATTTGATATCATCTTGTATTTGCCTCCCATCTCTTTTAGCACATCTCGCCAAAGGCTATTGGGATCTTTGTCAAACACTTGGTCTGATTTAACAGATTTGTGAACAATCCAGGACTTTTCGTTGATCTCACTCATCAATTGACCTTCTCCCCATCCAGAATAGCCTAAGAAAAACACAACGTCCTTTTCATCTACTTGCCCCTGTTGTATCAAAATCTTCAACTGCTCAAAATTCCCTCCCCACTGCACCTCGTTGTTGATTGGTTCACCGCCTTCAAGCCTATCGCCTATCCGGTGGAGAAAGTGTAGGGTATCCTGCTGCACAGGCCCCCCAATGTATATTGAAGCATCAAAATTATCGATGTCTTCCATCACATCTTGCAACTTCAATAATGACGGCTTATTAAGCACAAAACCAAACGATCCCTGCTCATTGTGCTCACAGACCAGTATCACTGTTCTTTCAAAATTTGGATCAGGCAAAAACGGTTCAGAGATCATCAGGTCTCCTTTTTCTGGGATCATTTTATCGAAATCATCGTTAAAATCCATGTCTATCAGCTTTTTAGTGCAGGCTGCAGTCAGTAAACTTTAATTACTTAGGACCACCCACAACCTTTTATAAACTTTCATTTCCTCAATGTAGTTACAGAGATTTTCAAAAGAACGTCAAATCCACTCTGCAGGATTACTTACAATCACATAACCCCTTGTTTTCTTATTATTCTCCTCCTTCACCTTAAGCAATAGGGTGTTTCCCCCCAATATGGCCTTTAATTACATTGAATTTCAAGAATAAGGAATTTATAAGCCTTTGCAAAGGCACTTATAGGTTTAATTCCTATTTTTGAAAAAAGATTTTCTATGCAACACGAAATAGCGGACCTGAGGAAAGAATATACAAAGCTTGACCTGAACAAGGACAAACTTGTAGAGGATCCATTCATGCAATTTCTAGCCTGGTTTGATGAAGCACAAAAAGCGGGGACCACAGAGCCCAATGCTATGGTATTGTCTACTGCCTCTAGCAGCGGTAGGCCATCATCCCGAATAGTGTTACTTAAAGGTATTGAAAACCGAACTTTTCAATTTTTCACCAATTACAATAGCCGAAAAGGAAGGGAGATGGAAGAAAATCCGTATGTCTCGTTGAACTTCTTTTGGGAAAAACTAGAAAGACAGGTAAGGATTGAGGGAAAGGTAGAGAAAGCATCAGAAGTTGTATCGGACGAATATTTCCATAGTCGCCCTATAGGCAGCCAAATCGGTGCCTGGGCATCGCCTCAAAGTGAGGCTATTGAGAATAGAGAAGTGATCGAAGCCCGACAAAAGCACTTTGAAGATAAATTCAAAGGGAGCAGCATTATCCCACGTCCTCCCCACTGGGGCGGGTACAATGTCATCCCTGACCGCTTTGAGTTTTGGCAAGGACGGCAAAACAGGCTTCATGACCGATTTGTCTATACCAAAAGCAAAGATATATGGGAGTTGTCGAGGCTGGCACCGTGATTCAATTAAGACATCAGATATAAGATTGTAGACAATAGACAAGATTAAGCTTAATCTTCCTCTTAACCCGCAGCCCTTTTGTCATCATGAAAGGAACTTGCGGGATAAAGGACGCCAGATTTTAGACATCAGACTATAAGAGTAAGCTGTAGACAATTGACAGTTGGCAAAATAAAAACCTGATATAAGAACAGATGCGGCACCCTTCATTCAATCATTCAATCTCGAATACGGGGATTTCAGATATTTACTCCGCTAAGGCTAAATTCTGAAATGACGGTAAGCCGAAAACCCTAAACTTCAAGTTATTCTATATCGCATCATAAATCACTTGCTGAATATTGGTACGGACATTTTGTTGGAACAGCAAAGTGTTATCTCGGGTAGGGTACACTCTATTGGATAAGAATACATATATGAGATTGAATTTAGGATCTACCCAAGCAAATGTACCAGTAAATCCCGAATGACCATAACTGACTTCCGAGGCACCTTTAGCAGTGTTGCCATTTTCCACATAGGGTACATTCGGCCTATCGAAACCCAAAGCTCTACGGTTCCCGTCTGAACAATACTGGCAATGCGTAAACTCTGTCAATGTCGCACTATCAATATACTCAGTGCCTGCGTACCGGCCATCCTGCACATACATTTGCAAGAGCTTAGCCAGATCATTAGCATTACCAAATAAGCCGGCATGTCCCGATACACCATCGAGCATGGCTGCCCCTTCGTCATGCACTCTTCCATGAATTTGAGCATTCCGAAACAAAGAGTCATATTCTGTCGGCACTATGCGCTCATCAGAAAACTTTTGGTAAGCATTAAAGGTAAGGGTTTCTGCGCCTAATGGACCGTAAAATTCTTCATCCAAGTATTGCAAAAAGGGCTTCCCGCTCAACTTTTCCACTAGTCGTGGATATAGATAAAAAGACAAGTCAGAGTACACATACTTTGGAGTTTCACTAATGGGTGATTTACGAATGGCCCGGTATATCTTTCTATGATAGTTTCTATTGAGATATAAGTTATCAGCTACTTTATAAGGAAACCTTTTTGACGAATCTTCTTTAAATGTGAACCATTTGTAGTGCCCATTTTTCCTAACTGTATTCTTCCAAAATGGTATCCAGGCCACCAGGCCACCTTGGTGAGCAAGCACCTGTCGAAAGGTGATGTCTCTCTTATCTTTTTTTTTAAACTCCTTCAAATATTGGCTAAGGGGCTCGTCCAGATCAAACTTCCCCTCCGACGCCAACTTCATCAGTGCAGGCAGTGCAGCAGCTATTTTAGTAATGGAGGCCAAATCATAAATATCATCTGGCTGCACCTGGTGTACACTATCATAAGTATGAAATCCAAAAGCCTTGTTATATATGACTTGGCCATCTTTTGCTACCAATACCACACATCCTGGCATAGCTGCGTCCTTAATGGCCTTCGAAGCCAAAGTATCGATTTGGTTCAAGGCTAAGTGACCTATGCCCACAGCTTCAGGAGGCGCATAGCCGAGCCTAAAGCCGCCCTTCGTGAACAACCCATCTCCAGCCTTAAAATGCTCACTAGCGGATACAGGCAACTTTCCTTGCATACCCAATGCACCAAAGATAGCTTGGGCAGCCACCTCCTGCTCCACTTGCCCATCCTGATAGGCCACCACAAGGGCATCTGCCTTGTCAAGATCTGGATATTTACTCAACAGATAGGCGTTTCTGAATAATATCATGCCCACGTTTTTGCGGTTAGAAAGCTTCTTTATAAAACTAGCAACCTCAGCGCCTACACCATAAGTACTACCGGGCCTCCTTTCTTGCCTATGCAGCGACACCAACACCAAGTTATATTTGCTCAACTGTCTTTCTATAGCATTGATCTGTTCCCTGTTGCTATTATTATCCAAGGTAAAATGAGTGGCCGAAACATATTTGTCAACCGTCTTTTGAAAATCATTCTTGCTTTTTGTGCCTATGGCTATGGTGGCTACTTTTAAAGTATCGAGACCTTTTATGGGAAGCAACTGATTTTCATTCCTCAACAGCGTCAAAGAAGCGGCCAACAAACGCCTATTTAAGAGCTTAGCCTCTGCAGTATTCAAGTCAGCCACCATATTGGCCGTATCTATCAGCTCGAATTCATTCACACCCGCCCACTCCTTGGCTTCCAATATTTTACGGCACCGATCTTCAATAATCTCTTCAGTCAATACACCTTCCCTAATAGCCTTTTTTATAGCCGCTACAGTCTTAGGAACATCCACCGGCATCAATATCAAATCATTGCCGGCCAGTAGTACCTGCACATCCACTTCTCCAGGAGGCATCCTATCAGCCACCCCTTTCATATTCATCGCATCCGTCGTAATCAATCCCGTATAACCCATCTTTTCCTTCAGCAAATCCGTAACAATAGGCTTCGACAACGACGACACATGATTCTTTGTGGAATCCAGCGCAGGAATATTCAAATGGCCCACCATCACACTCTTCACTCCTGCCTCAATCAATTTACGGAAAGGATACAGCTCCAGCGAATCCAGCCTATCCTTGTCATGGGTGATCACAGGAAGCGTGTAGTGCGAGTCTTTATCCGTATCGCCATGGCCTGGAAAGTGCTTGGCCGAGGCAATTACCCGTTCATCCTGCATTCCACGCATGTACATGATCCCTTTAGCCGTTACATTTTCCCGGTCCTCGCCAAAGGACCGATAATTGATCACAGGGTTGCGAGGGTTATTATTGATATCGATAACAGGCGCAAAATTCACGTGAATCCCCACTCTTTTATGATGCTGGGCTATCACCCGTCCCATTTCATATATCAGCGAATCATCCTGAATAGCGCCCAACGTCATCTGATAAGGAAACCTCATCGTGTTGTTCAAGCGCATTTCCAATCCCCATTCTCCATCTAGCGCTATCAATAAAGGCAATTTACTCTCCGACTGATACCGATTGGTCATCCTAGCCTGATCTACTGGATTTCCCTGAAAAAAGATAATACCGCCCACCTTATACTGATCTATCAGCGCCGAAAGCTCATCTTCATGCGCTATGTCCTTGTTAGAATATCCAGGCACCATAATCAATTGCCCGATCTTCTCATCAAGTGTCATCGTCTGAATCACCGAATCGGTCCACTCCGTTTTTGGCAATTCCGGAGGTGGTGGCGCTTCCAAAGTCCGATCACTTTGGCCCACGCAAAAAGTATTTATGATAAAAAGCAGAAACAAGCTGTAATAGTAGTATGGCATAATCATCGTTTTCTATGATAAAATTGCTTCAGCACAAATTTATTGTGACAGGTGTAGGCTTTTTATAGTGTCAAATTTTGTCAGTTGCTTGATTCTTAGGCGGTGGCCGGGCTATCCGCTCCAAGTCCGTCCACCCACCAACCTCCCCGCTGCGGGCTTTCCGCTACTATCCCTACCGCTCCTGCGTCAACCTAAGTCCCACTGCCCATTTTCACTTCCCAATATCAAAATTTTATACCACAATAATATACAAATGCGCCATAAAAGTAATAATATTGGCTATCTTCCTATTGTACCCATATTGATAGACTATGTCCAAAGTATTAAGCGGCCTCGACAATTTCAAAACGCAAACCGACCTTCATCAAAACCTCAAAGGAAATATCGGCTACTTATGCCATAGTGCTTCTGTAGACAAAAACTTACAGCACGGTATACTGTCCATGCTCCGAATTTTCGGCACACGATTGACAAAGCTGTTTTCTCCTCAACATGGCCTCGTAAGCGATGTGCAAGACAACATGGTAGAAACTGACCATTCCATCCACCCCTATTTCAAACTTCCCGTCTATAGCTTGTACTCAGACACCCGCAAGCCTACGCCAGAAATGCTTCAGGACCTGGACCATGTCATTATTGACCTGCAAGATGTAGGCACTAGGATCTATACTTATATCTATACCGCCACATTAATGATGGAGGCCTGTGCTGAAGCGGGCGTTCAAGTAGTTGTTTTGGATAGGGCCAACCCCATTGGTGGATTAACAATAGAAGGAAACATGCTTGACCCAAATTTCAGCTCGTTTGTGGGAAGACATCCTTTACCCGTAAGGCATGGCCTGACCATTGGGGAAATTGCTGTAATGGCGAAAAAATACTGGGATGTGGACTGCGATTTGCAGGTGGTGCCCATGATTGGTTGGGAAAGATGGATGAGCTATGAGGACACCGAGCTGCCATGGGTGCTTCCCTCCCCCAATTTGCCTACTATTGAAGCAGCCTACACTTTCGTGGGGACAGTACTTTTCGAAGGCACCAATATATCAGAAGGACGAGGCACGACTAGAAGTCTGGAAATTATTGGACATCCGAATATCGAACCCTATAAGCTTTTGGAACGGCTACAACCTGTACTCGATAAGAGTGGGCTGGAAGGATTTGTACTAAGACCTGTAAATTTCCTACCTACTTTCCAAAAACACAAAGGAATACCTTGCGGCGGTTATCAAATTCATGTGACTGACAGGAGAAAATTTAAACCATGGACATTGTGCCAAATGCTCTGCAAAGTGTTTTATCATCATTTGGGAGATAAGTTTGCCTGGAAACAGCCCCCTTATGAGTATGAATATGAAAAAATGCCTGTAGACTTAATCAATGGCACTGATCTACTCCGTCAGTGGGTAGAGAGAAATGGAAGTTTCGCGGAGCTGCTCACATTAGAACAAGCTGGAAAAGAAGAATTCATGACCCAAAGAGAGGGAGTTTTGCTATATTGAAGTAGCGATAGGGCCATGCCTATCGCTCTAAATGTTATTCTACCACTACTTTTTTACTGTAATGCTTAAGGTCTACAAAAGCCTTTACAATGTATAGGCCTGCTGGGAGATTAAGTTGTACAGCATATTTACTTACGGCCTGAGGTGCAAGCGCTGAATACACGATATTCCCCTTCATATCAAACATTTGTAGTGTTCCCCCTTTATTGATTGTGCTACCAAAGTCTATGGTAAAATGGCCGTTTGAAGGATTTGGATAAACTTGAAATCTCTCTTCAGGATCAATTTTTCCTGTGCCCACTACCGTTTCACTGTCCGTGATAACGAACGAAGGAGACGCATTCAATTGGACGACATTTCCATTTACCTTCTGACTTTTCCCCGTCAAGGTGTAATCCCAGCCATACTGTCTAAAACCACTTACTTCCCAAGAAGCAGGAAATGTAAATTTGGCACTAGCGGATTCGGAATTATCAGTTTTTGTTTTTGCCCATAGGGCATAGATATACTTTCCATCTTTGACAAATGCCGCTCCGTCAACATTGTCTGGCAGGTTCATCGTCCTAGTCCTGTTTGAAGCAAAGGTATACCCTTCAAGCATTTCCATAACATTGCGGGAGGCTACCGCTGACTTGTGTTCTTTCTGTTTAAAAGGTTTCGTTTCTCCTAGCCAAGGATAGAAACCCATTACGTCGTAAGGTCCATTTGCATCCTTTCCGTCTCTTAGGTTATAGGTATGAATCTGATCGATGCCTTCACTTTGGCCTTTGATGATAATCTTAGCGAGATAATTGTATTGAGCTGCCTCTGAACCAATTTGCGTTGGTTCAAAAGACTTCCTGGGCACGTTGGTTTCTGTAACGATTACCCTTTTCTTAGGATATTTTGTTCCATATCCATATTTTTCAAGAACTTCTTCTTTATTTCGCTTACTATTCAAAAACACCTCTACAGCTTTATCAGAATGCCTCAGTGCCACCCATTTCCCATTCTTATATTCTCGTGTTCCATACATCGGATAGTTGTGATAACTCAAGCAGTCGAAATATGCGCCACCGGTAAGCGGGTATTTGGCTGCAACCTTACCTTTATCGGGATTATCGGTGTTTCTTAAGACAGCATCTAAAAAGCTCTCATGGCCTATACCACCAATGCAAACAAAATCATCAGGGTCTACAAATTTGATGACTTCATAGGCAATTCTTAAGGCCCGGATATAATGCTGTATCGGAGCATTCAAATTATTCAGCTCACAAGGAGTGGGATCTCGGTTCCACCAGCTGTCGGCAACTTCTGGCCCTTGCCATCCCCTATCCGTCGAAGTATAGTCGGGTTCGTTCCAAATTTCCCAGAATCGTACCATTGGACCATATCGAGTAGCCGTTTCATATACATAATGAGCAAATACATTATTTTCATTTACAGATGTACCATTTTTGCCATTTACCCAAATTGGCTCATAAAGGTTCTTAAACATTTTTGATGCACCTTTTGAAGGGCAGTATACTGTTTTGTCCAAATTTGCATCTGAAGGACCTTCTAGGAAAACAGTGAGTTCGCTCATGTCTAGCTTAGCGGTATATTGCTTAAATGTTTCCACACGGATATTGTAGCCCCGCCTTTCTAGAAAATGATTGGGTAAGGCCAAGCGCAAGCTGTTGCAACCTGCTCCAGGCACATTATCAGATTCAGACCCTGCTGCCAATGTTGCCAAATCCAAATCTTTCCATTCGCCTACCTGGCCACCTAAGTTTGTGCCCCATCGGAAACCGCTATTGTATTCTGGAACATGATCGTTGGCAGAAAAGTCAATTTGCCCAAAAGCAGTGGACATAGAAATCAAAAACAAAAGGTTAAAAAATAAAGTCTTCATCGCTTAAACAATTTCACTTGATTATAACACCTAATATCATAAAATTATTGTGACAATAAGCATTTAACCAAGTGGAGCTTGTTTTGCAACATGCAAGTTTTGCAGAAAACATGAGAATTTTTGTTCAAATTTAGCAATATCCGATAAGCGCGAGACTTGCTGCCCAAACGCTTGCTAACTGGCAGGAAACACTACCAGTCCACCGGAACCCACTCAGTTGCCTCCGGATTTATGCAGAGGGCATGGATGGTCAGGGTCACAAGGCTTTAGCCGAATTATTTAGGCTTGAAATCTGGAAACCATATTTTAACATAAACTCATTGTACTCCTGTTGAAATGTTTTCTTTTTGTGGTGTTCTTCTTGATCTCTGATATATTCCCTTACCCTCCCTATCATGGACTCTGAAACCGAAACGGCAAAGTACTCATCTTGCCAAGCAAACTTCTCAAGAGTCAACTTATTTTTGTTTATCCAAAAAGAAGACTCTCCTTTGATGAGCTGGATTATTTTCTTGATGTTTTGGTCAATGCCAAGAGAAACTAAACAATGGCAATGATCGGTGTACCCATTAATAAAATCGATATAGATTCCTTTGCTCTGTGCATTTTCCCGAATGTGCGTCCATACTCTCTGCCTTAGTGCCCCAGAGTCTAAAAAAGGATATCTGTTCTTAGTGCTCCAAACCAAATGGATATATACTTTGATAAAAGGCATGTTTTATAGTTAGCTGGTTTAACATTTGGCTAAAGCCGGATTAGCGACGGAGTCCTCAAGAACAGGCTAAAGCCATGTTTCTATTGATGAAGGAAGGTTCATCACTTACAAATTGGTAAAAATTAGTGTTCAACGCAAGTATTGAATGGATTACTAATTAAAGAAGGCTATAGTAAATTGAATCTAATAAAGGCAATTTGGTGGAGAGGCTCAACTTTGCCATATACATTTCCAAAGTATCTAAAATTTGGCTAAAGCCGATTTGCAGGCAATAAGGAGGCATTTCTATATTATAAAATCAAGCGGTGTTGGAAGCTTGCAGGTAAAAAACGCCTGTGAACTAGCAGGAGAACACTACCAGTCCACCGGAACCCATTCAGTTGCCTCCGGATTTATGCAGAGGGCATGGAT
>SMEH01001080.1_pt1 | contig 13198 bp, 22 predicted proteins | sample 2456361 | NCBI WGS metagenome assembly SMEH01 (sample SAMN10132587, study PRJNA489261) | soil metagenome | isolation source: day1 control-loamy sand soil ammended | place: USA | reverse complement strand
AAGGCCCGAAAGGCACCTTGTCCCGTGACTTCCATTCCGATATCAGCATCAAGGTGGAAGAGAATCAAGTCGTGGTGGAACGTCCGAACGACCATCGGACCTACCGTGCTTTACACGGAACCACCCGCAGCTTGATCGCCGGAATGGTGGAAGGCGTAAGCAAAGGATTCTCCAAAACTCTTGAGTTGGTTGGTGTCGGTTATCGGGCTCAGAAAAAAGGAAACAAACTGGTCTTAAACGTCGGTTATTCTCATCCGGTGGAGATTACTCCGATGGATGGAATCGAGATTGACGTCCCTTCCCAAACACAAGTCGTAGTCAAAGGGATCGACAAACAAGTTGTTGGTGAAATGGCCGCCAACATCCGGAAAGTCCGTGTGCCTGAGCCTTACAAAGGCAAAGGAATCAAGTACAGCGATGAAGTGATTCGTCGTAAGGAAGGGAAAACCGGGAAGTAAACCGTAGCATGATCAAGAAGGGAGTGAACTAGACCGTGATTCGTAAAGTAAGTCGTAACGAGAGACGGAAAAAACGCCATTTGCGTGTTCGCAACAAAGTGTTTGGTACCGCTGAGCGTCCTCGTTTGAATGTTTTCCGTTCTTCCAAAAACATTTACGCTCAATTGATTGATGACATGGCCGGACACACATTGGCAGCTGCTTCGACCTTGGATAAAGAAATCAAAGAAAAAGGTGTCAATGGCGGAACAGTGGATGCGGCACGCGAAGTCGGCAAATTGATTGCGAAACGAGCTGCGGACAAAGGATTCAATAAAGTGGTTTTTGATCGCGGTGGATACATTTATCATGGTCGTGTGAAAGCTTTGGCTGAAGGAGCACGGGAAGGAGGTCTGGACTTTTGAGCAAACAAGAAAAGCCGCGCAAAAGAGATGCTGCGCAATCAGAGTTTATCGAAAAAGTGGTTAGCATTAACCGTGTGGCAAAAGTTGTAAAAGGCGGACGTCGCTTCAGTTTCAGCGCTCTTGTCGTTGTCGGCGACGGCAAAGGCAAAGTTGGCGCAGGGATCGGAAAAGCGGCTGAAGTACCGGAAGCGATTCGCAAAGGAATTGAGAATGCGAAAAAGAATATGATTCGTGTGCCCCTTTTGGGAAGCACGATTCCGCACGAAATGATCGGCCGTTTTGGTGCCGGGAAAGTTCTTTTGAAGCCGGCATCGAAAGGTACCGGAGTTATTGCCGGAGGTCCTGTGCGTGACGTGTTGAATGCTGCGGGTGTTGGTGACATTCTGACAAAATCGACAGGTTCAAACAACCCGATCAATATGGTACGCGCTACACTGAATGGACTTGAAAACTTGAAACGTCCGGAAGACGTAGCAAAACTGCGCGGTAAAAGCGTAGAGGAACTGTTGGGATAAGGAGGGGATGACCATGGCTAAAAAACTGGCGATTACCCTCAAGCGCAGCATGATCGGCCGCCCGGAAAGCCAACGCGTAACCTTGCGTACGCTGGGTTTGAAAAAACGTGAACAAACCGTTACGCATCAAGACAATCCGGCGATTCGCGGGATGTTGAACAAGGTGCAACACCTGGTAGAAGTCAAAGAAATCAATGAGTGATTTTGGGATGACATGCTGAAGAGGAGGTGCGAGGGATGAAATTGCATGAATTAAAGCCAGCTACCGGCGCTCGTAAAGCGAAAAAACGCCTTGGACGTGGTATTGCAGCGGGTCAGGGAAAAACTTCGGGACGTGGTCAAAAAGGACAAAATGCACGTTCTGGTGGCGGTGTACGCCCTGGTTTTGAAGGGGGTCAAATGCCGATTTACCGCCGCTTGCCGAAACGCGGTTTTACAAACCCGAATCGTGTGGAATACGCGATCGTCAACTTGGACACGTTGAACCGTTTTGAAGAAGGAACCGTTGTGACACCGGAACTCTTGGTTAAAGAAGGCGTTGTTAAAAACCTGAAAAGCGGATTGAAAGTTCTTGGCAATGGCGAACTGGAGAAAAAGCTGACTGTAAAAGCTCACAAATTCTCTGCTTCAGCGCAGGAGAAAATTAACGCCGCTGGTGGAGCGACGGAGGTAATCTAATGATTCGGAACCTGGGCAATATCTTTAAGGTGGAAGATCTTCGTCGGCGTATTTTATATACTTTGATGATGTTAGTGATATTTCGGATCGGAAGTTTTATTCCGGTTCCGAACACTAACGCCGAGGCTCTCCAAATGTTGATGGATCAAGCACAAGGTGTTTTTGGTCTCATCAATGCGTTTTCCGGGGGAGCTTTCACGAACTTCTCCATTTTTGCGATGGGGATTATGCCCTATATCACTGCTTCGATCATTGTGCAACTTTTGACGATGGATGTCATTCCGGCCTTTGCACGATGGGCGAAGGAAGGTGAAGTGGGTCGCCGTAAATTGGCACAGTTTACCCGCTACTTTACGATTGTGTTGGGATTGATTCAATCCATCGGATTGTCCATTGGTTTCAACCGTTATATTACCGGCTTTATTGAAGACCAAAGCGTTTGGTCCTATGCTTTGATTTCTCTCACACTGACAGCGGGTACCGCATTTTTGATGTGGATGGGCGAACAAATCACGGAAAAAGGAATCGGAAATGGAATTTCCATTTTGATTTTTGCCGGAATTGTGGCTGCCATCCCGTCTCATGTGGGTGCGATTTACAACACATTGTTTGTTCAGGAAGACCAACTGTTCCTTGGAATTTTGAAAGCCGTTGGAATTTTGCTGGTCGTGATCCTGGTTGTGATCGGGGTCATTTACATTCAACAAGGTGTCCGCAGAATTCCGGTACAGTACACCAAACGGGTGGTTGGCCGTAAAATGTACGGCGGTCAGTCGACGCACATTCCGATGAAAATCAATGCAGCCGGCGTGATTCCGGTGATCTTTGCACTGGCTTTGCTCATGTTCCCGGTGACGATCGCCAGCTTCTGGCAAGGACATCCGGTTGCTGATTGGATTCAGGCCAATTTCACCTACACCCAATTTGGTTTGGGGATGGTTCTGTACGTCATCCTGATCATCGGATTCTCTTATTTTTACACTTTCGTGCAAATCAATCCGATTCAATTGGCTGATCAGATGAAGAAAAATGGCGGCTTTATTCCGGGGATCCGGCCTGGAAAAAACACTTCGACCTACCTGACCAAGGTGATGAATCGCTTAACCTTGACAGGTTCTGTGTTTTTGGCAGCCGTATCCATTTTGCCGATCTTTTTCATCAACTTTTCGGGTTTGCCCAGTACCGTTCAGATTGGTGGAACCTCGCTTCTCATCGTGGTCGGTGTGGCACTTGAAACGATGAAAACGATCGAAAGTCAGTTGATCAGACGCCATTATAAAGGGTTTATGCATAAATGAGCATTGTCCATCCCCCGGATTGATTTCCGGGGCTATGATATGGGCATGCAAATCCATTTTTCTCTGTAAGTGCGGACCAAACCCGTAGACAGTTGAACCGGGAGGGATATTGATGAATATTGTACTCATGGGCTTACCCGGGGCCGGGAAAGGGACGCAAGCAGCGCACATTATTGATGAGTTGAAGATCCCGCATATTTCGACCGGAGATATGTTCCGCCAGGCAGTGAAAGAGGAAACGCCGCTTGGCCTGGAGGCAAAAACTTACCTGGATCAGGGAAAATTGGTCCCTGATGAGGTGACGATCGGTATTGTGCGTGAACGTTTGGGCAAAGATGATTGTGCAAACGGATTTATGTTGGATGGCTTTCCCAGAACGGTTCCGCAAGCTGAAGCACTGGATGAATTGACGAAAGAGTTGAATCGTCCCATCGATTATGTGATTTATATTGATGTTGATGAGGAGGAACTCCTGAAACGTCTGACGGGTCGACGCATTTGCCGCGAGTGTGGCGCGACTTATCATGTCGTTTTTGCTCCGCCAAAAGTGGATGGAGTTTGTGACCGCTGCAACGGAGAACTTTACCAGCGGGATGATGACAAAATTGAGACAGTGAAAGAACGTCTCAAAATCAACATGGAGCAGATCCAAAAGTTACTGCGTTATTATGAATCAACTGGCAAACTTCATCGTGTCGATGGGAAGCAGCCGATCGAAGATGTAACCAAAGAGATTATGTCCGTGATTCGAGGGGCGAAGTCATGATTATCATCAAATCGGCCAATGAACTCGAACGCATGAGAGAAGCCGGAAAGATCGTATATTTGACTCATCAGGAGTTAAAAAAGGCCATTCAGCCCGGGATTACCACCAAAGAGCTTGACCGGCTGGCGGAAAAAGTGATTAGCGGATATGGTGCGACGCCTTCCTTTAAGGGGTATAATGGCTTTCCAGGCAGTATCTGCACATCCGTCAACGATGAGTTGGTACACGGGATTCCTGGAAACCGCGAATTAAAAGAAGGAGATATTATCTCTCTGGATATCGGTGCATGTTATGAAGGATATCACGGAGATTCGGCTTGGACTTATCCGGTTGGAAAGATCAGTCCGGAAGCGGAAAGATTGCTGAAGGTTACGGAAGAATCTTTATATAAAGGACTGGAGCAGGCCAAAGCCGGGGCCAGAGTGGGTGATATTTCGCATGCCATCCAGACCGTTGCCGAAGAAGCCGGTTTTTCCATCGTACGGGAGTATGTCGGGCATGGTGTGGGCCGGAACTTACATGAAGGTCCGAGCATCCCGAATTACGGGATTTCCGGAAAAGGCCCCCGTTTGAAATCCGGAATGACCATTGCGGTCGAGCCGATGGTCAACTATGGGAAACGGTTTGTCAAAACACTTTCTGACAATTGGACGGTCGTAACGGTGGATGGTTCTCTCTGCGCGCACTTTGAGCATACCATCGCGATCACAGATGACGGCTATGAGATTCTGACCAAAGCGTAATCCAGGTGAAGGGTGATGGACGTGACAGATGTGGATTGTCTCCCGAGTCCCGGACAGATTGTACGCATTTTGCGCGGACGTGATGCAGGGAACTTCGCAATCGTGGTCGGCTGTCAAGAACCGTATTTCGTTCTTCTGGCGGACGGGGACCGGCGAAAGATGGAATGCCCGAAAAAGAAGAATGTCAAGCACATTCAAGTGACGAATACGATTAATCAGGAGATCGCAGCTGATTTAAAAAAGTATCGTCGAGTGGATAATGCGAAGTTACGATACGCCCTGAACCAATATTTGCTCAAGAAAGAGCATAAAGGAGTGTGAATCGATGGCCAAAGAAGATGTGATCGAGGTAGAAGGGATTGTAAAAGAACCTTTACCGAATGCGATGTTTCGTGTAGAGTTGGAAAATGGTCATGAAGTTCTGGCCCATGTCTCCGGAAAGATTCGCATGCACTTTATTCGTATTTTGCCGGGAGACAAAGTAACTGTTCAACTTTCTCCTTATGATCTATCCCGTGGACGGATCACTTATCGTTACAAGTAAAGACCTGTGAGCAGTTGCTGAAAGACGCTTAAGACAGGAGGGTGCTGAAATGAAAGTGAGACCTTCAGTGAAGCCCATTTGCGAAAAATGCAAAGTGATTCGTCGCAAAGGGGCAGTCATGGTAATTTGTGAAAATCCGAAGCATAAGCAAAAACAAGGTTAATGACGGGAGGTGTAAAGTATGGCGCGTATTGCCGGAATCGATTTACCACGTGAAAAACGCGTAGAAATTGCCCTCACTTATATCTACGGAATCGGTCGTTCCCAATCGAAAAGAATTTTGAAAGAGACGGGTGTTAATCCGGATACCCGGGTTCGTGACCTGACGGAAGATGAAGTAGCAAAATTGCGCAGCTTCATTGACAAAAACCTGGTCATCGAAGGGGATCTTCGTCGTGAAGTGGCATTAAACATCAAACGGTTGATCGAAATCGGATGTTATCGCGGAATTCGTCATCGTCGCGGGCTGCCTGTTCGCGGTCAAAGCTCCAAAACGAATGCACGCACACGCAAAGGTCCTCGCCGCACTGTAGCGAACAAGAAAAAATAAGAATAGCAAGGAGGGAAAATTGTGGCTAAACGTAAAACGACAACTCAACGTGTCAAACGCCGTGCAAGAAAAAACATTGAAGCCGGTACGGCTCACATTCGTTCCACTTTTAACAACACCATCGTAACAATTACCGATCCGCGCGGAAACACCGTTGCATGGGCAAGCTCCGGTACGATGGGATTCAAAGGTTCCCGTAAAAGCACGCCTTTTGCAGCTCAAATGGCTGCGGAACAAGCTGCGAAAGTAGCGATGGAAAACGGAATGAAATCTGTGGATGTTCTGGTGAAAGGGCCGGGAGCAGGTCGTGAAGCAGCGATTCGTTCTTTGCAAGCGGCAGGTTTGGAAGTAAGTCTGATCAAAGACGTAACACCAATCCCTCACAATGGATGTCGTCCGCCGAAACGTCGCCGTGTTTAATTTTTGCTTCCAATCTGTTCCATTGTTTATTTTTGCATGAGATGGTGTATACTGGATAAGACTAATTCTTTTATCCTGTTATACCAAATCCGTGCAATCATGAGGTTGGATTTCGCCCGGAACGCGACGGCTGTGGAGATCAGTGAAGATCATCGATATGGAAAATTTGTGGTGGAACCTCTTGAACGCGGATACGGCACTACCCTGGGCAACTCTCTGCGCCGTGTCCTGCTCTCTTCATTGCCAGGAGCGGCCGTTAATTCCATCCAGATAGATGGGGTATTGCATGAGTTTTCCACAATTCCCGGAGTTGTGGAAGATACGACGGAAATTATTTTAAACTTGAAGCAGTTGGCTCTGAAGATTCATTCGGATGAAGAAAAAATCTTGGAGATCGATGTGGAAGGCCCTGGAGATGTAACCGCAGGCGACATTCGCGCGGACAGCGATGTGGAAATTTTAAACCCGGATTTGCACATTGCCACATTGAGTGATGATGCTCATTTGCGCATTCGGATGACGGCGAATCGTGGCCGCGGATATGTATCTGCTGATAAAAACAAACGTGAAGATCAACCGATTGGTGTGATTCCGGTCGATTCGATCTACACGCCGATTGAACGGGTTAACTACCTAGTGGAGAACACACGGGTTGGACAAGTCACCAACTATGACAAGCTGACATTGGAAGTATGGTCCGATGGAAGCTTGAAACCGGACGAGGCGGTAAGCCTTGGTGCGAAAATCCTGAACGAACATTTGATGTTATTCGTTGGACTAACCGAAGAAGCAAAAGATGCGGAAATCATGGTTGAAAAAGAGGAAGACAAGAAAGAAAAAGTCATGGAAATGACAATCGAAGAGCTCGACCTTTCGGTTCGCTCTTATAACTGTCTGAAACGGGCCGGCATTAATACGGTTCAGGAACTGACGCAAAAAACGGAAGAAGACATGATGAAAGTGCGTAACCTTGGACGCAAATCTTTGGAAGAAGTACAAAGCAAATTGGCTGAGCTTGGTTTGTCTTTGCGTAAAGAAGACTAATCTCTGAAGGGGGAGGGAAAAGCATGGCATACGCAAAACTTGGCAGAAACAGCAGCGCACGCAAAGCAATGCTTCGTGACTTGGTTACCGATCTGATCATTCATGAACGCATCGAAACCACGGAAGCAAAAGCAAAAGAAGTGCGCTCGATCGTTGAAAAAATGATTACGCTCGGAAAGCGCGGCGATTTGCACGCACGTCGTCAAGCCGCTGCCTATGTGCGTACCGATCGTTCTTACACGGTGAAAGAGGGAGAAGAAGTCACACATCAAAAAGTGAACGCAGTGAAAAAGCTGTTTGATGAGATTGCTCCCCGTTATGAAGACCGGAATGGTGGTTACACACGCATTCTCAAATTAGGACCTCGCCGTGGAGACGGTGCACCCATGGTCTTCCTTGAATTGGTAAAATAATCTTTTTTTGTTGGAAAGGGTGAGGCAGGATCCAGCACTTGGTCCTGACGTTTACCCTTTTTTCTTTTAAGGAGAAAAAATGGAACCGATCATTCAGTATGAACGAGTATGGTTTCGTTATGAACAGGAATCAGATTCCCCTTGGGTGTTGAAAGATGTCTCGCTTTCCATTGGTTCCGGGGAATATGTGAGCATTGTCGGGGGTAACGGCTCTGGCAAGTCCACACTGGCCCGGTTGGCAAACGGATTGTTGCTTCCGGTAAAGGGCCGGGTCCGGGTGGCGGACATGGATACCCGGTCGGAAGAAGATCTGTGGAATATCCGCCGGAAAGTCGGGATGGTGTTTCAAAACCCGGATAACCAAATCGTTGCGACATCCGTGGAAGACGATATTGCCTTTGGATTGGAAAATATCGGTGTTCCGCGTGCGGAAATGAAAAACAAAATCGATCAAGCGGTGAAAGCGGTCGGACTTCAGGGGTTGGAACGTGTCCAGCCCCATCACCTTTCGGGCGGACAGAAGCAAAGATTGGCCATTGCCGGAGTGCTGGTGTTGGAACCGGATGTGATCATTTTTGATGAATCCACGTCCATGCTTGATCCGGTTGGACGGAGGACGTTGCTCCATTTGATGCAATCGTTAAATGATCGGGGAACCACCATTATTCACATCACCCACTCCGCGGAAGAAGCTTTTCAGGCGGATCGAGTGATTGTCATGCATCAGGGAGAATGCAAGTTGGATCAACCGGTGAAGCAATTGTATCCCCGGGCACATTGTTTGAAACAATGGGGTTTGGCGGTTCCGCTCGAAGTGGAGTTGAAACACCGGCTCCAGAAAAAAGGCTGGCCGCTGGGAGAGATCACCGGCAAAGAAGATCTGGTGAGTGAAATATGGAGATTGTTATCCAAGACCTGAGCGTGAAATATTTGCCGAATACTCCTTTTGAGAGAGAAGCTTTGTCCCGGGTTTGCCTTCGCATTCCGAAAGGGAGTTTTGCTGCTGTGGTCGGTGGAACCGGCTCTGGAAAATCGACATTGATCCAGTGTATCGCCGGGCTGATCCGCCCCAGTGCGGGACACGTCCAGGTGGGGGACCTGGTTTGGGACGCCCGGAGCCAATCGGGATCGGCCCTCAGACGGCATGTCGGGTTGGTTTTTCAATATCCGGAACACCAGTTATTTGCGGAAACCGTAGCGGCTGATATTGCCTTCGGCTTGAAAAACCGGGGGGTGGAGGAACCGGAACGAAGTCGCCGGGTCCGATGGGCCATGGACTTGGTCGGGCTTGCGCCGGAATTATGCGATCGTTCTCCTTTTCACTTAAGCGGCGGACAGATGAGGAGGGTGGCGATTGCCGGGGTCTTGGCCTTGGAACCGGATATACTGATTCTGGACGAGCCCTCGGCCGGATTGGATCCGGAAGGGGAAGAAGAGCTGTTTGCTTTGCTTAAAAAGCTGCATCAGCAGGGGAAAACCATTGTCCTGGTGACCCATGACATGAATCACGTCGTGCGCTGTGCCGACCGGGTGTTTGTGCTGGCAGATGGAAAGCTGGTCTTGTCCGGAACGCCGGAAGAAGTGTTCAGCCGGGAGCAAAAGTGGCAGGAACTTTCTTTGGCATTGCCGCATGTCACGCAGTTGATCCTGAAAATGAACCGGAAACTGGATCCGCCGCTTCCTTTATCCATTTTTACCTTGGATGCGCTTGAAAAAGCTTTGGAAAAACGGTTTGCTTCCGGGGTGAATGCAAAATGAAAGGGTTTGTGGTGGGGTCCTATTTTCCCGGCGATTCTTTTGTTCACCGGCTGGATCCCCGGGCCAAACTGGGATTTGTTTTTGTCTTTATGATTTATGTTTTCTTTTTGGAAGCTGTTTTGCCGAGCATAGTGTTCCTTTTGTTCACGCTTGCCGCCGTCCGTGCGGCCGGGATTTCATACAAGCTTTTTTTCAGCGCACTGAAACCCGTCCTTTGGATCATTCTGTTGTCTTCCTTTTTGCATTTATGGATGAACAAAGGCGGGGATGTGGTCTTGTCTTTTTCTTTCATCACCGTTTATGAAGAGGGCATCCGCCAAGCCGGGATCATTGCCAGCCGGCTTTCCTTGCTTGTCGCCATTGCTTCGCTGCTCACGTTTACGACGTCTCCGATGGACTTGACGGACGGGATTGAAAAGATTTTGTCTCCGTTTAAAAAAGTCAGGGTTCCCGCACATGAATTGGCTTTGATGATGTCCATCGCACTCCGGTTCATCCCGACGCTGTGGGAGGAAACGGAGAAAATCCGCAAGGCGCAAATGGCGCGCGGAGTGGATTTTGGAGAGGGGAATCTGCTGAAACGGTTGAAAAAATATTTTCCGATCCTCATCCCGTTATTTGTGTCTTCTTTTCGGAGAGCGGAAGATCTGGCACTGGCCATGGAAGCCAGATGTTACCGGGGAGCGGAAGGGAGAACGAAATGGCGCCGGCTTCAGCTCACCTGGAGGGATGGGTGGCTGGTTGCCGTTTTGATCCTGTTGGGGGGCATTGTGTGGATTTTTCGCCAATAGGGAGGTGCAAAGCCCGGATTGAAAAAGATTAAACTGGTCATCGCTTACGACGGAACGGATTTTTCCGGTTTTCAAAGCCAACCTGGACAAAGAACGATTCAAGGGACACTGGAAGAAGCATTGCGGAAGATGACCGGTGAGGCGGTTTCGGTTCATGGTTCCGGCAGGACCGATGCGGGGGTTCACGCCCTTCACCAAGTTTGTCATTTTATGACTTCCAGTCCGATCCCGGTTGAAAAATATCCTTATATCTTAAGGCGTACCTTGCCGCGGGATGTATTGGCCCTTTCGGCGGAAGAAGTCCCCATGGACTTTCATGCCCGAAAAAGCGCAAAGTGGAAAACATACCGCTACCGGTTGGATTTGAGGCCGATCCCCGATTTGTTTGAGCGCCGGTTTCGCACTCATGTCCCGGTTTCGTTGGATGTGGGGAAAATGCAGGATGCGGCGGATCATCTGGTGGGCACCCATGATTTCACCTCTTTTTGTTCCGCCAAAACCGAGATCGAAGATAAGGTCCGCACGATTTACCAATGCCGCTTGGAAAAGGAGCCGGGCGGATTGGCCATCGAAGTGACCGGCAACGGTTTTCTTTATAATATGGTGCGGATTATCGCAGGGACGCTGGTGGAAGTCGGGAAAGGGAGAATCCGGCCGGAGGCGGTTCCCGGAATCATTCTGGCAAAAGACCGGCAAAAAGCGGGACCCACGTTTCCGCCGGAAGGACTGGTCCTGGTCAAAGTCGGCTATACACCTTGGAAAAATTCCGATCCCACCGCGTCTCCTTCTTGACATCGCACCTCATTTGCGATATTATAACGCTTGGTATTTTCCACTCCATGCCCCGGTGGAGTTATGTTCGGCGCAAAATCAGTCACTGATAAATGCTTCTAAAACTTGAAAATGATTAACGGTTTACCGTTTGTTGATAGAGGAGGGAATACGGATGCGTACCACCTATATGGCGAAACCCAATGAAGTGGAACGGAAGTGGTATGTGGTTGATGCCAAAGGCAAAACCTTGGGTCGTTTGGCATCGGAAGTTGCGGCATTGCTTCGCGGAAAACATAAGCCTGAGTTTACCCCGCATGTCGATACCGGGGATTTCGTGATTGTGATCAATGCAAGTCAAATTGAATTGACCGGTAAAAAATGGAACAAAAAGATCTATTACCGCCATTCCCGTTATCCGGGCGGATTGAAAGCGACTCCGGCACACGAAATGCGTGACAAACATCCGGAACGTATGATCGAATTGGCAGTCAAAGGAATGCTTCCAAAAGGAAGCCTTGGTCGCAAGCAACTCAAAAAATTAAAAGTATATGCAGGTTCCGAGCATCCTCATCAGGCACAACAGCCGGTTGAGTGGGAACTGCGTGGATAATAAAAGGAGGTAACCGATTTGGCACAAGTTCAATTTTACGGAACCGGTCGCCGTAAGGAATCGGTCGCTCGAGTTCGCCTCGTTGCCGGAGATGGACGAATCGTGATCAACGGCCGCAGCATTGATGATTATTTTGGTTTGGAAACCTTGAAAGCCATTGTTCGCCAACCGTTGGTGCTGACGGATACACAAGATCGTTATGATGTTCTGGTCAATGTTCATGGCGGCGGCTTCACAGGACAAGCCGGAGCCATTCGTCACGGAATTGCACGGGCTTTGTTGAAAGTTGATCCGGAACTTCGTCCAGCTTTGAAAAAAGCCGGTTTCCTGACACGTGACCCACGGATGAAAGAGCGTAAAAAATACGGTCTCAAAGGCGCTCGCCGTGCACCCCAATTCTCCAAACGTTAAGCTTTATATCTCAACGTTTACAAGGCCCTTTCCCGAATTGTCCGGGAAAGGGTTTTTTACATTCAAACCAAAACGAAGAAACACTGCTCCTTTTTGGAATCAGTGCTTCTTCGTTTTTCATGTGCGCAAAATGGTCTCCATTGATTTTCCACGGGCCAACTCATCGATCAGTTTATCCAAGTAGCGAATTTCCTGCATTGTTGGTTCTTCGATGTCTTTCACCCGGACACCGCAGATCACCCCTTTGATCAAGAACCGCAAAGGATTCAATTGAGGAGCTTCCAAAAAGAAGGTCTCAAGGTCAGTTTGTTTTTCCAAGTGCGCCTCTAATTCTTCTTGGCGTTATCCTGTCAACCAACGGATGATTTCATCGACTTCTTCTTTGGTTTGTCCTTTTTTTCTCCGCTTTTTTTTTACATACAGGGGATCAATTTTTGAAAAACTCATTTGGTAAATCCGGGGTTTGTTCATCATTGATTCTCCTTTTGCGATATATGGGGAAACGGAGGGAAGTCGGTGATGGACACTTAAGAGAAAGAGGCCTGTGGGTGAAATAACCATCCATACGCCTCTTTCACAACGGGATTATTTGTTTTTCAGCGTGGAAATATATTCGTTTACCACATGATACACAAGGTTTCAGCGGTATCAAGGTGGTATTTTCCCGCGTTTGTCTTATTGTTGGACATACCCAAGAACGGAACCCCATAGGCATCGGCAATTTGCGCGGCGGAGGCGCTTTCCATTTCCTCGACGGAGGTTCGGTATTTTTCATGATACTATTGGATCCGGTTCACCTCATTGTTCCAAAGGTCGGCCGAACCGATGGTGCCTTCCACCACTTTGCCGTTTTTGTATTTGTCTTTGACGGATAGAGCCGCTTTCAGCAATTTCGGATCGTCTTCATAATAACGGATCTTTTCCGCGCTCTTGACTTCTCCGGCACTGCCTTCCGAGGCCATCTGGTCCATCGGTTTCCATGTGAATGGATCGGTTCCTTGGTTGATGATGGCAACAGGAT
>SMEH01000409.1_pt1 | contig 13216 bp, 17 predicted proteins | sample 2456361 | NCBI WGS metagenome assembly SMEH01 (sample SAMN10132587, study PRJNA489261) | soil metagenome | isolation source: day1 control-loamy sand soil ammended | place: USA | reverse complement strand
TTCAGAACATTCTTCAATGCGTTGGACGTGGACGCGCACTTTGCGGGTCTGCGTGGAATCGGCTTTCTGAGGCTCGTGAAGGCCGGCGATGAAGCGCTCGTCGAGCGCGAAATCGCCAGCGAGCAGGGCATGGCCGTTTCTGTATTTCCCCCGTCGGCCGAGGCGTGGCGAACACCGATCGTGCTGTTCGAGCCATTGAGCGAGGAGAGCCGGGTCGGGATCGGGTTCGACATGATGAGCGATCCGCACCGGCGCGACGCCATCAGAAAGGCCATGGACGACGACCAGCAGCATGCCACCGGTCTCGTCATGCTTGGAAGCGCGACGCGCACAACGATCTTCCCGGGCTTTCTGGTTTTCGTACGTGTGAACGTACCCACTGCCCCGGACGGCATAGATTCGACGGCCTCGGCAACAAGCGGCCTGCTATATGCCGCCTTTCGCGCCAGGGAACTCTTCGAGGCCGCGCTACGGCGCATGCCGCTGCTTCCGGTCAACATCGAAGTCTATGACGGAGATCCGGCATCGGACCAGCTGCTTTACCGCTCGGAAAGCCCGCCCCTGGACGCATTGGGCGACAAACTGCTGGTCACGCGACAGGTCACGGTGGCCGGGCGTGAATGGACGATTCTCTTCAGGCCCACCAGCGCCTTCGAAGCGCCGTCCTCGCGCATCGTTCCGGTCATGCTCGGCCTGTTCGGCCTTCTGCTTGCCGGCGCGATCGCCCTTGTGTCCCGCTACCAGGAGCGGGCCTACGACGCCATATCCCAGCTGCACGAGACGTCAGAGAAGAGCCTGCTCGAAAAGGACCTGATGCTTCAGGAGATGAAGCACCGCATCAAGAACTCGATCACGCGCGTCCTTGCGATAGCCCGGCAGACGGCTGCGGGCTCGACCGACCTTCAGGAGTTTTCTGCCTCCTTCGGAGCACGACTCCAGGCCATGGCCGCTTCGCAGGACATGCTCACCAGATCACGATGGCAAAAGGCCGATCTCGGCGACCTGTTGCACATCGAACTTAGCCAGGTGTTCGGCAAGGAATTGCCACCCGGTCTGCTTTCGGGACCGGAGGTTTTGCTCGACGAGACGATGACGCAGGCTCTCGGCCTCACCTTCCATGAACTTGCGACCAACGCGCTCAAATATGGGGAGGCGGCAAATTCCATCCACGCGCTTCAGGTGCGCTGGTGGCTGGAGTGCACGGGCAAGCGTCGGGAACTGGTCCTGGACTGGTCGGAATCAGGCCACGCCGGACTGGCGCCACCCGGCAAGGTGGGCTTCGGGACGAAATTGATCGACATGAACATCACGCGCGAATTGGGCGGCACGATCAACCGCGATTTTCGCCGCGAAGGCCTGAAGGTTTCGATCCGGATTCCGTTGCCGACTTGACCTTGCAAGAGACGGAAAGGGGCCAGCGCCAGCCGACCCCATTCCTGCCGTCTGCCCCTAGTTGCAGCGGGCGGTATAGATGCGACCCGTCCGCGGGCTGCGATACTGGCAATAGCCATTGCGCAGATTGCGGACCAGAAGCCCGGAACCGGCGCCTACCGCCGCGCCAATGGCAGCGCCTCTCCACCCACCAACCGCGCCTCCGATAAGGGCGCCCGCCGCGGTGCCAACTCCGACATCCTGCTCGGTCGTGGTGCAACCGGCAAGTGCCGTGGCTCCCGCCAACGCAAAGGCCAAAACCATCTTGCGCATGAAAAAACTCCTCTCGCTAAAAAAATGAGTCCCTCGCTTTGCCGGACAAGCAGCGTCTAGCACGAATCCGCCGCTTCTGTCCGCACTGCGCTATTTCTTCCGATCGTGGCCTTTTTGCGGGTGAGGTTCGCTGGAGGCGACAAGCGTTTCGGAAGGGGCGGGAGCGGATGGCTGGATGGAAGCCTCCAGCCCATCGTCCGGCGTGACCTGCCAGATAATTTCGCCCGCCTCCTCCTCCAGTGCAGGGTCAATCTCGATGCATGTTCCAAAGATGCGCGGGCTGCTCCCGGCCAGATCCTCTATTGCGAACGGCCAGGCCTGGTTACACTCCTCCGCCGCCTCGAACACGGTAACCGGGGAAGGCAGTTCCCGGCATTGGCTCAGGTCGCTTGAGCAGCCGACAATCAGCAATATCGCGGCAATATGTTCCATTCTCGCGATCCTCTCGCCTGAGAACGGATTGCAACGGCCTGGGTTCCCGTCGCCCGATCGGCGCAGACCAGCCGCACCAGCGGCGCGGCTTACGGCAGATGGCGGAATGCTGTGGGTCAGTCGGTCTCGAAATTCCCGTGCGGAACCACAAGCCGGTATTCGAGACGATTCTCGGTAATCTCGAGCTTGGCGCTTCCGTTGAGCGAGGTCGGCACAACCCGCTCCAGCGCGACCGAGCCAAATCGCTTGGTGTTCTTCCGCTGGCTGTCATGCGGGATTGTTTCACGCCAGGTCAGCGACAGCGAGGGCTTCCCCCCTCCTGCAAGGATCGCCCCCACCTCGACAAAACCATTTGGCCGGGAAAGGGCACCATAGCTCACGGAGTTGACGGTAAGTTCATGCAGCGCGAGGCCGATGTGAAGCGTAGCATTGGGGTTGAGGAACGGGTTTACGCCCTCGAAATGCATTGTGCGCGCCGGGTCCGAGCCATACCGACCGACCTGTCCCGCGACCAGTTCCCTAAGCGCCGCCCCGCGCCAGTTGGATGACGTGACCAGATCCTGCGAGGCAGCGAGCGATTGCAGCCGGCCACGGAAACGCGCCAGGAAATCAGTGATCGTATCGGAATAGCGCCCGGTCTGCGAAGCGATGCCCTGTATTATGGCGAGCAGGTTCTTGGAGCGATGGCTCACCTCTCGCAACAGGACGCGCAGGGTCTGTTCGCGGCGTTTCTGCTCGGTCGTTTCGATCTTGGTGGTCATGACGCCCTGGACGGAGCCGTCCGGTGCGAAGTCGGCATCGACCCAGATTTCGAACCAGCGCATGCCGTCCTCGCCCGGCACGCTGATTTCGAAATGTTCCGAATTGCCTGTTGCAATGACGTTGCGCCGCGAGGCGGCAAGCCGCTCGACCTGGGGGGCAGGCAGCCCGCCATGGTGTCCGCCAGCAAGCCAGGGCGCGCGCATATTTCGCGCCCACACCGTTTTCAGTTCGCGATCCTGATACAGGACCGCAATGCCGGCATTGCGCAATGCGTGGAGCAGCGCTCGCCCTAGCTGATCGTCCTTGCCCCCGTTCGGCAACGAGACGATCTCTTCGACATCGTGGGGTTTCTGTTCCGCCCGGCCGGTGAAGTCATCTACTGCCATCTCTCCTCCGGCTGTGTCCTTAGTCCGGATACCAAGGCTAGCGCTAGTGCCGGATCCTCAAAAAGTTCCGCCGGGCCGCCCTCCATTGCGGAGCGCTGCCCGGCGGCGGCTGGAAACCGTTTGAGGGGGGCGGTTTCCAGTGTTGACGCCCTATCTGTCACGCTCGCCGGAAAATCCCGGCAAGAAGCGAGATGATCAGGAAGGCGAGAAAAATGAAAAACAGGATCTTTGCCAGCCCCGCCGATGCGCCAGCAATGCCGCCGAAGCCGAGCGCACCCGCGATAATGGCGACCACCAGAAAAACAAGCGCCCAATAGAGCATTGGTTTCTCCATCGATTGTTGCCCCAGAACGCCGAGGCAGAGCTGTTGGTTCCCCGCGCATTTAAGGCGCCGTCCGTCAGGCGGCAGCCTTGGCCTGCCGGTCAAAGAACAGTGCCTGGCTGATGAGGGCCTTGACCATGTCCGGATTGAAGGGCTTCGTCACCAGGAAGGCCGGTTCCGGCCTCTCGCCCGTGAGGAGTCTTTCGGGAAAGGCCGTAATGAAGATCACAGGGACCGGCGTGGACGCCAGAATTTCGTTCACCGCGTCGATGCCCGAACTGCCATCGGCAAGCTGAATGTCGGCCAGGACCATGCGTGGCCGGGCCTTTCCGAACATTGCGATCGCCTCGGCATGCGTTCGCGCCGTGCCGACTACGCGGTGGCCAAGGCTTTCCACCATCTCCTCTATGTCCAGGGCAATCAACGGCTCGTCCTCGATGATGAGAATGTCGGTCGCCACCTGCCGTGAAATCTCGTTGCTTGCCTCAACAAGCAGGCTGGAGAACTTCTCCTCATCCACATCGAGGATTTCGGCGGCCTCGGCCTCGCTGAACCCTTCCACGGCGACGAGCAGGAAGGCCTGGCGGGGAAGCGGGGCAAGCGCGTTGAGATTGGCTGCCGCGCGTTGCTCCCATGCAGACTGGGGCTCGGCCTGCGGCACGCGAATGGCAACAGATGTGAACAGTTTTGCAAACACCTTGTAGAGGGCGATGCGGTCGCTCGAAGCCTTTGGAAAAATATCGACATCGGCAATGATCGCCTCCAGCATGGCTGCAACCATGGCATCCCCGCTATCCTGGGAACCGGAAACGGCACGGGAGAAACGGCGAAGATAGGGCAGATGCGGAGCGATAGCTGCGGACAAACTCATCAGGACGTCTCCCTCAGATGACGTATTTAAGGTAGTAGGCCAAGCTGGATGCAAGTCCGTGCGAACAATGCAGCGCGGCCAAAAAAGTTCCGTGCCGCGCGGAACTAAATTGCGCCAACGGCGTTTGGGTGCAAGATCGGGCGACCAGATGTAGGGGATCCGTGCGCCTTGGAGCTTTGGGCAGAGGCCCACGGATTGGGGATACTGGAAACGGGCAATGACAGGTATGAAGACAGGGACAAAGGCGGACGATGGTCGCCGCCAAGGCAAAGCCGTTGATCCGCTGGGACCTAATTCGGAAATCGGCCGCAAACTCAAGCAGTATTACGACGACCTGGTTTCGGAGGAGGTTCCGGACCGCTTCGCGCAGTTGCTGGCTCAACTCGAGCATGCAAAACCGGCTGGAAAGAAGGACTGAGAATGACGGTCTCGCAGGGCTTCAAGGCCGACCTTCTCGCATCAATCCCCTCGCTCCGCGCCTTTGCGGTTTCCCTTGCGCAGAACGCGGACAAGGCGGACGATCTGGTGCAGGAAACATTGGTCAAGGCCTGGGACAAGCATGAGAGCTTCCAGCCCGGGACCAACCTCAAGGCTTGGCTGTTCACCATACTCCGCAACGAATTCTATTCACAGATGCGTAAGCGGGGTCGCGAGGTCCAGGACAGCGACGGCATCATGACCGCGCGGCTGGCGGTCCATCCAGCCCAGCAGGGCCGGCTCGATCTTGAAGATTTCCGCTCCGCGCTGGAGCAGCTGCCGGAAGACCAGCGCGAAGCGATCATCCTCATCGGCGCTTCCGGCTTTTCCTATGAGGAGGCCGCCGAGATTTGCGGTTGCGCGGTGGGGACCATAAAGAGCCGGGTTTCACGCGCCCGCGCCCGGCTGCAGGACATATTGAAGATTTCCGGCGACGACGAGTTTGGCCCGGACGCCATCGCCACGCATGTGATCGGCTCCTCTGCCGCGTGAGCCCTTCGCGTCAGGCGACGGAGCGCTTGCGGCTGGCTGCCGCCACCGCGTCAATCAGGTCATTTCCCGAATAAGGCTTGGGCACGAAGATCGCACCCGGAAATTCCTGCGCGATTTCCTCTATGTCCGTGTACCCCGACGCGAAGATGAAGGGTATGTCCATCTCATTTAGTCGCCGCGCGAAACCGAGCGTTGATTGGCCGCCCAACCTTAAATCGACGATAGCGATATCGAACAGGGCCGGATTGGCTGCCTCGGTCTCGGCGAGATCGCGCACGGTCTTGACCGTGGCAGCACCGTTGTCGAGGCATAGCTGCTCCACGTCCATGGCGATGAGAACCTCATCCTCCAGGAGGAGAACTCGCAGTCCGTTGAGCAAAGCGGGCAAGCAGACTCCTCCCTGAAACTACCGATTCATGAACGCAAAGCTGCGCCTTGTCATTTTAAAAAAGGACATGGGCCGACGCGGGGCGCTGAACGTTTTATGTAAGCGGTGGTTCCAACGCCGCATCCGGAACCTTGGCCGCTCCCGAACGTTCTTGCGAGAACTCAACCAAGGAGGGCAGGATGGCCACCACCGCAACAGAAAAAACTGCCGGCCAGCCGGTTACGGCCGACGTCTCGGAGCTGGAAGCCGACATCCGGCAACTGAGGGCCGACATCGAGAAACTGACGAGGCAACTGGCTGCAACGGGACAGCACGGGCTGGGCACGGCCAAGCGCGCGGAGGCTGAGGGCGTCGAGCAGTTGCGAGCCCAGGGAGAGGCGGCTTTTGAAAATCTGCGGGGGAATGCCCGCGACCTTGAAGAGCAGGTTCTCGCGGCCGTGCGCGAAAAGCCTGTGACCTCCCTCGCCATTGCCGCGGGCATCGGCTTCCTGTTCGCCCATCTGTCGCGCCGGTGAGCCAATGGGGATACTGGCCTCGCTTGTAGCGGGACTCGCCTCCGGAGAAACCGTGGCCGCCCTGCATCGCGCAAAAACGGCGGCGATGGTCTATGCCATCGCGTGCATGGCGGCTGCCACGGGCCTGGGCTTCCTGATAGCCGCCGCTTTTATTCTGGCCGCGCGCCGCTATGGTTCCGTCGAAGCCGCGCTCGGTTTCGGCGTCGGATTCCTGCTCGTGGCGGGTATTGTGCTGTTGGCCCACCGGCTTACGGCGCGAGCGCACGTCCGCAGGCAAGAGAGGCGACGCAAGTCCGACCTCACCGCGCTGGGCGTTACTGCAACTGCCGCGCTCCTGCCAATGCTCGCCAAGGCCAGGCCGGGCCGTGGGATGATCCTGGGCCCCCTCGCGGCGATAGCGGCTTATGCCATTTACCGCGAAAACAGGCGATCCCCACAAACGGTAAAGGACCGCACGACACGCCCGTGACTTCTCCGTTCGGCCCTTCGATAAGCCTCAGAGAGCCGGAACTAACGGGGCACAAGCTCGTTGCCACCTCGAGATTTCATGAGTTCACGAAGGAGAAGACGGTGACCAAGTCGATACCCACCAACAAGGCCCGCCAGGGGCGCTTGGGCTGGCAGGTACTCATCGTTCTCATCGCCAGCCTGCTGCTCGTCCTTGCCGTTTGGGGCGGAGTCCATATCTACGGCGAGATTGTCGATAACACAGCCACACAGTCCTTGAAGGGTTGAGCAGCGCGGCAAATCAGGTCTTTTTGCCTGGAACCAGGACATTGAGCCCCCCGGCGTGGATTTCCAATCGGGTTTCGGGATCCAGACGCACCAGTTCACCATCTATCACCGCTGGCCGCCGGTATGGTGACTCCAGCTTCAGAAGCGCCGTCTGCCCCTGCATGACGTCGACGTGCTGGCTGTCGCGCCAGCGCCCGCGCATCATGTCGTAAAAGAAGCGAAGCAGCTCCGCGCGTTTGCGGGGGCTTGCAACATATATTCCCAGTACGCCACCCGCGGGATTGTCCGCATATGGGAGATGGCCCTCTCCGAACAGGTTGTTGCTTACGCCTATTCCAGTGGTGCGCACGCGCATTTCGGCTTCGCCCACCCGCAAGGTGACGGACAGTCTCGGCGGGCGTCTTATCGCGGCCCAGGCCGCACGGGTGGAGGCCCCGATCTTCCCCAGCCGCGAACCGAATTCCATCTTCTCGCGCAGATGCACCATTTTGGCGTGCAATCCGATGGAAAACTGGTGAACAAAAGGCCGGCCATTCGCCGTCGCAATGTCTACGGCGGTGACCTTGCCCGTGGCAAAGGCTTCGATCGCGGCGTCCAGTGCAAGGGGAATACCCAGCCCCCGGGCGAAAAGGTTCATGGTGCCTGCCGGCAGTACGGCCAGAGCCTTCTTCTTGTTCATCAGCAGGCCGGCAGCGGTAGAGATCGTACCGTCGCCACCCCCTGCCAAAACGACATCAACCCCGCGGCGCGACGCCGCCTTTTCCAGATGAGCCCGGATTTGATCGCCTGTCACCACATCGCCCGAAAGCGTGTGGCCGGCATTTTCAAGGACTTCATGCAGACGCGCGCTCAACGCCTCCAGGTCGGCGTTTCGCAACGTGCCTCCATCGCGGTTCAGAACTGCAACAAACCGCAATGGCTTCTCCCCTGACGGAAAGGCTGGCTGACCCCGCACGACTGCGGGCAACGCCGCCAGCGCAACGAAGTTCCATCTCGGTTGTAAAGGAACGGAAACCCGCCCAAGCACGTTGTGCCCAGGTATGAGATGCCGCGCCCGGCTCCCTGCGACGGTTCACCGGGCGCAGCGCGCATGAAAATCACGCACGAGGAGAGACATATCATGATCCGCAAACTTTTGGCTACAACTGCACTCGCCACGCTTGTAGCGTCGGGCGCGTATGCCCAGGATGCAACTCCGGCTCCGGCAACTCCGCCAGCAACGGAGAACACTGCACCTTCGGCGCCCATGGTGCAGGCCGACGGCAGCCTGGCCACAAATATTGTTGGTGAATCCGTCTATAACGGAGCGGGCGAAGATGCCGAGAGTATCGGCGAGGTCAGCGACATCGTTTTCGACAAGGATGGCAAGGCAACGCAGCTTGTAATCGGCGTTGGCGGCTTTCTTGGCGTTGGCACCAAGCTGGTTGCCTTCGACTATGACAAGCTGAAATGGGCCGAGAAAAACGGTGACCGCTGGCTGGTAGCGGAAACATCGAAGGAAGCGCTGACTGCGCTGCCTGACTTTGACGAAACCCCGTATGAGCCTGTTGCGCCCGCTGCAACGCAGGGTACCGATTCCACTATGGCTCCTGCGACGGGTACGGACAGCACAGCAATGGCCCCGGCCGCGCCGGATTCCGGCACGACAGCGCCGGATGCCGGTACCACGACGGCTCCCGCCGATACTGCCCAGAATGCGCCGGCCCAGGCACCGGCCGCTCCGGTCGACATGGCTCAGGGCATGCTTGCCAGCAACGTGCTGGGTGAAGATGTCTACAATGGCACCGATGATAACGCCGAAAACATCGGCACCATCAATGACATCGTCCTCAACGCGGAAGGCATGGCCGAGCAATATGTCATCGGCGTAGGAGGCTTCCTTGGCGTTGGCCAGAAGAACGTCGCCTTCAACGTCGCCGACACCCAGTGGGTCGAACAGAACGGCGACCGCTGGATGATCGTCCAGGGCAGCAAGGAAGAATTGCAGGGCCTCCCGGACTTCGACCGGTCGGCCTATGATCCTGCTCCTGCCGCTGCTGCCGCCGGCAGCGATGTGCCTGCAGAAGTCAAGCCGACCACGAATACGGCTGAGAACGCGCCGGCTGCGGATGACTCGACAACGGCCACGTCAAACCAGGCAGCGCAGATGCCTGACACGGGAAATCAGGCGGCCCCGACGCCTGACACCTCCAACCAGACCGCGCAGACGCCTGACACTGGCGAGCAGGCGGACACCGATAACACCCGGACTGCCGCCATCGACAGGTCTGCTCTTACGGAAGTTCCGGCAGACAAGATCAGCGCTGACAACCTGATCGGCACGACCGTCTACGGCGCCAATGACGAGACGGTCGGCGAAATCGGTGACGTGGTGCTGTCCGCAGACAACAATGTGGACGCGATCATTGTCGATGTCGGCGGCTTCCTCGGAATAGGAGAGAAGCCTGTAGCCATCGGCATGGACAAGCTGAAATTCATGGCCGACAGCGACGGAAACCAGTATCTCTATACTGATTTCACCAAGGAGCAGTTCGAGGCCCAGGCCGCCTATGACAAGGGCACCTACGCCGAGAAGCGCGATGAACAGCGCATGATGGTTCGATAGTCTCCATCATCTACAATCAGAAGGCCCGCGCCTCGGCGCGGGCTTTTTGTTGTGACATGGCGTTGAACGATTTGCCGGGATTGTTCATTTTTAGAGGACAGACCATTCTGTTCCGCATACCTATGCCCGGCGGTCCGCAGGGCGCATATTGTGCTTGCACGGCGGGGAGGGCTCAACGGGAGCAAGCACATGCTTGACCAGATCAAAGGGCTGCATCACGTCACTGCGATGGCGAAGGACGCGCGGCAGAACAATCACTTCTTCACCCACACGCTCGGCCTTCGGCGGGTCAAGAAAACCGTCAATTTCGATGCGCCGGACGTCTATCACCTCTATTATGCCGATGAGGTGGGCTCGCCCGGCTCCGTCATGACCTATTTCCCCTTTCCAAATATCGGCCAGGGCCATCCCGGCGTGGGCGAGGTGGGAACAACGGTCTTTTCCGTGCCCGAAGGCACGCTGGATTTCTGGGAGCAGCGCCTCACCGACGAAGGTGTCACCGGGCTCGCGCGCGAGGAGGCATTCGGCCAGAAGCGGCTGCGCTTCTCCGGCCCCGACGGAGATGGCCTCGCCCTGGTCGAGGATCGGGCCGACACGCGCGCACCATGGCACAAAGGCGGCGTCCCGGCAGACGAAGCGATCCGCGGATTCCACTCGGTATCGCTGCGCCTTAGGGACGGCGGGGCCACAGAGGAATTGCTGAGGTTCATGGGTTACGAAGAAATCGACCGGTCCGGGAACATTCGCCGCCTTGCCATCAAGAACGGCAACGGAGCCGATGTGGTCGACATCGAGACCTTGCCCGGGGCCCGATTTGCAGCCCCCGGCGCCGGTTCGGTCCATCATGTTGCCTTTGCCGTCGAGAACCGCGAAAGGCAGCTCGAAGTGCGCAAGGCCTTGATGGACACGGGCTACCAGGTCACGCCGGTGATCGACCGGGACTACTTCTGGGCGATCTACTTCCGCACGCCCGGCGGAGTGCTCTTCGAGGTTTCGACCAACGAACCGGGCTTCGACCGAGATGAGGATACCGCACATCTGGGCGAGGCGCTTAAGTTGCCCCTGCAGCACCAGCACCTGAGACCCTTTCTGGAACGGCACCTTCAGCCGCTCGGCGATTGAGGCCGGCCATGACCTGGGACAGCTACATCCACAAGGTCCTTCCCGGCGAACCGGGCGGACCGATGCTCTTCATGTTTCATGGCACCGGGGGCGACGAGGACCAGTTCGCCGCCTTCGGACGCGAAATTTCCGCGACCGCCACCGTCGTGGCGCCGCGAGGCGATGTCTCCGAGTATGGCGCGGCCCGCTTCTTTCGTCGCACCGGCGAAGGCGTCTACGATATGGAAGACCTGGCGCGCGCGAGCACCAAGGCTGCAGCCTTCGTGAAGGCGCATGTCGAGATGAACCGGCCATCGGCGGTGCTGGGACTTGGCTATTCGAACGGCGCCAACATTCTGGCATCCACGCTCTTTGCCGCCCCCCAACTGCTCGATGCGGCGGTACTGATGCATCCGTTGATCCCGTTCGAACCGCAGGTTGCCGGAAGCCTGGCCGGCAAGCGTGTCCTTCTCACGGCTGGCCGGCGCGACCCTATCTGCCCCGCCTCGTTGACACTAAGGCTGGAGGCCTATTTGCGCGACGAGGGAGCCAATGTCACGGTGGAATGGCACGATGGCGGCCATGAACTTCGTCCGAACGAAATCGCCGCCGCACGCCGCTTTCTGGGCAGCGGCCCACCCATTGGAGGTTGAACCATGGACGAACCGCAGATCCGGCTTGAAGAGAACGACGCCAAGGGCCGCTATGTCATCAGCGGACCCGACGGAGCCGAGGCCGAAATGACTTTCACCAAGGTCGGCCCTCACCAGATCATTATCGATCACACAGCGGTGCCGGATGCTTTTCGCGGGCAGGGCGTGGGTCTGAAGCTGGTCACACGCGCTGTCGAGGACGCGCGCGCCGCCGGCAAGACCATCATCCCGCTCTGTCCCTTTGCTGCCGCGCAATTCCGCCGCCACGCCGAATGGGCCGACGTATTGAAGAAATAGGCGGTCGCGTCCCGGACGGAATGCGCGATCTTGCTGTCAGCAATGTTTGCCAGTTTGCCGCCGACGCGGCATGTCGTCAGCGCGTCGGAACGGGATGCTCCCCACGGTAGTCGTAGAAGCCTCGCCCGGTCTTTCGACCGAGCCAGCCTGCCTCGACATATTTCACAAGCAGCGGGCAAGGCCTGTACTTGGAATCGGAAAGGCCATCGTGCAGCACCTGCATGATGGACAGGCAGGTATCGAGACCGATGAAGTCCGCAAGCTGCAGCGGCCCCATGGGATGATTGGCCCCGAGCCTCATGGCCGTATCGATCGCCTCGACGGTGCCCACGCCTTCATAGAGCGTATAGATCGCCTCGTTGATCATCGGCAGGAGGATCCGGTTGACGATGAAGGCGGGGAAGTCCTCCGAAACCGTCACCGTCTTGCCGAGGCGACCGACAAACGCCTTCGCCATCTCGAAGGTCTGGTCCTCGGTAGCTATGCCGCGCACCAGTTCGACAAGTTTCATGACCGGCACCGGATTCATGAAGTGGATGCCGATGAACCGCTCGGGCCTGTCGGTGGCGGCTGCGAGACGGGTGATCGAGATTGAGGAGGTGTTGGTAGCCAAAAGGGCTTCCGGGTTGAGCAGCGGGCAAAGCTGAGTGAATATCTTGCGCTTGACCGTTTCGTCCTCCGTCGCCGCCTCGATAACAAGGTCGGCGCCGGCGAGATCCGCCAATTCGGCCGCCGGGCGGATCCGCTCCATCGCCGCCTTGCGGTCGCTTTCCTCCAGCTTGCCGGAGGCCACCTGCCGCGCCATGTTGCCGTTGATTGTGGCGATGCCCTTCTCGATACGGTCGGGCGAGATATCGTAGAGAAGCACCTGGTAACCGGCCAGCGCCGAAACATGGGCTATGCCGCCGCCCATCTGGCCCGCACCAACGATGCCGACAGTTTCAATCTTGCTCATCTTTGCTTTCCCGTCGCCTGCATTTTGTGCAGTGCACACGCACACTAAAGGGCCAAGGCCCGTCTCGTCTAGCCCGGCATCACAATTTACTACGCAAGAAGAAAACGCGTCAAAGCGGGGCAGGCCCACGCTGGCATCCAGCTCACACCGGCAGGCGTGACTGCCTGACCTTCTGGTTTGTAGCTGCCGTCAATGCGTATCGGTTTCTTCTGGCGCCATCACATGAAAAGGGCGCGTCAGTGACGCGCCCCTGGCGTGTGCTCTCCGAAAGGAAGGAGCGGCTTCAGAGTGCCTTTTGGAGTTCGGGCAGGATTGTGAAGAGGTCGCCGACGATGCCGTAGTCGGCGACTTGGAAGATGGGTGCTTCCTCATCCTTGTTGATGGCGACGATGACCTTGGAGTCCTTCATGCCCGCCAGATGCTGGATGGCGCCGGAGATGCCGCAGGCAATGTAGAGGTCGGGAGCCACCACCTTGCCGGTCTGGCCCACCTGCCAGTCGTTCGGCGCATAGCCGGCGTCC
>SMEH01000407.1_pt1 | contig 13225 bp, 12 predicted proteins | sample 2456361 | NCBI WGS metagenome assembly SMEH01 (sample SAMN10132587, study PRJNA489261) | soil metagenome | isolation source: day1 control-loamy sand soil ammended | place: USA | reverse complement strand
CTACTCAGAACGGCTTCGTGGAGAGCCTGAACGGCCGCTTTCGCGACGAATGTCTCAACGACCATGTTCCGCGGCCTGGGCCCGCGTTCCCTCACGTAATATAATGTGTGCGGCGGCGGGTTCCCCCGAGAAGGCGGCTTATGCTGGAGGCAGGGCGGCTACGGAATTGCGGGGGCATCGCCCGGCCTTCAAGGAACAGGGGCACCAACCACTTCCGAGAGCGGGTCCTCAATAGGCGGTCGGCGGTGCGGTCCGCGTATCGGAGAGCGATGAAAGACCATCCTGGGCATTGAACGACCTTCAGCGCCCAGGACGAAGCTTCCTTGATGAGGTGAGCCGTCTGCACCACCCGATCGACAGGCAAGACCTCACCAACGGCAATATTCCTGGTTGAGGTACCCTGAGGTCCGTCAATGCGGCGTCATACGACACGCACCTCGAGATCGCCGATCCCGTCGATATGGCCTTTGAGGACATCGCCGCGCTGGACCGCAGCGACGCCGGAGGGCGTTCCCGATAGTATGACGTCCCCCGCCGTAAGCGTGAACAGGCCGGAGAGATAGGAAATCATCTCCGGAACCTTCCAGATCATCTGGTTGAGATCGCCCGACTGCCTGCGTTCGCCGTTGACGTCTAGCCAGATCGCGCCGTGATCCGGATGGCCGATTTCGCTGGCCGATACAAGCGGTGTACAGGGGGCCGAGGCCTCGAACGCCTTGCCGATCTCCCAGGGCCGGCCCATGTCCTTGGCCTTTGCCTGCAGGTCGCGCCGTGTCATGTCGAGGGCGACGCCGTAGCCATAGACACAGTCAAGCGCCCTGCCAAGGTCAATGTCCCTGCCGCCGCTTTTCAACGCCACCATCATTTCAATCTCATGGTGCACATCGTTGGAGGCCGGCGGATAGGGAAATTCGCCCGTCGAGTTGAGGTTGTCGGGGTTCTTTTGGAAGAAAAAGGGCGGCTCCTTGTCAGGGTCGTGGCCCATTTCGATGGCATGCGCGGCATAGTTCCGGCCGACGCAATAGACCCGGCGAACCGGGAACATCCTGTCGGAACCGGCGATGGGAAGGGCCGGGATTGCGGCCGGTTCGATGACGTAGTTCGCGGCAGCGCCGTGCATGCTCATTGTCTTGCTCCTGCATAGAATTCGACTTTCGCTTCGACTCGCTCGATCAGGTCTGCGACGATGAGGGCGAAAGCGAAGAGGATGAGGGTGAGCGCCCAGAATTCCGCCATGCGGAAATTGCGCGAGAAGGTCTCGAACAGCGCGCCGTAGCCGACTATGGCGACGAGTAACTGGCCGATGACGACACCCTTGACGCCGCGGATCAGGCCCAGCCTGATGCCGGCGAGGATTTCCGGCAGCGCTGCCCACATGACGATCTTCGTGTAGAGCGCGGGTCGCGAGGCACCGTAGCAGCGCGCCATTTCAATCAGCGAAGGCGAGACGTGGCGAACGCCCGCGCGGGTGTCGAGCACGATAATCCAGACGGCGAAAAGGAAGACGGAAGCCACGATCGTCTTCTCGCCAAAGCCGAAAAGGATCATCAGCACCGGCACGATTGCCGAGAGCGGCGCGCTGGAAAAGATATTGACCCACATGCCAAGCAGGTCGTCGGCAACCTTGAAGCGCCCCATAAGGACGCCAAGTGGAATTCCGGCGAGGATCGCCAGTGCCATGCCCGTGACGAAGGCGCGCAGGGTGCTGACGGTGGCGCTCTGCCATGTTGCCGTCTGCACCAGCTCAACAGCGGCTGCAAGCACCTGGCTGAAGGGCGGAAGAATGAAAATCAGGTCGAACCGGCCGACGATCTCCCATGCCGCGAACCAGACCAGCAGTGAGGCCATCATCGGAATGCGGTAGCCGAAAAGGGTCATGGCTCATTCCACATACTGTTTCAGCCCCTGCCAGATCTCCTCCACCGTATCGAGGTAGTGCTGGTTGCGGTGGATGCGGTCGGGGTCTCCCGAGCGGTCGATCTGGGGCTCTATGATGCGTGACACGCGGCCCGGCCGTGGCGAAAGCAGCACTATGCGGTCCGAAATGTAGACTGCTTCCTCGATAGAGTGCGTGACGAAGATGAACGTCTTGGCCTGGCTTGTGCGCAAGCGGATGAGATCTTCCTGGAACTTGCGCCGGTTCTGCTCGTCCACCGCCGAAAACGGCTCGTCCAGAAGCAGCACATCGGCATCGACGCAGAGCGCGCGGGCAAGGCCAACGCGCTGGCGCATACCGCCCGAAAGCTCATGCGGATATTTCCGCTCGAAGCCGGCCAGCCCTACCTCGGCAATGAAATGCCGGGCCTTTTCCTCGCGCTCCGCCTTGGCGACGCCACGCAGTTCGAGCCCGAAGGCTACATTGCGCATCACCGTGGCCCACGGCATCAGCGCAAAATCCTGGAAGACGAAGGCGCGCTCAGGTCCAGGTTTATCCACTTGCTTGCCGTTGACGGTCACTGTTCCGGCGTCCCTCGGCACCAGGCCGGCTATGATCTTCAGCAGGGTCGTCTTTCCACATCCGCTGGGCCCGAGCAGGCTGGTCAGCTTGCCGCGCGGAAAGTCGAGGTCGACGTCGCGCAGCGCCTCGACATCGCCGTAACTCTTGGAGATGCCGCGCACCTTCACGATCGCATCAACGGGGCTGACCAACTCGGCGGCCATCGGCGCCTCCTTCCGCAACAGGGTCGTAGGCATTCTAATCTCTCGTTTTTTCGGGCCTGAAGATGCGCAATTCGACCCATTGCAGGAAAACCAGCGTCAGGGTTGAAAGGGCTATGATCGAGGCGATGGTGGCGTACATCTCGGCGTAATCGGCGCGCGAGCGATGGAAAGTGATCAGATCGCCGATACCGGTCGGCGTGATCAGAAGTTCGGCCAGCACCACGCCGACGAAACCGGCGGCCACGCCGAGGCGCAAGCCCGCAAAAATGACCGGACTGGCATCAGGAATGACGATCCTGGTGACTGTCTGCCAGCGCGTGCCGAGAAAGGAGCGCGCCATGTCGAGCAGGGACTCGTTGACATTGCGCACAGCCTTGTAGGTGTTCAGCACGATGACGGGCAGTGCCAGGACCATCACGGCAAGCGTCTTGGCCGTCATGCCGATGCCGTAGACGAAGGTGATAAGGGGGATGAAGGCGGCAACGGGAGCCGCCTGCAACACGATGAACATGGGAATCATTAGCCATTCGCCGGTGCGCGACAGGCCGCATAACGTGCCGATGCCCACGCCAAGAAGGGTCGAAAGCACTACACCCAGTACGAGCGGCTGCAGCGTCGAGACATAAGCCAGCGGCATGCTGCCGTCAGCCATCATCCTGAAGAAGGCGGCAATCGTGGCGGAGAAGGTCGGAAAGGCGAAGCTTACCGGAATCCGCCCTGCAACCTCCCACACGCACGCAAAGAACACGATGGACAGGATTCGCACCAGGATGGGCCGTTCCCACCACCGGACTGCCTCGCCCCGCCGCCGGACCGATCCCAAGCCGGCAGCAGTTTCTTCCGTTCCCACGCTCGTCGCCATCAGGCCTGTCCGCCCGTCCGCCTATTTCTTGCCCAGCGTTCCAAGAACGCGATCGATGGGCGCGAGATCCCAGAAATCCTCGACCTTGAGGGTCGCAGGATCGCCTTCGATCTGACCTGCAGCCGTGAAGAACTCGAAATCTTCCTTTGCCGCATCAGCGCCGCCACCGTTCAACGCCAATGCCCCTGCTTCGGCGGTTTCCTTGTAATAGGCGGCGATCTCGCCGTCCGCGTCGGCCCCAAGATCGGACAACAGATTGTATTTGTTACGCATGTCGACGGCCGCCTGCGGGTTTTCCGTGATCTCACGGGCTGTCTTCATGAGTTCCTCAACCAGAATGTCCACGTCGGCAGCGTTGTTCTTGAGATACGCCTCAGTGGCAAACAGCCCCTCGTCGGTGGCGCTGACCCCTTCAACCGGCAAGACGATGAACTTGCCCGGAGCCTCCTGCTCAAGCGCGCGCCGGTTGGCGGCATCGACGATCGAGGCCTTGATCGTGCCTTGAAGCATCGCGTTACGCCGTACTTCCGAGCCGGGAACATAGCTGACCTTGCTGAACGATATGCCGTTCTGTTTGGCCATCAGCATCATCACAGCCTCGGTACCCGAGCCGCGAGCCTGCACGACGACCTCCTGGCCCTCCAAATCTTTCCAGGACTTGTACTCTTCCGCGTTTACGACCGGGAAGAAGCGCTGCGTCGAAATCTGGGCGAACAGACGGATGGGCACGCCGACCTTCTGGATGAGCGTGTAAGGCGAACCGATACCCACATCGGCCTGGCCGCCGACGATCGCCTGCGCCGCGAGATCCTCGTCATTCAGGATAATCAGCTCGATGTTTACCCCGCGCTCCTTGGCCCGTTCGATTGCGGCAAGCGTCTGTATGGATTCGATGCCGGGCAGGTCGCCGAAGGCAATGCGCATGTCGCCGGCGCTGGCGGCTTCCACAGGTATCGCGAAGCCCAGCGTCGCGGCAAAAGCTGTTGCAAGCACAACACGTCTGGTCAGGCTAGCCATTGTTCTTTCCTCCCGATGGTTTATAACCAATCTTGGTAATGGTTAGAGACCATTTCGGAATTGGTCAAGGAAAATCCTCGGTCAATCTGACAATGCGCTTGTCACAGCGGAAGATTGACTGGAACCGTCTCTCCCTATAACACCGGCAGAAAATCAATTTCGGAATTGGTCAAACAACGGAAGAGCCGCGAACAAAATGGACAATCTGGGAAACGGAGGCCACGCGGCATTGGTGCAGTTGCAGGCCTTTCTCGCGCAGATGGACATGTCCGGTGAGACTCGCCTGCCAGCCGAGAGGGAGCTTTGCGAGAGCCTCGGCGTGTCGCGGGGCGACCTGCGCAAGGCGCTCGCCGTGCTCGAAAAGGACGGCCGGATCTGGCGCCGCGTCGGCAAGGGCACCTTCGTGGGAAGTGGCCCGGTCGAGGAAACGATCGGAATTTCCGAGATCGCGGGGCGTACGAGCCCCGCCGAGGTGATGCGGGCTCGCCTCATCGTCGAACCGGAGATCGCGCGGGAGGCCGCACTCCATGCGACCTCGGCAGACATCGCCGCAATGCGCGAGACGATTGCCGGCACGCGCGCGGCGGCGACCTGGCGTCAATACGAAAACCTGGACAATCTTCTCCATCGGCAGATTGCGCAGGCCAGCCGCAACGAGGTGCTTCTCGGTCTGTTCGACGTGCTGAACGCGGTGCGCCGCACCGTCGCGTGGGGCCGCCTGCGCTCGGACGGCGCTCATCCTCCCGCCGACCATCACAGCTTTACCGATCACGATCATATTGTGCGCGCGATTGCCGAGCGCGACATGAGCGGCGCGGCGGCCGCCATGCGGCTGCATCTCCAGCAGGTGGAACGCCGCCTGATACCTCTCGGGCAAGCAGCCGAATAAACATACGGCCGGAACTGCAAGCAGAGAGCCCGTTCAGGCTTTTATCCGCACCAGCGACTGACTCAAATCGTCAGTCGCCGCATATCGCTGGGCGATGGCCGCGCACAGGAACAACTGGAATTGATGGTAAAGCATCAATGGCAGGATGATGAGGCCGGTCGCCGTGCCAGCAAAGAGAATGTTGGCAATAGGCACTCCGCTCGCGAGGCTCTTTTGCGAGCCGCAAAACAGAAGACTGACCTCATCTTCGCGCGAAAGGCCAGCCATCCGCCCCACACGCCAGACGATGACCATCACCAGAAGCAGCAGTAGCAGATTCAGGCCGATCAGCAGGGAAAGGGTCGCACCGTCCACCCGGCCCCATATACCGGCCACGACGCCTGCGCTGAAAGCCGAATAGATGATCAGCAGGATGGAGCCTCGATCCACGACCGTGGTCAGCAGCTTGTTTCGCTCTATCCAGCCGCCGATCAGCGGTCGCATCAGCTGTCCGGCTATGAACGGCAGCAACAACTGTACGCAGATCCTGATCACCGAACTCGCTCCCAACGTGACACCACTGGTCGACAAAAGCAGCGCTGCAAAGGCGGGCGTGAGCACCACCCCCAGCATGTTGGAAACGGATGCGGCGCAAATCGCGGCGGGTACGTTGCCCCGCGCCATGGCGGTCAACGCGATCGACGATTGCACGGTGGATGGCAGGATACACAGGAAGAGCAGCCCAATTACGAGTTCCTCCGGCAACCAGGAACGAGCAAAGAAAGTCAGGCCCAGGCCAAGGAGTGGAAACAGACCGAAGGTGGTGCCGACGACAAGCAGCTGGAGCCGCCAGTTGGAGATGCCGGCGACGATGGCTTCCATCTTGAGCTTGGCCCCGTAGAGGAAGAACAGCAGTGCGACCGCCGCCGAGCAGAGATAGGAAACCAGACTGGCGGCGGCACCCGAAACAGGGAGCACGGTCGCGATCACGACTGTCGCGATCAGCAACATCATGTAGGTGTCGACCGGCAATTTTTTCAGGAAACCACGCATGGCTCGTCCGCTTCGGTGTGCAAGCGGCTTTCTATAAGCTCTTGCGTTTATTTGATAGTGTGATGCAGTTGATATCAGTAATCACGATCATGAATAACCATGACCCCGCACACCTTGCTTGACTTGTCGCCAAGCATCCTTCGCAGCTTCCTGGCAGTCGCCAATAGCCGCAGTTTTACCGCAGCCGGTGCCCAACTGGGGCTGCGGCAGTCCACCATCAGCCAGCACATCCGGAAGCTGGAAGACGCCGCCGGCAAGCGCCTCATTTTACGGGATACCCATTCCGTCGCCCTGACCGAGGACGGCGATGCAATGGTGGAGATGGCCCGCAACATACTCGATGCCAACGACCGAATGGCGAGCTTCTTCATCAACGAAGGAACCCGGGAAAGGCTGCGTCTGGGCATATCCGAGGATTTTGCGATGTCGCGTCTGGCGAACGTCCTGATCGCGTTCAAACGCCATGACCCGCACGTGGACATCGAACTCACGGTAGGGCTCAGCAGCTTTCTTTACCAACGCTTCGATGCGGGCGAACTGGACGTGATCTTCGTCAAGCGCAAACCGGGAGACAGACGCGGCAAGGTCGCCTGGAGCGAGCGTTTGTCTTGGATTTCGCGGCCTGGATTGCAGTTGTCCCCTGCCCTACCCATACCTCTCGTGGCGTTTTCTCCTCCAAGCATCACCCGGTCGCTGGCCACGGAGACGCTGAACAAGGCCGGGAGGGCCTGGCGCATCACGTGCAGCAGCGGCAGCATCAGCGGGTTGCGCGCGGCCCTTCTCGCCGGGCTCGGCATTGCGGCGCATTCCGGCCGCCTCCTGCCAGCCGGGCTTTCCCGGATATCTCCCGATAGCGGCCTGCCGCAACTGCCCGAGATCGAATTTGTCGCCATCGGACCGGGACGAACCCAACCGATTGCGATGCGCATGGTCGATACACTGGTGGATATTTCACAAGGTCTTCAACCGGTTTGGGAGTGACGTCCTTAACGCATCGACATGCGAATCCCTGTCGGCGTGCCAGAACGGAGGATGCCTGCGTGCTGCAGGCAGACCTTTGGCTGGAGATCAAACGAACCCGAACGCCAACCTGCAAAGTTTCTACTGGATGTCGCCGCAGAATTTCCCAGTCTGGTGAGCTTGTCCGCCCACAATGATAAGGCGCCAAAGTTGTCACACGGCGTTTTGATTTCGGCGGCAAGAAGCTTCGCGATAGTCTTTCGCTGCGGCGGGTAACAGGGAGGAACCCGTGAAAGCCTTACTCGCATTCTCCGGCTCAGTCGTGCTTGCACTGGGCAGCATCAACTTCGTCGCCGCACAGGATGCATCGATGAGCTTTTTCGTTACTAGCCGAGGTCTCGGTGACGGTGCAAATCTGGGTGGACTGGCAGGTGCGGACGCTCATTGTGCATCCCTCGCTGAAGCAGCCGGCGTGACAGGAAAGTCCTGGGCGGCATATCTCAGTACCGATGATACGAATGCCCGAGACCGCATCGGAACCGGCCCATGGGTCAACGCCAAGGGCGAGATGATCGCTTCCAGCGTCGAGGAGCTTCACAGCGATCAGAACAAAATCTCGAAGGAAACCGCCTTGGACGAGAAGGGTGGAACGATCAACGGACGAGGAGACACACCGAACCGTCATGACATCCTGACCGGCTCGCTGCCAGATGGCACAGCACATGAGGCTACCTGCGAGAACTGGACGGCCAACGGCGAAGGATCCGCCATGGTTGGACATCACGACCGGATGGGGCTCGACGACTCTCCACCAGCGAAATCGTGGAATTCCTCCCATCCATCTCGCGGATGTAGCCAATCTGATCTGCAAGGCACGGGCGGCGACGGACTATTCTACTGCTTTGCAACGCAATAGCCGTTGGGCCGTCCCAAGTAGAGGCTGGAGCGCTTGCCGCGGAGGGGCTTTCCAGTCAGCGTGCTCCAGCATATTTGCCGTATGGCGAGTGGCTGTCCGATACCCCGCGCGCGCAGCGGGCTTTCCTGCTGCGCGCCACGGCGCCCCGGCGAGCGACGCTCTCCCAGGCTTCAATTCTTCACGAATACGGTGGGTGTAAGCATTCCGGTTCCTGTCGGTTCGACAGGAGCCCAGTAATAGGTACATGCAAACATCGTCTCGGTACGGCCGCACCATACATGGGCCTTCAATGGGGACTGATCCCATGAATCATCGAATGATCGGCCAATCAGCGTTGTCATCTCGGAAATTATGCTGGAAGAAATGCCGTGGACCGGCGCGATCAAGGAGCACGAATAGCTTATTGAATTCGCGAATTCGGGAACTTCGCTTTTGAACTGATCATCCGGCAAGCTTTTCGCAGTGGTCATGACGAACTCTTCGCCGTGATCGGTGAAGCGCCATGCTTTCAATTCTTCGGCGCGAACAGGCGGCTGGTACTTTTCGAGATCTGTTCCTTGAATTTCGGCAAACCCACCCTTTTGCGCGATCTCAGCTACGCGTCCGAGATTTGGAACCTGACGGTGGCAAAAGAGGTCAAACATTCCAACGGTACGACCGGCTCCCGGCTGAGCCGGAAGCGCACCGGCAATATTTGTGCCCTGTAGGAGAGACAACACAGCTACCGACGTGATGAGCCTGCTTGTCCTTCCGACTACTCTTGAGCACATTCGAGAAACCAGATGCATCCTTTGCGCCTCCGAGACAGCCGGGTGTTCAGCGCCGCGCATTCGCTAACGCTGGGCAGATCCAAGTGAGTCAATGATCGACAGCAGCGTTCCGGCATTGTCGACGATTCGCTTGGCTTGCCCGATGTTCGACTGTGTCGCCACGGGTCCAGGTCCAGCTGGGCCGACTGAGGGAAGGACCGGATTGACTGAACCCGGCGTATCGCCAGCGTCATCAGACGGGTCTGTATAGCCTCCGCCCGCCCTGATGAGCGCGTCGCGCAGTTCCTGTTCAGTTGGAACATATGTGTTTCGGCCGCGATCAGGCGCGTCCACGCCACTTCCTGAGGCCACGCCGATAGCTATGAGGCCAAGCTTGGCTTCCTCGGCCGTCATTGGCCCGGAGGAGTTTGCGCGCTCATCAACCGGATTGATCAATCCGCCACCCCTAGCGACCCCGATCCCCCTTCGCAGAGTGTTGCTTTGATCGCGCCCCATTTTGCCGCCGGTTACATGCTCCAGAGGGATCAATTGCTCCCCGCCGGATCCGGGGCCATCAGGAAGTGGCTCGCCCTTGGCGGTTTCCTGTGTGGCCGGATCCTCGGATGCCGTGTCGCTTTCTGCACCCCCGGCGCTTTGGTTTCCGCAACTCTGCTGCCCGTCCGCGCAGCCATCGTTTGAGCTTTCACCGCTATCGGAACTGGAGTCCGAATCCGAGCCGCTCGACTGGGCTGAGGTCGATCCATCATCACTATTGTCATAGATCGTGTAGCTGCCATCCTCGTTATATTCGGTGACGTAGCTTCCCTCCGGCGGGGGGCCTCCAGTTCCGCTCGTGTCCTTATACTCGTCTCCTCGCTGGTTCACCCAGGTTCCGTCTTCACTCTGCGAATAGGTTTCGCTGTCGTGCTGGTAGTGGCTACCGTCATCCAGATAGGTGCCGTGCGAGAGCGTGAAGCTACCATCCTCGTTATGTGTTACGGTAACCCAGGAACCGCTGCGCTCCGGCTCCTCTCCCGGTGGAGTTTCTGTCCCTGCTCCAAAGCCCTGGGCTGTATCGCTCGACCCTATGCCTGACTGGCCAGATCCCGGAGCACCGGCGCCCGCGATTTCCTCGTTGGGAGGAGAACCAGAGCCCCTCGACTTGTCGCCTGACTCTCCCTCGTCTTGCACCAAGGCCCCGCCGCGCACTGCATTGGAGAGATCTATGTCGTCTTGCGGTCCTTTGTTCGGAGCATTAGCCCCTTCGTTTGGCGCATCCTGCGGAGCATCCCCCTGGACCATGCCAACAGGGGCACCCCGGACCAGCTCTTGGTCAGGCTTTGCTTTCGCACCCTGGATTTTGGCGGCAATGTCCAGCAATTCGGATGGGCTGATATCGTCGTCTTCCACTAGCTCTTGGGGAAGTCCCTGCGTAAGGCCGATTGAATCCTTGACGGCCTGATCCAGTCCCTTTTCCTTGACGCGGTCCCAATAGGCCTCATCCTTCATCCTGTCGACAGCATCGAGGTCCCCTACACTTGCAGTCTTGCCAATAAGGCTAATTATATCGGACGCCGACAGTTGAGGATCCTCGATGGCCTTGTCAGGGATTTCGAACACCTCACGGATGGAGTCCTTGATGACCTGATCCACACCCTTTTCCGCAACCCGATCCCAATAAGCGTCGTCCTTCATCCTTTCGACAGAATCCAGATCGCCGAGAAGAGCGGTCGTACCGATCAGGTCAATGAGCTTATCCGCAGTCAGCGGCTTGCCCTCCGCCTTGCTCCACGCCTTTTTCGCAGCATCAAGGGGAATGCCGTATTGGGCTGCGACGGCCACGCTCGTCGCCTCTTCCCGGCCTTTCTCGGTCGGGTCCTTGGCGAATATTTCCAGCGCTGCCTTCTGGATGTCGTCGCCTATGCCCATCGCCGCCATATCACCAACAAGGGCGGCGCGGGGATTCTCTGTGGCGCTTCGGCTCTGTGTCTTGTCTCCGGAAGTCTCCTGCTGTTGATCGCCGGCCACCCTGTCTGCCTGCCCCTGCCCGTCCTTTGCGGACGATTGCGCTGCCCCCGATGCCGCATCCGCCCGGTCGCCAGCCCGTTGGTTCGTTTCTGATCCAGCGGACTCCTCAGACGACGCTCCCCTTTCGGCAAGCTCCGGCAGCACCCGGTCCCCAGCCTCGGTGGAGGGCCGTGGCAGCGGAACCGGAGCTTTTGTCGTAACCACTCCAGGCGAGACTGCTTTATCGGCACGTCCAGAGGCTTTGTCGATCTTCGTGGGCTGGGGCGGCTTCCGTCCTATTGCCTCTCGCTTCGGCGATCGTGCCGGTGGCGCCTGTTTGCTCTTCTCCGCGTTTCGGCCGGCAGGCTTTGATGCCGTGGGCTTGCCACGAATGATGTCACGCAAAAGCTCTGCTGCAGTATTTTTCGAAGTCGTCTTGCCTGCCGTGTCGGAGCGGGTGCCCGGGCGTTTCGCAGTGGATATGGGGTTTTTGCGCTGGTTGACGCCAGGCGAAAGATTTCTCTGCGTATTCAGCAATGGCTGGCGCGGTACTGCCTTGCTTCCGGTCGACCGCTGCAGCGTTTGCGGGGCAGGCCTTGGGGATGTCATGCGCTGCTTTTGATTGGAAGCACCGGCCGGCCGCCGTATCAATATGCGTTCGTTGACTTCGACTACAGGTAGATCGGCTCGCGCGACGTTACCCTCAAGGCGACCGATAGAAGTGGCAGTTAAAGGAAATGCGAGCGCCGCAGTAGCAACCAACCATATGGAAATAGCGGTGAGAACCGGCGTGAGAAGTTTGGACCACATTGCATCTCACCTCACAGTTCCGCAAAGCCCTTGGTCTGGTTTGACATCTTCTATAGTTGGTTCCTCATTGGAAACATGACATGTTTCGCGATATGCTAACCTGGAATTCGCGATCTTGCTTGGACTCTGGCGACCACGCCTTGTCGGCACTTGACAACATCTGGAAATCCAAAGCTGATCGAGACGGAGACTGAGCCCACAGAGAACTCACCCTGAAGAAGCAAGGGGACATCGTATGGGGGATTTCACTCCTGTCTGCTTTTCGACGGACAACCTCGACATAAAGGATCGTATTCCCGCCTGGCGGGACTACTGGGGAAAACAGGTCTTTGGGGCTGAGGTGGAGCCCGTTGGCGAATCCCCCTTCAGCGCCGATGTCATCGTTCGATCCACCCATGACCTGCACATTCTCAGCACGGATGTATCGTCCCTGCGCCTGCTACGTTCGGCGGCGCTGACGAAGGACGGTAAGGACTACATTGGCCTCGTCGTCAGTACCTGCCCGGTAGCGACGGCGCAGCGCGGCAAGGAATTGATGCTTGCGCCGGGCGACGCCACGTTCATGCTGACCAGCGAACCCTCCATCTTGGAATCGAATGCGAGTGGGCAATTTCATTGCGTGCTTGTCAGCCGGAGTGCATTGCTGCCATTCATTGCCGGGCCGGAACAATCGGTCTTGAGCCGTATTCCTGCCGGAGACCCGGTGCTTGGATTGCTTCTGTCTTACATCCGCACCCTGACCGCCAGTGAGCAGGCATTCCACCAGGATATGAGACGACTTGCTGCGTCCCACATCAAGGACCTGTTCATCAGCGTCCTCGCGAGGGATCATGACAGAACGCCTTACGAAGGAGGCCTGAAGGCTGCTCTTCTCATCGAGATCAAGAACTACATACGCCTCCGTTTTCATGATCCGGGCTTTTCCATAGATGAAGTATGCAAGAAGTTTAAACTTCATCCGCGCTACATTCAGCGCCTGTTCTCCAGGGACGGAATAACCTTTTCAAAATTTCTGCATGAGTTGCGGCTGTCTGCGATACACGCGTCTTTATCGGACATACGCCAGTCCTACCGATCAATCAGCGAGATCGCCTTGAGCTCCGGCTTCAATGACATTTCGCACTTCAATCGCGCATTCAAGAAGCGGTTCGGATATTCGCCCAGCGAGCTCCGGGGTTATCCTCAATATACCGTCGGGCTACGCAATTAGCCGTCTCCAGCGAAATGACCAGTCGCCCGCGAGGGCGGGCCATCCAGGCGCTTGGTCCAATCTTCGACCAAGCCGCTCTCCAGCCGCCGACGAGCGAGCGCACGAGCGGGCG
>SMEH01001104.1_pt1 | contig 13289 bp, 11 predicted proteins | sample 2456361 | NCBI WGS metagenome assembly SMEH01 (sample SAMN10132587, study PRJNA489261) | soil metagenome | isolation source: day1 control-loamy sand soil ammended | place: USA | reverse complement strand
TTTTCCGCGAAAGGTGGTTCCGCCGCAACCTCGCGCATGAGCCGGTGGGACGGTTCCGAAAGATTGTCCGGCATCTGGACGGCAAGCGCTCCCCCGGGCGCGAGAAAACCCATCAGCCTCTGGAGCAGAGCCGGATGCTGCGGCAACCACTGGAAGACGGCATTGGCGAAGATGACATCGACCGGTGCGGGGGGCGCCCATGTTTCGACATTGGCAAGGCTGAACTCCACCCCCGGCAACCGCCGCCGAGCCTTCTCGATCATGTCGGGAGATGTATCGAAGCCCGTGACAGCCGCCTTGGGCCAGCGTTGAACCAGAAGCTCGGTGGAATTGCCCGGCCCGCATCCAATGTCCACCACCCGAGCAGGGTTTGCCACGGGCACCCGCGCCAGCAGGTCACGTGCCGGCCATGTGCGTTCATCCTCGAACTTGCGATACAGGTTTGCTGACCAGTCGTTCATGAATGAACTCCGCAGTAAGAAGAACGCCCCGCGGATTGCGCGGGGCGTTGCCTAACGGGTAAGCCTCTTGTGTGTCATGCGGTGGGGAGTGAGCGCTTCCGGACCAAGTCTGCGCACCTTGTCCTTCTCGTACTCTTCAAAATTGCCCTCGAACCACTCCACATGGGCATTGCCCTCGAATGCAAGCATATGCGTGGCCAGCCGGTCGAGGAACATGCGGTCGTGGCTGATGATGACGGCGCAGCCGGCATAGGCTTCCAGCGCGTCTTCCAGCGCGGCCAGCGTCTCGGTGTCGAGGTCGTTCGTCGGCTCGTCCAGAAGCAGCACATTGCCGCCGTTCTTGAGCATCTTGGCCAGATGCACGCGGTTGCGCTGGCCGCCGGAGAGCGAACCCACCTTCTGCTGCTGGTCGCCGCCGCGGAAGTTGAAGGACGAACAATAGGCGCGGGAATTCACTTCATGCTTGCCGAGCTTGATCACCTCGGCGCCGCCGGAAATTTCTTCCCACACGGTCTTGTTCGGATCAAGCGCATCACGGCTCTGGTCGACGTAACCGAGCCTCACCGTCTCACCGATGCGTATCGTCCCTGCATCGGGCTTCTCCTGCCCCGTCAGCATCCTGAACAGGGTGGTCTTGCCCGCGCCATTAGGTCCGATGACGCCGACAATGCCGCCGGGCGGCAGCTTGAAGGACAGATTTTCGATCAGAACCTCGTCGCCATAGCCCTTTCTCAGGCCCTCGACCTCGATGACGACATTGCCCAGCCGCTCGCTGGCGGGAATGACGATCTGCGTGTCGGTGGGCTTGCGGTTCTGAGCCTGCTCCACCAGTTCCTCATAGGCCTTGATGCGCGCTTTCGACTTGGTCTGACGCGCCTTGGGCGAGGAAGCGATCCACTCGCGCTCGCGCCAGATCGCCTTCTGGCGCGCGTCGTCTTCGCGGCCCTCCTGGATCAGGCGCTTGGCCTTTGCGTCGAGATACTTGGTGTAGTTGCCCTCGTAGGGAATGCCCCGGCCACGGTCGAGCTCCAGGATCCAGCCGGTGACATTGTCGAGGAAGTAACGGTCATGCGTGATAATGAGCACGGCACCCGGGTAGTCGCGCAGGTGCTTTTCCAGCCACTGCGTCGTCTCGGCATCGAGATGGTTGGTCGGCTCGTCCAGTAGCAGAAGGTCGGGCTGTTCGAGCAGCAGCCGGCACAGCGCCACGCGGCGGCGTTCGCCACCGGAGAGCGTGGTGACGTCGGAATCGCCCGGCGGACATGCCAGCGCGTCCATGGCCATTTCCACTTGCTGCTCCAGATCCCACAGATTCAGCCGGTCCATCTCGTCCTGGAGCCGCGCGGACTCGTCCGCGGTCTCTTCCGAGTAGTTGGCCATCAGTTCGTTGTAGCGATCGATGATGGCGGTCTTCTTCTTCACACCGTCCATCACGTTCTCGAACACGGTCTTGGTCGGATCGAGATACGGCTCCTGCGCCAGGTAACCCACGGTTGCGTCCTCGGCCAGCCATGCCTCGCCGGTGAACTCCTTGTCCAGTCCCGCCATGATCTTGAGGATGGTGGATTTGCCGGCGCCGTTCGGGCCCAGAATTCCGATCTTGGCGTCGGGATAGAAGGACAGGTTGATATTTTCGAGCACCTTCTTGGTGCCGTAGGCCTTGGAAAGGCCGGACATGTGATAGATGAACTGGCGTGCCACGCGCGCTTTTCCCTGCAGTCGATTGGATGGATTGCCGTTCTGGACGGAGTTGGCCGCTATGTAGGCGATAGGGACGAAAACGGCAAACGGTTTCACCTTCCGCCCCCCCTCACCCTTCCAGGCGGAAGGCGCAGCCGCTAGGTTCGACGCCACTTGATCGACGCCTCAAACAGAGAGACCCAGCAATTGCCGTTCGACCAGCGCAGGACGCTTGCCTCGCCCACCGGCGCGACGCTCAACCTCTATGTCCGCTCCGCCGAAGGTAGGCCACTCGCCGCGGTGCAGGTCAACCACGGACTTGCCGAACATGCGGCGCGCTACGCGGAATTTGCCGACTTTCTGGCCGCCCACGGATTCTGCACCTATGCACACGACCATCGCGGTCACGGCCACACCACCGCCGAGGACGCTCCGCCAGGCCGTTTCGGGACGCCGCAAGGGTGCGAGCAGCTAATGGCCGACGTCGAGGCCGTGCATGACCTTATCGCGAAAAACCATCCCGGCCTGCCTGTCATTCTGTTTGGCCATTCAATGGGCGGATTGATCGGACTGAATTTCCTGTTTCGGCATTGGCAGCGTGTGCACGCTGCCGCAATCTGGAATGCGAACTTCTCAGCCGGACTCGCCGGGCGGGCAGCCCTCCTGCTTCTTGCCTGGGAACGGTTTCGCCTCGGCTCGGACGTGCCCTCGCGCCTTTTGCCGAAGCTCACCTTCCGCGCTTGGGCAAGGGCGGTTCCGGGTCACCAAACCCCGTTCGACTGGTTGTCGCGCGATGCAGATGAGGTCGGGAAATACATTGCCGATCCGCTATGTGGATGGGATCCCACGGTATCGATGTGGCGCGACATATTCGAACTTATCCTTGCCGGCGCTGATGACCGCAACTTTGCGGGCATGCGTCGGGATCTTCCCATGCTCCTCGTTGGCGGGGCAAGCGACCCGGCCACGGACCGTGGAAAGGCCATCACGCACCTTGCGCAGCGCATGCGGGCGATGGGCTTTTCGAATCTGGTTTCAAAAGTTTATGCCGAAACCCGGCACGAAAGCCTCAACGAGTTGAATCGGAATCTCATCATGTCGGATTTCGCAGTCTGGGCCACTGCGGCCTTGAAACAGCGGCCCCGCAAACCCTAGCTCTGGCCCACTGGAAGGGCCGTGACATAGGCAACGGGGCTTGTTAGAGCCACGCCAGCGAACAATCCGTAATCATCCAATGGGAGAACCCGGAAGGCGGCGACGATACGCGCAAATGGGGCCCGCCCTTCGTGACGAGCCAGGACGGCGAGAACCTGTCGGCGGCCTATTATCATGCCTGCAACCGCGGCAAGCGCTCCATCGCCATCGATTTCTCGAAACCGGAAGGCGCTGAAACGGTGCGCAGGCTGGCGGCTACTGCCGATGTGCTGATCGAAAATTTCAAGCTGGGCGGATTGAAGAAGTACGGCCTCGACTACGAAAGCCTCAAGACCATCAACCCGCGCCTTGTGTATTGCTCGATCACCGGCTTCGGGCAAACCGGCCCATATGCTCCCCGGGCGGGCTACGATTTCATCGTGCAAGGCATGTCAGGCCTGATGTCCATTACCGGACCTGCAGGCGGGGAACCGCAGAAGGTCGGTGTCGCCGTGACGGACATATTCACCGGGCTCTATTCGGTCATCGCAATCCAGGCCGCGCTGCGCCATGCCGAGGCGACAGGCCAGGGGCAGCATATCGACATGGCCCTGTTCGATAGCCAGATTGCCGTGCTGGCAAACCAGAACCTGAACTATCTGGTCTCCGGCAACTCCCCCGTACAGATGGGCAATGCCCACCCCAACATTGCCCCGTATGAAGTGCTGCCAGTCAAGGACGGTCATTTCATCCTCGCCGTGGGCAATGACGGGCAGTTTACCAAGTTCTGCTCGGTGGTGGGGTTGGAGGAACTCGCCACGGACGCCGATTTTGCGACCAATGCGGCTCGCGTTGCCAATCGCGATGCCCTTCGGGCTCACATGATTCCTGCGCTTGCTGGTTTCACCCGCGACGACCTGCTTTCAAAACTGGAAGCCGCCGGCGTACCTGCCAGCCCGATCAACACGATAGGTGAGATGTTCGCGGACCCGCAGGTGGTGGCCCGCGGCATGCGCATGGACCTCGATGATGGCCGCGGCAACACCCTGCCCTCCGTACGCTCCCCCATGCTGATGAGCGAAACCCCGCTTGCTTATGAGCGTCCCTCGCCGAGGCTGGGCGAGCACACGCAGGAAATCCTCGCGGAACTGGAGAAGAATGGAAAATGAAAACCGGCGGACAGTTGATTGTCGAGGCGCTGGAAGCCAACGACGTAAAGCGTGTTTTCTGCGTTCCCGGCGAAAGCTATCTCGCCGTGCTGGACGCGCTGCACGATTCGCCGATCAAGACCATCGTCTGCCGACAGGAAGGCGGCGCCGCGATGATGGCCGACTGCGAGGGCAGACTGACCGGAAAGCCCGGCATCTGTTTCGTCACCCGCGGCCCCGGTGCCACCAACGCCTCGGCCGGTATTCACATCGCGATGCAGGATTCCATTCCGATGATCCTGTTCATCGGACAGATCGCCGCCCATGCGAAATACCGCGAGGCCTTCCAGGAGGTCGATTATCACGCATTTTTCGGCAGCATTGCCAAATGGGTGGTGGAAATCGACGATGCCGCCCGCATCCCTGAACTCGTCACCCGGGCTTTTGCGGTTGCCACCTCCGGGCGCCCCGGCCCGGTGGTCGTCTCGCTGCCGGAGGATATGCTGACGAGCAAGGTCGAGGCACCGCGCGCCCTTCCCTTCACTCCGGTCGAAACACGCCCCGGCGAACCGGAACTGGACGAGCTGGAGCGGCTTCTGTCCGCATCCAGAAAGCCCTTTGTCATTCTGGGTGGAACACGGTGGAACGAACAGGCCTGCGCTCACATGCAGGCAATCGCCGAGAACTGGGCGCTGCCTGTTGGCGTATCGTTCCGCCGGCAGATGCTGTTCGACCATCTTCATGAGAATTATGCCGGCGACGTCGGCATCGGGATCAACCCGAAGCTGGCAGAACGGGTGAAGCAGGCCGACCTGATACTGCTCATCGGCGGCCGGTTCGGCGAAATGCCGTCGTCCGACTATACGCTCATGAAGAGCCCCTATCCCGAACAGAAGCTCGTGCACGTGCATTCCGACGCCAACGAACTGGGCCGCGTCTACCGCCCCATCCTTGCGGTCAATGCCTCGCCCGCTGCCTTCGTCGAAGCCTTCGTTGCGCGCAAACCGGTTTCCACTCCCGCTTGGGCCGGCGAGACGAAACAGGCGCATGCAGACTATCTCGCCTGGTCGACGCCGCCGGAAAGCGGCCCCGGTCCGGTCCATATGGGACCGATCGTGAACTATCTGGAAGGCGCATTGCCGCATGACGCGATCATCTGCAACGGCGCCGGCAATTTCGCCACCTGGATGCACCGCTTCCACCGCTTCCGCCGCTATAATACCCAGGCCGCGCCGACATCGGGCTCCATGGGCTACGGCCTGCCAGCTGGCGTCGGGGCGAAGAGCGTGTTCCCGGACCGCGAGGTCATCGTGTGGGCTGGAGACGGCGATTTCCTGATGCATGGGCAGGAGTTTGCCACAGCCGTCCAGTATGACCTGCCAGTGATCGTCGTGATCCTGAACAACGGCATCTACGGCACGATCCGGATGCATCAGGAGCGCGAATATCCAGGCCGGGTCTCCGGCACCATGCTGCGTAATCCGGACTTCGCCTCATATGCCCGCAGCTTTGGCGGCCACGGCGAAACGGTGGAGAAGACGGAAGAGTTTGCACCCGCCTTCGAACGTGCGCGCGCCAGCGGCAAACCTGCCATTATCGAGGTAAAGCTCGATCCGGAAGCAATCACCCCGACAAGAACGCTGACGCAGATCCGGGAAGGCCGCTAGCAACTGCCTGCACTTTGCTGGCCAGTTGCGCGGCAGGGCCGTGAATGCCTGGCGAGGTTCGCCAGGCACGACTGGTTTCGGCAATGGCAGAGCTGGCGCATTGCCCTTGCCGAACCCTGTTCCGAGCCGACCGGCTCCGGCACGCCCTTACTGGAGCGCCTTGTCGGCGATCTCGGTCGTGTAGGCACCTGAGGGCTCCTTGGAGATGATCTTCTGATCCAGAAGTGCCTTGGCGGTCCGCTCATAGGTGGTCTGGTCGAGCCTGCCATCGCCAATCAGCTTGGCCACTTCGCCGACCATTCGCTTCTGGTGGTTCTCGTCCTCACCACCATTGTCCATCACCATTTCGGCGGCTTCGTCAGGATTCTCGACGGCGTATTTCCACCCCTTCATGGAAGCGCGAACGAAGCGCACCATCTTGTCCACGAAGGCAGGATCCTTGAGCTGATCCTCCAGTACGTACAATCCGTCCTCGAGCAGGTCGTTGCCCATCTCGGTGTAGTTGAAGACGATCAGGTCCTCCGGCTTGAAACCGGCATCGATCGCCTGCCAGTATTCGTTATAGGTCATTACGGAGATGCAGTCGGCCTGCTTCTGCTTCCGGGCCACCATCGGTCGGCATCCCGATCTTGTTCATCCAGGCGTAGAACGGATACTCGTTGCCGAAGAACCAGACACCCAGCGTATGGCCCTTGAAGTCTGCTTCCGTCTGGATCGGGCCGTCCTTGGGGCAGATAAGCTGCAGGCCGGACTTGGCAAAAGGCTGGGCGATGTTGACCAGAGGGACACCCTTGTCGCGCGCCGCCAGGCCGGCCGCCATCCAGGTAACGATCACATCCGCGCCGCCTCCGGCAATCACCTGTTCGGGAGCGATGTCCGGGCCGCCATTCTTGATTTCGACGTCGAGCCCTTCCTCCTCATAGAAGCCCTTGTCCTTGGCGACGAAATAGCCGGCGAACTGGCCCTGCGCCACCCATTTCAGCTGCAGGGTCACCTTGTCCGCCGCCCACCCCTGCACCGCGACCAGCGACATTGCGCCGGCGAGCATGGAAACGATCAATGTTCTCATTTTCTCACCCTCTGAAGTACCTCTATCCCCCACGGATAGACGGATGCCAAAACGTCACTGCCCGCTCGATAAGAGCGATCCCTCCATAGAAGACCGAACCTGCGACCGCCGCAACCGCGATTTCGGCCCAGACCATGTCGATGTTCATGCGCCCGACCTCAGTCGAAATGCGGAACCCCATTCCCACCACCGGCGTGCCGAAAAACTCGGCGACGATGGCCCCGATCAGCGCCAGTGTCGAATTGATCTTCAAGGCGTTGAAGATGAAGGGCATGGCCGCCGGCAGACGCAGCTTCAGCAGCGTTTCCCAGTAACTCGACGCGTAAGTGCGCATCAGGTCGCGTTCCATGTGACCGGAGGCGCTAAGCCCGGCAACGGTGTTCACAAGCATGGGGAAGAAGGTCATGATGACAACGACCGCGGCCTTCGACGGCCAGTCGAAGCCGAACCACATGACCATGATCGGGGCAACGCCGATGATGGGTAGCGCTGCCGCCACGTTGCCGATCGGCAGCAGGCCACGCCGCAGGAAGACATAGCGATCTGCGGCTATCGCCAGTGTGAAACCCGCGCCGCAGCCGATGAGATATCCGATAACCACTGCTTTGAAGATCGTCTGGTTCACGTCGGCCGCCAGGACCGGCAGCGATTCCATTATGCGCGCCCCGATGGCGCTAGGCGGCGGCAGAAGCAGGAACGGAATGCCCGCACCGCGCACGATCGCTTCCCAAAGGATCAATACCCAAAGCCCGAATATGATCGGTACAATCAGGTTCAGAGCCACGGCGTAATGCCGCAAGAGCGGTTTCAGGGCGGAGAGGATCGTTACGCACCGCCAGGCGAGCAACCAGGCACCGGCGAGCGCCAGGTAGAAGGAAGCGCCGGCTTCCCCCTCCTCTCCTGAAATGGCGCCCAGCAAATACCATGCGCCGGCATGGGCACCGACGAACAGAACCAGCGCTTCCGGCCAAGTCCGACCCGCAAGCCCAGCGGCCGCAAGGCATGCTGCCAACAGGATGGCCAGGGCGGGCCAGGTCGCAACCGCCGCCGACGAGCCCGCCATATTCGCCACCATGCCCGCCAGCACGAGTGCCAGGCAGAGCAGCACCTGCCATGAAGGAATGCGCCTCATTGCGGTCTCCCTCCCATGGCGCGCGCCGTCAGGCGCCCGGTCAGGTCAACCAGCGAGACGAGTACGATCGCCACCAGCGATCCCGCCACCAGCGCAGCCCAGATGTCGATTGTCTGGCTGTAATAGGACCCTGACAGAAGCTTGGCGCCGATCCCCGCCACGGCTCCTGTCGGCAGCTCGGCTACTATGGCGCCGACCAGGCTCGCGGCGACGGCCACCTTCATGGAAGCAAACAGGAAAGGAAGCGAGGCCGGCACCCTGAGCTTCCAGAAAATCTGCGTTGGCGTAGCGTTGTAGGTATGCATCAGGTCAAGATGCATCAGCTCCGGCGAGCGCAGTCCCTTCACCATTCCGACGGCCACGGGGAAGAACGACAGATAGGTCGAAATCAGGGCCTTGGGAAAAAGCCCGGTTATTCCGATCGAAGCGAACACGACGACCACCATCGGCGCGATGGCCAGGATGGGAATGGTCTGCGAGGTAATGATCCAGGGCATCAGGCTGCGGTCGAGAGAAGCGAAATGCACGATCCCGACGGCGATCAGTATGCCGAGAACGGCCCCGAACAGGAAGCCGACGAACGTTGCCGACAGGGTGACCCAAGCATGGTAGACAAGGCTGCGCTTGCTCCACGGCTTGACCATGAAAGTCGTCTTGACAAAGGTCTGGACCACCTGATGCGGCGCAGGTAGCGTCGGCTTCGGCTGCGCCCAGGTCTTGAGCACGAACTCGATCATCCCCGGCGACTCGCCAGCCCTGCGATCGAGATCACGCTGAAACGGACCGTTGAGGACCACGGCAAACGCATACCAGGCCAGCACGATCCCGACGAGGATCGTTGTGACAGGCACGATCTTGTCGCGAAGGCGGTCCGTCATGCTCGTCCCTGCGCAGAAAGATTGCCGGAACTGAAGGACGGGTTTTTCTCAATCCTCATAGCTGCGCCCCGCCCTCAATCCCTCCCGCACCCGGTGTGCGATTTCCAGGAATTCCGGCGTCTCACGTATGTCGAGCGGACGCTCCTTTGGAAGTGTCGATTCGATGACGTCCGTGACCCGGCCGGGCCTGGGAGACATGACCACGATACGGGTGGAGAGATAGACCGCCTCGGGGATCGAATGCGTCACGAAGCAGATCGTCTTTCCCGTACGCGCCCACAATTGCAGAAGCTGCGCGTTCAGATGGTCGCGCACGATCTCGTCCAAGGCTCCGAATGGTTCGTCCATCAGGAGCAGATCGGCATCGAATGCCAGGGCACGGGCAATGGAGGCGCGCTGCTGCATGCCGCCCGAAAGCTGCCAGGGATACTTCTTTTCAAAGCCCGAGAGATTGACCAGTGAGAGCGTGCGATTGATGCGCTCTGCCTGCTCCGCCTTGGACAGGCCGATGATCTCCAGCGGGAGCCCCACATTGCGCTCGATGGTTCGCCACGGCAGCAGCGCCGCCGCCTGGAACACATAGCCATAGGCTCTTTTCTGGCGTGCCTGCTCCGGCGTCATGCCGTTGACGGAAATGGTGCCGGCTGTGGGCCTCTCCAGGTCGGCAATGACCCTGAGCAGGGTTGTCTTGCCGCATCCGGAAGGGCCGATGAAGGAAACGAACTCCCCCTTTCCGATGGCGAGGTCGACATTTGACAGCGCCTGGACGGGGCCGTCGCTCGTTTGGAACGCGAGGCCAAGACCCTTGGCCTCGATGACGGATTCGGTTGCTGGCTTCAAGCTGGCTCCTGCGTCGGCTGAAAGGTGGGCGTTGGAAATTTGGGTATCAAACACCTGTCGCAGGAATACCAGTCCTTTCCACCTTGCGCGGCGCGGTGATCTCCTTCCAGGTCGACAGTGCGCGGTTGACCGACTGGTTGGGTTCGCGCGCCACGAACTCGCCATGACCCGGTTTCGCTTCCACCCGGCCGTCATTGATCGCCAGATCGCCCCGGGTGAAGACGAATCGCGGCAACCCGGTAACCTCCATTCCTTCGAACACGTTGTAGTCGATGACTGACTGCTGGTCCTTGGCGGAGATCGTCTTTTTCTTTTTCGGGTCCCATACGACGATGTCGGCGTCGGCCCCTTCGACGATTGCGCCCTTTTTGGGATACATGTTGAGGATCTTGGCGATGTTGGTCGAGGTAACGGCTACGAACTCTTCCTTGGTCAGGCGCCCCGTATTGACGCCTGCGGTCCACAGCACCGGCATGCGATCCTCAAGGCCCCCCGTGCCGTTCGGAATCTTCGTGAAGTCGCCGACCCCGAAGCGCTTCTGCTTGGTGGTAAATGCGCAATGATCCGTCGCCACGACCTGCAGCGAGCCAGCCTGGAGACCCGCCCACAGCGAGTCCTGGTGCAGCTTGTTGCGGAAAGGCGGGCTCATCACGCGGCGGGCTGCGTGATCCCAGTCCTGGTTGAAATACTCGCTCTCGTCCAGCGTCAGATGCTGGATGAGCGGCTCGCCATAGACACGCATGCCCTTCTGCCGCGCTCGCCGGATCGCCTCATGGCTCTGCTCGCATGACACATGCACGACATAGAGCGGCACGCCGGCCATGTCGGCGATCATGATGGCGCGGTTGGTTGCCTCGCCCTCCACTTCCGGCGGTCGCGAATAGGCGTGACCCTCGGGCCCGTTATTGCCCTCCGCCAGCAGCCTCTCCGACAGGGCGGCCACCACGTCGCCATTTTCGGCATGAACCAGAGGCAGGGCGCCGAGTTCGGCGCAGCGCTGGAACGACGCATACATTTCATCGTCGTCCACCATCAGCGCGCCCTTGTAGGCCATGAAGTGCTTGAAGGAGGGAATACCTCTCTCAACGACCGTCGCCATCTCGTCGAACACCTGCCTGCCCCACCAGGTGATCGCCATGTGGAAGGAATAGTCGCAGGACGCCCGCGAGGTCTTGTTATCCCACATCTGCAGGGCTTCGAGCAGCGATTGCTGCGGCGCAGGGAGGCAGAAATCCACCACCATCGTCGTGCCGCCTGCAAGCGCCGCGCGCGTGCCGCTCTCGAAGTCGTCGGACGAGTAGGTACCCATGAACGGCATTTCGAGATGGGTGTGCGGATCGATGCCGCCGGGCATCACATAGCAGCCGGTGGCGTCGAACTCATGGTCGCCATGCAGGTCCGGTCCGATACCGATGATCCTGCCGTCCTTGAAGAGCACGTCAGCCTTGTAGCTGCGGTCGGCAGTGACAATGGTGCCGTTCTTGATGACCTTGGACATTACTGTTGTTCCCCTTTTTCGTTCGCGCTTCTTGTGAGCTGCGTTCGCTAACGGATTCAGATCACTCCACCATCTCCGCCGTCTCAAGCACTGCGTGGAACAGCACGTCCGCCCCGGCGGCTGCCCATTCCCTTGAGATTTCCTCCGCCTCGTTATGCGAAAGTCCGTCAACGCAGGGGCACATGATCATGGTTGCAGGCGCAACCTTTGCCGCCCAGCAGGCGTCATGACCTGCACCCGAGACGATGTTCATGTGACTGTAGCCTAGCTTTTCCGCGGCGGCACGTACCCGGCCTACAAGCACCGGATCGAAGGTGACGGGATCGAAATGGCCCACAGCCTCTACCGAGCAGCCGACCCCCAGCCTGGCGCAGATCTGGGCCGCCTCCTTCTCGATCGTGGCGCGCATGCCGTCCAGCTTGGCCTGATCTGGCGAGCGTATGTCCACGGTGAACACGACGGTTCCCGGCAGGACATTGCGTGAATTGGGCGAAAATTTAACCTGCCCTACCCCGCCGACCGCACCCGGCTGCGCATCCATCGCCACCTTCTGCACCATTTCGAAGATGCGCGCCATTGCGAGTCCGGCATTGACACGCATGTCCATGGGCGTGGACCCGGTATGCGCTTCCTTGCCCGTAAGCGTGAATTCCAGCCACCACAGACCCTGGCAGTGGGTGACGACGCCGATCTGCTTGTTCTGTGCCTCCAGGATCGGGCCCTGCTCGATGTGATATTCGAAGTAGGCGTGCATCTTGCGCGCGCCCACTTCCTCGTCACCAAGCCAGCCTATGCGCTTCAGCTCGTCGCCAAAGCTCTTGCCGTCCATATCCTTGCGGCCATAGGCATATTCCAGCGTATGAACGCCGGCAAACACGCCGGAGGCAAGCATGGCCGGTGCAAAGCGGGCGCCTTCCTCATTGGTCCAGTTGACCACGACGATGGGATGCTTCGTTTTGATGCCGAGGTCGTCGAGCGTACGAACCACTTCGAGCCCCGACAGCACCCCGAGCACGCCGTCATATTTGCCGCCCGTGGGCTGCGTATCCAGATGGGAGCCGACATAGACCGGCAGTGCGTCCGGATCGGTGCCCGGCCGGGTCATGAACATGGTGCCCATCTTGTCGACGCCCATGGTAAGGCCGGCCTCGTCGCACCAGCGCTTGAACAGCTCCCGCCCTTCCTTGTCGGCATCCGTCAGCGTCTGGCGATTGTTGCCTCCGGCAATGCCGGGGCCGATCTTCGCCATCTGCATGATCGAATCCCACAAACGGTCCGGATTGATTCGCAGATTCTCGCCTGGCGCGGCCATTTACTCTCCCCTCATTCTCTGCCTGGGCGACGGTTCCCGGCGCCGCCCATGCAGGTCTTCCGCAGTTAGTCGATCGCTCTCAGCACCTCGCGCACATGATCGATCAGTTCGTCAATCTGGCCCTTGGTGATGATGAGCGGAGGCGACAGCGCGATGATGTCGCCGGTGGTCCGGATCAGGGCGCCACGCTCGAATGCCTTGACGAAGGCCGAGAAGGCTCGTTTCGTGGGGGCGCCGGCGATCGGCTCCAGCTCGATTGCACCGACCAGCCCGATATTGCGGATGTCGATGACATGAGGCTCGCCCTTCAGCGAATGCATCGCATCCGCCCAATATCCTTCAAGTTCGGCGCCGCGGGTCAACAAGCCCTCTTCCTTGTAGGTATCGAGCGTACCGAGTGCCGCGGCACAGGCGATCGGATTGCCTGAATATGTATAGCCGTGGAAGAACTCGATCATGTGCTCGGGTCC